>CDYZ01046108.1_pt1 | contig 36983 bp, 31 predicted proteins | sample 554921 | NCBI WGS metagenome assembly CDYZ01 (sample SAMEA3182058, study PRJEB8094) | gut metagenome | biome: human; feature: gut; material: Stool; isolation source: human stools | place: Canada | collected 2012-11-26 | reverse complement strand
GCTTGGCAATCGGGCAAGTACATGATGGTAAACGACGACTACTTCACCAAGAACGCCAATCAGGGTACCACCTACAACCAGTGTGTAGATATGCTGAACGTATGGACCACACCTGGACAGGTGACAGACATTCCAGCCTACGGCTACGAAATCTACCTGGACAGCCATGCCATAAGCAACGCATCGTTCCTGCGCATGAAGACGCTGACCCTTCAGTATCAGTTCCCTAAGAAATGGATGCAGGCAGTACACTACATCAAGGACATCAGAGTATTTGGTATAGCTCGCAACCTCTTTACCATCACTCCATTCGACGGATATGACCCTGAGCCAGACAAGAATGTCGTTCAGTTCAACTATCCAAACACCCGCCAGTTCGTGATTGGTGCAGAGTTAACATTCTAAATAAAAGTATTATCAGAAAAGAATTATGAAGAAGATATATTTTTCATTGATGCTTCTGTGTGCGATGGCGTTCACATCTTGTAGTATGGATCAGGCTCCATACGGTTCTCTGGACGACCAGACTGCCATCGAAAAGGAGAAGGATCTTCGCCAGTTCCGCAATTCTCTCTATGCCAGCATGAGAGGAGTAACATCGGGCACCTGGCTTTACTTGTCCGACATCCAGATGGACGAGTTCCATGGCTTGATCAGCAATGGTAACCGCATTGGTACATTCTCCAATGGTACCATCACCATATCAGATGGTGACATTTCCAACAAGTGGAGTGGCTGTTACTCTACCATAGCCACCGCCAACGCCATTATGGACCACGCCGCCAGCATGACGGCAAGCGACGCTTTCAGCGCAAACGACAAGGTGGCTTTCGCCCATTATGCAGCAGAAGCCCACTTCGTGCGCGCCTACCTATACTTCTGGTTGGCAGACCATTTCTGCCAGTCATATACTCAGTGCGACCCAAGCAAGGCTGCAAGCGGACTTCCTTTGTCAACCAAATACAACCCTACGGGTAACCTCGCCGACTATCCAAGCCGCTCTACCCTGGATGAGACCTTCGCCCTCATAGAGGAAGATATGCAGAAGGCTTATGAAGGTCTGGCGGCCTATGAGAAGTCGGGTGTGACAGTAGAAAAAGAGGAAAGTCAGCCTTTGGCTTACATCCATTCCCTGACCGTAAGAGCACTTCAAGCTCGCGTTGCCCTGGTGAAGGGCGACTGGGAAAACGCAGCCAAGTATGCCGAGGCTGTCATCAACAGTGGCAAGTACAAACTCACCACCATCAAGGACTATGCCAAGCTATGGACCAACGACGAAGGTACGGAAATCATCTTCCGTCCCAACATGACTCCTACAGAACTTGGCGGCTGCAACGCCACTCCTTTCGTAAGCGAGTCGGAGACCAAGGCGGATTACATTCCTACCTATGGCACACTTGACCTCTTGTGGATGAACGAGGGTGACATTCGTGCCGAGGTATTCTTGAAACTCTACGAGAACCTTCAGGTGGAAGGTAGCAACTATGAGGCATACGTGTTCAACAAGTTCCCTGGTAACTCAGAACTTCGCACCAGCAGCAACAACAACCTCATGAATATGAGCAAGCCATTCCGTCTCTCTGAGATGTACCTCATCGCCGCAGAGGCAGAAGCAAGGCTGAACCACATGGAGGATGCCAATAAATATCTCAACACATTCCTCAACAATCGTATCATGGACTATGAGCCTCAGACCTATTCTGAGCCAACCATATTCCTCAAGGTTGTAGAAGAGGAGCGTGAGCGTGAGTTCATCGGCGAAGGCATGCGTATGAGCGACATCCGCCGCTATGGAAAGGGCTTCAAGCGTGTGTCACTCCACGAGGAGAACGAGACGCTGGACAAAATCATCGTGAAGCAGGGTAAGGCGATACAATATAAAGCCAACGACTATCGCCTCACCTGGCCTATTCCAAAGGCCGAGCTGGATGCCAACCCAATTCTGAAGGGACAGCAGAACCCAGGTTATTAATCAAACGAAGTAATAAACAAGAATTCATTCGGATATGAAATACATCAAATTATTCATGTTGCTGGCCGTAGTCGCTTTCTTCGGTGCCTGCTCCAGCGACGATGACTCATGGAACACGGCTTCCGACGTGACCGTAAGCATGGAGAATGCCACCATGAAAATCAAGGAGAGCCAGGGACTGACCAATGTGCCTATCAAGGTGACTGGCAAGACCAATGGCAATGTGTATGTCACTGTAGAGGTGAAAGAGGTGGGCAGCAACCCTGCTAAGGAAGACGTACATTATTATATTACTGACAAAACCATCAACATCTCCGACAGCACGGCACACATAGAAGTAGAGCCTGTAGATGACGAGGGAATCAACGAAGATCGTACTTTCGAGATTACCATCGTCTCTGCCAAAGGTGCAAAGATAGGCAACGCTACCACGATGGTCTCCCTGAAGGACAACGATGCCAACATCTACGAGAAGTTGCAGGGCAAATGGGTACTCACAGGCGTAAGCTATACCGGCGAGACCATGACTTCCGTAGTGAAGATCATTGGTGCAAGCGATGAAGACGAGGGCGACTACAACAACACCCTGTACCTGACGGGCATGGCCATGAGTTCTTCAACTGCAAGACTGTCTTACCACTACGATGCGACAACCAAGCAGGGCTATGTGGCATTCGACAACCTGATGAAGTACAACTTCATGGAGGACTTCGATGCCGGCAACGGAATTGGAAAGGTCAACATCCTGTTGAGTAACCTCGAAAACGGCAAGCTCACCACTACACCTATCAAGGGTACATGGTCTGACAACTGTAAGGAGATTACCTTCGAGGAAGGCAAATATCTGTTTGCGTATGCTTTGATCGGCGGCCAGTATGCCGAGTTCTTCCGCGTGACGAACATCAAGTTGACCAGAGCGAAGTAAAGTTAGAGATAAAACAACAATTAACAATTACGTTTTATGAAGAAGAAACTGCTATTCATCTTGTCTATGCTAATGGTTGGTACTGCTATCCACGCAGTACCTGCCAAGCGTGGCATATGGAAGACATTTACGCTGAAGACTGGACAGACTGTCCAGGTTCAGCTTTGTGGTGACGAGTTCCTCCACTTCTGGGAGGACAAGGATGGCAACCGCTATTCTTACGACACATCCGATGGGCTGAAACCTGCCAACATGGCTCAGCTACGAACTCGCGCCCAAGTGATGCGCCAGCAGGCTTGCCCTGACAACATCATCAAGAAAAGCCTGCTTACTGGTGCCAATGGAAGCACAAGCCTCACAAGAGCCTCTTCTTACATGGGCAAGAAGCGATGCCTCATCTTGCTGGCTCAGTTCTCCGACAAGAAGTTCACCATGAACGACCCTAAGGCTTTCTACAACCGCGTGGCTAACGAGCCTGGTTTCAGCGAGGGTAATTTCAAGGGTAGCGTGGCCGACTACTTCAAGGCACAGAGCAACGGCAAGTTTGAGATGAACTTCGACGTAATGGGCCCTTATACCCTCGGCGAGCAAGCTTTTTATGGTAAGAACGAAGGAGGCCAGCAGGACGTGAACGTACAGGCGATGATCTCTGGATGTCTGGGCAAGGCTGCCGCTGAAGGCATCGACTTCTCACCATACGATTGGGATGGCGACGGACAGATGGAGATGGTATTCGTGGTCTATGCCGGACGTGGCGAGGCTACTGGCGGAGGAGACGACACTATATGGCCACACAAGGGAAGAATGACAAACCCTGTGAAGTGCGGCAACAAGACGTTGATAAACTATGCATGTTCCAACGAGCTATCTACATCCAACGAGGTGGATGGTATCGGAACTATCTGCCATGAGTTCTCCCATTGCTTCGGCTATCCTGATGCCTACGATACCAACTACACGGGACTCTACGGCATGGGAACCTGGGATTTGATGTGCCAGGGCAACTACAATGGCAACGGCTTTACTCCTGCCGGATATACTGCTTACGAGAAGTATGCCGCAGGTTGGATTACCCCTATCGAGCTGAAGGAGAATACTTCAGTATCAGGCATGAAACCCCTTGCAGAGGGCGGAGACGCTTACATCTTCAAGAATCCAAACAATTCTGACGAGTATTACTTGATAGAGAACAGACAGAAGAAAGGTTGGGACGCAGGACTTGCAGGATCGGGCATAATCATCAACCACATCGACTACAACCTGAAGGCTTGGAATTACAATATTCCAAACTCCATGATGTCTGGTATCAACGACCATGAGCGTATCACCCTCATCCCTGCCGACAACATAAAGAGCGACAAGAATGAAGAGAACGACCCTTGGCCTTACGGCAACAAGAATCGCCTGGCAAACAACACCACCCCTGCCTGCGACACTTACAATCTGAACACGGACGGCACCAAGTTGATGAACATCATCCTATCAGATATGGCTATCGCTGCAGACGGTACGGCATCTTTCACTTTCCAGAACCTGAACAAGACTGCATCAGAAGAGAATTATATCTTCCAGGAAACATTCGACAAGTGTCTGGGTACAGGTGGCAACGACGGTAAGGGCTTCTATACCATTGGCAACCCTAACCAGTTTGCCAATGGTGCATTCTCATCAGACAAGAACGGCTGGACAGCCAATGTACAGACCTTCAAGGGAGGCTTCCAGTGTGCCCGTGTAGGCAAGCGAGGTGCCACCAACATCACCTTCACCTCCCCTGAGATCAAGATCAACGGCGATGCAACTCTTACATTCAAGGCAGCTCCTTACTCCTTGTCGAGCAATAAGATGACCGTAAGCATCAGCAACGGAACTGTAGAGACAGCAACTTTCAAGCTGGAGCCAAACAAATGGAACGAGTGTTCTACAAAGATCACAGCCAACGGCAGAGTAAAGATTACCTTTGCATCAGACGCATTCTTCATCGATGAGGTTTGCGTGGCTGAAGGCTCAACATCGGGCATCAGCAATATCGTTCTTTCCGAAAAGCAAGTAAAGGCTTACTACAATGTCCTTGGCGAAAAGAGCAATGTTCCTTTCGAAGGTCTCAACATCGTGACCTTTACAGATGGAACCGCAAAGAAGGTTTACGTTAAGAAGTAAGTTTTAGTGGGTGCGGTGTATCACCGCACCACATCAAGAATAACAATTTAAGACAAAAAGAAAAATGAGAAATATTTACTTGATGACAGCAGCCCTTGCCATGATGGCAATGACTGCCAATGCCCAGAGCATGAAGCACATCAACATGAATGCTTCCTCCCAGAATTGGGCAGAGACCTCTGCTCCACAAAAGGTTGAGAATTCAACCAAGAAAGTAGCTACAAGAGCAGGTTCTGACATCGCCGACAACCAGCGCTATATCAACTATAGCTATGACGAGAGCTATGTATGGCCAGCTACATTCCCAGCAGATACACAAGGAGCTATCTCTTTGGGTACACTGTTCTACAGCGACGCTTTCAAGAAATATGAGGGTTGCAAGATTGTAGGTGCCCGCTTCTATGTCAACATTCCTATCGGCGCAAGCAAGGTGGGTGTCTGCCACGTGAAGATAGAGAACAATACTCCTTATGTAGGCGACGTCCTGGCATCAAAGGAAGTGCCTTCAACTGTAGCACACTGGAACTACGTTTGGTTTGATGAGCCTTACAAGATTGATACAAAGACCTTCGACGGCTTGTTGCCATACTACGATTTCACACCAAGCAACATGAGTGCAGATGCAGGCTACCCTATCGCCTCTTCAGGTACCTGGGCAGGAACTTGCGGTGCTCTGGCTTATGGTGACGTAGATGGTAAGCACGACCCAAACAGTTGGGCATGGCAGCCTATCTACCTCGGAACTGACGGTTCAAACCTCATGATCCAGCTCATTATCGAGAAGGAAGACGGCAACTTCATCCTCCACGACTTGGTGTTGGACAAGATAGCTATGTCACCATTTGTGAAAAACAACACAAAGACAGGCTTAGCCTTCACTTGTCACAATGACGGACGTGACAACATCACAAACGTAAAATTCGGCATTGAGGTGGATGGCGAGAAAATGGGTACCTTCACATACGACAAGACTACTGCCGGCGATGCCTTCAAAGAAATTACCAATGCCGACTATTCCAACATCCCGGTAGGTCTTCCTGTCGACAAGGATTGGGCTATTGGCGAACATGAGGTAACTGTATATCCTGTGCTGGTAGAAGGAAAAGAACCAGCGGGAGACTTGACCAACGACAAGTTAACCACCAAGTTCAAGGTATATAAGGAAAACTTCGACCGCACCAAGAACCTGGTAGAGTTCTACGCATGCCAGATGTCAAAATACACCTTCTTTGCAGACGCGGTACTCGACAAGACAGCCAAGGCTCGTGAAGACGACGACCTTGCCATCGTTTCTATCCACGGAGAAAGCCAGCAGGTAAATAAAGATGGTTCTGTAGAAACATTAACAGATGTATTCACTGTACCTGAGGCTAACAAGTTGGCTTACTACTCTACTCCATCTGATGGTTCCGGTGCCTTCAACAGATACTTCTACGATAATGATGTCATCAATGCCGAGAAGGCTTTGACAGTAAACATGGCAGCTCAGGATGCAAGCGACCAGGATAATGTTGTTAGCATGCTCAATACAATCATCAACGAGTCTACTACCTTTTATCCATCATTCTCTACCGTTGGTATCGAATCTAAGCTTGATGACGCAACAGGCAAGTTGACCATTAAGGTTATGGGTAAGCTCATCAACGACTACCAGAAGTTGATTGGTGATGATGCACGCCTCACCGTTTATCTCACAGAGGATAAGATAATCGGCAAGCAGAACACAGGTGGTAATATTGCAAAGCCAAGGTTCACCCACAACCATGTATTGCGCAAGATTGTGACTGGCACACTCGGTGATGCTCTCCAGACCAACGGCAACAGTTACGAAAACGACTATGAGGTTGAGCTTGATGATGCTTGGAAGAGCAAGAACATGCATATCATTGCGTTCGTAAGCCGCCCAATGAAGGAGCAGGAGAAGGATGGCAAGACAACTCTTGCGTCTGCCATGAACGATTTGTGGGTAGATAACACCAACATGGTAGCAGTTGGCGACAGTGACCTTACCGGCATTTCTAACGTTATCAACTGGAATGACGTGAAAGAGGTGGGTCGCTACACCATCGATGGTCAGAAGTTGAATGCTCCAACCAAGGGTATCAACCTCGTGAAGCTTTCAAATGGCCAGACCATCAAGGTTATTGTGAAGTAATATGAAGTTGTATGAAATCATATGAAGTAGTATGAAATCATAAAATGATAAAGCTCCCTTGGCATTTCCTAGCCGAGGGAGCTTATTTTATATAGATGCCATTCTATACTTCACACTACACATTTGAAATGAAGCTTACTTCATCGTCAAATGAAGCCTATTTCAATGACCAACGAAGCCTGCTTCGATAGTAAACTAAGTTTTTTTGCAATATACCATGGCCGAAATCGTGAGGAATGAAGCCGAAATCGTGAGAGATGCGTGATGAACCATATATTTTATTGAAGTGGGGAAAATGTGGAATTTTACACATTTTTGATACCTTTTTTGTGTAATTCTCCACATTTTCCACACTTGAATCCATAATTATGGGGCAAAAATACTAAAAAACAAGTAACGAAACAAACTTCCTCACGTTCTTTATATTACTTTTAACCTACTTTACCATATTCACGGAACAAAAAAAGAGTGCACTGTAACAAACAATGCACTCTTTTTTTATTATCTTAATTCCTAATCCAGGAAATATTATCTGATGAACAGCAGCTCACGATACTTTGGCAAAGTCCAAAGTTCATCGGCTACGAGGAGTTCAAGCTTGTCTATCTGATAACGGATTTCCTCCATCTTTGGAGCTACCGTGTCGTGATATGCTACTGCCTTCTCGCGCTCACTCTCTATCTTGTTGGCTACCTTGCGGGCATCTACCAATGCCTCTACACCACGCTCTATCGCCTCGGTGCGCTCGGCTATCTCACGGATAATCTTCACGTTGCGGGCAGTCAGTTTCTTACCTTCCTCACCACCGAAGATGTGAATCATACCCTCTACATTCTTCGCCAGACGGCTCTGATAGTGGGTAGCCACAGGGATGATGTGGTTCATGCTCAGGTCGCCCATCACACGAGCCTCTATCTGAATCTTCTTGGTATAAGTCTCCCACTTCACCTCGTTGCGCGCCTTCAACTCGCTCTCGCTCATCACGTTGGTCTTGGCAAACATCTCGATGCTTTCCTTATCCAGATAGCGGTCGAAGACCACTGGGCAGGATGCCTCGCAGTCCAGACCTCGCTTCTGAGCCTCTTCCTTCCACTCATCAGAATAGCCGTTGCCATCGAAGCGGATAGGCTTGCAAGTCTTGATATCCTCGCGTACAATATCTATGATAGCCGATGTCTGGTCCTCGCCCTTTGCTATCAAAGCATCCACACGGTTCTTGAATTCTTCGAGAGCCTCAGCCACAGCTGCATTCAGCACGATAAGAGATGACGCACAGTTGGCCTCTGAACCTACGGCACGGAACTCGAAACGGTTTCCGGTGAAGGCGAATGGAGAGGTACGGTTGCGGTCGGTATTATCAATCATCAACTCTGGAATCTCAGGAATATCCAGTTCCATTCCCTTCTTGCCTGCCAATGCAAAGAGTTCCTCCTTATCTGCCTTTTCTATATGGTCTAAGAGATCAGTGAGCTGCTTGCCCAAGAAAGAGGAGATGATGGCAGGTGGAGCTTCGTTGGCACCCAGTCGATGGGCATTGGTTGCACTCATGATAGAAGCCTTCAGCAGACCGTTGTGCTTATACACACCCATCAAGGTTTCCACGATGAACACTACAAATCGGAGGTTATCCTCAGGAGTTTTGCCTGCCGCATGAAGCAGAACACCAGTATCAGTGCAGAGGCTCCAGTTGTTGTGCTTACCCGAACCGTTGACGCCAGCGAATGGCTTCTCGTGCAAGAGAACACGGAAACTGTGCTTATGTGCCACACGCTTCATCAAACTCATGAGGAGCATATTGTGATCTACAGCAAGATTGCACTCCTCATAGATAGGTGCCAGCTCAAACTGGTTTGGAGCCACCTCGTTATGGCGGGTTTTGCAAGGGATGCCGAGTTCGAGTGCCTGGATTTCCAAATCTTTCATGAATGCCTGCACACGCTCAGGGATGGTTCCGAAATAGTGGTCGTCCATCTGCTGATTCTTGGCAGAATCGTGCCCCATCAGCGTACGTCCGGTAAGCATCAGGTCAGGGCGGGCAGAATAGAGACTTTCATCCACGAGGAAATATTCCTGTTCCCATCCCAAGTTGGTCTGCACCTTCTTCACCTGAGGATAGAAGTAATGGCACACTTCGGTAGCTGCTTCACTCAGTGTATGGAGCGAGCGGAGCAGTGGGGCCTTGTAATCGAGGGCCTCACCTGTATAAGATATAAAAATGGTAGGGATACAGAGCGTATCGTCGATGATAAAGACTGGCGAAGTTGGGTCCCAGGCAGAATAACCTCTGGCCTCGAAAGTGTTGCGAATTCCGCCATTAGGGAACGAACTGGCATCAGGCTCCTGCTGAACAAGCAACTTGCCTGAAAATTCCTCTATCATACCACCCTTGCCGTCGTGCTCCACAAAAGCATCATGCTTCTCTGCAGTACCCTCGGTAAGAGGCTGAAACCAGTGCGTATAATGAGTTACCCCGTTTTCTTCTGCCCAAAGCTTCATGCCCGCAGCCACAGCATCAGCGATGGAACGATCCAGACGATTACCATTATCAATCACATCGATGAGTTTCTCGTAAACATCAGATGGGAGATACTTGTACATCTTCTGGCGGTTGAATACATACTTGGCGAAGTATTCCGAAGGGCGAACCTTGGGAACTTCCACCTCTACAGGTCTTTTCTTAAAGGCCTCGGCTACAACCTCAAATCTCAAATTAGCCATTCTTTTATCGTATTTATAAGTTTGCGGGTGCAAAGTTAGTAATTTTTTGGCAAAACACTAACATTTTGCTCACATTTTATGCAAATTTCAAACTTATATCAAATAAAATCACATCTTTATATATATTAGACAACCTTATCTGAATAAAATGAGACAATGAAACTATATATAATAAGGTAATGATACACTATATAATAAGGTGACAAATTTGAATAGGAAAATAAGCATTTTAGAGTTACATATTTTTCCCCATTTTCTTCTTTTTTTCTCCTAAAAAAGAATTAAAAAACGCCTTTTTACTCAATATTGCGGTATAAGGTAGAATAATGGGGAAAAATATGTAATGGAATTCCCTCTTTTTTTATTAACTTTGCACCGACAATAAAAGAATGATGAACAACAGACTAACAAGTTATCAGTTGCAAGACTTTGCAGAAGAAAACGGCAATTCGGTTTTTTCCGACCCGGATTATGTAGTAGCATCTCCCCTGCTGCTATTTCCCGACGAAGAAGAAAGCATCAAGGTCAATTTCCTGATGATGCTCTTCTGTCTGGACGGCAATCTGTGCCTGAATTTCGACGACCGCAAGATAGAACTCTTTGCCGGCGACCTGCTGCTTGTTCCTCCCAATGTCATCGTTCACAGCATCCGCAAGAGCGAGAGGTGCCTCATCACGATGGTAGGCTATTCCCTCTCGGCAGTACGCCGTCTGCTGACGAGCAACCGAGATGCATGGATTATGTTCAATGCTCTCAACCAGAAACCGTTGATATCTTACAACCAGAAGATTATCCACAATTTCATCAGTACGTTCGTCAACATTCTGCGTTTCCGCAGCAATCGGCACGACCACTACTGCAACGAGCTGAAGGAAAGTCTGATGGCGAGTATCTTCTTCTATGTAATCAACGACATTCATGTGCCTGCCTACGACAACGTGATTACCACGCAGCACAGGCACAGTGCCGACAGGATTTTTCTGGAGTTCTCCAATGCCCTGGCAGTTGACAACGGTTGCCATCGCACCGTGGCCTATTATGCTGACAAGCAATGCGTGAGTCCGAAATATCTCTCGAAGATTGTCAAGCAGTACACAGGAAAGCCTGCCATCGGCATCATCCTGGAACATGCAGTAGATAAGATCAGGGCTGAGTTGAAATACACCGATATTCCCATCAAGGAAGTAGCCGAAAGGTTCGGGTTCGACGACTATGCCTCGTTCTGCAAATTCGTGAAGACCCACATCGGATGCAGTCCGCAGAACTGCCGGAACAACTGAAAGGGAACTATCAGAAAGGCTGAAAAGGTCTGACAGAAAGACTATCGGTTTCATTGCTGCGACAAAATTAGAATTGATTCAACAAAAATAAATCAGTTAAATAAATACATTATTTATAGTTAAAAAATAAATCATTAATACTAACGACTATGCGCGTAATTATTGAAAAAAATTATGATGAGCTGTCACGTTGGGCAGCCAATCACGTAGTAGAGACAATCAACAAGTTCGCTCCAACAGCAGAGCGTCCATTCGTACTTGGTTTGCCAACTGGTTCATCCCCAATGGGTATGTATGCAGCGCTCGTAGAGGCTGTCAAGGAAGGCAAGGTATCATTCAAGCACGTCATTACTTTCAACATGGATGAATACGTAGGTTTACCAGAGTCTCATCCAGAGAGCTATCACTCATTCATGGCAAAGAATCTGTTCGACCACATTGATTGCCCTAAGGAGAACATCAACATTCTCAATGGTAATGCAGAAGACCTCGAAGCTGAGTGCGAGCGCTACGAGCAGAAGATCAAGGCTGCAGGCGGTATCGACCTCTTCATTGGCGGCATTGGTCCTGACGGTCACATCGCCTTCAATGAGCCTTACTCTGCACTCACTTCACGCACTCGTGTGAAGACTCTCACCACCGACACTCGCATCGCCAACTCACGCTTCTTCGGCAACGATCCTGAGGCTGTTCCTGCTTTGGCTCTTACCGTAGGTGTAGGCACCGTGATGGACGCAAGAGAGGTGATGATTCTCTGCAATGGCCACAACAAGGCACAGGCTCTCCACGCTGCCATCGAAGGTCCTGTTACACAGGCTTGGACCATCAGCGCACTCCAGCTCCACAAGCACGGCATCATCATCTGTGATGAAATGGCTACAGACGAGTTGAAAGTGGGAACCTACCGCTACTTCAAGGATATCGAGAAGAACAATATCTAAAAGACCCCTCGACCGAGAAAATTCCAACAGACCGAGAGAAAATTCCAACATTATCAATATATTACATTACATAAATATATTACGTTATGAGATTAAATCTTAGTTCACAAATCGTACTCAACAAGGTACCTGTGGAATTCTACAAGCCTAAGACGACCGTGGAATACTCCGAAATATCCCGCATGGAGAAAATTCATACCGATATCTTCGCATCTGTAAGCGAAGGCTGTAGTCATATTGCCGACTGCATTGAGAAGGGCATTAAGGCTGCCCAGCACGAAGGCAAGTATTATGTGATGGCATTGGGCACAGGCCTCTCTGTCAATCCTGTATATGATGAATTGGTAAGCCGCTACGAGAAGAAGAAACTGAGTTTCCGCAATGTTGTAATATTCAATGCCTATGAGTATTACCCACTCCGCAAGGACAGTTCTATCCGCAGCATCAACCAGCTCAAGGAGCATTTCCTCGACCACGTGGATATTGCAGAACAGAATATCTTCACCCTCGATGGCAACATCGCACAGGAGGCTGTACAAGACACCTGCCGCCTCTATGAGCAGCGCATCAAGACCTTCGGCGGTCTCGACGTTACTATCCTCGGCATCGGCCGCATGGGTAATATCGCAGCCAACGAACCGGGTTCAAGTATCCAGTCGCTCACCCGTATCATCCTCATCGGCAACATGTCACGCGAGGAGATGGAAAACAGCTTCAAGACCAAGGAGCAGGTTCCTCCATGTTCACTCACTATGGGTGTTGGCACTCTCCTGACAGCCAAGACTGTATTCCTGACAGCATGGGGCGACGAAAAGTCTGAGATTATGCAGAAGGTGATAGAGGGCAACATCACAGATACCCTGCCTGCTACTTTCCTGCAGACACACCCAAACGCACAGGTGGTATTGGATTTGAGTGCAGCTGCCCATCTTACCCGCATTGAGCACCCTTGGTTGGTTTCATCATGCGAATGGACAGACAAGTTGGTACGTTCTGCACTGGTTTGGCTCTGCCAGAAGATTAACAAGCCAATCCTGAAGTTGACCAACAAGGACTACAATGAGAATGGTCTGAGCGAACTGTTGGCTCTCTATGGTTCTGCATACAATGCTAATATCAAGATTTTCAACGACTTGCAGCATACCATCACCGGTTGGCCTGGTGGCAAACCAGACGCTGACGACACCTATCGTCCAGAGCGTGCCAAACCATATCCAAAGCGTGTCGTAGTGTTCTCTCCACACCCAGACGATGACGTTATCTCTATGGGCGGAACCATCCGCCGTCTGGTTCAGCAGCACCACGACGTGCATCTGGCTTACGAGACATCCGGCAACATCGCAGTAGGTGATGAGGAAGTAACACGCTTCATGCACTTCATCAATGGTTTCAACCAGCTCTTTGCAGAATCCAAGGACAGCATCATCGCCAACAAGTATAAGGAGATCAAGAAATTCTTTGCCAACAAGAAGGAGGGCGACTTCGATACAAGAGACATTCTTACTATCAAGGGTCTTATCCGTCGTGGCGAGGCACGTATTGCTTGTACCTATAATGAGATTCCGCTGGATCATGTCCACTTCCTCGACCTTCCATTCTATGAAAGCGGTAAGATAGAAAAACTCCCTATGACCGAGAAGGACGTAGCAGTAGTAAGACAGTTGCTGCAGGAGGTGAAGCCTCATCAGATCTATGTAGCTGGCGACTTGGCAGACCCTCACGGCACCCACCGCAAGTGTACTGACGCCGTATTGGCCGCCATCGACCTCGAGAAGGAGGCAGGCGCAGAGTGGCTGAAAGATTGCCGCATCTGGATGTATCGTGGAGCATGGGCAGAATGGGAGATTGAGAACATCGAGATGTGTGTTCCATTGAGTCCAGAGGAATTGCGCGCTAAGCGTAATTCTATCCTGAAGCACCAGTCTCAGATGGAAAGTGCTCCTTTCCTCGGCAATGACGACCGTCTCTTCTGGCAGCGTGCGGAAGACAGAAACCGCGCTACAGCCCAGTTGTATGATAACTTGGGTCTTGCTTGCTATGAGGCGATGGAAGCATTCGTAGAATATAAACCTTTATAATCTGATTCAGATTCCATAACTGAATATATCTTGAAAGGTAACTACAAGGCGTTCTTTAGCCAAATCGAAGGAAAATTGCTCGATTTGGCTAAAGTATCCTTGTTTTTCTCGGATAATTATCTTATATTTGCACCATCATTAAAGTTAGATTAAAAAGGTATGGAGCAAATTATCGGACGAAAGAAAGAAATCGAGCTGTTGACAGAATATTATCATTCTGGCAAAGTTGAGTTTGTGGCTGTATATGGCAGGCGTCGTATCGGCAAGACTTATCTTGTGAGAAATCTCTTCCGTGATAAGTTTGCCTTTGATATGTCTGGGTCTATAGAGGCACCAGCTGAGGCGCAACTCTCTAATTTCGGGTTTGCGCTGAGGGAATATGGAGATTCCAAACAGCCTATTCCTACGAATTGGACAGAGGCTTTTGAGGCATTAAAACAGTTGTTAAAGGCAAAAATGAAAGGAGAACGACTCGTTGTTTTTATCGATGAACTACCATGCTTGGATACGCCGAAATCTGGTTTTCAACAGGCTTTTGAGCACTTTTGGAACGGATGGGCAGCTTACCAAAGTGAAATCATGCTTATCGTTTGTGGCAGTGCCACGTCGTGGATGATAGCTAATCTGATAGATAGTCATGGTGGGCTTCATAATAGGATAACGCACGAGATGTATCTTGCTCCTTTTACTCTTCGTGAGACGGAACTGCTGCTGCAAGCTTATGGATTCTCATGGACTCGCATTTCTATCCTTCAGATATATAGCATCCTTGGTGGGGTGCCTTATTATCTCAGTTTGTTGGATAAAAAGCAAGGTGTGGAAGGGAATGTCGACAGATTGTTTTTCTCATCCCACGCTGAACTGAAGCGAGAATATGGAAGACTATATTCGTCCTTGTTTAGAAATTCTGAGGCCTATATGCGTGTCATAGAGGTACTTGCCTCATGCAGACAAGGTATGACCCGAAAGGAAATCATGGAGAAATTGAAGCTGAAATCGGGTGGAACTTTGACAAAGGTTCTTAGTGAATTGATAAATTGCGATTTCGTAAGAGGGTATAATACCAGGGATAAGAAGATAAAGCAGAAAGATCAAATCTTTCAGCTCACCGACCTCTATACATTATTTTATATGACGTTTTGCCATCCTGGTACGACGGACACGGGATATTAGACTCACTTGATGGGAAAACCTCATCAAAATACTTGGTATGGCTTGGCTTTTGAGCGAGTTTGTATGTTGCATATTCCTCAAATCAAGCATTTCTTGGGGATAGACCAAATCCATACCGAGTATTATTCTTGGCGAAGTAAGGTTTCAAAGCCAGCTGCGCAAATCGACTTACTGATAGAACGTGCCGATAATCTCGTGAATCTATGCGAAATCAAGTATTCGCAGATGCCTTACACGATCACTAAGGAGGAGGATATGCGCATTCGTAATCGTATGGCTGATTTCGTGGCAGAAACAGGGATAAAAAGTGGTATTATCACAACGATGATTACTACTTTTGGCGTGCGCCTTACACAGTATGCAGCCTTGGCTCAAGTACAAATTACAATGGACGACCTGTTCGGATAAAGTCGTATAAACAAATGAGGGTGCGTCACAGACTTATGACATACCCTCTCGATAGACAACCCTTGTATCTGCACAAGATACAAGAATAATACATAAAAAATGAGCCCACTTTAAAAAGGGGCATATTTTGAATCCAGCATGACCAGTGTGGTCATTCTGAGTGAAACATAGCAATCGGCTCCGCTGGTGAATATCTTTCGAGAAATCCCTTGAAAGAGCCGAAAGCTTCTCTGATAGGTCCGAAAAGGGCAAATATCGATCTTTGAAATGTTGAAATCTGGAATATTACCATCCTTCGGAGGTTCATCCACATACATCTGCTATATGCATGCATACGATGTTTGAGCAAGCCCCTATATCGGGTCTTACCATTACGTGTATGAAAACTGTATTGGAACATGGCAGCTTCTACATTATTCCGTTTATATTGACGGGGGTCATCTGTCAGAAGTTCCATGCCGAGAGCCATCCTGGTAAGAAGGTCAAACTCGCACTTCTCAAACTACCACTTCCTTCTATATTTTCTATATTCACAAAGAAATAAGAATCGTTTGAAAATACGAGAATCTCAGCAAGGGAAATGTATAAAAATAAAACGACCCGCACATTTGAGTGTACCCATATTGACACTGATAGCCATTTTCAGCTTTGCAGTGTCAATCTGATATTCTATTGTTCAATACTTCCACCCAACTTGGCTTCCCATTCCTCTATTGTTGGCATCGTTCCCTCTAACTTTTCTGGATAGAATTTCTCCAAGTCATATTCTGAGATTGCAATTGGCTGGCTACTTGATTCCAAAGCATATTGGGCTTGAATGCGGTCTTTTTCCTTGCAGATAAGTATGCCTATTGTTGGATTGTCTCGCCCCTCCTTACGAAGAAGATGGTTACAAGCTACTACATAGCCGCCAAGTTGCCCAACATCAGCAAAGGTGAAGGATCCTATCTTGACTTCCAAAACTATATAGCATGACAAATTCAAATTGTAAAAGAGCAAGTCGATAAAGTTCTCTTTCTCTCCAATCTGCAAACGGTATTCCTTGCCTACGTATGCAAAACCTGTACCCAGCTCAGTTAGGAACTTGGTGATGTTGTTGAGCAAAGCATCTTTGAGAATACGCTCATTATATGGCTTGGTAATGCCTGCAAACGCAAAATTGTATGGGTCTTTTGTTATTTCTTGTACCAAATCACTATCGGCATCAGGTAATGTTCGATTAAAATTACTCAATGCTTTCCCTTGTCGTTCATACAGAGATGAGTCTATGAAATTATGAAGGACATTTCTACTCCAACCATTTGCCACAGTTTGACGGACATAGAAAAGAGCCTTTTGAGGCACTGTTAAAAACTTATCTATCAATAGTTTATGATGTCCCCAAGGCAATGAAAATATGTCTTTTTCAAATTGCCCCCCAACTTGGGGAGTAATTTCACTATAATCTTGATAGAGTCGAAAAAAGTTCTTCATATACAAAAGATTTGTTGGAGAAAAGCAAGTTGCCAAAGGGTTTGCTTCTTTTAAATCCTTGCTAAGATTTTTATAGAACTTACTACCCCATCGAGCCTCTGCTTTAAGGGCAACAATGTCTCTACCCAAACTCCAATAGAATTTGAGCATTTCTGTATTGACTTTCACCGCAGCCTTTATCTGGCTCTGGCGATAACGCTTACTGAGTTCCTTGACCCATTGCAAATACTCTTTGTCCAATATGCTTATCGGTTTGTTCATACCTTTATTCCTTTCCCACATTACTCTTAAAACTAATACACCCAAACTACTTCATAATCTCATTTTCCAAACGATGGCTTTCTGTGAATTGCTATACAAGCGTAGTTTTAAAAATGCAAATATAGTGATTTCTTTTAATAAATATCTGATTCAAGGCTAATCTTTAACAAGATGTAACAAAGAAAATTTGAGTAATAACTACTCAGCACCCATAGAAGCACCACTATAAGCATAAGTAATCGTCTTACGGCTGTACTGCAACAAGAATTGCATTTGTAACATGCAAATTTAAACGCATTGAATTTCCGTTCTTCACTGCAGTTTCTGCGATGGAGTGTAACTTGGCAAAATCATCGGCACCGCTATCTGTTCGGAAACAACCGCTGATCTGCTGCTTTATCTTGATTTTCCAAATTGCTTTTACGTGGAGCAAGACAAGTAGGAAAGACATCAACAGAAAGGTATCGACTATAGAATTCGTACATCACTCGAAAACTTTTCGTGTTATGACGACATCCGAGTCTTTCCTCTTTATGCAATTAAAAACATATTCAACCAAAAGATATAGATATGTAGATTCTAACTTAAAAGTGTACCACCTAACTATAGGGAGGAAAGTATGTAATGGAGTATCTATCCGCCAAGTCTGGTGGTGAACGCCGACGAGTTGCAAGAGTGCTTCATACGCCAGAGTTACCCTTCTGCAACGATGCCATACCGATGAGCCGGAATCTCTATACTCAATTGTCCTGGACCAGACAGAAGCATCTCCAAGGAAGACATAGAAAAGGGTGACATGCTAAAAAGCCGTCGCTACCGCAACCGTCGTTTGGGTGACTTCTTGTAAGAGCTTGACGTCCTTGGTTACTATTCCTGTTCATGAAGGATGTAGTGAAAGTTCGGAAACGAATAGCAACAGTTCGGAAACAGATATACTTGGTTCGGAAAGAGGTTCGGAAACAAAAACGAAAAGTTCGGAAAGAAGTTCGGAAACAAAGGACTTGATTATAAAACAAGATCCACATATAACAGCCGCTGAAATCGCAATGCAATTGAATATGTCTTCACGAGGAATTGAGAAGCAAATACGTAAACTTCGTGAATTAGGCAAAATTAAACGAACAGGTGGTAGATTTGGAGGCTATTGGGAAATCGTAATATTAGACAAAGTATAAAACGGCATACTTCAAAGTGGATGAAAAGGAAATGCTCACCCTTTGGCTTGCTGATAAAATTCTAAGCGATTTAGAGGGTGAAGAGGATTTGAAACTTGCCATGAACATGCGAAAAACCATTGACATCTTACTCTTTGACTTACTTTATGAGATTTTGAATGCAAAAACCCACAAAGAAGCCGTTTAAATTCCCGAAAAATGTCATTAATGACACTTTTCGGGAACGGCTATGATTATAAAAAGAGATTATTATTTACAGCAACTCATATCGAGTAAGTCTAACAATCTCATAAAGATTGTAACCGGAATTAGAAGAAGCGGCAAATCGTTTCTTCTCTTCAACTTGTTTCACAATCATTTGATAGAAACAGGAATAAGAGAAGACCATATAATAGAAATTGCATTAGATAATCGCCTCAACAAGAATGCGCTTCATCAAAAAGAATCGATGATTCCTTTAAGAAGATAATCATAATGCGCGATGACATAAAACCATATCATGGCAACAATGGATTTTATATTGTCGGGTTAATGGATTTCTTGCTAAAGCCGGATTTGATGGAACAATTATAGAAATCAAAAAAGGGCTAAAGATGTTGATGCGAAATATCGAACACATATTGCAGACGGGATATAAGAAAAAGCATAGAATCCTGCTGGCAGTGATGCCGGCAGGATTCTGCGTTTTGTGATACAGAAACAAATCTATATAACAGAAGTGTTCTATATGCATATTTTCCGCGTTCTACTGTAAAAACTGTCGCAATTGCGACAAAAGATGCAGTACGAATCGTCTAAAGTTAAAAATCGATTAACTCGGACTAAAAGTCATTTTGGGGATCTGCTAAAAGCCCCTCCAATACTAAAATCTTCTTGTTTTTTCATATTAAACTATTTTAAAAAACATTACTATCGGAATTATATAACACACTAAATCATAAATATCAAAGATACCTGGGCAAAGATCGAACTGTTGCATGAACCCTAATACAACTGGAATCAATGCTATCGCCCATTCTAAACAAGGGTACTTTCCTAACTTCTCTAGCACTCTATCCATACTCAAACTATCTATTTCCTTTAGCTCGATTATGAGACCAATAGAATGATAGTCCGTGATATTTCGTTATTATGCACTTTCATTGATTATCAACGAGTTATCTCTATTTGTCTTTTTGTGGCATACCATTGGATATCCATGACTCAAACAGTTTGTTTACGCAGGAATTAGGAAGTGAGCAGAACTTCTAACAATTCATTGGCAAGTTTGTTGTCTACCACTTTTATCACATTGTCCTCTTCTGTTGCATAGCCAAGAGCATTTACAGCGCCATACCATACGATGTCTTTGTCTATGATGGTTGTGCACAGTTTTACTTCTGGCAATATTCTTACAGACAATCCTCTTTGCAAAAGGTATTCTGTTTCAGGGTTACTTGCTGTCGTGATAACGAGAACTTCGATTCCAATATGAGCCAACTCGCTCAACTGGTTGACCAAAACACTACGCTCTACCCTATATAACTTGGGAGAAGAAACAACGATGGAGCGCTTGGCATCTCCTATACTTGAAAAGTAAGGACGGAAAAATGTTCTACCGTTGAATATCTGATCCTTACAAACTGGTATACCTATATCTTTTACATTGTCAAACAATGTGGGTGAATGTCGGGAAATGATTTTATATCCAATGGAAGCGTAACCCTTCAGTCGCTTCCTATACATATTGTCACAGACAGGTTCATGAATGTCAATGTAATCATAGATGCGCACATCTTTCTTTCCTTCGTTTTCGCGGTGCAGTCGGCCCGCATATTGGGCGACAAGACCTTTCCATGAAATGGGCAGAGCAAGGAAAAGGGTGTCAAGGCGAGGATAGTCAAAACCTTCGCCTACATATTTTCCCGTTGCGACTATTACCAAAGGTTCTTCCCTGGATATCTCATGCAGGTGTTGCAGCGTCTCCAGCTTCTCTTTCGCATTTCCTGTCCCGGTCAATGTTACAACATTCTTCACTTTGCCCCTCAACATTTCGGCTAACATGGTTACATGAGTAGTTCTGTTGGTCAGAATGATTGGCGTTCTTCCTGCTTCAACAGCCTTACACACATCTTCTACTATGAGCGAATTACGTATCTCGTCTTCTGAAAGCAACTGATACAATGTCGTTATAGACTGTTTGTCATCAGTAATGGAACGGTATGATGTGAATCGAGGAATAAGACACCTCTCAAATGATTGTTTCGCTATCTGACTTTTAGCATCAGCAGAGAAACGGATGGGGCCACATTGCATGAATATGATAGGTTGATGTCCATCCTTGCGGATAGGAGTTGCCGTCAGGCCATAAACGGTATGTGCCTTTATACTCTTCAACACATTCTCAAATGTCACAGATGACACGTGGTGACATTCGTCTACTATTACCATTCCGTAGTTTTCAACAAAAGGCTTTACGCTATCGCCATCAAGACATGACTGGATGAGTGCTATATCAACAATGCCATGAAGTGAGTTGCCTGTAGAGTCGAGACAACCTATCGCAGAGAATTTCTTGCGACGACCACGCTTCTTCGGCACAGGAGATTCTACATAGTCAATACTCAAGAACTCCGTTAGGCGTTCATGCCATTGGGCAAGTAATGCCTTCGAATGAACAAGAATAAGTGTACTCACTTTTTTTCGTGCAATGATTGCGGCCGCTGTAACTGTTTTTCCAAATGCAGTAGTAGCGTGAAGCACACCATTGCTGTGCATTAGCAATGCGTTGATTGCTGCCAGTTGTTCTTCTCGTTCTTTGCCTTGAAAAGAAACAGATATAGGCGTACCGTGGTTGGTCTCGTCAACAGTATTATACTTTACTTTATTCTCATTGAAGAAAGAAAGTATTGCATCTTCGCAACCGCGAGGCATGGCGAGATAGTCATCAGTGATGTCAAAACATGAGATGATGCGAGGTGTGGAATATGTGGAAAGTCGCAGTGCCTGCTTGCTATAAAATTCTGGGTTCTTGAATGATGTTATTCTTTTAAGGTGATTCAGAACTTTTGCCGAAACAGCCTTTAGCGGAATGTAAATCTTATCGGCCTTAGTGATTTCTATTTCGGAATAAAAATCGCCCTTGGAAATATCTTGTGGTATAGGAGTAACCCAAGGCTTGCTCTCACTTGAAGTTGTGAGTGCACCAAGTTCTTCACAGACATGTATGTTAAGCAGCATATCAACTTCTGTATCCTTCACCTTGTTGATGTTATAAAGGAAAGCCCACTGATCTTTGTACGCTAGAAAATCGTCATCTACGAAAACACTATTCCGTCTTTTACGAGCCTGTCCCTGCAATGGCAAGGCGACCAAGTTGCCAAAGCCTCCTTCGGGCATTCTGTCTTGGTTTGGGAAGAATCTGTCGTATGAGTTGAAGGACATACGACCATTATGTCGCATAGCTTCTGTAAGGATAGCATTTCCTAATCGTCTTGCCTTGAAAGCAGGAATTGGCTCCTCAAAGAAAATCCATACATGGGCACCGTTACCTGAGCGCGAGCGTTCAATGGCATAAGGAATATTCCATTCTTTGCATACTCCAACAAATGCAAGAACATCGTCTTTATAGCCATACTTACAGCTCTTGTCATCGAAATCGGTACAAAGAAAGGTACAGTTGTTGTCGGGCATTATGGCATACAGTCCGACAACATCACAACAGTTCTCGTCCTTGCCCTCCAAATGACGATAGAGGTCTTGATAAGTGAGTGGCGCAAAATGTCTGTTAGGACAATCTGCACATTTGTATTTCTTTTTGTCGCATACGCCTCGCCTCCATTCATTGATACAGACAGGTTGGTAACCGCTCTTGCCTGTTGTTTTGCTGAACCATCTTTGCGCAAACACATCTTCTCTGCCCTTGAACAAGGAATGAAAAATGGCGACACGCTCCTCTATGGAAAGTTTGACATATGGGAAGGTGAAAGGTGAATATACAGCATCCTTCTCTTCTGCGTGCTTGGGCTTGTATTCAATGCCGTGCGCATGTAGAAGCAATTTCAACTCTTCGTTTTCTTGTCGAAGAGCCTCATTCTGCAGGAGAAGATGGTTGTATTTATCTTGAATGTCTTCCATAATGAAAGTCTGTTTTGATGGTTTATACACGGAAACCTCACGGAATTTTTCTGAAATAAAAATTTTCCGCAAGATTACCTGCGACTGTAATAGACTGATTATCAACACAAATACATATGTAGACTTAGCTTATCCCTCACGGAAAAAGTGCTTGTAACCTCACGGAAATTTATTAGTTTTCCGTGAGGTGCCATATGGAAGTAACTTCATTTCTTTCAGTCCATATTTTTCCTGCTTTCCTTAATCGTTTAAGCAAATAATCCAATTTGTTGTCTTTCTGCTTGTCATCAAGTTGATCTGGCAGCACATCCCAAAGCAGACGCACTATTTCAGGTTTCGTCAACGAACCATGATCCTTCAACGAATCAAGCAATAATGCCTCACATTTCTTGTCGTCCAATCCCTTGTGCTTGGAATATTCTATCTTCTGGTCTGTTACTTGGGCAATATCCTTTGCTATGAAGATATGTGGTAAACGACCTTCTATCAGTTTGCGCTTGCGGAGCATGGCAATAGCTTCTGGCGATATGCACTTGCCTTTCTGTACAGAGTCTAATAGAACTGCATCTGTAAGAGACATATTTTTGTTTTCTAATAGTAAGAGACTATAATTCTCATCAATAACTGTACCAGGCAAGGTCAAGACAACTTCTGTTGCTGTTGATTTGTCATAATCAGGCATTGGCAAATAACGTTCCTTTTGGCTCACAAACATCTTGTGAATGCCATAACCTTGGGTGTCAATCATCTTGATGTTCACCATAGCTTTTACCAATGCTGGGTTGCGATAGTGCCTTGGTGTTTTCTCACCAGTTATATATTGGCTATAGTTTCCTTCAAAGAAGTAGCCGTCATTTTGGAACGTCAGTTTGTCCTTGTCTTCCGTGACAATGATTCGTGCGTCGCTTTCGTACCTTTGATGAGCTATTGAATTATGAAGGCCTTCAAGAATGCTCTCCGTATCATACTTCCACACCTCAGCAGGAATAAGCGAGTTCTTCGGGTAAATCTTGAAGCGATAATTCCGTATTCTGTTCAGCAACTCACTCGTGGTTCGTATGAATGGTATAGTGTAGATGTCACCAAAGGTTTGTCCGTCTTGAAAACATTTCCATACAATCTGCGCAATGTGATTGAGTTTATGTGCTTTTTCTTCTTTACCGACAAGTAATAGTGTGGCTTTCGTAATCTTTCCGTCGATGGTCAAACACGCCTTGTCAAGAAACACTTTATCACTCCAGGAATCACACTCCTTTGCAAACTTTGGATAGCGTTGCTTATAGCCTTCGCGAGCAAGAATGATGGCATCGGAGTCAAGGTCGTCTATCGTAGCGTCCTTGATGACTTGTGCTGTCCAATCGTATACGGAATCTTGCTCGTCAAGTATTACATTAAGGCGAGAATCTGTCAATTCCACCAACGAATCGTCCAACCTCTGCCATGCCTTGTTATGCGCATATACAGGACGACGCTTCATGTGTTTTGGAATATGAATTACCCATACCGTCTTGTGCGAGTCGTCCGTGATAAATTCTTCAACCAGCAATCCTTCAGATGGTAAGTTGGCGCACAAATCTGTCATTCTGAGCTTTGCTTTTTGCCTGTCGTAGTTGTATGTGTTAGTACCGACAATCTCCAAAGTATTGTCAACAACACCGATAACCAAATGTCCGCCTTCCATATTCGACAAGGCGGAAACATAAGAAATGACATCATCCTTCTCTTTTCCGTTGAAGTCATTCTTCATGTTCTTGAATTCTTTCCATTCACACTCCTCGTTTTCCTTTGGATATTTGGAAAGCAGATATTGTTGTAATTCTTGTTCGGTCATATTCTATATATTCTGTTTCTTAATAAGTTCCAGTACAGGTACTTGCAATAGTTCTGAAATCTTGAATAGGGTTTCAAGTGATGGTTATGTAGTGTTGGTACACCACTTGCTGCCAGTTGCTGGATCTTTGCCTAATGCTTCTGACAGCCATCGGGCTGTTCTCTTGTGCTCAACGAGAACAACCTTTATACGATTGAAATCTTTATCTTCCATAAGACTAATAATTTCTGCAAATTTAGATAAAATTTCCGAATTATAAGCCAGTAAAATAAAAAACTTGAATAATTTCCCTCGAATTGTGCGAGATTAGCCTTATTTTTCGAGAAATCAAGACCACAAATGCAAAATAGTTTCTACCAACGTGCTCTAAGTCACAAAAAAAATTTTTCGTGTTATGACGACATTCGGGTATTTCCTCTTTATGCAATTAAAAACATATTCAACCAAGAGATATAGATATGTAGATTCTAACTTAAAAGTGTACCACCTAACTATAGGGAGGAAAGTATGTAATGGAGTATCTATCCGCCAAATCTGGTGGTGAACGCCGACGAGTTGCAAGAGTGCTTCATACGCCAGAGTTACCCTTCTGCAACGATGCCAGGTGGAATCTATAGTTTGAGCTAAAAGAAATAAGGTTAAATAAGAAAAGTGCAGCAACATATATATGAATCTCAAAAGAGTAAGCTAAAGAAAAACTCAAAAGTTTAATTCAATTAAAAAATCAAAAGAACTTTGGAACTTATAATCTTTTGCACTATATTTGCGCACATATAATTAAAATGTATGTAATATGAGTACAATAATAAAGACAAAAACTTCCACCTCTATAAGAATAGATACAGATTTGCTCAATATTTTAAAGAGCAATGCTAAAAGAGACAACAGAAGCCTCAGCAATTATCTGGAGACTATTCTGTTAGAAATAATCCCCCAGCAATCAATTGACAGAACCGAAGAAATTTGTCAAGGACTTCGTGAGGTAAAAATGATAAAGGAGGGTAAAATAAAAGCCAAATCCGCAGACGAACTTTTCGATGAACTATAATATTGAAACAACTCCTCATTTTGAGTTATCACATATACCACATTAGTAGATGAGAATACTGGTGAAGTATGGTTGATAGAAATTTATGATAAATCTGAATTCTCCACCATCAAGACTGACGTCATAAAGAAAATGCTAAAAGAGTTGGGACTATAATTCTCACAAAAGATGATAAGATTTACAAACACATAGATGAGTTTTATGCATATACTGAATGAACAGACACGAAAAACATTAAGTCGGAAGTTAGGAAAAACTTACGATGAGATATTGCAGATGAGTGCGGAAGAGTTAGATGCACTTGTCGAGGCTCGTATTGGCAAAAAACTCACCCCTGCATTCTCTCTCAAAAACATGGTTAGTAGAGGGTCTGTCTATTTATTTTTCAAACGTTTAGTTTCAAAAAATGATATAGATAAACGTTTAGCACGAATTTAAAATGGATAATAGCAAGCAAATTATAGCTTTATATGACGACTACAATACGATTATCAAACCGCTTATTGCAGAAGTAGAAGCGAGAACAGAACAGTTCCCGTTACCATTATTTAATGAAAAACGTGCATTGCATGACCATATTGCTCGATGCTATTTTAAAGATATAACTTCAGAGCAAAGAAATGCCGAAATACATAAAGCAGAACGTCATGTGCTTAGAATTATACTTGACTGCTATAAGTGTTTGAACTTATCTATTCACGATTCGGTTTTATTATTTGAAAAACAAACAAGACATGTGGATTTGACGGTGCTACAAAACGGCACTTTTTATCCAAAATATAAATCTCTACGCTCTGATGCAGTAAGAGCTGTACGTAAAGCTAAGATTTTAGAAAGTATCAATACTAACGAAGCGTTAGATATTTATCAGCAGGCCTACAATAAATATAGCGAATTGGAACTTCTCATGGATACAACAGCTCCCGATGTTCACTGGGCTCGTGTACATTTTACTGTAAGACGTGCATTACAAGTCTTCCTATGGATTTTAAGTGCTGTTGCATCAGGAATCATCTCCATAGTATTGGCTGATTTATTCTAAAGTTATTGATATGAGTACAATTATAAAAACAAAATCGCAGTCAAACTTTCTGATGATGATTCCTTTAAGAAGATAATCATAATGCGCGATGACATAAAACCATATCATGACAACAATGGATTTTATATTGTCGGGTTAATGGATTTCTTGCTAAAGCCGGATTTGATGGAACAATTATAGAAATCGGAGATCAAAGATTTCGATGACGCAGTATCGAACACATATTGCAGACGGGATTCTGCGCTTTTTGAAACAGAAACAAATCTATATAACAGAAGTGTTCTATATGCATATTCTCCGCGTTCTACTGCAAAAACAGTCGCAATTGCGACAAAAGTTGCAGTAAGATTTGGGAATTTTAATATAGACCTCAAATCCGCAACCAATAGGGTTTAGTGGAAGTTTCGTTCATGTCATCGTAGATGCGTTCCTTGCCACCAATGGCTACTTGTTGGACTTCTATTGGAAGTTGGGACGAGACATTGAAGCTAAGCAATATACTAATACTTATGGCTCTGGATTTTACAAAAATCTCAGTCAGGATTTGAAGAACAAAATGCCAGGGGTGAAGGGATTCTCACCAACTAACTTGAAGTACATGAGCTACTTTTATAAGCTCTATACACCATTGCGGACAATTTTATAGAGGACTTGTATATTGCAGATATTCAACGAGTTGTAGCACAAAGTAAAAATCGTCCGCAAACTGCGGACGATTTCAAATTGCTTTAAGTCTGGCGTTTTCCTTTTCCAATTCTTGAATTCTTAGAGTAAGAATACTTACATCTGTTGTGCCCATAACGGTTCGCTCTCCCATCCATTTGGAAATCCAAGAGCTGCCAGATCTATCTCTGGATAATTGGAAAATAGCGTGTGCATTTTTCCCAACATATCATTGTTGGGTGATATGATATCAAGGAAATATTTGATGATGCAGATTGTGAAATACACTCTTTGAGGGTTTGTTGGCAGGGTAATCCAGAAATGAGCAATTCTTCTTGGAGTAACAGGCATAATGGAACTTACCTTGTTCCACACCCTTGAATGATGGCAACAGGCATTTCGCAACAAAGTCAGAGATGTTATCCAAGATTCCAAGACGATAGGTTGCAAGCCGAAATAATGAGAGATGCGTTTGCGTATCTTGTCTGCTTTCAGATTACGGTAAATCATATTCACATTGCCCATCGTCAGCAACTCACCCAAAATCCATGATGGAGGATATGGGTCGCAATAGCTGTTCTTGAAATGCTTGATAAATTCTTCTGTTGATTTCGCATATTCTCTGTCAATGGTGTTCTTTGTTTCTTGAAAAGTTCTTTGGTTGGCAAAGTGAACAGAATTTGTCAGCCAATAAGTATCTCCTGTCATCTGCACAGGAATGTTCATAATGGCACGACGAATAGCTATCTCTACTTTCTCAATCTCATTGAGAAGAAGCATACGCAACTTCTTGTCGAAGCGATAGAGATTCAACACTTGTTGAAAAGTTGTACCATCTTTATACTGATGAGTTTCCTTTGGAACTTTCAAGAATGGGTACATATAAGCGGAAAGACGATAGTACCCGATGCTCTCCAAATACCGTACCGCTTTGCCTTCATCGGAAATAACAAGCCCACGACTTTTCAACAGAGTCATCAAGTCTGCCTCTGTCATATAATGTTTCGTGAAGTGCGGTAATCTTTCCATTAGCGTATTTTGAGAGTGAACGTATATAAACAAAAAAGCCCCACGCATTTGAGCATCGTTGAGAGGCTTGGTGGGAACTGACGGTGCAAAGATACAAATAATCATTGATAATACAAACTTTTTGCGAGAAAAATTACGCAAAAGTGGATTTCTTTGACACAGTTATATTTAATAATGTTAAATCAGGGCTTAAAATCATACTTTTACTGCCAAACAAAGTGGTCTCCAAGATAAAAGTGTTATCTTTGTAACGTCTATACCCATACCGGAAGCCCCGATGGGCAGAGGTTGGGCAGACATATATACATATAAGGCGTAACTGTACGCTTTGGTTTTGACAGTGTAAGAACTTCGCAAACTCTCAACTGCTGGTCAAGAACAAAGCAACGGGAACGCCTCATGAGGTGTATTATATACAGCCCTCATTGGCTTCGGACGATTCTATTGTTCGTCGTCAAGAGTGCTTTCTATATACTTACACTGGCGTGGGGCTTTCGGCGTTGCTCGTTTCGACTGGCAGGGCAATGCGAAGGCCTTTACACTGTGGAACGAGTGACAGGACTGGCTCCACGCTTTCATGTATATATACCAACCATTTATTAATCATGCCAATATGGTAGCCGTTGGTAAAAAACAGAACGGTATGATTGACAAAATAATTATCTGTCTTAGCGCACGAGCTAATTCTGGGAAAACGACATCAATCAGAGAGTTGTTTTTCCGCCTAACAGGACATTACCCTGAAAATACAGGAGATTTCTTGTCCATTGTACAAGATAAAAATGTCGAGCATGGTATAGGCATATCATCTGTGGGAGATTCTTGGGGAAATCGTGAACCAATAGAAAAACTTATTGATGCTGGTTGTGAAATTATCGTGTGCGCCTCACGTACTTCTAAAGATACCGTGAACACGGTGTATGAGTTGGCAAGTAACAACCAGTATAAAGTTGTCCAAATTTCAGCTCTACATGGAGAGCATAATGACACTATAGAAAATTATAATCTTTATTGTTGTAAAAATGCAGAAGCCATAGAACAACTCATCAGAAATATAATACGAAACCAACTAAAAACAATAGAATTATGAATTCAAAATACAAATATTGCCCATATTGCGGAGAGAAAATACTCGCTGTGGCAAAAAAGTGCAGATACTGCGGAGAATGGCTTGACACAAACGATATGCCTGGCAACCCTCAACAGACAGAAAGCGAAGAACCAGAAGATTATAGTGAAGAAGAGATGGATGAGAAGCCTTCCTTTATTCGAAGAACATGGAAAGTTCTATTGCCTGTACTTGTCATCATATTGCTCTGTGTGGGGAAGTTTGGGTTAAATAAATTCGGAAAGAATGCCGTTAAAGAAGCAGCCAAAGAGCATTCATCAATAAGTGAGTCGGCAGAGACTACTACTGATTCCGATGAAGCCACTTATGTCTTCCAATACATTGGTGATGGCGAATATTACTATATGTATTTGACTGATGGACAAGGTAATGTTTATGAATATGATGACGAAGCATCATACGAGGATTTTGTTTTGCCTGCAATAGCTTCAAGTAAATTGTATTTAGAACTGAACAATGCAGAAGATTTCAACAAATTGGCGAAGTCAATAATGACATTCCCTGTTTCTGAAAAACTTGTATGTGAGGGGCTGAATGTTACGGATATTGTCAATAAAGAGTATTACGATTTCAATCCATTCCAGGTGGAACTGATAAAGAAAGGTTACGGATATCAAACTTATTATATAGCAAAGTCGGAATATGACGAAGGAAAAAGATACATAAGGTTTTCAAGAGGTGAAAACAATGGAGTCAAGGTGGAAGTTAGAACATGTAATGTATTTCTATGATTGAAAACAATTAAAATATAAAGCAATGAAGAAAACGATTTTAATGTTAGTGGCTGCGCTATTTGTTCTTATCGCAGTCAATGCTCAGACAAGAAAGGTTACACCTCGAATAAGAAAGTCGGGGAATCCTGCGCAGGTAATCAAGGGAAAAACTGTGCCCATAAGAAAAAGTACAACTACTAAGGTACAATCATCTAAAAAGACTGCATCACAGAAAAATTCGTATCAAAGAGAAGAGGAAGAAGCCAATTACAGATATTGGTATGAGAGGTCTGATGAATACAACATAAACAAAAATATCGGAGAATACTTTTCAAAATGGCTAAAAAAAGGAGAGTTTGAAAAAACAGTCGATTACGACAAACGTCTGAATGAATGTTCAAAAACAGTATTTGATTCTATTTGTAACAGTGTGATTATATATAATAAGATAGAACATGTTTGGCGTGATATTGAGCTGGGTACTTACAATACAGAAACTGAGGAATTTCCCGTATTTGTAAAGACTCCTTACGACTTTGGTAGGTGCGAAATAATTGGTAAAGCACATATTAAGATACCAATAGAATCTGCCCAAGATTTCCGTAACAAATTTTATAGTGGAGATGGAACAGATTTCAATTACAGCAAAGGACCTGTTGTTCCACGTGCTGATTTTGTATATGTTTCAAGTACCGAAAATCCAGGAGACAATGTATTGTGCCCTGCAACTGTATGTTATTTTCACGATTATTATTGGAATGACACTATAAATATAAAACTTACTTACGACGAAAAAACGAAACCTGTCAAGGTGGCATTTGACGAGTTAGGCATTACAGATAAATATCTCAATGGATATGTCTACACTTTTGACGGATATGATGAAAACATTTATGAAAATGGAATGGTGGATAAGATGCCATCACCTTATGGGTACGAATCTATAGAAAAATGGATTGAACAAGATTCTGCATGTCAAAAAGTAATAAAGAACGAAGAATATAGGGTGTTAGTGCGATTTGTTATTGACAAAAACGGACGCATGGATATGTTTTATAGCGACGCTGGAGAATTCAATAGTAATATATTATACTTTAGATTTAGGTCCATAAAGAAATGGTCGCCAGGCATTTTAAATGGGAAAAGAGTAAATACAAGAGTAAGATTATATATCAATTAAAAAAGTGAAAGTAAGAAGAAAAATGTAATCAAGGAGGAACAGAATGAAAGTGAGAGCAATAAGATATTTAATGGTGACGATGTTGACCAAAAGCCTTCTTTCCCAGGTGGCAACAAAGCATTAAATAAATTTATTGCATCTAATCTTAGGTATCCTGATATGGCACGAATGTTAGATAAACAAGGAACGTTTATTGTTAAATTTGTCGTAAATGAGACGGGCGTGTTGACACAGATATCAAATTAGCAAAAGATTCGTACTCGCTTTCGCTGGGTAAAGAGTCGTTACGAGTAGTCAAAGCCATGCCAAAATGGTATCCTGGACTGAAAAATGGAAAAGCCTTAAAAGTGAAATGTAGCATTCCTATCACTTTCCGTTTGTGAGAAAATACAAAGAATAGGTAAGAAAAACACTCCAGCCCTTCTCTCTTTTTTTTATGAAAGAGAAGGGCTGATTCTCGTTATCGACCTAACCCTTTGCCCTTTCTTGATTTTACCATCTTCGTAGCTTGTCGCAAGCATCGTCTTATCCATTCTATTTCATCTTCATCCTTATCACGCCCCAATTTTTGGTGTCGCTGCCGCCACCACCTTGGCTTTCAGCGAAGTTGGTAGCCTCGTTGACGTAGCCGATGTACAGGTACATTGCACAATAGATAATTTTATCGCCATGATTGATAAAATCCATTGCAAAGCTACCGTCAAATAGGCTGCTGTCGTGAATGCTCGTCATACGTGGATAGATGTCTGCTATCTCTGCCAACGCTTTCATACCAGCCTGCGCCCAAATCTTATTGATTATCTGTTGCTGGTATGAAACAGCTGTTTTTTCAAACACGGTTATAAATGGCATTCACTCTGCCTATCACTCTGTTCTTGATGGCTTGCTCGATTTTGTCTGTTATAGACTTGTTCTTGTCTATTGGTCCAAGTTCTCCACCTTTCGATACCTGAAAGTTAAGTCTGGTGCGACTACGGTCATAGTTGTACTTCGGATCGTTCTCCTTCCTTGAAAAGAGGTCATCTCCCCAATTGCGCTGATGCTCATCGCTGACAGCAACGCAGAAAGACTTGACCTTTTGAATGTCCATCATCTGTTTCTTATTATCGCTCATAAAATTGCTTGTTTTAATTGATTGTACATATGAAATTCAGCTTGCTGTTCACATATAATGGCAGTTTGCCCTAATTACTGAGCTTGCTCGGTGTATTAGGCTCCACCCAAGGGATATGTTCGCAAGCGAACTCGTTATAACTGCTGCCAGTAGTGTTATGACTCTTCCACCAACACCAACCCAAGACAGTCTATTAGATGCTGGAGTGGCGGATGTTGCTTTATCAGCCTTTGTAGCACCATCTGCGGTGTCCTGTCTTGCCATCATACTTCATTATCTTGCCAGTGCGCACATTCCCATTGATATCTATCTGCCAAAAGATAGTTGAACCGCCCCATTTCTTTGAAGTGCCGACCTTGTACAAGACAAACAGCCGTTCTGTCTCCTCTTTGCTAAAGACCGTTGAAATGTATTGGTACAAAGGATTGACAGAATAGCCATACAGTGTTTGCTTCATCAACTTATTCTCAATGAAAGTTGGAAGAGGTTTCTCTTTCCTGCACTCTTTGATATTGCTATATTCTACATACTTTGAGTATTCCACCGATGGAGTAAACGGAAGTGAACCATTGACAACCTTTGTCAACCCAGTTCACGATATGACAAAATAAAAGCTCCGCAAATTCTCCACGGTAGAAATACGTTGCAAAAATATGTGGAAAATCGGGAACTGCCAAAAAGCACTCAGAAAGTGTTAAAAATCAAAGAGCATTGAAAATCAAGACTTTATGATTAGTTAGTCATAGTTAGTTATAAGGGGCTAAATACAGTAAAAAATGCATTAAGAACTGATAATAATCCCATCCCCAGGCAATAAATAGGGCTATCTTTGCGTTTAATAAAACAAAAAAGTTTTATTCTTAATACTTAAAGAAACATGGATGAAAAGGAATTGTTGAAACAAGCTTTTGAGTATGGAAACGTACCTAGTATCATCACCTATTGCTTCACCGAACCATGTCCGATGAAAGACAAATGCATACACTATCTATCTGCACTCTACGATAAAGACAAGAAGGATAGAGGAGAAGCCATTTTCCCAAATGCTCTGAAAGACGGAAAATGCAAGTACTTCGCACCACTGCGTGTCGTGAAAATGGCATGGGGATTCGACAAACTCTTTGCCGAAATAAAAGTGAAAGACGCTCCTGCACTGCGAGCCAAAATGAGAGAATATCTCGGAAGCAAAGGACAATACTACCGATACAAATTGGGAAAACTCAAACTCCTGCCAGAACAACAGGAATACATCAAACAACTATTCGATAGTTACGGATATCATGATGTTGAATTCGAACACTTCTCTGATGAAATTGACTTCACCAAAAGCTAATGTAGTCAACTAAATATAGGAAACTACATCATTATTCTCTACCCCTCCAGAAGTTCCTGCTATGCTCTCCAAGCGGTCCCTCGGGGACCACGTGATGGGGAACCGGTGAACATGAGACGAGCAACCGGTGCTCACGAGGCGGGCAACAAGTGCCCAAACTAAGGACTACAATTTGGGCAATATTCTGTTATGTCAATTAGTCTGTTCTATAAAAACTTATTGGCTTCATTCCTTCCTCCTCACCCAAACCTTATGGCTATGCTGACCTGTGGAACGGATAGGCGAATCAGCAGCAGCACAGATTTCACGAAGTTCCAGCGAGGCTGCAGTACGGCTCAGATTATTGATATAGGCATAGTCGGTGAGACCGATGAAACCATTCTCATCGATAACCTTCAAGGCTCGGGCGATGCGCTGCTCCCGGGTATAGATTTCCTTGCGAATCACCTTCACGCCGCTCATGTCTCGCTCCAGATCACAGTCGGTAGCCAGTTTCGCATCCTTCACCAACTCTGGCGAAGGCTTGAAGTTGACACTCTTCACGCCCACCTTACGATAAATCATCTTGTCACTATCGTCCTGTATCTCCCTTGGCTTATCATCCTCGAAGTCGAGCGAGAGAGAAAAGGTACCGAGTTCATCGAAGGTTACATTGTAACCCATGGAAAGCAGACGCACGAGCATATCGCGCACATCCGCCACCGCAGCTTCTATCATACTGGAAGGCAACGCACGACTATACATTTTCATCTTGTCGATGAACTCTGACTGAGACAATGTACGATTGACTACCATCTTGGGATAGACCCTGCGCTTGCCCGTATTACGGAGGTCTGTCATCTCTACTAACTTGTACTTTGGCATAGATTCCTTTCTTTGTTATTAAAGTTTATAATCTTAAGTAGGATAATCCTTACAACTCTATTCAGTTGTTCTTTCTCCTACGAGATAGTTATGTTCAGCAACGGCGAACTTATGTTCAACGACGTTGAACTTACATTCGGCAACGTTGAACTTATATTCAACGACGCTGAACATAACTTATCCGTAGGCAAAGATACAACTTTATATAGGAAAAAGCAAGATTTCTCTCTTATTTAACACAAAAAAAATAGGTACACCATCATCTGACGTACCTATTTTTTTATCTTTATGTTCATCCAAAAATCGGATTTCCCCAACTGAAAAATAGTTTTTCAACCTAAAGTTCAGTTTTCTTCCCGCTCTTCTTCCTCTGTTTCCCCTTCAGTCTGTTTCTTGATGTATTCAGTAGGCAGACATCCGAAATATTTCTTGAAACTTGTGGTGAAATAGGAAGGAGTGGCAAAACCTACCAGGAAGCTGATTTCGGCAATGCTATGCTCATTGCGCAGAATCATTTCCGCTGCAGTATTGAGTCGGATGCGACGGATAAACTCCTTGACGCTTTCTCCAGTAAGAGCCTTCATCTTGGTGTAGAGGCTCGTCTGCAGATGGCTCTTGACTGCATTGCAGAGCTGAATACCATCCATCTCAGGCATCATGACATCGGTAAGAATCAGATTCACCTCATTCTCTGACAATATCGCCAAAGCCTCCTTACCATTAGAAGTCTCATAGACCTGATAATTTTCAGAAAGCGATTGACTCAGATAATGCCTGATTTCCTGGTTATCTTCTACAACCAATACCTATTATGAGACAGCCCATCATTCACACCCAAATGTGAGAACAATGGCTTTTCCGTATATTTACCGAATATTGGCAAACATAGGATATATATAGCAAAGAATATCAAGATTATTTCACGACAACCTATAACTTAAACCATGCAACCAGTGGCAAATGGTCACTATACCCTCCTAAATACCTGGGACCCAAAAAGGTACGAAATGGCTTCTTACCACCATATTTATCGTCTTCCTGCAAAAGGAAAGGCAAATCTCCCACCTCACAAGCGATTTTCTGCCCTACCAAAGACTGACTACACAACATCTGATCAAGACTGCGCCAGTCTCCATGGTAACGATAAGTACCCTTGGCTCCATTCCGTCCATGCGCATCCTGACTGATATTCACCAACTGATGATGCTCCAGGAACAGCAATGCAGGAGAATTAGAATAATCATTGAAATCACCCGTCACAATAATCTTAGCATCATTATTAAAAGAATAAATAGAATCAACAGCCTGCGATAACTGACTGGCTACCTGCAGACGATAAGGACGGGAAGCAGCCTCGCCTCCCCTACGACTTGGGGCATGAACTACAAAAACATGAAGCGTATCTTTCCCCATCAAAATTCCCTTGGCATAAAGAATATCACGAGTGGGACGAGTTTCAGGCAAACGCTTGATACGTATAGCATGATGGTGCAGCAGCCGGAATGAAAAAGGCTGATACATCAACGCTACATCTATGCCACGCTCATCAGGAGAGGAGGTCATCACATATTCATAACCAGCCTTGCGCAACAGAGAACGCTTGGTCAAAGCAATCATAGCAGAATCATTTTCTACTTCACAGAGAGCCACCAAATCCGGCAAATGCCATTGATTTTGGCGTCCCTTACCTTGCAACTGATTTTTCTTACTCTGACTTAGACTGCTATTATATATATAATAAGGTGTAGCCAACTCTCCTAAAGCAATAATTTCCTGGGAAAGATGATTGATTTTCTTCCAATATCGGGTTCTTGTCCAGTGATAATCACTCTCTGGCAGAAACTCCGTATCATTCTTCAGAGAATCATGTACGGTATCGAAAAGATTTTCACAATTCAACTCTACAAACGTGAAAAAAGAAGATAAAAGAAGAGATAAAAACATAATTATGAGATTTTAAAGTCGTATCCACACATGAAAATTACAAATTTTAGTAGGTTTCTCAACAAAATAGCATTGATTTTCTGCCTATTCTCTTTGTCAAGTCAGATTTTTACATTATCTTTGCAGACAGATTGCTGTTCATGCCATCTTACAAGCAATCCAAACTATCCACAAAGGGTTCCATAGTTTAATGGATAGAACGGAGGTTTCCTAAACCTTTGATCCGAGTTCGATTCTCGGTGGAATCACATGGAGATAGTT
>CDYZ01068939.1_pt1 | contig 38093 bp, 61 predicted proteins | sample 554921 | NCBI WGS metagenome assembly CDYZ01 (sample SAMEA3182058, study PRJEB8094) | gut metagenome | biome: human; feature: gut; material: Stool; isolation source: human stools | place: Canada | collected 2012-11-26 | reverse complement strand
AGGCGCTACAGCCTGCGGCCAGCTTCCTGATGGAGTACGGATCTGCTCTGGTGGACGTGGCAACGATGGGCGTCAACGCTCTTTCAAGTCTGGTGGAGTGGTTCGACAATCTTTTCAACGCGCAGCAGAAGGCCACGCAGGCCAGTTTTGAGGCCATCGACAGCCAGTACAGTCTGGCAGACTACCAGGCTAACGGTTTGGTTTCCTGGGATGGCGGAACTTACAATGAGCAAACCAAGAAGTGGGAAGGAATGACCTCAAAAATTGACTACGCAGCCGCCAAGCGGATGCAGGACGCCGGGACATTCACGCGGGCCGCCGGGGTGTCCAAATCGGATGCGCTCCTGCGGGGCTGGAGTTTCTCGTCTGTGTCGGACCTCCTCAAGCGGCGGGTCAACGGCTCCCACGCCGACGGGCTGGATTACGTCCCCTTTGACGGCTACGTGGCGGAGCTGCACCAGGGCGAGGCGGTGCTGACCTCCGGCGAGGCCAGCTTCCTCCGCAGCGCCATGGCGGCGGGGCGGACGCTGGGCGGCGGTCGACGGAGCAGCCGGGCCGTGTCCGATTCGGACACCGGCGGCAGCGGCGGCACGCCCAAGGTCTACGATCTGACGATCCCGGTGGAGCTGACCATTGACGGCGCCACTTTCGCTCGGAAGGAATACAAGTACCGCATCGCGGAGGACAACCGCCGGGGCGTCTCTCTGGCGGGGAGAGGAGGCAGCCGATGACACGGCCACCCTATATCGTAGACGGCGTGGATTTCACGGACTACGTCAACCGCTGGCAGTACTCCGTTGGTTATGTGTACCGGGAGGGTTCCAACGCGGCCCTGCGGCTCAGCGGCCTGCAGCCCCGGGATCTGCTGGCCATCAAGACCCGGGTCTCCGTGACGGTGAACGACCAGCAGGGGCCGCAGCTGGCGGCGCTGCTGACGGCGGTACTGAAGAACTACGTGCAGCTCACCTACTTTGAGCCCAAGGACAACGCCGTCCGGACGGCCACCTTCATGCCCACTGTGGAGGAGGTCAGCATCCCGCCGGTGCCCGGCTCCGTCCGATGGGGCAAGGGCTTCCGGATCACCATGGAGGAGGCGTGACAATGGCAGTTAACGAGATCCGCTACAAGGGCGTCAGCTACGCCACGGACGATGATATCAAGGTCCCCTCCGGAATTCTGTACGAAGTCAAGGCCCTTCGTTCCGACAGTCTGGAGGCCAACAGCCTCACCGTCACGGTGTTTTCCAATGACAAGGCCATCATGGGCTTTGCGAAAAATGACAAGGTGGAATATTTCCGGGATGGCCGCCGGGTGGGCGTGTACTATCTCCAGACGGTGGAGCGGGTCGGCAGCGACGCCTATACGCTCTCCGCCCTCTCCGCACTGGGGCGGCTTATCACCATGCGCCACGTGGGCGGCATCTACACCGGCCAGACGGTGGCGGAGGTAGTTTCCCAGATCTGCGCTCCGGTGGCGGTGATGATCGAGAGCGTATACGCCAGCCGCAAGCTGTACGGCTATCTGCCGTACAGCAACCCGGACAAAGAAAAAGGCAACGGCCGCAGCGCCCGGGACAACCTCTCCCAAGTGCTGTTTGCCATCGGGGCGTCTCTGGGGACCGACGAGAACGGCGTCATGCGGGTGGAGAAGCTGTGGGACGGCGTCTCCGCCACGATCACCGCAGATCAGATCAACGAGGACGCCTGCGCCACCGTGTACGAGACCCCGGTGAGCGCCGTGGAAATCACGGAGCATCAGTGGGTCAAGAGCGGAGCGGATGTCTCTCTATTCGACGGAACCGCCGAAGAAGGCACTCTGGTCACATTCTCCGAGCCGGCCTACAATCTGGTCGGCAACGGCGTCACCGTCCGGGAAAGCGGAGCCAACTACGCCATCCTGTCCGCCGGGACCGGCACCCTCACCGGCAAGAGCTACAACCATCTGACCCGCATCATCCGTCGGACGGTGACGGATGGAGTAGAGGAGAACGTGGTGACGGTGAGCGACGCCACGCTGGTGTCCCTCACCAACAGCGTGGACGTGGCCAAGCGCATGGCGGACTACTACCGCCACCGGGAGACCATCCGGGTGGACGTGGAGCCCGGCACGGAGCGGGCGGGCAGAGTGGTGCAGATCTTCCACCCATGGGATAAGGAGATGGTGCAGGCCTGCGTGGAGAGCCGGGAGACAGTGATCTCCGGCATCCTCAACAGCCAGACCAGCGCACTGGTGGGATTCAAGCCCGCACAGCCGGAGGCGGCGGAATATTTCAGTGAGCGGGTTCTGCTGACCGGATCCGGCACGTGGACACCGCCGGAAGGTGCCGAAGCGGTGACGGCAGTCCTGATCGGAGACGGGCAGGACGGCACTGCCGGACAGAATGGCGAAGGCGTGGGGCTTACGGGCCAGACGATCCTAAACACCTGCTCCGGCTCCTTTCCCAGCGCGCCTGCCGGAAAAGGCGGAAAGGCCGGTGCCCCCGGCTCCGGCGGTAAGATCCTCCAGATTACCATGGATATCATCCCCGGCATGAGCTTCTCCTATGCCACCAGCCAAAACGGCGAGGCCGTATTCGGAAGCCATTCCAGCGCGGAAGGCTCTGCGTCTGCCAGTGGTTACTATGATGACGTCACCGGGAAAACCTATGCCCGACAGGGCGCGGTTGGCTACGACGGCGGTGACGGCGGCGCTCCCGGCGCATCCGGCGGGTCTGTGGCCGGCTACAAAGGCGGCTACGGATACAAACCGGCGGAATACACCATGCGGATGACCGAGGACAACATCCGCTATACGCAGACCTTCAAGCACCAGGGCATCGGCGGACCCGGCGCGGCGATGGGGACAGAAGTCACATGGGGGCCGTCTGTTTTCTCTGTCGGCCTGCCGACATTTATTCCCAATATCGAAATCAAAGGCAGTGCCCCCGGCGCATCGGCAGTTCCCGGCGCTGACGGCGAAAACTACGGCGATGGCGGCGGAGCCGGGCACGGTGGCGGCGGTGCAGGCGGAATTGGCAGTTGTAGCATCTCAATGTCTCCCACGCCCCCGTCCACGCAGCACCAGTCTATCAACTTTTCCGGCGACCTCCAGCGCGGCGGCTCCGGCAGCAAAGGCGGCAAAGGACAGCCCGGCTGCATCATCCTGTTTTACGGGAAGAAGAAAACCATCAAGTCTGGCCCATTGGTACAGAAGGGCGGCGGGTTGTTTTTCGACCGCCTAAACAAACTTTTCATCGTGTGAGGTGTGAAACATGACGATTGAACAGAGAGTCGCAGTTTTGGAAGAAATTTTTGCCAAGCTGCAAGATTACTACACATCCGCCTACTCTGGCGAGGAGATCGACGCGCGGCTGGCCTCCGCCGGTGTGCCTATCGGCATTACCAAGGAGTACAAGAGCGTGACCGAGATGAACCAAGACTTCGCCGGCACCGACGTCCAGCGCGGCCAGTTCGTCCTGATCCTGCCGGACAGCACGGCCTCCGCGGACTACGGCAAGGTGTACCTCAAGGGCACGGCCAACTGGGTGTACGCCTTCACGCTAACCACGCTCACGTCCATCAAAGGCCCCATCGGCCCTCCCGGCAAAAAGGGCGACAAGGGCGATCCCGGTTCCAGCTTCGCCATTCTGGGCTACTTTGATACGCTGGACGCCCTCAAAGCAGCCGTCCCTAATCCCAAGGCCGGTGACGTGTACGGCGTGGGCACTGTGCCTCCGTACAACATCTACATCTGGGATTCCGTCCACGGCAAGTGGGTGGCCAACGGCAGCCTGCAAGGCCCGCAGGGCAAGCAGGGCATCCAAGGCCCCGAAGGAAAGCAGGGGCCGGAGGGGAAGCAAGGCCCGGAAGGCCCCGTGGGCGGTTCCAGCAACTTCGTCCGCTACGATGCGCCCCAGAACCTCACAGACGAGCAGAAGGCGCAGGCGCGGAAAAATATCAACTCCGCCCCCGGCGGGTTTGGGTGGGGTGAAGCGATGAAAGATGTGCTCGCATCCGATGCCGAAGACACCTATAAAACATACTGTGGCAAGCTTGATATGCTGCTTGCCGATATGCCAGACGGAACATCGCAACTTATTTATACACGTGGCCCAGTTTCAACGGGCCAATATTCTGGGGCCGGGAATATCGTTGCCGTTCTATCAAAAATATTGGGGACGAGCGCATCACTGATCGGCCTTTCGCCTGATCCGAAAGGCACTACCAACGGATTGTGGCGAATGCTGAAGGATAACGGGAATTGGCAGCCCGTCGAATGGATCAATCCTCCCATGCAACTGGGCGTAGAATACCGCACCACGGAGCGGTATCTCGGAAAGCCGGTGTATGTGAAAACCATAAACATGGGGAATCTTCCGGGCAATGCCGTAAAAAGGGCCAGTTTCCAATCAAATAACGTTGTCGATAAAATCGTGTCCGTAACCGGGCAATGCACTACCGACTCAGGAGTGAACATGTCCATGCCTTACCACGCAGGGTCTGGTCCGAACTGGAACACTGTAATTTTAATTGGCGCAGATGGGTCCGGAGCAGCTCAGATTGTCACATTTGCCCCAGATTTCTCCGAATACAAGAATGCATGTATTACGGTGAAATACACCAAGCTGGCAGTTTAAAGGGGCGGCTCTATGGAAAACACCTGCATCTGTTGCGGGGCAGTCATCCCCGAAGGCCGTCAAGTGTGCCCAATTTGTGAGCGACAATGGCCTGAATTTTAATCTGCACGAAACCAAGTCGGACTTTTGACTTGCACGAAAGCAAGTCGGAACTGCCCTAAAAACTGCAACTTTTTAAGGGGGTGTAGAATGGAAATTCTACAAATTGTATTAACTGCCGCCACCGGCTCCGGCGTGACCGCCATCATCCTCGCGATCCTCCAGCGGAAATGGACCAAGGATGACAAGCGGGACGCCATCGTAGACGCGCTCAAGGTGCTGCTGATCGACCGGGTGCGCTATCTGGGCCAGAAGTACATCTCCGACGGCAGCGTCAGCCTGTCAGACAGGGAAACGCTGGACGAGATGCATCAGGCGTATAAATCCCTTGGCGGCAACGGACACCTGAAAATCATCATGGCCGAGGTCGGCGAGCTGCCGATCCGGAAAGAGTGAAAGGAGAACGCTATGGAAAACATCAAGAAACGGCTGGGCAATCTGCTGGCGGTGAAGTCTCTGGTGACCATCACCCTGACGGTGGTGTTCGCAGTGCTGGCCCTGCGGGAGAGCATCAGCGGCAGCGAGTTTCTGACCATCTTCACGGTGGTCATCGGCTTCTACTTCGGAACCCAGCGAGTGGCCGAGGACAAAAACAGTTAAAACCGGTTGAAAAATCAACCGTAAATTTGAAAGGAGCACTATTATGGAAAAGATCTACGAGAACATCATCAACGAGGGCAAGAAGAACGGCGAGAGCATCGAGGTTATCAACACCAAGCTGAAGGAGGCCGGTGCCAACTTCCACCTGAATCCCGACGGCGGCGTGGCCGGTTGGACGGAGGACGAAATGCGGGAGGGCTTTATCCCCGCTGAGAAGGAGCCGGAGGACGTGAAGCACCTGCATGACTATATGCGGTACGATGTCACGAGGGCCGGTCAGACCGTGCGGGTGGAGACCCCGGAGGGCACCTACGATATTACGTGGGACGAGGGCGGCCATCCTGAGAAGGCTGTGAGAGTCAATGGTTGATACCTTCGACTGCGCCCGTGCGCAGATCTACCACAACACCGGCAAGCTGACCCCGGCGCAGATCAAGGCCAAGACCGGCTGCACCCACATCATCAACGGCTATCTGTTCAACGGGAAATTTCAGCCGGTGGGCTGGACGGTGATCGACGGCAAGGTCATCAGCCGGGACAAATACCAGGACTGGGGCGTGTCCATCGGCAGTGACGGCAAGCCGCAGATGCTGACGGACCGGGGAGGATCCTTCCTCTCCGGCGTCCCAATCCTCAAGGGCGGCTCCAAGCTCTACCGGGGCCTGACCGCAGACGTGGCCCGGCCTGCTGCCCGGACGGCGGTGGGCTGGATGCCCAACGGCAAGGTGGTGCTGTGGTGCGACAAGGCCAGCCTGACCCGTGAGCAGCTCCAGAACAAGTTGCTGGGGCTTGGCGTAGTGGATGCCCTCATGCTGGACGGCGGCGGGTCTACGCAGGGCATTTTCCCCAATGGGAAAGTGACCAGCAGCCGAAAGGTGCCCACGCTGCTGCTGTTTTGGGAGCGGTCGGCCAAGGTGGAAGATCAAGCCCTCGTATGGGGCAAGGCTCACGGCCTGCTGACGGACGCCAACGCCGGGGAGACCGTGACCCGCGCCGACATGGTCCGGGCGCTGTATCAGATCTGGAAAGGATAACCATGGTTGAGATCAACGCTTACAGCAAAGCCGCCTTTGGGGGCAAGCAGCTCTCCGCCCATTTTAAAGTGCGGGAGTTTGCGTGTGGAGACGGCAGTGACGCTGTTTTGGTGGCTCCCCGGCTGGTAATGGTGCTGGAAACCATCCGCTCCCATTTTTGCGCTCCGGTGGTCATCCACAGCGCCTACCGAACGCCGCAGTACAATGCCAAAGTGAACGGTGCGGCCCACAGCCAGCACTGCTATGGCATGGCGGCGGATATCTCCGTCAGCGGCCAGAAGCCGGAGACGGTGGCGGCCTTCGCCCGGACGCTGATGCCCGATTGGGGTGGCGTGGGCGTCTACGCCAAGAAAGGCTTTACCCACATCGACGTCCGGGAGAAACGCTCCGACTGGACGGGCTAAACATCTGAAAGGAGGGCCAGAAGATGGCAACATCCACGCGGGAACGCGCTCTGCAAGTCTGGAAAACCCATGGAGAAAACAAACCGAGAGATCCGGGCGCTGTTGTCATCCATGGCCCCGGCCCGGGCGGTGCAGGCCGTCCGGCTGGTAGGCTTGCCGCCTGACGAAGAAGCGGCGGTGCTGGCGGTGGACGTCCACGGCCAGAGCTGCCTACAGGCGGCGGCGCTGCTCCACGTCAGCGTGGACGGCCTCGCCAAAATCCGGCGGCGTGCCTACGCCAAGATCGCGGATGATATGCAGGGGTAAAAAGAAGAGCCGTGTCCGATTCGGACACGGCTTTTTCTTTGGGTTTGAAGACTTAATGCCAGGTGACAACGGTATCAACAAGGAATTTCCCGGAAGAGTCCCGCACGGTAACGCGGCCTTTCAGATCGTTTCCGCTGATCTGTTCGGGGTCCGCGTATGCCTCGCTAATGACCTCGCCGGAGTCCGTGATAAAGGCCCCTTCTCCGTATTTTGAGTCGGCCACGCGGAGACCGTCGGGCAAATTAAGCGTTGCGTGCAGCCAGGTGCCGGGGAAATTTTCAAAGGGAACCGCGCGAACCTTCGCCGCGTCTGGAACATTCCGGAAGGTGGAAGAGATCTTGTAAAGATGTGCGATCATGTGCTTTTCCTCCTGTTTTTTATTTCAACGCGTCGATGATCTTGGAAGCGTTGGATTCCGCGAAAATGGTTTCAATTTTGGCAGCGTCGGCCGCATAAATCAGGCTGAAATAGCGCCGGAGACGGTCCGCCCGGAACGCTTCAAACCAGATTTCAAAGGGCTTCCCGGCATCGGCTGCGGCCTTGCGCATGAGATCCCGCCCGGCTTCGTCGCAGTTTTCCGGCTTGATCTTGTCCGCGATTTCAAAGAAACGGTTTACATCAAGCTGGATTTTCAATAGATCATCGCGGATGAATTTTTCCCGCAGGCTGGAAGCGTAAGCGATCTGCTTTTCAGAAACGCCGGTGATCTGGGGAAGGGGGTGCTGTTCGCTGAAGCTGGAAATGTAACCGGAAACGGCGTCCAGCTGGTGCGCACGCTTCTGCGCCGCGTAGCAGTCCGGGCAAGTGGTGATATTCTCTCGCGCCCATGCTTCATAAGTTCCAGCCTCGGTGGAATTGCGGCACATGTGGATATGTTCAAAAGTTTTCCCGCAGTGCTCGCACTTCAAAACCATTTTCACTCTGCTCATGATCTTCGTCCTTCCTTTTCCAATCCCAAGCGTATTAGCCGTTTAATCTCCGTCTGGCGGGCTTTGCCTTCCAGCGCGGCGAGGATATCGGTATCGGTGTTGTTGTTCAGCTTCAGCCCGATGAAGGTGGTGTTTTGTGCGGCCCACGCCCGCTTCGCTTCGCTGTCCGGCATGGCTTAAAACAGGCTCTTGAAGGTTACCCCGAACTTCTCGGCGGCTTCGGCTTTGAAGCGCTTCATATTTTCGTGGTAGTCCTCGCTGAAATACTCATTTGCCGCACCAGCGGAGATCATCCGGGATTCCTGTTCGTTGATGTAATCGGCAGCGGCCTCTGCGTTCTCTCCGAAGATTTCGTAGGTATCCATCAAAATTCGTTTCATATTTGTGATCCCCTTTCCTTTACTGTACCTAAAGTATAGCATAGGTTTAACCTATTGTCAATAGGTTAAACCGAATTTCTCAAAATATTTTCAGGGCAGTTTAAGGGCAGAATACAGGCAGTTTCCGGGCAGTTTGGCTGTCTGGATTTTTTGTATCATGAGGGTAAGAAAAAGGAGGTGCGCTATGGATCAGCAATTCGCAATCGCAGGATATACGGGCTCCAGCTGCCTGATGTGCGCCATCGACGGCGCGGACATCTGGCAGGTGGACTATTTTGGCAACCGTCAGCAGCTCATCGGCAAGACCTCAGCGGCCTACACGGAGCTGGAGGGCACCACTCAGCAGTACTATGACAAGCTGGTGGAGTTGGGCATTATCACCCCGCCCAAGACGCAGGAGGAGCTGATGGGTGAGATGCAGTCGGCCATGAGCGACATGGCCGAGATCATCAAGGGCCTATCGGCCCAGGTAAAGGAGCTGAAGGAGAATGGATCTCAAACAGATCATAGCGGCCGCGTCGAAGATGTTCCCCAGCGCCGACCTGCAAAACGCGGTGCAGAAGGCGGAGCAGGCGATCAGCGGGACGGCTGACACGCTGGAAGGCGTTCAAAGAACCGCCAGGCGGCTGGGCATTGACCCCAATATCGCCAACAGCCTGTATGCCCGCTACGGGAAGACCATGCAGGCAAAGGCCCTGTGCGGCCTTCTGGGGACTACACCGGAGGCTTTGCGCTCCGATGCTAACAAGATCCTTGGCGGCGCACAGAACGGCTCACAGGCCCCTCAGAAGGGGAAAGCGGGCGGTTCCACCAAATTCCCCCGGCTGAAATAGCCGGTTGGAATAAAAACACGAAAGGAGCACAAACACATGGAAGATCGTAGCACTGGTATGAGCTGGATTGCAGTCCTCTTTGTCATCATCGTGATTTTCGCCATTTTCGGCGGGAATTTCGGCGGCGGCTGGGGCTGGAATCGCGGCAACAATCCCTATCCCCCGCAGGAGGGCTGTAACCGGGTGAGCAACTGCGAGATCGAGAGACAGGAGATCGCCGACACGGCCCGGACCCAGTACCTCATCGAGCAGCAGAGCAATGACACCCGTATGGCCATCAACGCCAGCACGGAGGCCATTACCTCTCAGGCCAGCCGGATCTATGAGCAGCGCCTCCAGGAGACCATCTTTGATCTCAAGATGGAGAACCAGAACCTCAAGAACGGCATTTTCACCAAGGAGCAGACCGACGCGCTGGCGGCGAAGATCTCCGACTGCTGCTGTGGCTTCAACCGCCGTCTGGATGCCATCGAGGGCCGGATGCTGACCAAGCCGAACCTGTACGGCGTTGCGTCCACCTGCGGCGGCCAGATTATTCCCGCATCCTGCGGCTGCAACGGCAGCGGCAACATCTGAGCAACTTTTTCCACATCGGAAACAGTTCAGGCCCCTTCGGCCGGGTAATGGGCGGGGCCGGTGCCCCGCCCTTCAATTTTGAAAGGAGAAAAACTATGAGTTGTAAATCTGCTTTGTACACTGCCATGCAGACACCCACGGCGGTAGCTGTTGGCGGCGTCATCCCTCTGGGCGGCCTGATCCGGCGGTACGGCTGCGACATTGCCCTCAACGGCAATGCGGTCAACCTCTCCGGCGTCGGCTACTATGACGTGGACGCCTCCATCACCGCTACCCTCACGGCGGCCGGAGCCGTCACCGCCACACTCTACAAGGACGGCGTGGCAGTCCCCGGCGCCACCGCCACCGAGACCGGCGCGGCCGACGGCACGGTCAACCTGGATCTCACGGCGCTGGTGCGTCAGCCCTGCTGCGCTGCCGGCGCGGCTCTGACTTTGGTGCTGACCGGCGTGGAGGCCACCGTTGACAACGTGGCCCTGCGGGTCCAGCGGATCTAACGGAGGCGCGGCATGGTGCAGCTGTTAATTGGGATGCTGCTGGGCGTCATGGCTGCCACACCTACCGGCCGCAGCATCGGCAACCAGATCGGCAACGCTGCCATTGATAAGGTCAAGGAGGCCATGAAGGCCCCGACGGCCGGAGAGGAGGACAACCATGGAAAATCTGCATGAGCAAATCAAGGCGTATATTCCCAAGCTGGAATACAGCATCCGGGAGTATATGCGGAACCCTGCCACCCCTAACGCGGCGCAGGGGATCATGGCGATGGTGGAATGCCTCAACATGCTCAAGGGTGCCGAGGAAGCGATCTGCACAGGCCGGGAGATGACAAAGGCCGACGCGGAGGCGTGGGCAGCTCACATGGTCAACGAGGACGGCACCACCGGCCCGCACTGGCCTATGGAGCAGACCACGGCGCTGGCGGAAAGCATGGGCCTTTCGTGGGACCATATTTCCCCGTGGTGCTGGTGGGTCACGATGAACATGATGTACTCCGACTACGGCAGCGTGGCCATCCACTACGGCGTCAGCACGGCGGAGTTCTTCGCGGAGCTGGCCCAGGCGTTCCTGTTTGACAAGGACGGACCCGGCCCCAAGGCGAAGCTGGCAGCCTATTACCACGGCATCGTCAAGGCGAAGGAGTAGGGCCGACTGTGTTCGGAGCTGTGTTCACACATCCCTTTATAACCGCTTCTATCTGGTTCTAACGGATAGTTGAAAACAGCGAAAAACCGTTGAAATTGCAAGCATTGCAAGCAATTCCAACGGTTTTTCATTTGGCGCGGAAGGAGGGATTTGAACCCTATTCTTTTCGTTTGTTTTCAACGGCTTGCGGGTTTCTGTGTTCGGAAGTGTGTTCAGCCGGAAAATATGTGTTCAGAAGCCCTTTTCCATCTTTTCCGCAGCGGCCTTCAGCTGGCCGTCCCGGACGTGGGTGTAGATGTCCATGGTGGTGGACAGCTGGGCGTGGCCAAGGAGCACCTGCTCCGTTTTGGGATCCACGCCGCTTTCCAGCAGGGCGGTAGCGTAGCCGTGCCGGATCTGGTGCGCCGTGACGGTGACGCCGCTGGCGGCCCGGTACGCATCGTACAGCGCGGTGTAGTGATCGTTTGTCAGGAGGCCGCCGTCTGGCTCCGCGAACAGGTAGCCTTTTCCCAGCTTTTTGGGGAGCAGCTGGGCCAGCGCCGGGAGAAGCGGAACGTCCCGGCATCCGGCATCAGACTTCGGCTTTTTGATGTGGGGCGAGTTTCCTACATGATACACAGATTTTTTGATGTGCACAAGATTTTTCTTTCGATCAATGTCGGCGCCGGTGAGGGCCAGCGCCTCGCCCCGGCGGCAGCCAGTGTAGTAAATGAGACAGGCGAACAGGCCGAAGGGGAGGCCTGCGCCTTTTTTTATGAGTTCGATCTGCTCCGGAGGGGGCGCGTCCCGGTGGGTCTGCGTCAGGTTTCGAGGCGGCTTCACGGCGCTGGCCGGGTTGTAGCTTATAACGCCGTCCACTTCGGCCTTGCGGAAAATCTGGCGGATGATCTGCAACTGGGTCACCACGGTCTTTCTGGCACGGGTGGCGGAGAAGTCCTTGATATACTGGTCGATCTCCTTCGCGGTGATCTCGCCGGGTGTCCGTCCGGCAAATTCCTTTTTGGCCCGGGCCAGCGCCGGACGGTAGCTTTTTTGGGTATTGTGCTCTAAGGTCGGTTCGATCTCCGCCCACCATGCGTCTGCGATTTTCTCAAATACAGCGGCCTTTTCCGTTTCGATGCGGTCCGCCTCCCGGTCGAAGGCCTTGACCTTCTCCCAGACCTCCTTGTCGGTCTTCCCACGGAAGGCCTTGCGCTTGCCGTTGATCCGGAGAATGGTCTCATGGAGGCCGTCAGGCCGGATGTAGTATTTTGGGTATCTTGCCATGGGTCACCCTCGCCAGAAGCCGACCTGGACGCAGCTGAAATCCAGATACAGGCCGTACAGGATGGCCAGGAACAGGAGCACGATCAGGGCGGCAATGATGCGGTTCCGGGTCTTGACGCCCTGCTTTATCATCGTAATGATCTCACGTTTGTTGGATAGACGCTTCTCAAGGCCGACTTTCTCAGCCTGCAAGGTTTCTTCCGTGGCCGTATAGTGATTTCCTATGCCAAAAAACTCATCTATGGAAATCCCCAGGACAGCGCAGATCGGCCCTGCGGTATTGATGGACGGCGATTTTGACGCATTTGCAAAAAAGTTATTGACGGTGGACAGCGGCACGCCCGATTGATCCGCGATGTCTTGAGCCGTCATGTGCAACGCGGTCTTTTTATCTCTGCATAGATCTTGTATCGTCAAAAAATCACCATCCTGTGTTAAATTTCCCCATATGGGCAGATAAAGTCTCAATCTGATTCGGCAGTATACTGCCCATTTCCCCAATTTGGGCATTGCGCTGCCAAGCCCATTTTTGGTACGGTTTCTATGCGGACAGGCAGACGCCCCCTCTGCCGGAAACGCAAAGTGCCCCCGCCGCTTGTTGCAGAGGCGACGGGGGCACTTTTTATTCAGTTCCGTCCGATGCCTCCACAACGTTTTTGCTTATATTAACAGCGTTGATCCAAAATGAGCAAAACCCAAAGACCAATAGGCACGATAAAAATCCCAAGTGCCCCATATTGCCAGTGGCAGATTGAATAACTCAGAAGCAAAGCGTCACCGATAACGCTCAACGCTGTGCCGATCGCCAACCATACGCCAAAGGCGGGCGCACCCATTCTGCAAACCTTTTCGCAGCCCGGAGTATATCTGGGCTTGCTGATACATACAGGCAGCCAAAACGGGCCGAGAAAAAAACCACCAAGGGCATGGGCCCAGCATGCGGACGATGCCCACCCTTTGACCCGCGTTATGACATAGCAAATCAAGCCACACAGCAAAAGGGCAAGCAACCCTCCGGAAATATAAATTATCATATTACGCCTCCGCTTAAATCTTGCAAAATTGGGCCGCTATCATTTTGACCGGCGGTCTGATTTCTGGCTTCTTTCCGATTCTTATGACAGAATTAAGGCCGCAGCGATCGGCCTTTGGGATATGATTGGAGGTACTTATGAGCAGCCAGACCACCCGCACCGTGTCCGAATCGGACACTACATACGCATTGGACCTGTTTGCATCGCTGTCCCCCGCAGATCAAGCGGAGATCATGGCTCTTGCCGTCTCCGCTTTAGCATCTCCGCAATGATCTCATTCTGAGCCTGCGGAGATAGCTGGTCAAAAATCCGGGCAAATTCCTGCGTCAGTCCGGCTCCTTCGGGAGCCGGGCTTTTTTCTTCTTTCCCGGTGAGAATGTACTCCGTTGTAGTTCCCAGCGCTGCCGCGATCTGAGGCAGGTACTTGGTGTAGGACTTAGACGTCCGTTTTTTCCATTGGCTGACTTTGGACGGAGCAACTCCAATTTCGGCGGCAAAGTCCTTCTGCTCCCGGTATTTTTCATCCACCAAAGCAAAAAGACGGTCTATGGCGTCCATTGGAATCACCCCCTATAAAGTGCATAATTACAATTCCGTAAATTGTGCAAAGCTACAAAAATATAAAATTTCCGATATTGCACTTGCAATTTAAGAAATTGTAATTTATGATATAGCCACAGAGGACATAGCCCCAAGGACAATATACCACACCGGGGCCAGAACATCAAGAGAGGAGGCACAAGGAATGAAAGGGACTTACGTCCTTGGCTATATCTGCGGAATTATCGCAGCACTGCTTGTCTTATCAAGGCTGCAGCTACTGTAGCAAGGACGCCGGAAAGAAAGCCCACTACGAAGTTGGCAAGGTGATTTTTTACAAAGTCAGCCCGTGCGTTGGCCTTGTCGATAAAGTAGGTAACGCCATCGTCAGTCAGCGTGATCCAGAATTCATTATCCCCGGCTGGGATCAGCTCGGCCAGCCCTAAAGACTTGAGCAAATAGGCGCTTGGTTCATCCAGCTCCGCCTCGTTCAGATCTGCAGGTTCGCTTCCGTTTTTGGTCAGGGCTTGCAAGCGCTTCAAGTCTTTTTCGTAGCGTTTCATCCGTGCTCCTTCCGGTGGCTCTGCGGGTCGTCTGTGCGGCCCAAGAGGTAGTCCACGGAGCAGTCCAGATAATCAGCGATTTTGGTAAGTGCTTCCAGCCTTGGATAATACCCGCCAGCTTGCATGGAAGACAGCGTATTAACGCTTAGCGAACAGTCTGAAAGCATTTTCCCGATGGCGATCTTTTTAGACTTTGCCAATGCCTTTATGAGATTCGCAACTTCTTGTGAATTATTCATAAAAAATCCTCATAATTTTGTAATTACGCACAAAATCAAAAGAACTTGTGAAAAACACTTTACACTCACAAGAACTTGTGATAAGTTATATCCACAGAGGACATAGCCCCAAGGACAATATATCACACCGGGGCAACGCCGTCAAGGCGGGAAAGGAGCAATCATGATCGTAAACAGAGTGAAGGAGCTGCGGACGGCGGCCGGGATGACCCAGAAGGCGCTGGCGGATCAGCTGGGCGTCACCGTGCCCACGGTGAGCAAGTGGGAGCTGGGCCAGCGGACCCCGGAGCTGGAGAGAGTTTTCCGCATGACGCTGATCTTCGGCGTACCCATTGAGGAGATCGTTCAGCGGACGGAGAGCGCGTGAGAAGGGAGGAGCGGACATGGCACGAGAGCGTGAGAGCTTCCGGGATCAGCTGCAATCCTTGCAGGCAAAATTCCCGGAGCAGGAGGTCCTGAGCAAGGACCAGGCCTGCAAGCTGCTGGGTCTGGACTGGGACGCACTGGTCCACAATGACGGTTTCCCGGCCAAGAAAGTTGGGAAGCGCTACATCATCCCCATTGTACCATTGGCACGGTGGATGGTTACATGGTAGCGCAGGAAGGAGGAAAAGACAATGGAGCGAAAGTACCCGAATTTGTACCAGAGGGCAAGGCTGAGTACCGGAATGACCCAAGAACGTGCAGCGGAGCTGCTGGGGCTGTCGGTTGAGAGTCTCAAGCAGTACGAGGGCGGCAAGACGGTGCCCAAGGACGAGACGGTGGCCAAGATGGTGGAGGCGTACAGCTGCCCATGGCTGGCGCTGGAGCACGCGCAGGCCACGGACACGCTGGGCGTGGTGCCGGAGGTGACGCCGAGGCCGCTGCCCATGGCAAGCATCGCCCTGCGGAACCGTCTGCAAGACGCAACGGGCCGGTTGGACGCCCTGCTCCGAATCGCGGAGGACGGCGTCATCGACGACACGGAGCGGCCGGAGTTCGACTCCATCGTGGTGGAGCTGCGGGAGACCATGGCGGCTATCTATCAAGTGATTTATTCCGGCGCAAAAAAAGAACGCCCCGAGGCTGGCACCTCAGAGCGTTCAGGGGAAAAAGTGTGTGGTATTGGATCAACCACTGGATGTATCAATTATAGCACAAGGTCCACGCTGCACGCAAGCCCTAATTTTCGCCGGGAAGGGGGCGTATTCCTGTGACCGGTTGGGCAATGTTTTTCATGGTCGTCGGCGTGGCGACGGTGGCGGCAATCCCGCTGCGGATCGTGGATCGGATGGAAAGATAAGGGGGCAATATGGCAAGGTATGACTGCGGCTATGGGGCATGGATCCCCGGCCCGGTTTTGGACGATCCGGGGCTTCGGCCCCGGTCGCTGATCCTATACGCGCGGATCGCGCGGCGGGCCAACCGGGTAGGCTTTTGCTACGCTACCAATGCAACGCTGATCGAGGACATGACGGCTGTGGACGAGGACGGCTCCGTGCGGGTGATCTCTGAGCGGACGGTACAGGCCATGCTGGCAGAGCTTCAGGAGCGGGGGCACATCCACACGGATAACGGTCCCCTTCCTCCGGACAAAAACGGCACGGTGAGGACCGGTCGGCGGATCTACATCGGGCGGTCTCTAGCAGCGATCCCGGACGCTGCGCAGGGGGGTGAAGAAAATTTCACCCCTGAAGATTTCTGCACCCCAGGGGTGAAGAAAACTGCACCCCCCTTTAAATGTATAAAAGATAATAATAAAAATACCCCTATAGCCCCCTGCGCAGATGCGCACTTCGATTTGTTTTGGTCGGCGTATCCCCGCCATGTGGACAAGCAGCGGGCGCGGAAGGTCTGGGCGAAACTGAAGCCGGACGAGGCGCTGGTGGAGACCATCCTCCGGGCGTTGAAGGCGCAGGCATCCTGTGAGCAGTGGACGCGGGACGGCGGGGCGTACATCCCCTATCCCGCCACATGGCTCAACGGCCGCCGGTGGGAGGACGAGCTGCCGGGGCGGTCCGATTCGGACCGGAGTGAGAGCCGGGAGGTCTGCGGATGGGAAACGTAAGGACGGACGAAAAGCTGGATCACCTGCTGGACGCGGAGCGGGCGGTGATCGGGGCCATGCTGGTAGACCCGGATGTGGTGCGGCCCCTGCTGTCCCGGGTGCGGGACGCTGATTTTTACAATCCCGCCAACCGGCTGATCTTCCAAACGGCCCGGGCGCTGTTCCGGGCGGGGGTCACGCCGGACGCGGTGACCATCCGGGACAAGATCGGTCCGGATTACTCCCGGTACATGGCGGAGCTGGTGGAGATCACGCCCACCGCTGCCAACTGGGAGGCTTACGCGGAGGCCATGCGGTCGCAGGCCACCGTCCGCCGGATCCACGAGTTTGCCGACGCTCTGAGCGCGGCTCAGACGGTGGAGGACTGCCGGCCGGTGTGCGCCAAGCTGTCCCGGGAGCTGAGCGAGGGGACCAGCGTGGAGGCGTGGACCATGGCGCAGATGACTGAGGACTTCTGTCAGGCTCAGGACCCGGACGCCCCGGCCCCGGTGTACATCGACTACGGTCTGGACTTCCTCAAGGGCCGGACCTACACGAAGCCGGGGGACGTGGTCATCATCGGCGGATATCCCTCTGACGGCAAGACGGCGCTGGCCTTGCAGATGGCCTACCGGATGGCGCAGGAGCACCGGGTCGGCTTTTTCAGCTTGGAGACGGACAAGGCTAAGATCCGGGACCGGCTCATGGCTGCCGTGGTGCAGATCGACTTTGACCGGATTAAAAACCGCACTCTGACCGAGGACGACTGGCGGGCGTTTGCCGAGAAATCCGCCGACATGGCGGCCCGGGGCCTGACGGTGGTGGAAGCCTCCGGCATGACGGCCACCACCATCCAGAACATCAGTCAGGCGTATGGCTTCGACGTGATTTTTCTGGACTACATTCAGTTGGTCACTCCGGAGATGGACCAGCGGGCGCCCCGCAGCGAGCAGATGGCGGCGGTGTCCCGGCAGCTGCACACCTTCGCCCAGAAATCCGGGACGCTGGTGGTGGAGCTGGCCCAGCTGAGCCGGCCGGACAAAGCCGCCGGATGGCGGGCGCCGGTGATGAGCGATCTGAAGGAGTCCGGCCAGTTCGAGCAGGACGCGGACATGATCTTTATGGTCTACCGCCCGGACCCCAAGGCCAAGGACGGCCCGGAGCTGGACCAGAACAAGCACCGGGTTTTGAAGATCGCGAAGAACAAGGAAGGCCCCCGTGGGGCGTGGTACATGGTATTCGACGGGCCGAAGCAGACTTTCTCGCTGCTGGTCAATCCGGACGGCCGCTCCGTTATGCGGCAATTTTCTGCCGCTGGAAAAGCGGCCAAGCAGCGGCCCCGGCAGGTGAGTTTTTGGGGCGACGGGTCCGACTGGACCGAGGCCACGGCGGACACCGAGACGCCGTGGGATAACGAGAACAAGGGGGAGAAAGCGTGAAGATCGGAGATATCTTGAGCATCGAGCCGACATTGGAAGCAACCAGCGGACTGGGCACTATCGGGCCGATACCGGCGCGGGTGATCTATATTCACCCGGCGGGGCGGTACTACACGGTGGAGTTCCTCAGTCCCATTACCGGCTACAACTGGCGGGAGGCCTTCTGGCCGAAGTTGGCACTGCATACGGAGCCACGGCGGGAGCCGCATTTTGACTACACGAAAAAACTCAAGACTTAAGCGATAAAGGGGAAAAGGTGAAGTATGAGAGCTATCGCGATCATGAACAACAAGGGCGGCGTCGGCAAAACCGTCACCGCCATCAATCTGGCTGATATTTTAGCCAATGACTACAAGCAGCGGGTTGTGCTGGTGGACTGCGACGGACAAGCCAACCTGACCGGCTTTTTCCTGCCGGGGCAAGACATGGATAGCGTCACCACGGCGGATGTGCTGACCGGGGACTGTGAGCAGGTATGGAGCGATAACCTCATTCCGCTGGGAGAGCGTTTGCAGCTCCTGCCCAGCAGCTCCGGCCTGTACGATCTGGATCTCAGCGCCATCAAGGACGGCGTGGGCGCGCCAGAGCGAATGATCGATTTTGTGTCTGCCGCCCGGGAGGACGGCGACGCGGACTGGATGATCTTTGACTGTCCCCCGGGCTATACGCTGGCCAGCGTGGCGGCACTGCTGTCCGTTGACGAGGTTTTGATCCCGGTCACGGCGGACAAGTTTTCCATCGACGGCGTGCTGGCCGTGGCCCAGCAGGCCAGAAAGCTGACCACCACCCGGCCGGGGCTGCGTGTTCGGGCGCTGCTGACGCAGGTGCGCCGATCCGACATTGTGACGGAGGCGGAAAATGCGCTGGAGCGCATGCGGGTGGAGGTGTGCCGGGCCAAGATTCGGCGGACGGATAAGGTGCCGGAGAGCACGGTGACGCTGCTGCCCCTGCGGCAGTACAGCCCCGGCAGCAGTGCCTGTCAGGATTACCGGGCGTTGGCGTCGGAGCTGATGATGGAAAGAGAGGGATAACATGGCCGGGAAGAATTTTGATATTTCCAAATTCGCCGCCACGATCAAGCCGGTGTCCGATTCGGACACCATGATGGAGATCCCGGTTGACAATATTCGGGACAACCCCCGGAACTTTTACCCGACGCCTGACCCTCAAGCGCTGCGGGCGCTGGCGGACTCCATCCGGGCCAACGGCCTGCTGGAGCCGCCCACGGTGGTCCCTGCCGGTGACGGCACCTATCGCTTGATCTCCGGCCACAGCCGTCTGGCTGCCATTAAGGCCCTCCGGGAGACGGAAACCCCGGATCAGTGGGCAACCGTGCTTTGCCGGGTGCTGCCCCCCATGTCGGAGGGGCAGGAGCAGGCGGCGGTGATCGAGGCCAACCGCCAGCGGGTGAAGTCCAACGCTCTGCTGGCTGACGAGGCGGAAAAGCTGACGGCGGCTTACATCAAGCGCCGGGAGGCCGGTGAGGAACTGCCGGGCCGCATCCGGGATCATGTGGCGAAGGCCCTGCAAGTCAAAGCCACCAAAATCGCCAACCTGTCGGCCATCAAGAACGGCCTGAAAGTGCCGGGGCTGGTGGAACGCTGGAAGCGGGACGAGATCCCAGAGGCAGCGGCCTTGCAGATTGCCCGGATGGACATCGACGAGCAATACCGGCTGCTGGACTGGATCATCGACAAGAGACGGAGCTGCACCATCAACGAGGTGCGGAAGTTCTCCACCTGCTATACAGTGACGCGCCGGAAGTGCGAGCACACCGGGCGGATGTGCGAGAACGCGGAGCGGATGTATGACCATGACTACCGGTACGGCGAGTGGAAAGGCTCTAACTGCTGCCTGCACTGTCTGGGCCGGGACACCTGCCCGGCGGCCTGCCAGTATGTGGAGAAAAAGCCGGTGGAGGAGCCGGAAAAGCCTCCCCTGAACCCGGCGGTGAAGGATCCCCGGCTGGACTACAAGGTGATGGTCCCCACCTTCTGCCAGCGGGTGCGGGCGCTGCGGGAGCAGACCGGCATGAGCCGAAAGGACTTTGCACAGAGCATCGATGAGTTTCCCGGGACGTACAGCGCGTGCGAGAACGCCTCCATGTGCGGATCGGATAAGATCGCCAAACTGGCGCTGTGCTTCGGCGTCAGCACGGACTACCTTTACGGCCTGACGGATGAGTTGACCCCGCCGACGCTGCCGGAGGGCCAGCTGATGATTGCCGGATGGATGCCCGGCAGCACCAACCCAGCGGAGCCGGGAGAGTTTGCGGCCTATGTGGACCTGGGCGACGGGAAACTTCTGAAGCGTTTTTTTGACTGGGATGGCCAACACTGGATGATGCCGGGCGGCATCGAGGCACAGGCTCCCGTGGTCTGGTGGATGCGGCTGCCGCCTATCCCAGCGGCAGGGAAAGGATCGGGCAAATGAAAAAATTTCTTTTTGAGTGCGACTTTGAGAAAGGCCATGAGCGTTTCATTGGTGACGGATTGGATCTGTCGGAGGTCATGGCTCTGATGCTTCGACAGATCAATCTGTTTTATTGCAACCTTTTGAAGAACCGACCGGATTTTGCTGAGTCCTTTCGGCGTGAGCTGATTAAGCACATGCTTGATCCCAAATCACCCGTATGGACGAAATGCGATCACAATGTGAAGAAAAATCTATTTGTTTTGATGGAGAATCCAGAGAAAGGCGGTGGCTCATGAGCCGGTACACAGGGCGCGGAAAACGCCGCAGCCGGGTCCTCCCGGTGCTGACTCTGGCGGCCGCCGTGGCTGCCGTGATCCTGCTGACGGTAGCGGCCAAGGGCGTGGCCCTATGACCGCGCCGCCGTGCCTAAACTGCCCTGATCGCCGGATCGGATGTCACGATCCGGCGGTCTGCCCCCGGTGGGCGGCCTACGAGAAGATCCACGAGGCAGAGCTGGCGGTCAGGCCGTCCTACAGAGAGCGGGAGGACATGGTAGAGTATATCAAGGATAGGCGGCGACGCTACATGCCGGGCCGCTGGAAAAAGGAAAAATCATGCTGAATCATATCGTACTGATGGGCCGTCTGACCCGTGATCCGGAGCTGCGGCATACCGGAAACGGGCTGGCCGTGGCGTCATTCTCTCTGGCTGTTGACCGGGACTTCAAGGGCCAGTCCGGCGAGAAGGAGACGGACTTCGTGGACATCGTGGCGTGGCGCTCCACGGCGGACTTCGTGAGCAAATATTTCACCAAGGGCCGCATGGCCGTGGTGGAGGGCCGCTTGCAGCTCCGGGACTGGAAGGACAAGGACGGAAACAACCGGCGCTCCGCCGAGGTGGTGGCGGAGCATGTGTATTTTGGCGACAGCAAGCGGTCCGAATCGGACACGCCGTCTGCGTCTGGGGACTTCCGGGAGATCCCGGAGGATGAGAAAGGAGAGCTGCCGTTTTGAGAGATCAAGAACTCGTAAATGCGCTGCGGATACATTTGGAGGTAGTGCGGAAAATAGGACTTTACCCGGACAACTCCGGGATATGTGCAGTGATTGAGCAGGCATCCGACCGGATCGCTAACCAAAGTACCCACATCGCGGCGCTCCAGCAGGAAATCGAAAAGCTGCGGGGGCAGGTGCCCCGCTGGATCCCGGTGGATGAGCGGCTGCCGAAGACTGAGTCATGGGGCGCATCGAAGGTGGTGCTGGGCATAGTACAGAACGAATCCGGTTATCCGCCACCCAATCCGTGCTTTTGTGTGTATCTTGGCAATCAGAAATGGAGGATTCGCGGACGGATGGCGACGATCACGCACTGGATGCCGCTGCCGACAGACCCGGAGGTGGAAAATGCTGAAAACAAGTGATCTGACGAAGGCGGAACTGCTGCAAGTGGTAGAAATGCTGACGTTTGGGGCAAACGAATATTATTTGGATCGTGCACTTGGGCGGATTGAAATGCAGCGCAACGACACCCACCACGAAAGGTGCCGAAAATTGATTGACGAGGAAAAACAGCACTATGATGCCTATTTTGACCTGCTAAAGCCCTATGAGGGGTGCCGTTTGATGGACATACCGCTGGATGTTGTCAAAAAGGCGCAGGCAGAACTGGACAAGGCACGGGCAGCCGGGGCAGAGTGGAACAGGCGGAATGGAATCAAACTGAAAGGGAGGGTAAGTGATGGGAAATGTTAATTGCCTGCGTTGTCGCTTTAGGCATGAGGATAACGGGAACTGTACTGCGGTCGGCGGATTCTGCACGGCGGTTCAGGCTGCCCACTGCCCGCTTCTGCGGGAATATTTAGACACGGAACTGACGCCGGAGGAAGTGTCCACGCTGGTTAAAGACTGGAGCGACCTTCGCACGATCGTCGGAGAGTGCGGCGGCATTGACCGAGTAAGGAAGCTGGCCGAAGCCGACAGAGACGGGCGGCTGGTGGTGCTGCCATTTACCAGTGGGCGCACTTTGCTATGCAAGGAAAACATCGACAGTCCGCGACTTATGAAGGATGTAGAGCTTGCAATTCGCTATTGCAGCAGTTGCGGAATCGTGTTTCACATGGATTACAATGTGTTCTGTGATCTGGTAAAACAGGGGAGAATTACTGCGGTAAGCGAAGAGGCGGAGAAAGTATTGGGGGCGAAGAAGGATGAGTAAAGCCGTACTTATCAGCATTCGCCCCAAGTGGGTGGAGAAGATCGCCAACGGCGAAAAGACCATCGAAGTCCGCAAGACCAAGCCGAAGGGGTTGGACGAGTTTACTCGTCTACGTGAAACGAAATTTGGCTCGGAGCCGGTGACAATCAAGCGCCCGCCCCAGAGCTGGTGCTATGTGGAGGCGATTAAGGATGAATGACCTAAAACCATGCCCGTTCTGCGGGGCGGAAGCTAAGCCGATGGGTGAGATCATAAGAACTCCAAACTGCGGAGAATGGAAGCATTGGTATAACGGGTGCGTTCTTTCTGGTTTTGTGATTAGGGCAAACAAAATCGAAGCGTGGAACAGGAGGGCTGACAATGGATGAATGCATTAATCGCGATGAATTTATCGAGGCGGTGAAAGATATTCCAATGTGGGGTAGCGCGGCGGCTATGCTTGCGGATAGCATCCCCGCCGCCGACGTGGCCCCGGTGGTGCATGGGCGGTGGATACATAGCCGATACGAGGACTGTTCTGAACAGTTTGAGCTTGTGAAGTGCTCCCAATGTAATCATGAGGCGTATGCGATGGCCATCTATGTTCACGGTGGCAATTACTGCCCCAACTGCGGGGCCAAGATGGACGGAGGTGCTGACCATGAGGCTGATTGACGCTGACAAGCTTGACTGGTGGTATAAAGGCCGTAATATTCGGCACGTAATTGATGACGCCCCCACCGTGGATGCCGTGCCGGTGGTGCGGTGCAAGGACTGCAAATGGTTTGCGGATAACAACGATGGAGAGTGGTATGGATGTCAAATGTTTCATGTAGTTCTGAATACCCCGGAGGACGCACCAAAACCTAACGATTTTTGCAGCTACGGCGAGAGAAAGGACGGCGGGGATGGCTAAGCAGTCTGGGTATTTACAGCGGCGGGAGGCGGAGCTGGATGCCACCTTTAACGCCGGGGCGGCGATGGCGATGCAATTCGCCATGGACACGCTCCAGATGGCCCTCCACCAGACGGAGGGCTGGGGCTATGACCGGATCATGCGGATCACCCATAACTGGATTGCCGTTCAGCGGGAGTACAAACCGGCGCTTGACTGCCGGAACCCAGAGGCGGACGTCCGGCAGGAGCACATGGACCGGGTGCTGGCGCAGATCATCAACGGGAAGGTGGAGCTAATCCCCTTCCCGGACAGATACCCGGATCTGAAAAAGATCAAATACGGGAGGTAAGGCATGGAAACTGGAAAAATGAGTTATGAACCAATGGAAATTGACCGCGTACCGTATATGGGCTTGCCAGATTGCAAGGACTGCCCGGAAAAACGCTCAACGGTCATTGAGCATCGGTTGTATGGTAATTCTGGCTGTGTGGCAGTTGATACGCATGTGGAATGCGCAAAACTGGATCTTTGCCTCAAACTCAAGCAGCGTTTGATGGAAAGCCTTCGGGATGGGATCATCTGCGGGGAGGACGACAGTAAGCCGCTGGGCCTGAGCCGTGCGGAGCCTCTTGCCGATGGCTGATCCATTTGTGTGCGTCAGGCAGCGGGCGGGGCCGTTGGTCAAGGCGCTGGTGACGGACAACTACGGATATCTCCGTCGCTACGGGCCAGGGGCGGTGCGGGGCCGGTGCGGGCCGGCCCTCAGCCGCACCACCGTTGACAAGCTGGAACTCCGGCTGGCGCTGTTTGGCTATGACGGTATTTTTTACACGCTGACCTTTGACGATGACCACCTTCCGCCGGATCGAGCCGGGGTGGATCGGATCTGGGACGCATTCGCGAAGCGTCTCAGACGGTGGAAGCGCGGACCGGTGGACTACTACGTTTACCGGGTGGAGGGCCTCCACGGCGACCACCGGCTCCACATTCACGTGTTTCTCCGGGATCAGGACTTCCCGCCGGCCGTGGTGCAGTACCTCTGGCGGACGTGGGGCAGCGCCTACGATGTGCGCTGGGACCGGGCCAGGGTGCTGTCAGAGGGCGGCTACCGTGGGCTGGCGATCTATTTTACCAAGGAGGTCCCGGAGGTGGGGCGCCACCCGTGGGGCTGCTCACGGGCACTGAGTAAGTGCCTTCCGCCTCCGGAGGTGACCACCTGCAAGAGCGGCATGGTGCGGCTGCCCAAGGGCGCCACACCGCTGCCCATGCAGGGCCGGGACCGGCCTCAGATGGGCGGGTGGGGGCTGTACGGCTACAGCCGGTATCTGCTGCCCGAAAAATAGCGCTTTTATTTTAATAACAAAGTTTAGTATTACTATCTATAGATAGCGTATCCTCTTGAAACCTACGGAATATCTACGGACAACCGCAAGAAAGTGAGGGAAAAGCCTTGATTCCAGCCAGAAACGGTGATAAAATAAGCACAAAGGACGGATGGTTAACTTGCCCGATCTGCAAGCGCAACCACCGGCTGCTGAGGATCACGGACGCCACCAGGGCGAGAGGCCTGCCGGTCTACTGCCGGACGTGCCACAGCGAAGTGATCCTGGATATCGACGAAGGCCAGAGCGTGAAGCGCCAGAGCCAATGACTCCCCGGAGGGGGCGTTGTTGGGTCCGGCGCTTTTGTTTTTCCCGGAGGTGATAGCCCGTGGCACAGAAGCCGCTGAGACCGTGTTTATACCCGGGCTGCTATCGGCTGGTGCCCGGCGGGTACTGCGCAGAGCACCAGCCGAAGCCCAAGGAGCGGAGTCAGGAGGCGCAGACCTGGCGCTGGATGTACGGGACGCAGGACTGGAAGACGCTGCGCAGTGAGCAGCTCCTTCGAGAGCCGTGGTGCCGTGAGTGTGCTCAGCACGGCATCCGAACGAGGGCCACGGACGTGGACCACATCCGGGACCACAAGGGCGACTGGGCTGTGTTCACGGATCCGGACAACCTCCAGAGCCTGTGCCACCGCTGCCACAGCCGTAAGACTGCGGCGGAAATGAGCAAAAACAGGCCGCTTCGGCGGCGCTGATCGCGAGGGAAACCGGCGGACGCTTGGGCGCGCGGAAGCTCAGGCCCGCGCCTGCGGGGTTCCTTGCACCCTCCCCCCGGCCTGTTGAAGTTTTCGCCGCTGCCGGAAATACCGCGGCCCCCCCTCCGTGCGGGATTTTTTCCCCACGGGAGATCTCGGCGGAGATTCGGCGGCAGGAGGCGCGTGCGGACCGGCGAGGCCAGGGCGCTGCGGAAATGCAGCGGAATGTAAAAAGCGCTGCGAGGGTGCAGCGGGAATTGAATCACATGGCATAGACCAAAAGCCTGAAAGGCAAGAGTCAGCACGCACCGGAGACCGGTGCGCGTCGGCCCTTGCTTTTTTGTTTTCTCCGGCTTGTGACCCGGCCCCTGTGCCGGTATTCATCCTTTCTTCCCTTCCCTTCCGGTCTCCGTGCCCTACCACGGAGGCCGGGTCATGAGCCGGAGTGGTCCGAATCGGACACATTTCCCCCGACGCACACGGCGGCGTTCGCACCGCAGCGGGTTTGATCCTCCTGCGGCGGCCCTGGCTGCCATGCGAGGGTCGCCGTGTGCGCCGGGCATTACAGGAGGATCAGCATGGCAAAGAAAAAGACACCCGGCGGGACTGCCGGAAAGGGCGGCGTCAACCCGGCGCCGACGAGAGACGATCAGACGGTGCGGATCGCAGCGGAGCAGCTCACCATGGTCCCCATTGACAATCTCATCCCCTACGCGAACAACGCCAAAAAGCACGGCGTGAAGCAGATCAACCAGATCCGGGCCAGCCTGCGGGAGTTCGGCTTCGTAACGCCGGTGCTCATCGATTTTGACAACAACATCATCGCAGGCCACGGCCGGGTTGAGGCCGCCAGGGCGGAGGGCATGAGCGAGGTGCCCTGCGTGCTGGTGACCAACCTGACAGAGGCCCAGCGCAAGGCCTACATCCTGGCAGACAACCGTCTGAGCGAGACGGCAGCATGGGACACGGAATTGCTGAAAATCGAGCTGGAAGGTCTGGAGGCTTTGAACTTTGACACCGGGATCGCCGGTTTTGACGCGGAGAGCCTGAAAGCCATCGAAGTGAACGCCTACACCCGGGCTGCTCCCGGAAAAGCTGCGGAGCCGGAAGGTAAGCACTTCTGGGGCGACGAGGAGGGCGAAAGCTCCGAGGAATACGAGGCGTTTACCGATAAGTTTAAGGCCAAGAAAACAACGGATGATTGTTTTACTCCTGAGATCGTTTATGACGCCGTCAAGGATTGGGCTATATCGCATTATAAACTGGGTGACGCTCAGATCCTCCGCCCGTTTTACCCGGGCGGTGATTATGAGCACGAGGACTACCCGGAAGGCTGCGTGGTGATCGACAATCCGCCATTTTCTATTCTTTCGCAGATTTGCAGATTCTTTGATGAGCATGGCATCCGCTACTTCTTGTTTGCTCCAACGCTGACGCTGTTTTCCACAAATGCGGGAAAATCAAACTACGTGCCTGTTTCGGCCGCAATTACCTACGAAAACGGTGCCCGCGTCAATACGTCCTTTGTCACAAATTTGGGGGGGTGGCGTGTGGAGATCTCCGGGGAGTTGTTTTCTTTGATAGATGAAGCTGACAAGCGCAACCGGGGCGAGTCCCGCATTGAGCTCCCTGGGTACATTTACCCGCTTAACGTTTTATGCATTCAGGATTTTGATCTTGCGAAGCATGGCCAGTCATTGTGTTTTTCCGATGAGGATCTTCAATTTACACGAGCTCTGGATGCCCAAAAGGAAAAAGGTAAGGCCATTTTTGGCGGCGGCTTCTTGTTGTCAGAGGCGGCGGCTGCTATGAAATCCAAAGCAGAAGAAGCTGCGTTGGAAGTCATGAGCGCACGTTTGGCTGCTATTTCTGAATCTCAGCAAAACTCCCGCATGTCAGCGGATGGGAAAATTATTTGGCCATTATCTGACCGCGAAAAGGCGCTTGTAAAAAGCCTTGGGACGCACGGCGGTGCCGTATGACCGTGCAAGAAGCTGAGCGGATCATCGCGCGGACGAGCAGCCCGCATCTGAAACGGGATATGCAGCGGTTTATCAGAAACCAGCGGAGAAAGGAGGGCCGGAATGGCAGGGAAAAGACAGCCAACGGATGTGGTGATCGCCAATGGGCGAAAGCACCTGAGCAAAGCCGAGGAGGCGGAGCGAAGGGCCGGTGAGGTGAAGGTCTCCCCCGCCAAGACGGCCAAGCCGCCCAAGTGGCTGCCGGAGACGCTGAAAAAGGACTTCCGGGCCATCGGTAAGCGGCTGATCGCCTCCGGGCTTTACACGGAGCTGGACGCCGACACGCTGGGCCGCTATCTGGTAGCCCAGCACCAGTGGCTCATTGCCACCGGCGAGGCAGAGAAGGCGCTGGCCCAGCGGGATCAGGAAGGCGCAGACAGCTGGGGCAAGATCCAGGAGCGCTATTTCAAGCAGGCCCGGAACTGCGCCAACGATATGGGCCTGACGGTTACCAGCCGCTGCCGCCTGGTGGTGCCGGATACCGGCAAGCAGGCGACGGAGGACAGCAACCCTATGCTGGAGCTGATCCGGGGAGGCATGGATCGGTATGCCTGAGATGTTGACGCTGGCGCCGGGGATCGAGGTACCGACGCCGGATGACGGGGCGGAGCTGCGATACAACCAGACCGAGGTGAACCGTGTGGAGAAATTCTTCTCCATGCTGGTGTTCGGCCAGAACCAGTGGGCCGGTCAGCCCTTTCACCTTCTGGAGTGGGAGCGGCGGGCCATCCGGGAGTTCTTCGGCATCCAGATCCGCAACGATCGCGGCCAGTGGGTGCGATACCGCCGGTTTCTGTATGACGAGATCGCCAAGAAAAACGGCAAGAGCGAGTTTGCGGCAGGGCTGGGGCTGAATCTGCTGGTGAATGACGGCGAAAGCCGCCCGCAGGTGGGCATTTTCGCCGCCGATAAGACCAACGCCGATATCATCTACCAGTGCGCCAAGTACATGGTGGAGCACACGGCTCTGGGCCAGCCAGCCCACCGGCCGCTGGCATGGTGCCGGGACAGCGTCCGAGAGATCCGCACCCGCTTCGGCGGCATAATGAAGGTCTACAGCAGCGACGCCGACACCAAGCACGGTTTCAGCTTTTCGGCCATTATCATCGACGAGCTGCACGCCCAGCCAAACCGGCGGCTGTGGGACGTCCTGACGGTGGGCTCCAACGCGGCGCGGCTCCAGCAGGCGGTGATCGTGCTGACCACGGCGGGCGATGACCCAGACCGCAAGTCTATCGGCTGGGAGATCCATGAGAAGTGCCGCAGGCTGCTGGCATGGCGGCGGGGTGAGCCGGAGCGTCCCATGGATGAGGACGATCCGCAGTGGCTCCCCATTATGTACGGCATTTCCACCCTGACGCAGGACGATCCGGACAAAATCGCGGAGCTGGACATCTATGACGAAGCACTGTGGAAAACCTGTAACCCCAGCTATGGCGTGACGATCCAGCCCCGGCAGTTCCGGGACGACGCCCGGGCGGCCAAGGCCAGCGAGGCAGCGGAGCGCAATTTCCGGTGGCTGCGACTTAACCAGTGGATCAGCACCAAGGATGTGGGGTGGCTACCGCTGACCCTCTACGATAAGACCCAGATCGGCCCCTCCGCCAAGGCGGAGCGGGAATCGTGGGTGGCGGAGCACTTAACGGGAAAAACCTGCTACGGCGGGCTGGATATGTCCCTGCGGACGGACCTCAGCGCTCTGGTGCTGGTATTCCCTCCTCAGCCGGGACTGGATCAGGGCGTGGCCCTGTTCCGGGCGTGGCGGCCCCTTGAGGGCGTGACGGAGGCGGAGCAGCGGGACCATGTCCCCTACCGGGACTGGGAGCGGGCCGGGTTCCTCACCCTTTGCCAGGGCGACATGATCGACAACCGGGACGTGATCGCGGCCATTCTGGACGCCAAGGAGCGATATGATCTGCGGGCGCTGGGCATTGACCAGTACCTGACGGCCACCATGACGCCGCTGCTCCAGGACGAGGGCGTGGAGATCATCGCCATCCCCCAGACCATGGCAGGCATGAGCCCGGCCATGAAGGAGCTGGAGGGCCTGATCCGGGAACGCAAGATGCTCCACGTCCACAACACCTGCGCCCGGTGGTGCTTTGGCAACGTGCGGTGCGCAGTAGACGGCAACGAAAACCAGAAGCCCATGAAGAACCGGAGCATTGGGCGCATCGACATCACGGTGGCGTGGATCATCGCCGTGGCAGCGTGGATCATTAAAAGAAATCAGAAGCCGGATCTGGCGGAAGCGATGCGGCAGCGAGAGTATCACTTGTAAGGAGTGGAGATATGAGAAAAAGATTTGCAACGGCAATCGTCAAAAATGTCAGCATGATCGTTTTGGTGGCCGGTGCAGCCGTTACGGCTGTAGGCGCCGGGATGATCTATCTGCCAGTCGGTTTGATCACCGGCGGCGTGCTGGCCATGGCTGGTGCTGTGGTAGCCATGTTTGGTGAGGAGGACGACAGATGAGTTTGCGCAAGGGCCTGGTGAGAGCTGGGCGGACACTGGACAGTCCCCGGCAGAAATCTCTCGGAGGGGTGATCCCAACGATGACTTTGGATAACCCGGCGGGCTGGATCTCCGGCGAGGAGAGCGTAGCCATGAGCCGGGACAAGGCCATGAAGGTGTCAACGGTGAACCGGTGCGTAGAGGTCTTGAGCACGTCTATGGCGGTGTTGCCGGTGTACACCATGAATGAATCCACTAAGGAGCGGCTGCCGGATCATCCTCTCCAGCCTATGCTGTGGAGCCGGGCTAACGAGTCCATGAGCACCTTCGACTACCAGCGGCTGATGATGTGCAACCAGTTGCTGCGGGGCAATGCCTATGCAGGTATCGTGCGGGATCCCCGGAGCGGCCGGCCACAGGAGCTGATCCCTCTGCCTCCGGACTATGTATCGCCGGTTTTCGATGATATCGGCGATTTCTGGTATGTATTCACCCACCCGGTCAGCGGCGAGATGACGCTGCTTCGTCCGGAGGATGTAATCCACTACAAGGCATACAGCGAGGACGGCATCGAGGGCGTGAGCGTGCTCAAGCGGGCGTCGCTGACCCTGAGCACCGCCCGGGCGGCGGCCCAGTACGAGAACAGCACGTGGCTCAACGGCGGGCAGCCCTGCGGCATCCTGACCACAGATTCTGACCTGGGCGGGCAAGTCCAGCGCGTGCAGGCGGACGGCTCTACCGTATGGGTCGATCCCAAAGAGGAGCTGCGGCGCTCCTGGGAGAGTGTGCACCGGGGTCCAGACAAAGCGTTCCGGGTGGCGGTGCTGGATCTGGGCCTTAAATATCAGCCCATCTCCATGACCAACAGTGACGCACAATTCGTGGAGAGCAACGAGATCCGGGTGGCGGATGTGTGCCGGTTCTTCGGCGTGCCGCTCCATCTGGCCTATGCCGGGAAGCAGAGCTACGCCAGCAATGAACAAAACGGCATTGAGTTTGTCAACTACACCCTGCTGGGCTACGAAACCCAGTGGGGGCAGGAGGACACCTACAAACTGCTGCTGCCGTCTGAGCGGGCGGGCGGTCTGCGGATCAAGCGGGAGCTAAAGGTGTTCCTCAAGGGCGACACCACGGCTCAGGCTGCTTACTACCGGGCACTGCGGGAAATCGGCGCGCTCAACGCTGATGAGATCCGCGCACTGGAGGACCGGGGCCGGATCCCCGGCGGCAGCACCTACTACGCAAGCTGGAACTACGGCCCCTTGGCGGATTTCGACCGCCTGAGCGTGATCCGGGCGCTGGGGAAAAATCCGGATGATGGAGGTACAGCATGAATGGAATTTTAAAGGCCGCCCATGTGGAAAAACAGGCGGTCAACGCGGCGGAGCTGGCGCTTATCAATAAGCAGGCTCTGCGGGAGCTGACAGCCGAGGAGGTTTTTACCTTTCGGCTGGCAGCTTGCGACAATCAGGTGGATCGGGATCATGAGCGGTTTACGGACAAGGCCTTGGAGGGTTTGGCCCCGCTGTTTGTTGGAAAATCTGTGCTGATGGACCACATGTGGACTGCCGCCAACCAGACGGCCCGGGTCTACGGCGCGGATGTCGAGTCCAGAGGCGATAGCAAGCAGCTGGTGCTGCGGTGCTATATGCCCCGCTCTGACAGCACGGCTGGGACCATCGCCGCCATCGAGACCGGCATCCTGCGGGAGTGCAGTGTGGGATGTGCCATGGGCAGCGCCATTTGCTCCATCTGCGGAGCGGATCAGGCCAAGGCTTACTGCGAGCATCATGCCGGAAAAACCTATGACGGTCAGCTGTGCGTTATGGCGTTAGACGATCCCAAAGACGCCTATGAGGTTTCCTTTGTGGCCGTTCCCGCCCAGCCGGAGGCCGGTGTGATCAAATCCAAGCGCTACGGAGGTCCGGCAGAGCCGGCTTCCGATTCTGAGACCCAGCGCATGGCGGAGGCCATGCAGGAATTAGAAACAAGACGATATGGAGGTATGTAAGACATGACTTATCAGGAATTGCTGGAACTGAAAAACAAGCGGGCGGAAAAGGTCCGCGAGGGTGAGGGCTTGCTGGCGAAAAAGGATTTTGACGCCCACAAGACCCTCATGGGCGAGGTACAGAAGATGAACGAGGAGATCGACGCCGCAGAACTTCAGTTGGCCGAGGAAGGCCGTTTCGCCGAGGGCGACCCCAAGATGAAGGCTCTGCACGCCCAGCAGCAGAAGAAGAAGGCGGAAGAGGAGACCGAGAAGAGCGTGGACGCCATCCGATCTGAGCCGGAGTACGCAAAGGCGTGGGCTGAGGCTTTGCGGACGGGCATGACCGTGAAGAAGTCCATGGGTGTGGAGAAGTTCAACATTCTGCACAAGGCCCTGGCGGTGGGCGGCGGCACTCCCGCCGGTTCCGACGGCGGTTTCCTCGTTCCCATTGATTTCGACAACGCCATCATCCAGGAGACCAAGGACTATCTGGATCTCTCCACCCTGTTCAACGTGGAGACGGTTTCCACCATGACCGGCTGGCGTGCCGTTGAGGTGGCGGGCCAGCGGACCAAGTTGCCTCTGGTGGGCGAGAACACCGCGATCGGCAAGAATAATCAGCCCAAGTTCAAGAAAGTGAGCTACAACATCGGCAAGTACGGCGACCGCCTGCAGGTTTCCAGCGAGCTGATGGAGGACAATACCGCCGGCCTGATCCAGTATCTGGCCCAGTGGTTCGGCCCCAAGTACATTCTGACCAAGAATGATCTGCTGCTGACGATCCTGAAGAAGCTGACCTTCACGGCTCAGAGCGCCACCACCGACAAGGACAAGGTCAAGGCCATCAAGTCCATTTTGAACAAGAGCCTGAACACGGCATACAGCCGGGGTGCTGTGCTGCTGACCAACCAGAACGTCTACGATGAGATGGACAACTGGGTGGACGGCAACAACCGGCCTATGCTGGTGCCTGACGTGTCTGGCGATTTCGACCGCTTCAAGGGCCGCCGCGTGGTCTACGGTGACAACGATCTCATCGGTGAGCACAAGGTCGCGTCTAAGACCTACGATCCCCTGTTTATCGGCGACTTCAAGGCGGCGGCAACTCTGTTTGTCCGTAAGGGCATGGAGGTCGCGGCTACGGATGTGGGCGGCGACGCATGGGCCAACGATGCCTATGAGCTGCGCTGCCTGTGCCGCATGGACGCCGAGAGCGTGGACGATACCGCTGTGGTATTCACCGGCTACGAGCGCGCCACCATCGGCGGCTGATCGGAGGGGTGACGGATGGCGGCGTTTAGTGACCGGCAGGCCAGCATCCTGAGCTACTGCCGGATCGACGATCCCACGCCGGAGGACCTGGCCCTGCTGGAGGGTTTCCATGCGGACGCCGTCAGCTACATGGAGGGCGCGGGCGTGGCGGAGCCGGAGGCCGGTTCTGCCCGCCTGCCCCAGTACAACACCTGCATTCTGGCGATGGTTCTGGACGCCTGGGACAACCGGGGCACTCAGACCTCCGACAAGGCGTTTGCAGACAATCCGGCCTTCCGGCGGCGGATCAACCAGCTGAAGCGGACGGAGCCGGTGCGGTCCGAATCGGACACGGAGAGCTGATATGGACGTGAATGCTGGAAAGCTGAATAAGCGGGTGGAGATCGTGCGGATCTCCACCTCCCCTGACGCTGACGGCTACGCAGCCCCCACGGAGACGGTGATCCGGCGCCCCTGGGCGCAGTTCTCCCGGGTCAGCGGCTCCGAGGCGCTGCGGCAGGGCGCGGACATGGGCGACGTCAAGGTACGGTTCTTAATCCGCTCCGGACATACGGCCATCAGCCGGAAGGACCGGGTGCGGTACAACGGCGCGGACTACGAGATCGAGTACGTCAATGACTACGGCGACAGCGGCGAGTATACGGAGCTGATCGCCAAGCTGCTGACGGCGGGAGGTTGAGAATGAGCATCAACGAGACCATCATCCAGGCGGTGACGCCCATCGTGCCGGTATGCGTTCCGGATGTGGACCGGCCCGACGCTGGGGAGACCCCGGCAGAGATCTACTGCGTGTTTAACTACACGGAATCTCCGGATGTGTTCGGTGACGATGAGCCGCAGGCCATTCGGTATCTGATTCAGCTGCACCTGTATCTTCCACTGAAGCAGACGCCGCTCCGCCTGAAACGGCAGCTCCGGCGGGCCATGCTGGACGCCGGTCTTGCGGTGGGTGATTATACCAACGCCAGCGATCTTGAGGGCCAGCACTACGTTCTGGAGTGTCAGGCGCTGGATCTGGAGGTGGGCTAATGGGCTTCACGGTCAGAGGGCTTGACGAGTTCTCCCTATCCCTTCAGGAGCTGGCGGAGCTTCCGAACGCGGTACAGGATGACATGCTAGAGGCCGGAGCCGCAGTTGTGGCCAAAGCCCAGCGAGACAAGGTGATGGCCTACGGCATCTATGACCGGGAGAGCACCCAGCATGTGGCGGATTCCATCAAGCCGGGCAAGGTAAAGCTAAAAAAGGGCGAGAGGGTCATTTATGTCAGCCCCACGGGTAAGCGGAAGCGGGGCAACACAGAGACCCGCAACGCGGAGATCTTATTTGTCAACGAGTTCGGCAAGAAGGGCCAAAGTGCCCGGCCTGCCGTGCATGACGCCAACGAGGCCAGTGCGGAAGCCACCACGCGGGCAGAGTTCGAGGTTTATGACAGGTGGCTGAAATCCAAAAATCTGTAAGGAGGAAACCATGGGCAACAAAGCAGTTAAAACACCTCTTGGGATGGTGTCCAGTTACTTCTTCCCCTTTGCCAGCGAGCCGGTGGGCACCCATCCGGTCTACGGCGATAAGGTGGACATGGGCGCAGCCGTCAAGGGCTATCTGAGCCTGACCACGGCCTCCGGCGACATCACCGGCGATGACGCCATGCTGCTGTATTTTGAGCAGTTTGTCTCCGGTCAGGTGGACGTGGAGACCACGCTGAGCGATCTGGAGGTCAACGCCAAGATCTACGGCCACAGCTACAAGGCGGGCCGGGAGACCGCCAAGGGCGAAGACAGCGCCCCCAACGGCGCCTACGCCTTCATTGAGCCGATTTTGAAGAAGGACAAGACCCTGGTCTACCGGGCCTCGTTCTTCTACAAGACCACGGCCATGCTGAGCGCGGAGAAGCAGGAGGCGGACACCCGCAAGAGCGATTTCAACCCCAAAATGAACGCGGTGAGCCTGCGGGTGATGAAGGATAACGCGGACGCATGGCGCGAGCGGCAGGAGTTCCCCACCCAGTCCGAGGCGGAGGCGTTCATTGACTCTCTGGCGGGCGGCACGGCGGCCTACGGCGTGACCATCACCCATATCGGCGCCGGCACCAGCGATCCCGGCGAGGGCACCACCTATGTGACCGCCGGGCAGAGCCTGGCCATCGACTTCGGCGCCAAGGACCCCACGGCGCTGTATGACAACGCCGTTAACGTGACCAGCAATTTGGCCGCGCACAAGTACACCGTCAGCTCCATCGCGGCGGCTCACGAGATCGTGGCCGTCTGGAGCACCTGATTTTTACCGCAAGGACGGCCCGCACCGGGCCGCCCTTGCAGGAGGTTTATGCCATGCGATACGTTATATTTGATTTCGACGGCAGCCCTCTGCCGCTTATGCTGACGGCGGGGGCGCTTTTTGATATTTATGACCGCTACGGCGTCCATGACAGCATCCTGCGGGCCACCGGGGCCATGGAGGACACCCCCCAGGGCTGGATGGCCTGCTGTGAGCTGGCGGAGCTGCTGATGCAGCAGGCGGCGCTGTGGCGCAAGCGGCAGGGCTATGCCGACCGCAAGCGGACGGGCTGGCCGTTACGCACTCAGGACCGGGCAACGGTCCGCACCGCCGTGCGGCAGGCCATTGCGCGGGGCTTTTACCGGGCAGTGCCCTCCGGAGAGGACGCCGGGGAGGTCAACTTAGTTCTGGCGGCCCGGGAGGATGAGCGGGCGGAGGATCCGGAGCGGCTGCGGGTCGGGTTTCTGGCCGTATGTGCTGCCCGGCTGCATCTGGCCCCGGCAGACGCCCTGCTGCTGACGCCGGGCGAGTATCTGGACATGGTGACGCTTTTGAGCGGCGGAGAGGAGGGAGACTATGGCGGTCCGGCAGATTACAACTGAGATCTCGATCAAAAACGAGGCGGAATTCCGGAAGCAAATGAAGGCTGTGAACAACAGCCTTTCCGGCATGAAGTCCGAGATGGCCAAGGTCTCCGCCGAGTTTGACGGCCAGGCAAACAGCGCCGATGCACTTCGGAAGAAACAGGCCATTTTGCAGCAGCAGTATGACCAGCAGAAGGAGAAAGTCCGGGCACTGGCCCGGATGCTGGAGAGCGCCAAGAGCGCCTACGATGAAAACAGCGATGTGGTTTTAAGCTACCAGCGGCAGCTGAACACGGCCACGGTGGAGCTGATTAAATTCGACCGGGAACTGAAGAAAACCGACAAGTATCTGGATGAGGCCGCTCAGTCCGCAGACGGTACGGCGTCCAGCATCGACGAATTCGGCAAGGCCGTCAAGGACGCCGGGGATGAGGGTTCCAAAGGCATGGGCCAGCTCAAGGAGGCGTTCGGCCAGCTGGGCGAGGCAGCCAAGAGCGGCGACATCAACGGCGTTGTGGCGGCTCTGGGCTCCTTGAAGGGGCTGCTGGTGGGCGGCGCCGCCGTGGCCGGGGCCAAAGCTCTGGCGGACGGCATTATCAATATCACGGAGTCCACGAAGGAGTACCGAACCATTTTAGGGACGCTGGAGGTATCCAGCAAGCAGGCCGGTTACACCCAGGAGCAGACCACGGAGATCTACAAAAAGTTTCAGGCGGTGCTGGGCGACACGCAGAAGGCCGCGACGGCTACCGCCAACCTTCAGGCACTGGGGCTGAGCCAGGAAAACCTGCGGGTCATTGTGGAGCAAGCTATCGGCGCATGGGCTACCTACGGCGATTCCATCCCCATCGACAGCCTGTCCGAGAGCATCAACGAGACGGTGCAGGTGGGCAAGGTCACCGGCGTCTTTGCGGACGCCCTCAACTGGGCAGGCACCAGCGAAGACGAGTTCAACGAGCGTCTGGCGGCTTGCGCCGATACCACCGAGCGGGCCAATCTGGTGCTGACGCAGCTATCAGAGCAGGGCCTACAGGCCACCGGGCAGGCGTGGGTGGAGAACAACCAGGACATCATCGCCGCCAACACCGCCCAGGAGACCATGAATGAATCCATGGCCCAGCTGGGCGAGGCGCTACAGCCTGCGGCCAGCTTCCTGATGGAGTACGGATCTGCTCTGGTGGACGTGGCAACGATGGGCGTCAACGCTCTTTCAAGTCTGGTGGAGTGGTTCGACAATCTTTTCAACGCGCAGCAGAAGGCCACGCAGGCCAGTTTTGAGGCCATCGACAGCCAGTACAGTCTGGCAGACTACCAGGCTAACGGTTTGGTTTCCTGGGATGGCGGAACTTACAATGAGCAAACCAAGAAGTGGGAAGGAATGACCTCAAAAATTGACTACGCAGCCGCCAAGCGGATGCAGGACGCCGGGACATTCACGCGGGCCGCCGGGGTGTCCAAATCGGATGCGCTCCTGCGGGGCTGGAGTTTCTCGTCTGTGTCGGACCTCCTCAAGCGGCGGGTCAACGGCTCCCACGCCGACGGGCTGGATTACGTCCCCTTTGACGGCTACGTGGCGGAGCTGCACCAGGGCGAGGCGGTGCTGACCTCCGGCGAGGCCAGCTTCCTCCGCAGCGCCATGGCGGCGGGGCGGACGCTGGGCGGCGGTCGACGGAGCAGCCGGGCCGTGTCCGATTCGGACACCGGCGGCAGCGGCGGCACGCCCAAGGTCTACGATCTGACGATCCCGGTGGAGCTGACCATTGACGGCGCCACTTTCGCTCGGAAGGAATACAAGTACCGCATCGCGGAGGACAACCGCCGGGGCGTCTCTCTGGCGGGGAGAGGAGGCAGCCGATGACACGGCCACCCTATATCGTAGAC
>CDYZ01024266.1_pt1 | contig 38186 bp, 39 predicted proteins | sample 554921 | NCBI WGS metagenome assembly CDYZ01 (sample SAMEA3182058, study PRJEB8094) | gut metagenome | biome: human; feature: gut; material: Stool; isolation source: human stools | place: Canada | collected 2012-11-26 | reverse complement strand
TTCTCGTAATCTGCGTAGAACTGCTGATCATCTTCAACCTCTATTGTTTTGCCGCAGTAATTGTCAGAATCGAGAACAATAACGGAATCGTTGTAGGCCGTTTCCACTTGTTTCAGTGCGTCAGCCTCACTCTCAGCATCCACGCTGACTACCTTGTTTAAAGTCTCTGTGACTGATACATAATATCTCTTCATGATTATTCGGATTTAGTTTCTTTGTAATAACACTCAACCTTGTACCCGTTCTTGACGAGATACGGAAGAAGCTGTCTCGCTGATTTGTACCAGAGATTCAGCTCAATCTTGACAACATCGTCGTCTATCAACTTCTTGCGATTACTGATAATTTTACTGACGTGTTTCTTGTCGGCAAAGAAATCATACAACGAGTACATCTCCTTTCCGCCGTCTGTATATTCATATACAAATACAGCAAGAGCATTTCCGGAGTAAATGTTTACGTTGAACTTCTTTCCTTTCTGTCTGATGGTGAGTTTGCCCATCTTGTCTTTCCAATTCCATTGTAATGCCATATTCTTAATAATTTATTGGTTAATAATGTCAGGGAACTTTCGTTCCCCGTTTTTAGGCTAATTTCTAAGATGGTGTTTCCATCTTAACGCTTTTGTAAGAGAATTGACAACCTTGAAGGGCAGTTTGTAGAAATACTGTCCCATGTTGTGAAGTTGTATCGCATACAACTTGTCAATTCTCTGAAAATCACGCTTGCCACTATTATCTATAGTGTAGCAGAAATACTTATTGTCCTTCATAATTTCTATAATTTGGTTTTTGTGAGGGAGATATGCCTCCCTCGATTTAGGCTGCGCTATAAATATAGCCCTCGCACTTTGTGCCGTCTTCGTAGTAGTAATTTTCTCGTGCCGACAGCTCTTCTCGTACCGATTCGTCGCTTGCCTGATACTCATACTCCTTGTAAAGAGTATTGAAAAGACCATCATAGCATTTCTCCATAACATCACGGAATGTGAGGCTGCGGTATTCTGGGCGTGCCCAGTTGTGGTAATAGTCAAACAGCGGCTCAAGAACATCGATGTCGTAGAATACGCCGGTCAACGGACAGCCGTCAAAACTCTCCATCAAAACCTTGCTGCGACGCGACTTGTAAGTGCATTTGCCGTTTTTGTCGTACTCGCCGCAGGTTGAGTAGTACTTTCCACGTATCAGGTACGGCATGATTTCGTTGCTGATGTAACGGAACAATAGTTTTCCGCTTAGGTCTTCAAGGTCGAACTCCTCAAATGCCAGCTTGTCACTGCAAACTCTACCGAAGTTGTAGCCACAATAGCCGACGTCGTAACCTGTTACGCGAGAGTCGGTTATACGCTCAAATTCTTTAAGCGTATCATCGAACTCCATTCTGCTAAACTCCATAGCATTATCCATAACATTCCAACGTTCACGCTCGATAATCTTGTCTTGCGCCTCCTTCGGCAATTCGTCAAAGGAGTACACCTTAATCGTTAGCTCTTTCATATTCAATTCTTTTTAGGGTTAATAGAAATCCCAACCCGTTGGAGTCAGGATTGGTTTGGCTACGGCAGCTGGCTAGCCTTTGCCGCATTCTCGTTGTTGGTAGTCGTTGAGACTCCCTTCCACATCGTTCCAAAATGATCTACGCAAAGAATCCACAAGTCAAGCTTGTCTGAGTAAGAGAAGATAAGATCAGGGAAATTCTTCTGCATCCATTCCTTATCCTCTTCGCTCATGTTAGTGAGGAACCACTGGAATATCTCGATTCCGTCCCTGCCGTCTTCGTCTTCATTTGTCCACTCTGGATACTCGATGTTTTCAATCACTGATTCGTCATTCTCCACAATCTCGTTACAGAGGATGAACGCACTTTTTAGCCAGTGTACGGCTGTGTAGTAATCCGTTATCATAATTCTAATGTTCAGTTAATAATCGTACTCCCCAAACGAATGGGGAGATTTTAGGCTAAAAAATGTAGATGGCAGAAGTTCTACCTGTCACGGCATATAACTGTCCGCTCTCGCCTTTCAAGAGCATTCCGTTACAACCGTAGATTCCTGCTGCATACCCGATCTGAGTATAACTCTCAGGAATTTCACTTCTTTCGCCTGCGTAGGTTACATCCTTTGCCGCACCGCTTGCTACAAGCGATTTCAGCTGCTTACATGAATATCGTTCCATAATTCTACTAATTAAAATGGTTAAACATGGTTTCTGTGCAGATAGACCGCACAGAATGTTTGGCTAAAATCTGTGAGGACGACGAGAAAACTCAATGTTCTGTGCCTTCCTGTCCGCCTTTGCTGTGCGCCGTAAATACTCGCCCCTGTCGAGCCTCTTTCTTGCGCACTCCTCACCTATAACCGCCTTGTGGCTCGCTACGAGCCTGGCAAGAAACTTTCTGTCTCCGTCTGTCATAATTCTGAATTTTATTGGTTAATAATAGAAGTGTAGCCCTATAGGAGGACTACATTTGATTAGGCTATCTTTCTCCAACCTCCCTGAAACGGATGACCTCCGGCATCAACGCACGCCTCAATTTCCTCAACAGATAGGTAGTCAATGCGTATATACGCAGGATAACAATCAGGGTCCTCCATTGTTGGGTCTGTGTAGCAGTGCATTTCATCATCGTCGTCAGCCTCGTAATCGTACAATCCGTACAACTCATTCTTTTGGCAATACACGAGATAACGCTCCATTGCTTGCTCCAAGTCGTAAGCGTAGATATCAATGATAGGCTCTACGTAACAGAACCGGTACAAATGCGTACCATCTTCCTTTGTATTAAATGTGTTCATAATTTATTCTGTTTTGGTTAATAGAAGGCAGCACATTATCGTACTGCCCAGTTCTGGCTCAGAGATTGTACAACGGGCTTTCCGAAGCGTACAGAATCGTAGGACCGGTGAGGATGGAGAACGCACAAGGGTCGAAACTCTCGATTTTCTTCATGCTCTCGATATACTTCTGTATCTCTGCTCGTATGGATGACAGATTAAATCTGCCGTCAACTGGCAAGATAGAATCCGTGCCAGTCATTTCAACAACGCTAACCTCGTCTGTAAATCTCATGTTCACAAGGTCAAACTTGTTAATTTTGTGATAAAATTGTACCCATTTACTCATAATTCTAACATTTTTGGTTTGTAGGAGAGCGCGACAATCGCCACGCTCAATTTTAGCTCATACACAAAATGGCTATCTCGTTGAAACTCTTTGAGATAGACTCACGGCTACGATAATCCCTGTAGCCCTTTGCGTTGTTGCTGTACCACTGACGTGCTGCAATCTTGATTTTTTCCATCTCGTGCATAAGGGCACGCTCAAAATTCTTCTGTGATTTCCTGTCTTGCATAATTCTAAATTAAATTGGTTTTACATAGTATGCCCAGGAAAATGCCTGAGCACATTTTTGGCTAATCGACCTCGTAGAATAAGATAACATAGCGCTCGTCAATGTCTTCAACATGATCGGGCTTGCAAAGGTCACGGAAAGGAAAATCACTGTTCTTTTCCTCAACAACGCTAATCCAACATCCAGGATGGAGCATATAGCTCTCTCTTGTTCCGTAAAATTCCTTCGTGTCTGTTTCATCCAAGTGCATATAAATATTCCACTTAGTATTATCCAACCCTGTAGCGTTAATCTTGTCGATTAAATTAAATGTCTTAATGTTCATATTTCTAATATTTTGGTTATTATCGTACTGCCCACGGAACAGGCAGCATTTAGGCTATAGGATTTCAAAAGCAGAAATCCACGTAAACAATACGTGTTCCGCTGAACTCTCTCCAGTGACACACGTCATCATATTTGTAACCCTCGTATTTGCGGCTACTTCTGTTGTATTCGTCACGCACCCACACGGGAGCGCTCTCTGAATTCGCCAAGCGGAAAAACTCTCCTCGCTTGACGTTCTTTAATTCTGTCTTTCTCATAATTCTGTAACTTGGTCAATTATCGTACTGCCTGAATTTCTCCAAGCAGAATTTAGCCGAATGTTTCCAAGCAGAATTTTCGTACTTGCCAACTCTCTCACATATCAGGGAACATGAGATTTTCCAAGCGGAGCGTAGCACGCCAAAGCTCGCGGAAATACCACTTTCCAATTATCGTACTGCTCCAGAACTTACCAAGCAGAACGCCCCAAATAATTCCAAGCAGAATTACAGGAATATTCGTACTTGCCAAACACAACAGCGCAGGAAGCGCCTGAAAAAATCCAAGCACAATTATCGTACTTGAATAAATAATCTGTCTTGCTGTCATAATTCTAAAATTTGTTAGTGATTGTTCCGTAGCACACGCACGACAATTATCGTACTGGCTACGGATTTTTAGGCTCAAGCCACACAGAATAATGTAAGCACACCATTCTTCAGCGACCCGAATTCAACATGACTCAAAATCTCCTGAGCATCCGCAATGACACTCTCGACCTCTCGCATGGAGAGGCACTTTATTCTCATTGTACTCATAATTCTAAAATTTTATGGTTATTGTTCCCTACAAATGTAGGGAGATTTTAGGCTACAGAATTTCACTCAGTGGAAAATGCTTCTCCAGAACAACACCCAGTATTAAAGTTAGAACGCTGCAAGCTGGAAGGATAAACCACATGTACTCATCGCAAAATTCCTTGATTCTCTGTTTCATAATTCTAATTTATTGGTTCGTAATAGGAGCCACGCACGGATCTCTCCATGCGCAGCCATTGCCAGGATGATACGCTTTCATTGCGCACGCTTGTCACCCACGACACCGTATTGTGCCGCTTCGTCACCCTCTGAGGACTTGTCGGCATCTCGAAAGACACCAGCGGATAACCCCTCAGCGTTCTCCGCACGTTTTCATGGGAATAATTCCCACACGTCCGCTACTTGTGTAGCGATATAGCTATACGTACAACTACTTACGTATCGTAGACCTTTTGGATATACCTCACGTGAGATAAACGATAACTACTCACGATTACAGATTTGTACCACCCGCGCCCTGTAATGAATGTGCGCAGCACTTTAGGAACTCGTCCACGTGTGCCAGACGATAGAATATGAATTATGATTTTTCCGTCCGTCATCTCTCTCGATAACTGCACAGCTACGGCTCTCGCTCTGATCCACGTGCCTCATCTCATTCGGTATCGTGTCGGCTCTGTGCTCTCTCGCTATCCTCGACGGGATTTCTCGCCCGCCTTCCTGTATCGCTACAGGTTTGTTTGCCGGATAGCTCTCTGAAATTTTGGCAATTAGTCCCCTGAGGGAGAAATACTTCTCTCTCTGGAATAATACCAAAATCTCTGTTTTGCTCCCTTATGCAGCACCGCCCCGCAAATGTACGCTTAAACGTGATAGGAAAAATAAGGGTACGACGACCCGCGCCAAATCTCTGGACTTGGTGTATAATATCCCACGGTGGCTTTATTGTGTCCACCGTGGGCAAAGATAGTGTGTGTAAAGATAGGGCTTTCGCCCTATCTTGTTACTTTTCGCTTCTTAAGGCTGCGAGTTCGGCTTGCAGTTGGGCAATACGTTCCGTTAAGTCTTCTTCGTTTGCTTTCTGCTTGCGTGCAACCTTTGAACCGCTTGCAAAGGACGTGTGCAGGGCTGCGAGTTTTGACCCCAAACGCTGCACGGAGTCGATAATGGTTGTTTGCTCGTCCTTTCCGTTATCGTTGAACCATTGGAAGAAGCGGGGTATGTTGTGCGTGTGGCTAAACTCGCTAACCGCTGCGCGTACGCATTCGGTTTGCAGATTGCTATAGCTTTCGTCGCCCAACACGTAAGCGGTTGCCAACTTGTTGTACTTGCTGCGTGCGGCTTCCAATTCCTTACGTGCTGCTACAACTTCGTTGTTTGTGCACTCTGAAAGCAAAGTCTTTCTGTAGTCGTTCAATACCTCAAGACTGGCTACGATTGTAGCGTTTTCCTTACACTCTGAAACGTAAGAAGATACGTTTAACTTATTGTTTGTTGTCATGTTGTTTTGGTTGCACCCCACACAAGAGCGGTGCACTGCGTTAAGTGAAAAAACAATTGCGGACGTGCTGCGCATTGTGCGCCGTCTTGCGTCCTTTTGTACCTATATAGTTGCAAACGCCGTGCCATGTAGCCAGTTGGAAAACAGCATAAAAATACGTTTAACCTTTTGTAAGTGGTTGATTTATAGGTAATTACACACTTTGCAATAATTCCAAATGTTGTCAGTATTTGTAAAATAGTGTTTAAAAATGAGGGTGTGACAAGGTGACACGTTTATAACTTGCTGAAAATTAGATACTTACAAATTGCGTGTGGCACAATATGCTAACGGAATTAACATAAATGCAAATGAAACGTTAAAGAACCTAACTTGCTGAATATCAACACGTTACAACTGCCAAATTGTCAGACTTTTTATACAATAATTAACTATAAATGTAAAGATAAATTATTTTTGCGTTAAAATATCTTTCAAAGGTTAAAGACCTGCATAAATATACATTGTAAAGATACACGAAATCAAAAGGTTTGTAATAATATTTCTAAATATACATTGTTTCACGGAATGAATAAAAACACAAAAGGTGTATAATTATAAGTTGGTAAGTTGCTGATAATAAGGGAGTTACAAGACTAAATTGCAAATTAACAGAAATTAACATTCGTGGAACAAAATGCGGAAATTTGGTTTGGTTTATATAGAGTAAACCAAATGTATATGTAATTATATTTTACCAAAGCACCCCACCCCCCCTATTGGAGCGCAGCCCTAGGACGTAGTCACCTCACGCAAAATTTTTTTTTCTTTTTTTTTAACTCAATCTGTCAAGAATGTTTACTTTTCTTCTGTATTGCATATTTATTCAAACACCTTTGTTTGTGACTTGTCAGGATAATTTACTTTATGGACTTACCCCTGTTATTGGAAGTACGAAATGTATATTTATCCTCCACCTTTTGAACGTTAATAATGTATAAATATACCGCATAAATAATGTATTTTAGCATAATTATGTAGTTATTTCTTATTTTTGCATTATTCCTATTATTATATAGGGCATATAGGTGAGGCCCACTTGTGGTGCGTAATCCACCGAACTCCCTTTGTTTACAGGGGTTCTTACATGTTAAAATAACGCAGAAACTAAAAAAATATTATACACAGATGGAAAATGGTTTAGCTATAGACACTTTACACACGCAGCTGTTGGACCTGACGAGGCAAAGCGAGTTTGGTTTTGATGCATTGCGTTCTACCTCTTGGGGCAGGGTGAATTCGGACACTTACAACGTCTTGAAGTCTCAGTTCGTGAGGTCTATGCGTCAGCTTGCCAAGAAGGCTCCTGTAAAGTATTACAAGGGCAGCTATTACATCTTTAACGGCAAGATATACGAGTCCGTCCCAAGGATTGTCCTGGAGCAGACCTACCAGCTGTTGCTTCTTGACCTCGCCATAAGTCCGATGATTGGCGTCAGCACTGTGATGAACAAGTCTTTCATTGACGTCATAGAGTGCTACAACATTCTTCATCCGTCCTTTGACATCGTGGCTTTCAGCAATGGTGTTGTGGATTTCGGTAGAGGCTTGCAGAATCCTGCCGTTATGCCGTTTTCTCCTGACTATCATGTGACGTACTATCATCCTTACGACTTCAATCCGAAGGCCAAGTGTGACAGGTGGATGAACTTTATCCATGAGGTGCTCCCTGACAGGACATCGAGGATGATACTACAGATGTTCCTTGGTTTGGGTTTGATACAGCGCGGAACGGCTTACAACCCGTATGAGGGAAAGGAATCGTCGAAGATAGAGCTTTGCCTGCTTCTTATAGGCACTGGAGCTAACGGAAAGAGCGTTATTTTCGATGTGGCTTGCAACCTCTTTGGCAAGGACAGGATAAGCAAGATGGATTATGCCGACCTTACCGCAGAGGGCGATGAAGGAATGAGGGGCAGATATCCGATAAGGAACGCCATCTTCAACTGGTCGTCGGACTCTGATCCGCGGAAGTTCGGAAGGAAGAACACCGGTATGTTCAAGAGGCTTGTGAGCGGAGAGCCTGTCCCTATGCGAGAGCTTGGCAGGAATGTTCTTGAGGCCAACAATATCCCGTACCTCATCTTTAACCTCAATGAGCTTCCGTTCCCAGAGGACGCGTCGCTTGGCTTTATCAGACGTTTACAGTATGTAAGCTTTGATGTTACCGTACCCAAGGAACGTCAGGACCCGGAGCTTTCGAGTAAGATTATAAGGAGGGAGCTTAGTGGAGTGTTCAACTGGGTCATGCGGGGTGCGCAGGAGTTGAGGAAGCGTAAGTACCGTTTCCCCGCCGCCGAAGGAAGTGCCAAACAACTTCTCCTGTCTCTTCTTGGCTCTCAGCCCATATACGCCTGGATACGCGCTTACGGTATAAGGAGTGATGCCCAAGCAAAAGGAGAAGTGTCCAATCTCTTCAATTCCACCATGCTTTATGAGTGTATGCGCAGGTTTTGCGCTATCAACGACGTTGACGAGAAGGATATTCCGTCAATGAACAAGTTTGGTAGGGACATGTGGGCCAAGTACGGTTTCTTCAAGAAGCGAACGAAGGAGGGCAATGCCTATCAGATGTTTGGCGTCACGGAGGCGGACCTGAAGCAGGACATCCTCATCAATGAGGTTTGTAAGGGCGAGGAGGACAATGATGAACCAGAGAGCTTTATCAAAGGCGACGATTAAATATTTATATGAATATGATAGACAAGGAATATGTCAAGGAGGTTATCTCCCGTATTGTCAAGAAGAAGTCTGACGGGAGTGTTGTTCCAGCCGCAGCTTCGATGCAGGAGATTATGGCTTCCGTTCGTGATGATGTCCTGGAGTGCCTGAGAACAATGTACGGAACAAAGGAGGTTGTAGCGAACAAGACGTTGAACAGTGTTTTATTCAAGTGCCTATGAGAAGACATCACAATCCTAATAAAGTTCCTCCGCTTAAGCCCAACCCAGAGCATTGGACCAGGAAGGTTCATTCCTGGAAGGCGAAGGTCGCATACGAGACTGAGGATGATGCTTGGGAGTTCCTGAACCAGAATCCTAAGCTGAAGGCGATGGGATATGTGGCGTACCAATGCAAGACATGTAACAAATATCATATAGGACACAGGAACAACAAATAAAAAAATACAAACAGCAATGATAATAATAAAAATCAAAACATGGAAAGACTGGAAGAATGACTTTCTTGATTGGGTACAAGCACCTCGACGCAGTACTTGTAAGGAGTATGTGGACTATATGGAGGCTTTACAAAAACAGACTCTCTACCAAATAATAGAGGACACTTGTGATAAATACAACAATATGCGTGAGGGGCAAATCGATGACATCATCGAAGCTGTAGAAAAATGCGTGGCTGCTTGTGCTGAAGAAGCTCGAAAGTTAATCGATGAAAGTCAGCCCGCAAAATTCTTCTAAGGCCGCAACTATCATTATAAACAACACAAACTCTACACAACATGAGCAACAATATAAAAAGAAAAGACTGGGTAGGCGGCTCGGCTGCTGTGTTCAAGACGTTGGGCGCAAGCAACCATACGGATGCGGATCGGCAGCGGGATGATTACTATGCCACTGAGCCGAAGGCTACGGAATGGCTCTGCAAGTTGGAGCAGTTTGATGGCAGAATATTGGAGCCTTCGTGTGGCGAGGGGCACATGAGCGAGGTGTTGGAGGCAGCAGGATATGAGGTGGTGAGCCGCGACCTTGTGGATAGAGGGTACGGCGATGTAGCCGACTTTCTCGCTATTGATAATTTGGCGTGGGACGGAAACATCGTGACCAATCCACCCTACAAATATGCGCAGCAGTTTGTGGAGAAGGCTCTGAGCATCATTCCCGAAGGAAAGAAAGTGGCGATGTTCCTGAAGCTGACTTTCCTCGAAGGCAAGGCCCGACGCGCTCTCTTCCGCTCTACCCCACCCATTCGTGTTTGGGTAAGTTCGTCGCGACTGAAATGTGCCATGAACGGCGACTTCGAGGCTTACGGCAGCAGCGCCGCGGCTTACGCATGGTTTGTCTGGGAGAAGGGTTATAAAGGCGAGACAACTGTAAAATGGTTTAACTGATAGATTTAAAAACATAAATAGCTTAGATATGGAGATTAGAGTTAATGTTTTAGGAAAGGTCGCTTTCAAAGCAACTGGAAGTAAGTCGGATATTGAAAAAGCCGAACTATATCCATTCGGAGAGGGTATTTACGCAGTAATGGATGGAGACAATTTTGTGTGTCTAAGAGTTGTGTCCGACAAAAGACACAGCGATGAAAAAGGAGATTATTATGCGCGCGTAGAAGATAGCTGGGGACATCCAAAAGTCGTCAGCTGCGTTGATATTATAGAGCACGAAGAAAGGCTGAAAGATTATATCGACAAGTGTTTCGATCGTCTTGGTGCTATTGTTAAAAAAGCCAACGATGGTATCAGTAGTGTAAGTGATGAACTTAATGGCTTTATAAATAATTCTCAGGATGATTTTTGCTCTATTGAGAAATCTCTTGAAAGAATAGAGAAAGATGGTGTTGGTAGTGGAAATGGTATCAGCGAAAAGACATTATTGTCTGCTATCGAGATTGTATCAAAACAGAAATAGTTGAGATATGAAGAAGAAGGGATATTACGAATACAGTAACGGTATTTATCCAAGGAAGCTATGGGTTCATATTGGTAGGGACCTAAACGAAGTGATAGACTTCTGCTTTGATGGGTGTGATTATTCAGATGCGGATTACTGCGGTGCCACTTATGACGCAGCGACAAGGAAGGATGATGACTCGTATGGTGTTCTTGTTTCCTTTAAATGCCTGAAGGATATGACTATGAACGTCTGCTGCCACGAGACTTCTCACGCCTGTGATGCTATTGAGAATGCTATCGATATGAAGCACGGAGGCGAGTCTTCAGCTTACTTGATAGGCTGGATTGCGTCTTGCATCAACAAGGCTCGTTTGGGCATTGGCGATTTCGTTGAACTAAAAGATAAGGAGAAATAGATTATGATTAAGAAAGAAGATATTAAGGTTGGTTCGTTCTTGCAGATTAGAAAGTCTGATTTGGAAGCAATAACCAATCAGAATTTTGTCGAAGAGGTAAATAAACATTGTCCGTTAAATACGTGTGTCGTCAAAGTTGTAAATATGTCAGGTGGAATGTGCGAAATAAAATATTCGTTCTGGTGAATACCAGCTGTCGTGAATACTGAAGGGCTGGCGAAGGTTGCAATTCCCCCGTCAACCCCAAAAACCGCAAACAGAAAGTCCGATGCTGACCACTTCAAGGAAATCACCGACAAGATGAGTGATACATACAAGCGCAAAAATCACGACTATGGGAATGCTTTTTCCGAAATGTATGATGAGCTTGGTATCAACTACGGCTACGGAAAGATACGAGAGAAGGTGAATCGCATCAAGACGTTGAAGGACAATGAGGCGCAAGTTGCTAATGAGCCATTGGAAGATGCTCTTCTTGACTGCGCTAACTATTGTATCCTTACATTGATGGAATATCAAAAACGTAAGGAACATGGCACAGACTGATTATACTTGCAAGGACACTGCTTCTTCTTTGACAACGGTGTGTGGGAGTGTAAAGAAGAACGCTTCGGGAGAGACGTTTCGGGAGATGATGATGCTTGCACAGATTTCGAGTATAAGGAAATAAAAGTTGAACTTTAAAATATTGTTATCATGGCATTACCATTTGGAAAGACTATCAAGACAAGACACTTCACCGTGCTGAAGTTCAGTAAGAGCTTGTCGAAGAAAGAAGTTGCTTCACTCAGAAAGGATATTCCTGCTGAAATCAAGAAGCATTTACAGAGGGGCTCGTTGCCTTTCATCAAGATTGCAGACATCGCTGGTACATGGGGAATTGAATACTCTATCGGCACATCCATGTACGCTGCACTCGATGAATGTGTTCCTGTGGCTGTAGGAGACCATTATGAGTTCTCCAAGGATGATGGAAACATCATCGAGGCATTTGCCCAGCTTATGTTTGCGGATACATCATTGCCTGGCGATGCGGAATATACGGCAGGCAAGTTGAAACTCCGTGACGAGTACATTGCCCGTGAGGCTGCAAGAAGAAACGCTGCTGCCGACAAGGGTAAGAGTGACGAACAACTCAGCAAGGAAAGTGATGAGGCTGTTCAGGAGGTTGTTGATCGAGACAAGCACGCTGACACTCTCCGTGATATGGCAGAACAGATCAAGAAGGAAGGAGGCAAGGATGAGTGATAAACTGATTGAGATAGTCGAGGACCACAATTCCCTGGTACAGGCACTCCAATTCATTTTGGAGGCCGCAGAGACAAAGAAACTGCCTCCATACGGCCTTCTTCCTACATTTAACGACTCTTTTCTTGATGATAGGCTTAGGGTAGCCCTTGAGCTTATCACAGGAGAGAAATATTCGTGATATATCGTATATTTTCTTCTACTACATTTATATAAAAGTAAGGGGTGGCATCTGAGAAGATATCACCCCTTTTTAACCAAAAAAATTTTAGAATTATGATTCACAGATAAGAATCCGAGAACATAATCTGTTTGCAAAGGTACTTGGTTTTGTTGAATTTATGGTATATTAAAGTTGCTTTAACACGAATTTAACTATTTGCCACCCTTACAGAGTCCGTTCTTAAACAACAAGCAGTCATTCTTGCCGGTTGGATAATTTATTGGGAGGTAAAAATGTACGGTCGAATCCTCAGTTTGAAGCTCGTCCTGTTTAATTCTTGCGTACTCTGCTATAAGTCGTGTTTGTTCTGTCCACTCCTTTGTGCCCTCTTTCATCCTTCGCCTGGCAATTACGAGGTCTGTAAGAATTTGCTCCTTGGAAGTAGCTTTTGCCAACTCTTCAGGAGAAAGCTCATCGGCGCTCTCGTTCTTCGCTTTCTTGCCCTGCACCTCTGCGATTCTTGTCTGAACAGATTCCAGAGATTCAAGTTTATTCATTTCTCGCTCAAGAACGTCCTTAGGCCAGTTGAACCCTTCCCCTTGAAAGGCAATAGCCCAACTGTCACGGATGGACATGCCGGAGCCACGGAGGCTGGCATAGATGTAATAGCGAGGGTCTTTCATCTTGAGAGCCTTTACCTTTTTGTAAATATCGACGGATAACGTGTATCCTTTTGTTTCTTCAATCATAATCTTATTTTTTAAATGTAAACTCTACTCTACATACGCAGTTGGGATGTGCGGGGATAACCATCGTGTCAAGCGAATGTACATATCCACATAAATCATCGCAAACAGGGCAAGGAAATGATGAACCTCTGTGAACGAAGTATCCAACAGCTCCAATCTCCTGCCCATACTCTTGCTCTGCCTGGCCCCACGCCAAAGCAATCACCTGTGAAGCGTTTCTTACGATATTCTGATAGGCGTTCTTGTAGTAGCCCTTTCCGTAAGAAGGAACATCGATGTTGATATCCTTTCTCTTCGCCTTGGTGATGACTGATGTGTGATATGGGTCTTTATAGCCTGTGCGGATGGAAGACAGGAGCTGCTGGTCTGAATATCCCATCAAGGTTCCTGCCTTTATCATCCTTACAATATCTTCAGCAAAGTTTCCGAGATAGACGGCGTTTCTTTCGGATGTTGTCTTTCCGTAGATGTCGCTGACGAGAAACGATTCTATATTCTCGCTGTCAATCCCGAGAATCTTGCATGAAGTCTTGGAGTAGGCAGAGATGTAGCTGTTGATGCTCTCCTCTGCCTCAGCAGTAATATTCTTGGCGTAAGAGAGCAAGGCTGACTCGTTCGTGAGCCTTCCCGCGCCTCTGTATCGCTTGCTTGCGGTAATTACCTTCTGCGTCGATTTCCAGAGGATATCTGCAATGTGATCCTCGCAGTTTCGGATTGCCTGCAAGCGCTTCCTGCTGTAATCGACAGAACGTTTTAATTCATCCATAGGCTTTCCTCCAAATAAAACCGCCACAACTCTCTTTTATGCCACGAATGCACTTGCATATATATTCATGCTTTATGCCAGTTTCCCTCTCTGCCTCGCGGGCTGAACTATATAAAGCTATCTTTTTACTTTGCATGTCATATTGCACTATATGCAACTTGTGATTTTTGGGAGCTTTCGTTTCTATATTGTCCGACTTATAGGTTCTCCAAAACATTTCTCCTGCGGTCTTGTTTTTGTCAATAACAGACATAATGTTCTGTTTTTTTACTCCAGTTACGCGTTCCGCTTCTCTTATAGAAAAATAAGTTGCAAGAAATTCCCCTTTTAAAGAATATGCATAAATACGTTTGCCCATTTTAATCGAGCGTCTTCTCGTTGATGTTCCGTAATTTACATTATATTCTAAAGAACACCATTCTAAGTTATCAGCACTATTGTTGGTCTTTGTTTCGTCTTTATGGTTTACGTATGGATGGCTGTTCGGATTTGGCAAAAAAGCCTCAGCGACAATCCTGTGAATAAGCATCCCTTTTTTCTTGTTACCTTTGCTCAATCTTATCGCTTCATATCCGCTGTTATTTATAAACGTTGCCATTATGCGACCTCTATAAAGCTGATTTCTTCCTTGTTGAAAAACAACTCTATCGACAGAACGGATTCTTCCATAGTTGCTAACCTCATACAACCCTTCATAACCAACAACTGGTTTCCAAATTTCATTTTCTGATCTCATATCCCGAATAATTAAGTTAATCTCGAAAAGTAAAGAAGAGGAAGGGTGTCGAGATTTCACCCTTATCAACAGGTAGCTACTCCTGCCTATCCTCTCTGCAAATATACAAAAAATATTACATTTTATGCAATTAATGGATATTTGTGCAATATTTTTAGAATATTTATACTATCACTTTACTCCCTTGTCCCAGTTTACGCGACCATCCCAGTTCCGGTTAGAATCGTATTCTCGACCGCTTTTGTTCGGCCTGCCAGCGCCACGACCAGTACGTACGTTTCCGCTGCCTCCATTCTGAATCCTCGCCGTTGCCTTCTCTTCCTCGATTGCATTCTCTGTCTCGTTATCCGCACGCTGAATATCCATAAGAAGGTCTTGCTGGTCCTCCTCTTTCTTCTCACGTAAGATACGCTCCCACTCGGCATTCTTTGGGAAGTCAGGACAACGCTCCGATGCAGTCTGCTTCGAGAGGAATCCATTCTGAACGGCAGTTGCAAGATTTGTAAGAAGCTCAGTCTTGTTCTGATGCGTATAAGGCTCAATCCATGCGTTGATATCGAGACCAACAATAGAAGCCGTCGCATTATTTTCGTGTCCGATTCCGAACTTGGCAATTTCAACCAGCTTGTCAAGGAATGGCTGCAACTTCTGAGAATCATTCATGGCTACCTCTAATGCAGGAGAATAGAGGAGTTTGATGGCTACACCTGGGAGGTCGCCGGACTTCAACTCAGGAGGCTTTACAGTAAATGACAGCTCATAGATGAGGTCGTACGACTTGTTGAGCTGAGTCGCAAAAGCATCTGACGCGTCGGTTCCATTGAGGAATCCTGCATCGTTATTCTTGTTGTTCATAGCGACAACCTTGACTGCCCCAGTCATATCGTCGCCTGAAATGGTAATCTCGTCACCATCACCCTTTACGTAGAATACAGGGAAAGCATACGCCTTATTGTTCTCGCAAAGATACGAGAATGCCTCCTCGTAATCTTCGATGTTCTTCTGAACATTGGACCAGCAAGGTCCCTCGTCATTTCGGATATATGCAACCGGTATTGAATTGAAGTGATGTTCTTTCTTTTCAACAAGAGCATATCCGTTCATTCCGAACAGCCCCTTAATGAGATTCACAGCTTTCTCTGTTACACTCTTTTTGCCGACATCATTTCTAAACCTATAATAATAGGTATCGTCCCAGACCTCAACCCACTCAATCTGAGCGTTTCCGTCTTCATCCAAGTCGTAATACTTGCGAGCAAATACAGATAGTTCGCCGGTGATCGAGTCATAATGCGGATAGAGGTAGTCTCCATTCTTGAATGACAGAACCTTAACTCCAAACTTTCCTTTGTCGATATAGCCGACTGCTGCGGTTTCTGCAACAGTCATGTATGAGCTTACTGCTTCGAAGAATGCAATCTCCATGTTGTGCATAAGCCAACCCTTCTTAAAGATGTTAAGATTCTTCTGGGATTCCTCTTCCTTATCAAGTTCATCTGTGCTGTCTGCAAGCTCAAACTGAATGTCATTTCCTGTCAAGTGTAGGGTGTGCTTCGTTGCGATAACCTGCTGGAAGGCAAATGCACATCTGGTGATTGGCTGTATGTAGTAGCGGTTTCCTGTAGTAGGATCTTTCGGGTCCCACTCAGGATTCTCCTTAATAATGTCCGGATAAGCGGTTTTGTCCCAGATTCTATGTCCGCTTGTGAAGTACTCACGAAGGAAGTCGGACTGGGTTTTTACTCTCCATACGCAAGGATCGTAAGGCATGTTCTGCATACTCCTATCACCAACCTTGTCGGAGAAAGTGCCATGACTCATGTATCCGTCAGGCTTAAGCTCGTAGAATGGTTTCTTTACGAGTATTTCTCTAAAATTTAAATTCTCCATAATCCGTTTATCTTTTTATGTTTCTTTTTTGTTAAACTGAATATCATTACGTAGAACCAAGACTCAAAGAAGTCAGGCGAGTGTCCGACATACTTCTTGGCAACCTTCTTAGGCAATAGCTTGAACCCCTTTCCTTCGCTGTTTTCGTCACGTCGTAGCATTTTTCTCTCCTTCTGTAAGATTTGTCTAAGAGGAACTTTACTAAAACCGTTACCTGAGTATTTCCTTTCAAGAAGAGATGATTCAATGGATATTTTTCTATCCTTAATCATCTTATAGAACAGCCATGCGCACTGGGATTTCAAGTCCTTGTAGAGGTATTTAATACCTTCCTCTTCTTGGTGGTTTTGAGCAATAGGCGCCGCCTGGTTGTTGAACGGAACGGCATCCTTGAAGAATCCCTTGAAGTACTGACCTATGCCCTGCATATCGTAAGTGAAGTTACATTCCTCAACGCCCCACTCTCTCAGCTTAGCCTCAACTACGGAAACAAGAGTCTTAGGGTCCAGCCTCAGCACAACCAAATCCTTGCAATGCCATCCTTCCCAAAGCCACATCACGAAGTTATCGCCGCCCGTGAATGCAATATCAGCAGAGGCTCTTCGTTTTCCGTCACCTGTTTGTTCTGCGTTGTCGAAGATTTCCTCAAGGTCTTCCATCTTGATCATGTCATCTCCAGCAGCTTTCCAGTTCCAGTTAGCCTCCAGGTCTCGCATACGCTGTTCTTCATCCTGCTGTGCAAGGTTGGCGAGATATGAAACATCGGTAGAGATAAGCTTGATGTTCTCTGATACGTCGGCACGGATAAATGTCGCCGACTTGATGAACATTTCGAGTTTTGTATAACCAAGTTCCTCATAGCTATCCTTCCAAAGGCTATCGATAATGCCCTTGCACTGCTCGTATACCTCTTCTCTTGTATCGCCCCAGTAGATTGAGTCCGGCGTATCACCATCCATGAAGCAGTAACGAATAACCCCATTCCTTTCCGGATCTATATATCCTTCGTCGGTAACCCACCAATCGATGAACTTTCGTACCCAGGATTCTGGGTCAGGGTTACAGGTAATCCAGAAGCGGTTTCGAATGTGGGCTGCGTTTCGGTTGTTGGTCAAGAGGTATTTGAACTTCTTATATGGGCACTGAGTACCCTCATCGATGCAGACATAGGCATACTGGCGACCCTGGAATCGTGTCTTGAAATCCTGATAGGCTCCTGCGTAGTACGAGAATTTGAGCCATCCTCCGTTGTCGAAGTTCCAGGTCATATCGTTCTGTGACTTATTGTAAGTTCCAAATTGGGAGAACAATTTGTAAGAGTCTGTTACCAAGGACTGCAAGTCATCTTTTTCATTACGGAGGATGGTTGCATGGAAGTCTGGATTTTTGATATCTTTCAGAACTTCCATAAGAGAACTAAAGCTCTTACTGCCACCGCGGCTGCCGCCACAAATCTTTATATCGGCGTCGATTGAGAGCATATCCTCCTGACCGCCACGCTGAGCAATAATCTTCAGCTTGTCGGGATGCTTCTTGTCGGTATCTCTTAACGATTGGATATACTCTTGAGTATAAATAGGCTCTCCATTATCCAAATTTAATCCTGAAAGTACTTCTTTTTGCATAAAAACACAATTAATATTGCAAAAATATAAATTTTTCTTGGATAATTGCATACTTATTCATATATTTGCAAAATAAAAGGTATATTTATACATTTTAGAGTGGAAGAACCACTTTTAGAATAACGTTTTTAATCAAGAAACAACATGACAAGAGAAGAACTCTTAGCATTGGTCAACAAGGAACTCGGTAGTACCAAGTTGACAATTAGCGAGAAAACCATCAATGAAGAACTTGATGACGTACTCGAAGATTTTGGTGAAGACGAAGCTGCAAACGCCAAGTTGGTAACCAAGGTTACAAATCGCTTGAAACGCATGGACGGCAATCTCCATTCTGACGTTTCTCAGCAAGTTAAGGAATATAAGAAGAAGGCGAGGGAACGCCAGAAGGCTAAGGAAACTGAGTCTGAGGAGGAAGAGCCTGAAGAAATTCCTAACGATGAGGATATGCCTGAGTGGGCAAAGAAGCTCATCGGTGAAGTCAAGAAGGAGCGCGAGGCGCGAGAGCAAAAGGAAGCCGCTGACGCAAAGAAGGCGTTGGTGAACTCCATTAAGGAAGGTCTTAAGGCTAAGTTTGAGAAAGCCAACATTCCTTTGAATTCGTTTTTCGTTAAGACAGCTTTGGATAAGCTTGAGATTCCAGATGGTGAAGTTGATGTCAAGGATCTTGTCGGTAAGGCAGAGATTCTTTACAATGCTGACCTCAAGGAAGCGGGTATCAATCCAGAAACAAAGCCTCGAAGCGGAGGTGGCGGAGCCGGAGGAACCGGGACCGTAGACGAACACGAGTTCGATGATGTTGCAGCTATCAGATCTCGACACAAGCCAAAGGACGAATAACAATTAGTATTCAGGATAACAAATTTATTTATTGATTATGGGAACAGTTTCTCCTTATTACAGTGAAAGGATGAATGGTAGCGGCTTCTTGCCAGGTCGTTCCCTCATCCAGGCTCGTGGCGAAATCGGCGGTATCCGCTATGTATTCGTCAAGTTGAATGGCGCCGCAAAGGATGCTTTCCGTACTCCTACAACTGGTGGTAAGTTGCTCAACCCTTTCAAGGGTCCTGCAAAGATTTACGCCGGTGACTTCCTGGAGTATGATCCTGGCATCTATGGCAACGCAGGCGCAACTGTTAAGATTGTTAAGTCTTACCAGTGTGCAAAGAATACCGGTGCTACTGACACAACTCTCCTTATTGTACGTGATGGCTACAAGCACATTCCGTTCATTGGAGACAACATCATGGTTGCTCCTGACGCTCTCGATGGCACAGGTACAGCAGTTACGGTTACGGGTGTTGAGAAGACAACCGAGGCTGGCGCAGACGTATGGAAGCTTACTTTGTCAGCAACACTCGGTGTTGTAGCGAAGGATGCGGTACTCGTTGAGGCAGCAGCTGCCGGCGCGAAACAGAAGCCTATGGTAACCAACCCTAACGGTTATGCTCAGTGCGACTACGACTTCCTGTTCACCCCAGGTGAAGATTTTGAGGATGGTGCTCGCTATATGCTTACCCCATTCCTTGCTAACGATGACACCGTTATGTACATCGACAGGATGTCTCCAATCCCTCCTGCAATCAAGGCTCTCAACAAGAGTCGCGTTAACGGATGGTTCCATCTCTAATTATTAACCTTAAAGATTGATTCAGGATTATGCCAAAATTTGATTTTAATAATTCGCGACTTGCCAAGTTCTTCGGTTCTCAGGAGAATACGGCATATTTGCAGAGTTTCCTTGACAAAAAGGAAATCTTCTTTACTAACTACGGCTGGTACAAGACACAGGGACATAACTCTCCGTTCCTAACATCTACCGACAACTACGGCTTGGCTACATTCAACGTTAAGGCTCGCAAGTTGAAGGCAGCTCCAATGGCTGACCTCCGCGCTCCTCTCGGTGATTCTAACCAGATGGATAAGAACGGACACAAGTGGTACACCGCTTCTATCCCCGACTTCATCACTCCTGGTTACGTTGAGACCGCAGTTGAGCGTTACGCACGCATCAAGCAGTTCGAGGAGTTCGGTAACGATGCCGATATCTTGGCAGACTGGTGCGATGAGGTTCAGACCCGTATCGACTCTGTTGATGCGACAATGAACTTTATGACCGCTCAGTTGATGTCTACCGGTAAGATTGACTACTCAGGCATTGGCCGTGGTATCTCTACCCCATTGCACAGGGCTATCGACCCTATCGAGTATGGAGATAACTTCATCAATGGTGGTGCAAAGAAGTGGGCAGACCCTACTGCTACCATCCTTACCTACATGAAGGAGAAGGAGGCTAATTATCGTGAGACCCGCGGTGGTTTCGATGGTGCTTTGATCTGGCAGATGACTCGCAATACATTCTATAATGTATTCTTGAAGAACGCAGAGGTCCGCGAACTCGTTACAAATTACCGCCAGCTGAACTACATTGCCTCTACCAAGACAATGCCTATCAGCAAAGAGCAGTTCATCAAGGCATTCGTTGACTTCGAGGGTGTATCTCCTATCGAGATTGTGACCGAGAAGGAACGCAACCTTACCCATACAACCGATGAGTACAAGCAGGGTTGGTCTGACAATATCGTCGTTCTCCGTCCTGCCGGTGATGCCTGTGAGTTCGAGCGTACAGACAGCCTCGACAAAAAGCTGATTGAGTATGCCGGCAACAAGGCTATCTCTACCTTGTTCGGTACAACCAACGATGGTCTCGGTCTGTTGATGAACTCAACGGTTCCGAACGGTAAGTATATGGAGTGGCACACAGACATCATGTTCTCTGCTTGCCCAGCTCTCATCGACTTCCCAGACCATTGCATTATGGACATTACCAAGACTGATTAATTTCGGTCTTGGAACTATTAACGTAATTAGATTGTATGGTTATGGAATCAGAGATGGAAGTTTACACTGCATACGACTACCTTATCAACAGGGTGAAGTTTGAGGTGCCAAAGAAGACCATGTTGGGAATCATGCTTACCCGCAGCATACAGCCGGAGTCGCTGATGTGTGACTGTGATGCTGACATGCTGAGTTTAGCATACGCCGATACATTGAAGTGGTTTTGTCTTGGCCCAAGCAAGGTGAACAACACCTCTGATTCCGACAATGGTTGGACGCACACTGGAGGAGGATATGAGATTTCGGGCGATGATATCAGCGCAATGAAGGCGGAGGCTAATGCTATCTACCAAAAGCTTGAGCCCGACTCGATGCTCAAGAAAAAATCCACCTTCCGGTTGACCTCTCACGGAGTGAAGCGGGCGAATTATTCTCCTTATGGAGGACCACTTCCCCACATCATCAAATAAGGCGTATGGAAAAGGAAAACATCAGAAACCCAAGATACCCTCACATCATCAAGATCGTGAGGAAGGTCGTCGGAAAAGCCGACCCTGATGACCCGTTCGCCGATGACGACGCTCCGGTCGGTGAGGACAAGGAAATCATTCTCTATAACGGTGAAGGCCGCAGTTATACGGACACTACCACTGTAGGCGATAAATATGTAGACCAGAACAAGAGGAAAGCATCGATTCCTGTCAGATATGACGAATGGGGTGCTGGCAGATGTCCTCTTGACGGAGATACCATTTACGCTACTATTGGCAACAATACAGAAGTAGGCATCGTAAAAGACTGCGAACCGGATAATAACAGGACTGTGGTTTACTGGGAATATATAAGAGTTTAGGCTATGGGAAGTTTGGCAGATCAGTTTGCGATTATGGCTAAAAACGTTATCGGAAGAAAAACGACGGAAGCCATTTTGGAAAAACTATCACTTGTTGCTTATGACATGGTGGAGCGATACGCAAGCACCAAGGATTATCATGACGTAACAGGTAACTTGCTAAATTCTTTTGCCGTAGGAGTTTACCATAACGGAAAGATAAACCGCATAGTAGACGCGAGCAGCGTAGGTTTAGAGCCACCGACAAGACAATCTCTTGCAAAAGGAGAACTCTACGATTTGACATACTACTATAGCGGTAAGCCTGCGAGACATCTCACAGAAGACGGGAAAAAACTGACAAGACCGTATCGCGGAGAGTATGGATCTGGCGGAAAGGACGGTGTCAGTGTGGCACACAGAAGTTTGATACAAAGGCATCCAAGCGGAACATACGCAATCGTAGCTGTTGTAGCGATGGAATACGCCAAGTTTGTACAAAACAAGCGTAACCACGACGTACTTACAGGCTTAAGAGACGAACTCCCTGGAATATTTGAAGGAAAAATAGTAACGATATGATAAGTATTAAGACATTATACTTCGATGTGGGCAACGCCATGAAAGGTGTGTGTGACAGGGTGTTCCCACGCAACCGCCCCAAGGCTGTTGACAAGAAGATAAACAGTTATATCGTTGTCTTCTTCCCATCTTCCATATACAACAACGAGATGAACTCTGACGGTGCGTATAACGACTACTCTACCACCCTACAGATAGAAGTGTACGTAAAGGATAAGGCCTCGGCAGACAATCCCAACGCACTCGATGTATCCCAAGTAGACGATAAAGTAAAATCTGTTATGGACAGATTTCCAATCTCCACCAAAAACATCATCGTAACAAATCCGATGATAACCATGCAGACAGATGACGGAGACGGCTACTCTGTCACCATCATACAAGGACGATTGAGAACAAAATAAGTATTCAGGTATAACAATTTAAAATATTTTAGATTATGGCTATGACAACTATTGACAAGATGAAGGACATTTTCAATGGTCCTAAGACTTTGCTCTACTCAAAGGCTATCATAGACTTGAGCAAGGCTTCAGTTGACATCACACCAGAGATTGAGCTTCCTGTGGAGGTTGATTCTCTTAAGGCAACCATGGAGGATCCGACCATCAATCACTACAAGGTTATCGGCCTTGCCGGTGACTGGGCAACTACCGCAGAACTCGGTGACTTCAACGTAGAGTTCGTTGTTCCTTCCAAGGCAAAGGACTTGTTGAAAATCATGTTCGGTGAGGATGCAATCACAGAGTTGACCAAGGTTACCTTGAAGGGTACTGGTGACGCGACACTCGATGCAACTACCGGTTTTGCCGGCGTTGCAGTTGAGCCAAAGAAGTTCAAGATCAAGGGTACTATCGTCATCGTTGACGATGAGAAGGAGAACCTTATGATTGTGACAAACATTGCCCTCTATGCAACGTTGCTGTGGGATGACACAGGTTCAAAGCCAGTTGCATTCAAGTTCGCCGGTTCTATCGAGGGTGCAGGCATGCGAAGCATCGCTTGGCTTACTAAGGCTCCAGCTCCTGGTATTGGAGGCTAATTAAAGAGAAGTCTATAGGTAATTAGATTCAGGATAACAACCGTTGGGCGGCAGGCTTATGATAACAGCCGTGCCGCCCTTCTTCGTTAAAAAAATCATACAATCATGGCAGAAGAAAAGAAAATAGAGCAGCCTACGGTGGACTTACAGGAGATGCTTGACAGCGTTATCGGTGACACACCTACGGAGGTGGTGTTCCGTGGCAAGAAACACAGTGTAGGATGGCTCAGAAAGGGAACAATGAGAAGATGCACCCATATCAAGATGAAGGAGAAGAACGAATGGAAGCGCAACGTCAAGATTTGCGTCTGCATCCTCCTCAACAACATCTGGAAGATACGAGTCTTCTACTGGCTTTACTGGCGTTGGCTCTACTATATCAAGGACGTAGACGTGGTAGAGGTGCTGAAAGTTCTCGATGTTTCTAAAAAAAAAATTCCATCGAACGCATTCTCACTGACTACCATATTAGCGACCGGGATGACGGACGTGATGATGACGATGACGAGGAGCGAAGTAAAAGCTATCCAAGCAGAACAAGCTGGGGAGCAGCCTTCTCGTTAGCGGAGAAGTTTGGTTTTCTCTTCCATCGCAAGTACTTCATCGCAGCCTACGATTACTGGTGGGGCTATTCGTCGGCGCAGATTGACCTCATGGTTGCAGACCAGCCTCTTGTCGTCTATCCAAAGACAAAGAAGGAAAGCGGACCGAAGAAGCACACGTTAAAGGAGATGGATGACCTCTACGACAGATGGATGGAGAAAAGGAAGAATAAGGGAAGCCTCGTTGGTAAGAATATAAATCTTACTGATTACTTAAACAATGAACTCTAACTTAAAAATATTCAGGATATGGCAGGTGGAAATTTAGGTGACTTGTGGTTTCAGCTTGGTGTGAAGGATAATACATCTAAGGAACTTCAAAAAATCATCGACAAGCTTAAGACAGGAGACGACGCTGCAAACTCACTTCTTCGTGCTCTCCAGGGATTCGGAACTAAGAAGTCCGGGTTCAAGGAGCAGGCAGAAAAAGCCAAAGAGTTTGCAGATGTTCTCAATGAGATAAATAGATGGATTTCCAAACTCAAAAAAAACGACAAGAGCGACGAAGCTAAAGATTTGCAGATGGCGGTAAAAAACGCCCTCTCCTATCTCGATATGCTACAGAGAATCAACATAGAACGCAGTAAGATTTCGGAGTTGCGTTCACTTAACCCAAATGTTGATACCTCGAAGCTTAAGGAGGCAGAGTTGATGCTTGAGAATGTCAATAATCAGCTTTATAGATTACAGAATAAAGCACAGGGCGGCGGAGGTGGCGGCGTAGACTATGCAAACGTTTTGCAAGACTACGCTAAGGTTCTCAAAATGACGTTCCGTGATGTAAAGCAGATTACCGATCAATTCAAAAAAGAAAACCCTTTATCTGCATTTTCGGGCGGAGCAGCAAAGGTCGAGGCTGATATATCAAGAGTAACTGAAAAGCTTGCCAAAATGCGAGACCTCATGGCAGAGGGTTCGTTAAAGGGTTATAATACCAACATGCTTGGTGGTAGTATCACTGAGCTTGACAAGATTCTTGCCCGATTGCAGTCTGCATCTGGTAACAAATCAATCCTCACTGATGCGGCTCAGATGAAGAATCTTCTTTCCGATGTTGCTGTAGAAATGACGAAAGCCACCGCCGCAACCCAGGCATACGGGCGAGAAAAAGGAAAGGCCATCGCAGTAGAGAGAGAGTTTGCGGCGGCAGCTAAGTTGAGTGCAAAAGACAATGATGCGGAATTAAAGGCTCAATCTGATTATATAAAGAGGTATATGGCTCTCGTTGAGAAGAAGCGTGAGATTGCCGAGAAGGCAGGTATATCTCCGTTCTTCAAGAACGATCAGGGTCTGAAGAATATCAAGGCAGAGATAGATACATTGCTTGAGAGGCTTGGAAAGGTTAGAGGAGATATTACTCTTTATCAGAATGCAATCGGAACCGGTACGAAGGAAGGTGTCTCCTTCGGACAGCAGGGCTTGAAGGAAGCCAATGCTGAAGCGGAGAAACTGATGGGTACAATAACAGCTCTTCAGAACGTTTACGATACTCTCCGTGTCAGCCAGGCAAATGTCAAAGACTTGATAGGTCAGACTCCTCAGAAGCAGAGACAGGACGATATTCAGAAAAGAATGTCTGAATATTACTCTAATCTCGAAAAGTCTTCAGCGAAGCAGGAAGCACAGGCCGTAAGAGACGCTGTTAAGGCGAAGCGTGAAGATATTGCGGCCGAGAAACAGCGTCAGGCGGAGATTAAGAATGCCGAGCGCCGGTATGATTCTCTCGGCAATAAGGTCCGCCAGCTTCGTTCGGAATACAGCAGAGGCATCTCTATCGGCGCAGATGTAAGCAAGGCAGAAGGCGAGATTAACAGACTCCTTGCTTTAATGAGAACCCTTAGAGATATCAGGGGAGAACTCTATTCGGGGAACTGGAAGAACAGCCTCGGTACGCTTGGCAATATGGGAAGCGGTCACGATACCACATTAGCTTCGAGGGTTCTTCAAGACCAGAGGGCAGTAAACCAAGAGGTTCAAAGAGGCGTTGAGCTTGAACGGAAGCGTCAGCAGGAGATTGCTCAGACGGCTGCAAGAGTTCAGTCTGATTTGGTCCGCGGCTTCGAGAGAGCCAACAGTCATGCAGGAAAGCTGAATTCAACCGTACAGGATTTGAAGTCACTTTTCTTGCAGGGAGGTCTTGTGTTCGGCGCACAGCAGTTCTTTAATTCAATCGTACAGACTGGCGGCGAGATTGTTCAGCAGCATGTAGCGTTGCGCTCTATCCTTGGAGATGTGCAGAAGGCCGACGAATTATTCGCTCAGACACAGCAGCTTGCATTGCAGTCTCCATTCAAGTTTGGAGAGCTGAACCGAGATGTCAAGCAACTGGCTGCATTCGGAGTCGAGGCAAATGACTTGTATGATACCACAAAACGACTTGCGGATATTGCATCTGGTCTTGGCGTGGACTTCGGCCGATTGGGTCTTGCGTTCGGTCAGGTTAAGGCTCGTTCTTGGCTTGATGGTAAGGAGTTACGCCAGTTTGCTTACGCAGGTCTTCCTCTCTTGCAGAAGATAACGGATTTATATAATTCTGAGGGAAAGAACGGGCGCAAAAATTATACCCAGGCAGATGTCAAGAAGATGATTTCTGGAAGACAGGTAAGCTTCGAGGATGTTCAGAAGGTACTGTGGAAAATGACAGATGAGGGCGGTCAGTTCTACAACATGCAGCTCGTGTTGTCGGAAACTCTGCTTGGTCGCTGGAATAAGCTTATCGACGCGTGGGATATTATGCTCGGTAAATTTGCAGAAGGAAAGAATGTCATAGGCGGTACGTTCTCGTTTATTATCAACCGAGTAACAGACTTAGTATTAGCTCTTGATAAACTATCCCCTGCTATGCTTTCTTTCGGAGCTATATTTGCTGCAAGGAAACTTGGACTGATGGCTTCCGGTAAGCTCGGGTTTGGCTCAATAAACAAGAACTACACTCAGCAGATGAACGCTCAGCTGAGGACTTACGCTATAGAGCAGCAGCAACTTGTTACCGAAGGCAAGATCACCCAACAGAAGGCGTTGCAGAATGTTCAAGCAAGAGCATACTTGCTATCTGACACTACTTCGAGAGCAAACGCGATGTCTCGTCTTGCGCTTGAAGGCAAGATGTCTGTACTTCAGATGCAGAAAGCTGTCAAGGAAGGTCTTGTAACAAAAGAACTTATCAGACAGCTTGCCGTGATGGGGCAGATTACAGCAAGACAGGAGCAGATTATACTCGGAGGAACACGATTTGCCGCCGTAATGAATATGGGTATCTCTAAGATAGGTGGAGGAATTAAGTCTCTCTTTACGATGCTTGGCGGATGGTGGGGACTTGCTATCGGGGCAGCTGTTCAGATATTCTCCAGCTATAGCAGTGATATGGATAGAATTTCTGAGAATGCGAAGGGTTTCAGGGATTCTGCATACACCAAGAAGAAAGGTTACGAGGATGAACTCGCAGATGAGAAGCCTACAAACAGTGCGGACTTGCAGCAGCGAGTAAACTCGATGAAAGAGCTCCTTCGAAACAGCGGAGATTACACACAGACAATAGAAGACCAGATTGCAAGGGCGAAGAATCTTAACGAGCAGTATGATATTCTCAATAAGGGAATAGTCGCCGCTCGTGATAACTCACAGCAGGAAGCAAACGACTCGGATGTGGTTGCTGGAGCGCTTGGAGCTTCTGGCGGTTGGGGTTCTGGTAATCCTTTTGCAGACACGATAGAGGAATCTGTCGAAGACCTCAACAAGGCTGTTGCCAAGTATCAGACGATTTTATCCGGACTTGACGAAGATACAAAGTCGAGAATGGATAGCGTTGCTAATCAGTTCCTGAAGCCAGAGGAAAGAGCCATGTCTCTCGATGAGAAAATTCGTATTCTTGCAGAAAGAGGAGGCGCAAACTGGGATTCTTTCGTTTTGAAGTCAAGTAACGGAAGCAATGATATTGCAAACAGTATTTATAAAATAGGGATAAGGGCCAACAAGGTTAGTGATCAGATAAATGATATCGCCAAGAAAAATATTCCTAGAATAATTAGCTTCCTTAATAATGCATTTAATCTGTTCGGCGCAGATTTCTCCAAGTGGTGTAACGAGAACTCTTCACGCTTTGAGCGTATGATAGACAATATGCTCGATGCGTGCAAGGTGAATGTTCATCAGATTAGGGAGAACTTGAAGTCTATCTTCTATCAGGAGGCCGGAGCAAAGCAGCCAAAGAAAGCTGGTGGCAAGAAGGTAAAGCCAAAGACACCTATGCAACAACGAGTGCGCAGAAATCTGTCAAAGAAAGGAAAGAGCAAAGGGAAGGTAGAATCACAGGCAGCGATGCTCGACTCTTACCTCGATGAAACTTCCGACTATAATACGGATAACAACCTGCAAACAGAGTTGCAGAACAGGTACAACGAGTATAAGAACCGCGAGAACAAGTTTAAACGCGGCAAGATATCCAAGGCACTTCGAGATGAGGCTTGGGAAAGCTACAATAGCTTGAATCAAGCGGCATGGGAAGGTCTCGGCTACAAATTCTATCCACAAGACAAAAAGTCCAATAAGGTTCCGAAAGGAAGAACCAGGAATACCGGAAACCAGGAGGACAAAGAGCTCGAAACTCTAAGGAAGCGTGTCGAACTCTACAAGAAATTCTACGCTGAACTCGAAAAGTACAGAAAGATGTACGGAGAAGAAGGAGCCATGGCGCAGATAAGACACGACAAGGAGTTTAAGAACTCTGTTTTATCTTGGGGACTTTCGGACCCTGGAACTTACGGTGTGTCGATAGAAGAGCTGATGAAACGTGTACGGTCGTCAACGCAGAAGCGAAAGGAGTATAAAGAAAGTCAGCTTGCAGATATTCATGCCAAGAACAGGAGCATCGAGGAAGAGCGCATCAAGTCGACCAACAGTCAGTTGTCAAAACAGCTAAACATCCTCTCAAGTCAATACGAAACATACAAGAAGATATATGAGCTGACTGGAAACAGCGAAGGCTCATCGCTCCTCGCCTTCGGACACGTGCAGTCTGGAACCTATCAAGACTATCTGAAGGAACAGATGAAATGGGCCATAGGCGACCATAACCAGAGGACTGGCCAGAATCTCAGCGCCGACGACGTGCTAAAGATGAGCGAGAGCGACTTCAAGAAACATGTCGGCGATGAGAGTGAAAACGCTTCTGTTATCTACAAGGAATGGACGGAAGAAACGAATCGTATCAAGAAGGAGACCATCGACCTGATGGCTAATTTGATAGAGAAGAACGCTACCATTGCCCAGCAGATTGAGGACGAGAACCGTAAATACGAGCGGCAGCTTGAACTCATCAAGGGAATAGAAGACCCACAGATGAGAGACAGAGCCAAGGCCGGCGCCACAAAGACTCACAATGAGAATGTGGCGAAGCTTCAGTTTGAGCAGTTCAAACAAGAGTCGGACTGGGTTACCATCTTTGATGACCTTGACAGGGTATCTTCGGCTACCATCAGCTCGATGATTACGAAGATAGACGATTTTTCGAGAACGACGGGATTGTCGGTAGAAGTAGTGAAGCAACTGAGAGATGCCCTCGACAAGCTAAGAAAAGAGGACATTGACAGAAATCCACTACCATACATCTTCGGGGCCGTAAATCAAGGAAACGCTATAGGAGGATACTTGAAAGGTGACCTCGGTGCGCAGTACATGAATGGCAAAAAGTATGTGCCTACCGCAGAACAAGCCAAGAAGATGGGCATAGAATGGAGTGCTGCCGGGTATAGCAAAGATGAGCTTGCGAGCAAACAGAAAGGAAAGTATGCAGACTCATCGAATGCCATCAATGCGCTTGCAGGAAAGTTTAAGGCATTGGAAAGCGCTCTTGATCCAGTGATAGGTTTGTTTAAGGCAATGGGTGAAGAAGATTCCATTCTCGGGCAGATAACGGGAGGCGCAAGCAATGCCGTTTCTTCTGCCGCCAACACTGTAGGCGCATTCAACACACTGTCAACTGTAAAAGGTTTAGGGTTCTTGGAAGATGCTGGGCCGTATGTAGCAGCAGCCTCGGCGGCGTTTAGTTTAGGCGGCTCGCTCATCAAGGCATTCGGCGCAGATTACAGTAGCTACAACAAGGCGAAAGCTGAGTACGAAAACCTCACCTCCATCTGGGATTCTCTCATCTCAAAGAAGACTGAGTATATGAATATCCATTGGGGTACGGAAGCCGCCAATGCCTCGAAGGAAGCCCAGGAGATGCTGGAGTCTGAAATAAAGCAGACGAAGGTGATCGCGCTGAAGAACTTCAACTCAGGTGCTTCGGCAGGAAGTCACTCTATCAAGGTGAGAGACTGGGAGAAGCGCGGGTGGAAAGAAGCTGCCCCCGAAATATCCAAGAGATACGGCGTGAAGTTTGACAACATGACCGACATTCTGGATATAGACTACAAGGTGCTTCAGCAGATAAAGAAGGACTATGCGGAACTTTGGGCTAATCTTGACCAAGACACAAGAACCTATCTTGACAAACTGATAGAGTACGGCGAGAAGTCGGAGGATATGATAGAGTCGCTGACTGAGAAGCTTACCGGCAACAAGTATTCCGACCTCGTTTCCGCCTGGGGTGACGCAATGGCCACGATGTCGAACACATCGGATAACCTTGTGGACCATTTCGAGGAAAATCTAAGGAATGTTATCTTGAAATCCATGATAGAGAATCTTTATGGAGAGAAGATAAAAGCTCTGATAGAGAAGACAAAGAAGTATGGCGACCCTAATGGCGGTACGGAAAAGAAGCTTGACACAGCAACGGGAAAAGTAATGTCCGAGTACACCAACACAGAGATGGACGAGATAGGCAAAGACCTTGCTGACGTGACAAAGCAGATAGAGGCATCAAGAGATTATCTCAAGCGGTACTACGGATGGAGCGACAACAGCAGTTCTTCTCTTACCAATTCTGTAAAGGGAATAACGGAAGATACAGGAGACCTGATTGCCAGTTACCTCAATAGCATAAGACTTGATGTGTCGGTAATAAGAGAGGAGCAAGTGAAATGTATGTCGGAATCGAACGAGATAGCCAAGTCGCAACTAACACAGTTGAACTTCATATCTGCCAACACCCTAAGAAACGCTGAAGCAGCAGAGCGGATAGAACGCGTATTCGAGGAGTATAGCAGTAATTTCAACATGGTTATCAACGGCGTTAAGTCTATCAAGGTAAGATAATGTAATGATTAAGGGCGTGATGAAGTGTTATTCGCGCCCTTAATTGCATAAATATACATTGATATTTCCATTTTACTTGTATAATTATACAATTAGTTGTATATTTGCATCATAATAAGTGATTTTGAGTTATGAAAGATTATTTCAGAATTTATATGCAGAAGGAGGGTGATGGTGCCAAGGTAATGGACACTATAACCGATTTCGGTATGTACGTAAGCGAGAGCCCGTTCAAGCCATGCGACGCAGTGAAAGAACCCGTAAAGAGGAGCTGGTATGACGAGCACGGAGACGATGAATACATAGGCAAAGACGGCCTGTATATGGCAGCTTACGAGAATAAGGTGAAGTTCCTGTTTAAGGGAGAAGCTTATGGGGCGAACGAGAGATGCAGGAGCTTTGTGAATTATCTCCGAACAACAGGTATGATGAAGATGTACTGCGACTTCAATAAGATTGGCAGGCAGCACGTGAGACTGAAAAGCATAGACCCTGTGCTGTACAGGGACCCAGAGAACGAAGACTTATTGGTGATGAGTGTTACCTTTAAGTTTAATGACCCCGTGACAGACATTAAGCCGGTGACGGGTGCGAACGGAAACATAACGAACTTAACCTGATACAGACATGAGTAGGTGGAACATATATCATAAGGACGGAACAAAGCTTACGGACGTGAACGGTGACGAGGTTGTCGTTCACGGATTGCAGTACTCAGACAAATGGATGGGAGAATGCTTCCTTACCATTGACTTCAAAAACAACGCTCCAATCAACTTTAAGATAGGCGACTACATCATATACAGAGGAGAGCGATTCGAATTGAACTACGAGCCAGGAAAAGACAAAAAATCAAGTCTAAACACATACGGAGAAGGCTTCGTGTATGACAGCGTAAAGTTCAATGCGTTGCAGGACGAGTTGTCAAGATCGGAGTTCTACGATGTAGTATTGAATGACAACGAACTTCACTACACTGCCCTACCGAAATTCTCATTCTATGTACAGACTTTGGATGATTTGCTCGACAGAATCCAGGCATGCTTAAACGAGCAGATTGGTGCAGGTCTTTGGAAGATTTACTCCCGTAATAAGGAGCGTTCCGTGCAGCGTGGAGCCCTCGAAAGCGAGTGGTTGTCGGTTTATGGTGAGAAAACAGACGATAACGTCATCGAATCGATGTCCATTACAGTGGATTCGCAGACCTGTTGGCAGGCCCTTGCGCTTGTGAATGAGAAGTGGGACATAAACTTCATCGTCAGAGGTCGGAATGTGTACGTTGGAACGGCAGGCGTGCTCGCAAACAAAATCTTCAAGTACGGGCTTGGAAAAGGTTTGAGTGAGTTGATCCAAAATGCAGACTCAGAACAGCAAATCGTGACAAGGTTAAGAGCTTACGGTTCTGAAAAGAACCTCCCATCTCACTACTACGCAGACCTTGGCACAAAATACTTCTGTAATATTACAGAGATAGAGCATGCTTCCCGTTATCTATCTGTATGCCTCGATATGGAGTATATGGATAACTTTTTTACAACTCCGAGAGTGTATGTAAATGATACAGGAGAAGAGCATACATACGGCCATGTACTGAAAGTAACATTCGACTTTGAAACTATAATTACGGGTTATGTGTCTCTGAAAAGCGGTACTTACTCTGTGATATTATATTCTGAGGTCGCTGGCGAACAAAAGGATAACGGAGACGAGCCATCAAGAGCAAATCTTGACAAGTTTATCGCACAGGTGAACTCCGGGAACAGGAAGCTATATATCGTAGACGGTCTTAACAAGAAGGCAGTTCCGTCTTCGATGAAAGAGTATGCAAAGAATCTGCCAAACAACATGTCTATCAACAGGCTGATGTTGCCAGGATTCCCCCATGTTTCACTTAACGACTACTACAACTCGCTGAGTAAGGCAGACAAGGAATACGTAAACCCAACAGGAAAGGAACATATCTTTTCGACCAATCCACACAGACCATATATTGACTCTGTGAACATACAGCAGATTGGCCTGCGTTCCGCATCGCAATATTTTGATAACGATGACAAGACCAACGGTATCGTAGAGATATACCCTACCATCGAAGAAATGGTTGTAGGTGGCGTGCGTGTGGATGAGATTGACGAGGGTGTTGCACCTAATGACAACGGAAGGTTTGAAGACGGACAAACTGTAAATAATGTTGACATCTACCTGAATCCGTCTATCGACTTCGACATCAACGACCTGAAGGACAGTGATTTCTCTATCGCCATGAAGGATGGCATGTGTGGAGGAAGGCCCTTTAAGGTGGCATCATCGGTAAAAGAGAACGGCAGATGGAGGCTAACCATACAAAGAGTAAAGGACGATGCCTTGGAGCTGTGGTTCCCATACAAAGACTATCCTATCAGAAAAGGAGATCACTTTGTGCTGACAGGTATCACCCTACCCGACTCTTATGTGAACGCAGCATCACTAAAGCTTCTGAAATACGCCATTGCCTACATAGACAAGAACGACTACACAAGGTATGTGTACCAGCCAAAGGTGGACGAAGTGTTTATGGCCAGACAAAACGACCAGGCGGCTGAAGATAAAACCGGAACCATCAAGAGCCTTCACGACACGCTGAAGGCAGGCGACATCATGGAGTTTGACGATGACGACTTGCACATAGGAGGCAAGGTGACCATCGATCAGCTCGTCATAAGAGAAAACGAAGGAGGCATACCGACCTATGAAGTAACTCTGAGGAATGATGTAGAAGTCGGAACGATGGCTAAGATAAAGCAGCAGATTTCATCCCTTGAGTCAGGAAACGGAAAGGTAAGTAGCGAGACATCAAAACAGATAACAGACTCGACTATAAATGAAGCTTCAAAACACTTTCTGTCGAAGCTAAAGGATGACACCGCACAAGGCGTGATTACCTTCATCAAAGGACTGGTGAGCGAGGCTTTAGTGAAGCTGAACGGAGGTGCTTACTTTGGTAAGGGAGGAGCGTTGATAGACGAGGCAGGACGGGCCATCTTGGAGTCGTTGCAGTCCATCGACTACGACAACGAAGCTGAGCAGGGTTTCGCTGTCAAGAAAGAAAACGAAAAATATCACGCCTTCGTTACCAATCTTACCATTTGGGGAAAGGCTATCTTTAATCAACTGGAGGTAAGAAAACTGTCGTATGCTGGCGGTAATGTGTATCTATCTGGCTCAGGAAGCAAGATAGTGAAGGTTATGCCTGTAATATGGGAAAGCGAGAGCAGTGAATGGCTTAAAACCTCTGTAGATAAATGTGAAGGCTGGCTCTGTTATCTTCTTGCTGACGACGGCACTATGGCTACGCAGAACCTGTGGAAAGAGGGCGACCAAGTGAGGTGTCAGACTATTGGCGAAATTGTGGCTGGTGGAGCATATAGTGATACAAGCAACAAGAGCTACTGGCGAACTATCCCTGCTTATGGTGTGTCGAGTGTGAACGAGAAGATATATGACGGATATGGCAACGAGCTGTATGGAGGACAGATGTTCTCATGGATAGTAATCGGCAAGCACTCTTTGTCGTTGGACTCAATGACTGAGGAGCTTGCAACGGCAGAGATAGGTGGTATTCCTGAAGCAGGAGACACTATTGTGCTTGATGGTTCAAGGAGTGACACGACAAGGCAAGGTGTGCTGATACTGGAGAGTACTGGCGATAATACACCTCGCATCGTAGGTTTCAAGGGTGTGGACAGATATACACACGAGGGCAAGGAGGTATTCGTGCTTTCGCCTGACAAGATAAGGCTTAATAGCGGTATCTTTGAGTGGGTATCTTCGACTGGGGATGCTATGCACATGGTGAACTACAGAGGCGAGTGGAAGGCAGGAAGCTATGCCTACTACGACCAAGTAAATCATAACAACGCCCTGTGGACCTGTATTAACGAGAGTGGTACAAGCCAAGAGCCTTCGGACGCAAGCAGCGACTGGCAGAAGGTGCTGTCGGGAGAGAAAGGCGACAAAGGTGACAAAGGCGAAAAGGGAGATAGAGGTGACGAAGGACCACAAGGACCTAAAGGAGAAACAGGTGCGCAGGGCGAAACGGGTGCACAAGGACCGCAGGGCGAGAAAGGAGAACAAGGTACTCCTGGTGTGAACGGAAATGACGGAGTGAGCATACTTCTCGTACAGCCCATCGTGCTCGACACTAACGATGACGGCATCGTGTCGGACACCACGGCAGAAGGACGAGTAAAGGTGATGAGAGGTGGCGAGAATGTTACTAACGAGTGCTCAGACGTGAGGGTAAGCTATATGCTGAACTGTACGGCTGCGGCAAGCTTGGCTACAGGATACATAAAGGTGAAGCTCAATTCTGTGAACACTACCACTCTGGCGAGCGGAGACAAAGTGTCGGTGAGCGAGGGATTTATCACAATCGCATTCTCTCTCGGAGGGAAGAACTACAGTACACAGGTTCCTTTCTCGGTGAACGTGTCGAAGTATATGGGTAGTGTAAAGGCTACGGCAAAGCAGTATCAGTCGAAGTTTGAGGCATTGGAGAACGACCTGAAAGGAAGCAATCCTACCGTACTCAACGCCTACACATCTACTATCAAGCAGACGGCCAAGGAGATTACTCTCAGTGTGACTCAGAGCCAGCAAGGACGGCATAACCTCCTGCGAGATACATCATTGACAAGGAAGGGTGATATATATTATTCGGACGGACTCTTTCAACCTACGATAACACAGGGTGTGAATGGGCACAACGCAATCCGCTTCTCGGTGACTGGTGACGGAACGCCTCAGTACAAGGGTCTTTTCTGGGGACTGCACAGCGTCAACGGCATCGCTGTGAAGAAGAACACCGACTACACTTTCTCGGCATGGATAAAGTGCGACACGAAGGACTTACGGGTTCGTTCGGAGGTGTACAAGATGGCTGCGCTGAATGGCGATAGAAAGGAGAATATTCGTCCGACAAGCGGAGACATGGTTTGGCCGACGAAGGAGAACGAGGTGAATCGGTGGAGGCAGGTAAACTACACCTTCAATACGGGCAACGCCGAGTTTATCGAGGTGAATATCTTTGTCTACAATGGCATAACCGTGGACGGAACCTTTGGTTATACTGCCTCGGGCAACGGATGGATATGTATGCCAATGCTGGAGGAAGGAAGCGAGTACACAGGCTGGACTCCTGCGGAAACGGACTACGACTACCTTGGCGGCAATATGCTCGACGACACGAGGACGCTTGTTGCAAGCGGACAGTTGAGCAACCTTCATACGGCCAATGAGGTAGCACAGGACACCTACGAGGGTGCGTATGCCGTAGTTCACGGAAAGGCAGACAGTAGTAACAATAATATATGTGACTTCCTGCGATTCAACGGAGAGAACGGAAGGATTCTTAACTTCGAGCTGAGGAAGAATTATGTATTCTCGTTTCTTGCGAAGGGAAGCGGAACTCTGAGAGTACACCTGTACAAGGACAACGTTCACGTGAACATCTATGCAGAGAACAGCCAAGGGAGCGTGAGAGAGAACGTGGCCGACGGAGCATCGAACTTCACACTGACGAGCGAATGGAAGCGATACTGGGTACACTGGCGTATAGACCCTTATACGGGTGTTGGCGAAACTGTGTTACCTCAGTCGGTACTGCTGCGAGCTGTTGACGGCTGTGAGGCTTGGGTGGCTAAGCCGAAGTTGGAGGAAGGTGCTCTGATGACAGAGTACACAGAGAAGAAGACTGACCTCATAGATAAGTCGACAGCCAAGGCCGCAGGACTGGAAATCACGGCAGATGGTGTGGAGCTGTATGGCGACAAGGTGAAGGTGAAGAACAACGGCAAGACGGCCGCAATGTTCACCGACGGAAAGCTCAATGCAGACTTGATAGAGGCAAAGCACTTGTGGGCAAAGAGCGAGGACGGAACTACGAAGGTTGGCTACTTCGGTAATTACGATATAGAAGAATCGAAAGGCGATGATGGTAATCAGTACCCTCTCTGGGTGGGTTCATCAACGGCTTCGGACGCTCCGTTCAAGGTGTCTAATAAAGGATATATGTATGCCAAGAGCGGAAAGGTTGCAGGTTTCGACATAATAGGCAATTATCTTCGTGCGTCTAACAAGACGGAATATTCGGAAGAAACCCGCTTCCTCAGCATGTACGAGGACGGAATACTCTTTAGCGAAAAGGTAAAAGGCTATTATAGAAGCGCCATGATTGGTACAACAGCTAATTCGGCGATAGTTACGCACAGGATGATGGACATAAGAGATGAGACCAATGACCCCAGAGACACTTCGGGTAAGATTGGCGCATATATTGGCATTAAGAATAGTCAAAGCGGTTTTTCTTACCTGTATGGTATGTACGTGAACGTGGAGCACGAAACCAACAAGTTTGCTGTGTATGCTGAATCTGGACGCATCGTGACTAATGACTGGATGGCTGGGTTGAGATACAGTGTTCTGAATATTGACAAAGCCAACACGATTTATAACGGTTATTTGAATTTGTATGAAAACAATGTGTGGTTCATTAAGTGTACAGCAAGCGATTCATACGTTCTTCTGCCAACTTTGAAAGTCCTTAAAGGAGCAATAGGAGAGAAGCCTGGACTCCCTTCTGTATTCCGTTTTAAACTAACTATCATCATGCACGTTGAGACGACAGAAGGTGTAGCAATAGTAGGGCGGCGGAATATAGGAAGCAACACCTCTTACAATACAAAAGAATACCCTTTGCTGCTTAACTATGATGGCAACTCAGATTTTTGGTGGTTTGCAAGAGGTGACTCTACTGAGATTATGTTGTATTATGACGGAACAGATTATTACGCACAGCTATTAACGCTGAATAGATAATTAAAACATATAGCTATATGAAGAAAATCGTTAAAGGTAACGACTTCACAC
>CDYZ01005888.1_pt1 | contig 38825 bp, 37 predicted proteins | sample 554921 | NCBI WGS metagenome assembly CDYZ01 (sample SAMEA3182058, study PRJEB8094) | gut metagenome | biome: human; feature: gut; material: Stool; isolation source: human stools | place: Canada | collected 2012-11-26 | reverse complement strand
CCCTTTAGGAACTAAAGGGCGCACTTCTATACTCTCTGTCGAGAGTAGTGCGCCCTGCGGAGCTTCATTCTCCGTCAGCAGAAGAAAACTGCATGACCGAGAATGTTGCGTCACTTCGTTCCGTCAAGGTGGCTACACCCCCTTGCGCCGCTAAAGCGGCTATCCCCTGTGGACTTGCCGTCCGCAAACGGTTTTGACAAACCGTTCGCCGCCAGCAAGTTTGAAAATCAAGAATCTTAATTTGATAAAGGAGTGTGATTCTATGAAAAAGAAATTACCCATAATCCTCTTGGGTGTTATTTTGGCTTGTGTGTTGGTTTTCGGTTTCCTTTATGCAAACAATGACATTGGTAAAACCGCAAACAGTTTAGAAGCAGACATTCGCCAATCTCAAAAAATTTTGGATGATTGGATTGTTGATGGAAGCATTTCCGACACAATGGCTGCATTTATTTCTTACCCACAGGACAAGACAGACCACACTTTTTCTGTCTATGTAAATCGCCCTGGCTTGTCTTTTGGATATTTCTTCCGTGGTGGTGGAGATATAGTTGAGGTTGATGATTACATTGCAGAGTTTGTTGTTGAGGGAAATAACGAAAGGGCATTTATCTCAATGAATACCCAAAATATTGTTCGACTTGAAGTAGATGATGGCAACGGCATTCAAGTGATTGATATTGATATGTCAATTACTTGAAGGATATCGTTACAGAAGGCGATTTCGGGATGTCGTACTTTAGCGGCCGGCCGGTGTTCGACGAGATCTGGCCGAGATTCCTTGTGACCATCCGGATGTCGCTGCTCATCCTGGTGATATCGGTATGCGTAGGAGTACCAGTGGGAATTTACTCTGCCGTCAAGCAGTATTCCCTCTGGGATACCGTGCCAACCATGATGGCGTTTTTCCTGGCGGCGGTGCCAAGCTTTGTGATAGGAATGGTATTGATGTACTTTTTCGCGCTGAAGATCAACATATTCCCATCTTTTGGCTTGTCTGGTCTGAAGAGCTACATTCTCCCGGTGAGCGCGGTCGCCATTTCAGAAGCGGCTGCATACCTCAGATTTACGAAATCGTCCATGCTTGAGGCGATACGGCAGGACTATGTCCGGACAGCCCGCGGAAAAGGAGTTCCGGAGCGGACAGTTATCTGGAAGCACGCTATGCGAAATGCGCTTCTGCCTGTCATTACATGCGTGGGCATGCGCTTCGGAGTCCTTTTGGCTGGAATGGTGACGACAGAACGACTGTTTTCCATTCCGGGAATAGGCAGCCTTATCGTGGACAGTATCAGTAAAAAGGACGAGCCGGTCATTATTGCAGCCAGCATCTTGATCGCCTCTGCATTTACCATGCTGATGCTTTTGGTCGATATCGCGTATGCTTATGTAGACCCCAGGATACGTGCCAAATATAGCAGATTGGAGCGGTGAATATGAGTGGGATAACCGGACGAGTAAAGGGCGCCGACAGAGGAGAATTCAAAAAGGTAGGGCAATTCCACGAAATCTTCAGACGCCTCCGAAAAGATCGGGGCGCGATGGTCGGACTTGTAATTCTGATCGTACTAATTCTTACCATCATATTTGCGGATGTGATCATCCCCTATCAAACTGCCATTTCTCAGGATGTCATGAGTAACTTTGAGGCTCCATCAGCGAAGCATCTCATGGGTACGGATATGTATGGACGGGATGTTTTTGCAAGATTCGTACATGGAGCGAGGACTTCCTTGGCCATATCGCTGTTTGCTTCCATGACCTCCTGTATTTTTGGAAGCTTGCTCGGTGCGGCCGCCGGATACTTCGGCGGGAAGGTGGACATGGTGATTATGCGCAGTCTGGATATCTTTATGTCGGTGCCAGACATCCTTTTTACCATGGTCGTAGTGGCGGCGCTGGGTTCCAGCATTCCGGTCCTGATCGTGGCGATGACGCTGGCATACTTTACCAACTATGTCCGCCTGGTGCGTTCTGAGGTCCTGAACCTTTGCGAGCAGGAGTATGTGGAGGCGGCCAGAGCCGGAGGGGCCAGTTCAGCGCGTATCATTTTAAGCCATATTATCCCGAACGCTTTGGGAATCATACTGGTCAACCTCACGCTGAATGTGGCGAGTCTTGTGATTTATCAGTCTTCTCTGAGCTATATCGGACTCAGCCTTCCGCAGCCCACGCCGGAGTGGGGAAGCATGCTCTCTGAGGCCAGAGAGTTTATGCTGAAAGCTCCGCACCTGGTCTTTTTCCCGGCAGCAGCCATTGTTTTGACCGCATTTTCGGTTAACTTGCTGGGCGACGGACTTCGTGACGCGATGGACCCCAGACTGAAGAATTAGTACATGCGAATTTCAGAAGACTACATTACAAAATTTGTTAAGGAGCGCTTAATATGAAGGAGGATGTCATTCTTGCGGTAAAGGATTTAAGCGTGATTTACCAAACGGATCTTGAAACGGTTTATGCGGTGAACGGAGTTTCGTTTACGCTGGGACGAGGAGAAAGCCTTGGACTGGTCGGCGAGACGGGAGCCGGGAAGACTACGCTGGCACTTTCCATAATGCAGCTGCTTCCGGAGCGGACGGGAAAAGTGACCGGGGGAGAGATCTGGTTTGAAGGAGAAGAGCTGACGTCCCTTTCCGAACAGAAAATGCGCACGATACGCGGAAACAAGGTCGCCATGATTTTTCAGGATCCGATGACTTCCTTGAACCCCGTTCTGACGGTAGGCGAGCAGATCGCAGAAGCGCTGCTGGTGCATAATGAAGCCGGCTGGACAAAGGAAAAGATCGACCAGCACGTAGACGAAACGCTAAATATGGTAGGGATTCCGCCGGCCCGGAAACATGAGTATCCGCATCAATTCTCCGGAGGAATGAAGCAGCGGGTGGTGATCGCGATGGCGTTGTCCTGTGAGCCGGATCTGCTTATTGCAGATGAGCCGACGACGGCGCTGGATGTGACGATCCAGGCTCAGGTCCTGCTTATGATACGAGAGCTGAGGGACCGGCTGGGTACGTCTATGATCATGATCACGCATGACCTGGGCATTGTGGCGCAAACCTGCGATAACGTGGCGGTGATGTATGCGGGCGAAATCATTGAGATCGGTACGGCAGAAGACATTTTCAACGGGAAAAACCATCATCCCTATACAGAAGGGCTTTTTGGGTCAATTCCTCGTCTGAACACAAGAGTCAAACGCTTGACCCCGATCGACGGCCTGATGCCTGATCCGACGGTGTGCGAACCGGGCTGCAAATTTGCACCCCGCTGCTCAAAATGCATGGACATTTGCCGGGAGAAGAGTCCGGAGGTCCATTATGAGGGTACACACGCAATTCGTTGCCATTTGTTTCAACAGACCGGACAGATAGGAGAGTAGTGCCAATGGAAGTAAATACACCCTTGATTGAAGCAAAAGCATTAAAAAAGTATTTCAAATTGGGGGAAAACCGCTATTTGCATGCTGTTGACAATATCAACCTGCAGATCTATAAAGGCACTACGGTGGGAATTGTAGGAGAGTCAGGATGTGGAAAAAGCACATTTGGACGTACGCTTCTGCGTCTGACCGAACCGACCAGCGGAGAGATCCTCTATTGCGGAGAGAACATCCTGACGTTTGGGCGGCAGAAGATGAAGCAGATGCGCAAAAATATGCAGATCATCTTTCAAGACCCGTATGCCAGTGTAGATCCTAGAAAATCCGTGGTTGAGATTATTGCCGAATATATGCTGATCCACCACAGCTATCCTACCCGGCGGGAGATCTTTAACCGGGCAGCGCAGCTGATGGATATTGTGGGCTTGGCCAGACGGACTGCGAATTCTTATCCCCACGAATTGGACGGCGGCAGACGGCAGAGAATCGGCATCGCGCGGGCCTTATCCCTGAACCCGCAGTTTATTGTGTGCGATGAACCGGTTTCGGCGCTCGATGTTTCTATTCAGGCGCAGATCCTGAATCTGTTGATGGATCTTCAGAGCGAGATGGATCTCACCTATATGTTTGTTACCCATGATCTGAGTGTAGTGAGACACATTTCGGATCATATCATGGTCATGTATTTAGGTGAGAGTCTGGAGTACGCCGAAGCGGATGAACTGTTCAACTCCCCACTTCATCCCTATACCCGTGCGTTGCTTTCTTCTATCCCCGAACCGGATATTTCCATGCGGAACAAGAAGATCTCCGTGATCAAAGGCGAGGTCGTCAGCCCGATCAACCCCAAGCCGGGCTGCCGATTCGCGCCCCGTTGTGAAAACTGCATGGAAATCTGCACACAATGCTCCCCCGAACTGAAGGAGGTGGCTCCGGGACATCTTGTCGCGTGCCACAAATACGCTTGAGACCATATGAAAATAACAAAAAGCGATGATATGCCGAAAGGAGGGACCCCCTATATGCCGTCACAATATCTGCTTGACGCATATGAACCCCGGAGATATATGAGGTATTTTGAGGAGATCACGAGGATCCCGCATGATACCGAAGACGAAGCACATCTTGCAGCATACATCAGAGAAGTCGCAAAAACCGCGGGGCTGGAGTCGTATCAGGATCCGCACGGGAACGTGTTAGTGCGTATGCCTGCAACGGAGGGATATGAGAACGCCCCGGCAGTCCTCTTTCAGGGACATATGGACATGGTGTGTGTAAAGGACGAAGGCGTTGTCCATGACTTTTCCAAGGATGCGCTGGATCTGTATCTCTATCGGGACGCGGACTATGGGATCACCCTGGCGGCACGGGGAACCAGCCTGGGAGCGGACAACGGAGTCGGTTTGGCCATGATGCTTACGCTGATGACAACGCCGGAGCTGCTGCATCCGCCGCTGGAATTCCTCTTCACCGTGGAGGAAGAGAGCGGACTATGGGGAGCCAGAAAGTTTGACTATACCCAGATCCGGGCGCGGCACATGATCAATATGGACAGCGGTGACGCTGACATGATGTGTGTGTGCAGCACAGGCGCCGTACACAATCGTTTTCACATGACCTACAAAACTGTACCGCACCGAGGCACCGTATACAGCGGGACTATCGGCGGGCTGCTGGGAGGCCATTCCGGCAACGATATTGCCAAGGGACGCGCTAATGCCATTTCACTGCTGGGCGAATTCCTGGAAAAGCTTACAGGATGTGAAAATGCTTGGCTGATAGATGCGGATGTACAAGAAAGCCAGGGCATCCCGGATCAGGCAACAGTCCGGCTCTGTGTGGAGAACGGTGAAGCGGAGAAGCAGCTGCGTCAACTGGCAGATATGCTGCAGAAAAGCTGGAGAAGTGCATACCGCGCGGCAGGCGAGGACAACATTGCGCTTCGCTTGGAGCAAGTGGAAGAGGAAGCACTTGTACATGATTGTATAAGCTGCGAAGATCTCCGGAAAATTGGAGCACTTTTGCAGGGCATACCGTATGGTGTCATTGAATACGGTGGCAAGAACCAGAGCATTCCGTTTTGCACCGGATGCACATCCAGATTCTGCGTAAAGGAGAATGTCTGCCAGCTGTGGTTCAGCGTACGCTCGCTGTCGGAGGCGCTGAAATGGGATACGGAAAAAAGCGTGAAAGAACTGGCATCACAACTGGGTGCTGATGTTGAGATCCTGGATCAGTATCCGGGATGGCCGTACCGGACGGATTCTCCCATGCAAGAGCTATGCAAGAAGCTCTTCCAGGAGATGTATGGCGAGGAAATTAAAATCGAATATGGACAGGGCGGATGTGAGCCGGGAATTATAATTGATAAGCTCCCGGACATGGACGCTTTGGGGTTAGCTCCCACGTCGAGAGGAGCCCATACCACGAGAGAAAGGTTCTATATTGAGACGGTGGAGCCGACCTATCAATTGTTTGTAAGGATGCTGCGGCAAATTGCGGAAAACGGCATATAAGGACTTGTATCGCGGGCACCACAAAGGCTGCGGATATTTGGATTATCTTCAAAATTTATTATATGAGGAGGGCACTTCAATGATTATCGGAATTCCCAAGGAACTCAAAGACAAAGAGACTCGTGTCGGTTTGATCCCAAAGTGGGTCCAGCAACTGGTAGCACAGGGACACACCGTCTATTTCCAAAAGGATTTGGCATTACCGGCGGGAATTTCAAACGAGGAATATATGGCTGCGGGCGCGCAGATGCTTGATACGATGGCGGAAGTATATGAAAAGTCCGATATGATCGTAAAGTTTAAGGATCTGATGCCCGGAGACCTGGAAATGCCCTTCCGGAAAGGTCAGCTTCTGTTTACCGCATTCCATATGGCGGAGGGTACGGCGAAGCCGGAGCAGGTAAAACGACTGCGTGAGGCAGGTGTGACCTGCGTTTCCTACGAGGTTACGCGCTTCCCGGATGGCAGCAGAGCACTGACCCGCCCGATGGGTGAAATCGCCGGACGGATGGCACCGATTCTGGGAACACAGTATATTCAGAGACAGTACGGCGGCAGTGGCGTGAGTATCGTCCCGATTACCGGAGTAAAACGCGCACGGGTTGTGATTATTGGCGGCGGCCATGCGGGATTGGCTGCGGCTCAGGTTGCTGAGGGCCTTGGAGCAGAGGTCATTGTCTTTGAAAAGTCGATTGCGCGGTTGGAGTATTTGAGGACGGTCCTTCACCACACTGACCTGCGCTATATGGACAAGAAGGCATTCGCTGAAGAGGTAGCACTGGCCGATATGCTGATCAACTGTATCTACTCCTATCCGGGAATGGAAGTTCCGGTGGTGACACGGGAGATGGTCCGTAGTATGCGGAAAGGCTCTGTGATTGTGGACCTTGAGGGTGAGGGCATTATTGAAACGGCTCAGTACACGACGATCAGCAATCCGTATTTCATTGAGGAAGGGATCGTCCATGTGGGCATTACGAATATCCCGGCAATGGTGCCTGCGGCAGCCAACGAGACTTTCTCAAGGGCGATTTATCCCATGATCGAAGATACGGCAAACTACGGGCTGAAAGAAGCGTGCAAAAAGAACTTCGTACTGCGTTCCGGTATCATTATGGTAGACGGAAAGATCACCCAGAAGGAAGTGGCAGACAGTCAGAAAGAGGCGTATATCCCGCTCGATCCGGATACAATGCTTTCCTAAAGAAGCAGGCTGACCTGCAAGGCGCGGGATCCGCAGGGTCCTTTGCAATTGCAATTTCGACACCTTAAACATAGGAGAGGATGATAGTTTCATGCGTACTGTGTACGAGGAAATTCACAGGATCGGCATTATTCCGGTAGCAAAGCTGGATAAGCCGGAGGAGGACTCTGTTCTGGTGGCAGAAGCACTCCGGGAGGGCGGAATTCCGTTGATCGAAGTTACTTTTCGGGCAAATGGAGTCGCCACAGCCATAAGAAAAATAAAACAAGAGGTATCAAATTTCACAGTGGGCGCAGGGACAGTCCTGACCATTGAACAAGCTGAGGAAGCAATTGAAGCGGGAGCCGAGTTTATCGTTTCCCCGGGCCTGGACTCGTCTGTTGTGGAATACTGTAACCATCGGAGAATCCCAATCGTGCCTGGATGCGCGACGGCGTCGGACTGCCAAGCTGCTTACAACATGGGGCTGCAAATCGTAAAGTTTTTCCCGGCAAATATCGCGGGCGGGCTGCCGGCACTTCGTGCGCTGCATACGCCATTCCAAAAGCTCCAATTTATTCCTACTGGAGGCATTTCCTTAGATAATCTGGAAGAATTCAGCGCAAGTCCATTTGTATTTGCGTGTGGAGGGACATTCCTTGTGTCAGAGGAGCTTATCCGGAGCCATAATTGGACAGAGATTACGAGAAGAAGCAGACAAGCCGTTGAGCTTGTGCTAAAAGGACGAAAACATGGCTAAAATTGTTACTTTTGGAGAGCTGATGCTGAGATTGAGCCCCGTAGGCTACAACAGACTCTTCCAGACTGAATCGCTTGAAGGAAGCTTCGGCGGCGGGGAAGCAAATGTGGCAGTTTCGCTGGCCCAGATGGGGGATGATGCAGCTTTTGTATCAAAATTCCCGCAGAATATGGTAGGCGAGGCTGCTCTGAGGAAGCTGAAGGCCTATGGGGTAAACACTTCGCATATACTCCGGGGCGGAAAGCGCATGGGAATCTATTATATGGAGAAGGGTGCGTCCCAGAGACCCAGTGTTTGCATCTACGACCGGGAGGGATCCTCCTTCCAAACGTCAAAGCCGGAGGAGTATTGCTGGAAAGAGATTATGCAGGGCGCGCAGTGGTTCCACTTTACGGGGATCACACCGGCGCTGGGCAAAGACATGGTTTCCGCCTGCCTCGATGCCTGCAAGGCTGCAAAAGAGGTCGGGGCAACAATTTCCTGCGATTTAAACTATCGCGGGAAGCTTTGGAGCCGAGAGGATGCCATGGCAGCCATGAGCGAGTTGTGCCAGTATGTGGACGTGTGTATTGGCAACGAGTCAGATGCAGCAGATGTATTCGGGGTGAAGCTGAATAACAGCCAGATTGTAAAAGGAAAGCTGGATATGGACGAATACCGGAAGCTTGCAGAGACGCTTATGGATCGCTTTCCGTTCCGAAAGGTTGCAATGACGCTGCGTGAATCAATCTCTGCCTCGGATAACGACTGGTCGGCCATGATTTACGATGGAGAGCAATGCTATTTTTCCACAAAATATCATCTTCACATGGTTGACCGGGTAGGCGGCGGCGATGCATTTGCCGGAGGTCTGATCCATTCGCTTGCAGAGGGAAGATCTCCCAAATATGCGTTGGAATTCGCCGTTGCCGCCTCAGCCTTAAAGCATTCCATCAATGGCGACTTCAACTTGGTCACACCTGCTGAAGTTGAGACATTGATGAACGGGGACGGTTCGGGCCGGGTACAGAGATAGACGATACCGAAGGCTGGCTCGCTTTCGTGGCAGCACGGTATGTCCGGAGCTGCAGCGACGCCTTGACACGTGCGACCGGATTTCACACAGAGCAGCCACCCGTGAGGCGGTAGCTCTGTGTGAAATTTTTTCCGCCGGTTTTCACAATTTCCGACTGGTAGAATGGGAACATGAAATTCTTAGTGGAAACTTCGAAAACTTTGTGTTATTCTATGTAATTATAGTGAATATGTTTAGCAAGCTGCTCTGCCTGAAACCGCACAGATAAAAACTGATATGAGGTGATACTTATGCAATCGGACCACCGCTCAACAGAACGAGTTTTGGATATTTTGGAACTGCTCGCATTTCGTGACGCATCGGATGGGCTGACACTGACGGAAATATCCAATTCCCTTCAGTCCCCTAAGAGCAGCACATCACCGATCCTCCACACGATGGCTAAGAAAAAGTACTTGTCATACAAGCCGGGATCCTCTACTTATACGTTGGGAATCCGCACTTTGGAAATCGGAAACGCCTATATGCGGAAGGAGTCCTTTTTTGAACGTGCGCTGACAGAATTGCAAGAGGTTGTGGACGCATGTAATGAGACCTGCCACTTGGCAGAACTGGATGGATGCAATGTGCTTTACTTGCTTAAAGTGGACGCGCCTCAATCGATACGCATGTATTCCGCACCCGGGAAAATGCTCCCTGCAAATGCTACGGCGCTTGGGAAAGCGCTCTTGTCCGGCTATACAAGGGAGGAATTGAGCGAGATTTTTAAAGATGGCGTAAAAAAAATGACAGACAGGACCATTACGGATCTGGATGAACTATATCAGCAGATCCAGGGGGTAAAGAAGCGCGGGATCGCTTATGAACGTGAGGAAAACTCTGAATTTATTCAATGTATTGCAACACCCCTGCTAAAGGATGGCGTACCTGTGTTTGCCTTGAGTATTGCAATCCCAACCTTCCGTTATACAGAAGAAAAAGAAAGTCAGGTGACGGAACTGCTCCTGACTGCGCGCGCAAAGCTGGAAGCGCTTCTTTTGACGAGATGAGGACAATGGCTGCCTCTTTTCGCTGGCAGGGAAATGGTCACATTTTGCGCTGTTGGAAACAATAAAAGGGTATCAAAACGAAGAAATAGAGCCACCGGGTGGAGAGCAATGCTCCCACCCGGTGGCTCTGTAGATTCTTGGTATATGATGAGGGCCGTCAGGCAGCCTTTTCCGTCCTGCTTCCGCAGATCACAGAAAGAGGTGCAAAAGCGCAGGGAATCCTCCCTACAAATCAATGTCAGGGGTATCGCCGGAAGTGCCTTCGAGCAGCGGGCGTACCTTGCGCAGGAACGTGTCCACCTGCTCCGGGCAGCGACCGATATAGGCCTCTGGCTTCAGCAGAACGGCGAGGTCTTCTGTATGCATGGAAAAAGCCGGCTCTGCCGCCAGTTGCTCCAGAAGGTCGCAGGGCTCGCCTTCCTTCATCCTTGCGGAGGCCGCGTGGGAACAGCGGCGCAGAGGAATCCCTCCGGCATGGAGATGCGGCGGTTGGCGGAGTCATCCAGCGTGCGTTCCAGCCACTGTACGGACGCCGTCATGGAGGCGTTTACGGCGTCCGAGATCAGAAAGCGGGACAAAGAACAGATTCGCTCACTGCGCATGGGGTTTCGCTTATACGGCATGGCGGAGGAGCCAATCTGGTTTTCTTCAAAGGGCTCCTCTAGCTGCCGGTCATGCTGCAGCAGGCGAATATCGTTTGCCATCCGATAGGCACTCTGCGCAATAGAAGACAGACAATTCAGGATGCGGCTGTCCACCTTTCGGGGATATGTCTGCCCGCAGACATCAAAACACGCTGCAAATCCGAATTCCGCGCTGATCTGCCGGTTCATCTGGTCGATCTTTTCGGTATCACCATTGAATAGCTCCAGAAAACTGGCCTCGGTACCGGTGGTCCCACGGCAGCCGAGGAATTTCATGTGTGCCAGTACGTGCTCCAGTTCCTCCAGGTCGGAAAGAAAATCCTGCATCCAGAGTGTCGCCCGTTTGCCCACGGTAACAAGCTGCGCGGGCTGATAGTGGGTATAGCCGAGGGTGGGCAGCGACTTGTATTTCTCCGCAAAGTCCGCAAGATTTTTCAGCACGTCCAGCAGTTCCTTGCGGAGATGGCGCAGACCGTTCCGATAAAGGATCAGATCCCCGTTATCGGTTACATAACAGCTTGTGGCCCCTAAATGGATCACGCCTGCGGCGCCGGGGGCCGCTTTTCCGTAGGCATAGACGTGCGCCATCACATCATGCCGTATCTCTCGCTCCCGTTGTGCGGCGCATGCAAAATCAATGTCATCTATGTGTGCTTCCAGCTCTGCGACCTGCTCTGCCGTAATGGGCAGGCCGAGATCATGCTCCGCCCGGGCCAGCGCGGTCCAGAGCCTTCGCCAGACCTGAATACGCTTTTTCTGGGAGAATAGATACAGCATCTCCTCTGATGCATGCCGGGATGACAGGGGCGATTCATATTTTTCGTACATCGTGCTGCCCTTTCTCTGCTTTATTCCGCTTCAAGACGATCCTTACCCAGCAAGCGGAGCTGAAGGTCAAACGCGCCGAGCTGAAGCAACAGCAGGCGGAAGATGCAGAGCTGACCAGCCACATGGAGTTGGCCGCAGATACTCTGGAGCTGGCCGGTACAGCCATTACGAAGTGGGACGAATACCAAATTCGTGCGTTGGTAGAGTCGGTCAGGATACTTTCTAAGGATGAGGTGCTTGTCCGGCTGAAAAGCGGGATCGAGAAAATTGAAAAGTTACAGAAGTAGATTGAATACAAAAGAACTCCGCTTCTCGAACACTTTATCGAGAAACGGAACCCTTCTTGCATATTTTCTCTCGACGGATAGGGGTTCATTTGCTATACTGAAAGCAAAGATAATAGTTGGGAGACACCACGATATGAAGAAAATTCTATTCGTTTGCCACGGCAATATCTGCCGCAGTCCGATGGCGGAGTATGTCATGAAGGACTTAGTAGAAAAAGTCGGTTTGGCAGCACAGTTCCATATAGAGTCTGCCGCAACCAGCCGCGAGGAGCTCGGCAATCCCGTCTACCCTCCGGCGCGGCGCAAGTTGGCGGAGCATGGGATCGCCTGCGGCGGCCACGCGGCGCGGCAGCTCACAAAAAGCGATTACAATGCATTCGACCTGCTCATCGGTATGGACAATGCTAATCTGCGGAATATGCAGCGCATCTGCGGCGGTGATTCGGATGGCAAGATACATCTGTTGCTGGACTACACCCGTCATCCCCGCGATGTAGCCGACCCGTGGTACACCGGAGATTTCGAGGAAACATGGCAGGATGTGCTGGCGGGGTGTCAGGGATTGCTGAAAGAGCTACTACAGAAGCAAGGTGAACAGAATGGCACAAAATGACAAGATCCAGCTATTCGAGGACAAGCGCATCCGTACCGCATGGGATGAGGAAAAGGAAGAATGGTACTTCTCCGTTGTCGATGTTGTTGCCGTGCTGACTGAGCAGCCTGATTATCAAGCGGCACGCAACTACTGGAAAGTTACCAAGAAGCGGCTTAAAGACGAAGGCAATGAAACGGTTACATCTTGTAACCAGTTGAAAATGACTGCCTCAGATGGCAAAAAGCGTCTGACCGATGTGGCTGACACCAAGCAAGCACTGATTCACAGACAACAAAACCTGCGGGTAGCCACAACAGGAAAACCCTTGAAGCCGCAAGGCTTCGAGGGTTTTTTCTCTTCCTCGAAGCAGTTTTGGCCTTATTGGTCAACCGGCGGAAACCGTGCGCCGCAGACGCCGGATAGATGCCTGTCACGTCGGGCCCCTTGTGTCCCGGCAGGCGGGACACGGTGAAATGGGCGCCCTGAGTCCTTTCCTCCGTGCTATCATAGCGCCATGATTTCACTAACCACACTTTTCTTTTCCATGAAGGAAATCTCGAAAAACGGCCCCAACTGCGGCAGGGAGAGCGCAGTTGGAGCCGTTTTTTATGCATTCAGCTTTTCTTCCTCGTCGTGGACGAACATAATGAGGAAGCTGATCGTCAGCAGACCGCAGGACAGCCAGATCGTCCCCGCGCCCCAATGGAGCGTGGCGATGCTGCCGATACCCGCGCCCAGCGCGAACAGCAGCACTACGCCGAAATACGTCAGCGCCTTGCGGAGGATCTCCTTATCCCTCGTATGGAAGTAGGCGCACAGCGCCTCCGTGCCGCTGCGCATATTGCCGATGCACATGGTGCTGGCGTAGGCGTGGCCCCGCACCTTGCGGAAGGTCTGCACCTGCATGGCGCACACGAAGGACACCACGGCGTTGGCGGTGGTGTTCAGCGTTTCCGGCAGGAAGCCCACCATCGCCAGCAGTACGATCTCCGCCAGAATGATGAGCTGCCGCCAGTGTACCTTCTCCATCCGCTTGAAGTGCCGGTGAACGCACTCCGCGATGTAGATACCCAGCAGGAACGCCAGCACGGGGACTAAGTACCGCAGAGCCTGTCCCCAGTCGCCCTCGAACAGGTGGGTACTCAACAGGACGATGTTGCCGGTCTGGGCATTGGCAAACACCTTGCCGCGGCAGCAGTAGGTGTAGGCGTCCTGCAGGCCGCCGGACAGGATGATAAAAAAGGCCGTCAGCATGGAGTCGGACATCTGCCCGTGATGCTTTTGCAGGAATGTCATGTGCGATGCCGCCTCACTTTGCCACCGGCGCGTCCGGCCAATAGATGACGTAGCACTCCTGCATCTCACCCATATAGAAGAAGATGTTTTCGCCCATCTCGACATGCTCGCCGAAAGTCAGATCGGGCACGAACAGCCGCCCGCTGGTGCGCTTGGGCCCCTTGATGGTAAAGCCCTCCGCTGTGGGGTGCTGCCGCAGCTCGTTGGCCGCTTCCTCCAGTCCGGGGAAGTGCAGCGTCCGTTCCAGCTCTGCCAGCTGTGTCGCGCCGTTGATATAGACCAGGTGATTTTCGTCCTTGAACCAGTTGATACGCATGATACGTCCTCCTTGGTGGTGATGGGGATAGTATAGCACAGTGTGCAGGGTTTGTCACCCCTTGTATGCCTGCTGCCGGTCGCGGCCCGTTCCCCGTGCCGGACGCGTATCATGCACACACTGCATGATACGCGTCTGCGGCGCTGGGGGTATCCGTACAGAGAAAAAACGTAAATTGTGCAGATTTATGTGCCGCCGCACTTGCCAAGCTCTCGCAAAAAGGCTACAATAACAAAATGAAAGAGATTCAACCCGTGTTGAATCTTGCACAATAATGGATCGAAAAAAACGCGCCGCACTGTCAAAGTAACCACCGTCACGGGGAATACAGCACGACAGAATGGTAAGAAAGGAGGATACTTGTGATAGACATCAGTTATCGTATTTTTGATTTGGTGGCCAGCACCAACAGCCTGACAAAAACGGCGGAGATCGTACACCTGACACCATCTGCGGTGAGCCATTCTCTGCGAAAGCTGGAGGAACGGCTGGGAATGCAGCTGGTGGTCCGCAACCGCGATGGCCTGCGGCTGACCCAATACGGTCAGGAGCTGATCCCCCATGTCCGCTATGCGCTGAAGGCGGAGGAGCGGCTGCAGCAGGAGATCGTGCGGATCTGTGATATACGTACCGGTATCCTGAACGTGGGCGTATTCAGCAGCGTGGGCTGCAATTGGATGCCTGACATTATGCTGCGGATGCAGAAGGAGTATCCCCAGATCAAGATGTATATTCACCAGGGCAGCTATACCGGACTGGAGGCGGCTGTGGCAAATGGGGAGCTGGACGCGGCATTTGTATCGGTGCCTATCACTGGCAGCATTCCGGCGTACCCACTGCTGCATGACAGACTGATGTGCATTACGCCGAAGTCCTTTGAAGCGGAAAACGGAGATTATATTACGCTGGAGGATCTGCGGAAGAACACGCTGATCCTGCCGCACGCGGAATCCGACTTTGACGCGCGGGCCTTCCTGTCCGCCAACAATATCGAGATGGAAAATCCGCACCAGTTGGCAGATGACGCGCTGATTATCGCCATGGTGGAAAGCGGACAGGGCATCAGCATTATGCCGGAGCTGGTGCTGGACTATCTGGGCGGAAACATCCGCGTGTTTCCTATCGAGGGCGCGCCGTTCCGCACCATCGGTATCGCAACACAGCGCAGCGAGTACGTGACCCCCGTGACGAAGATCTTCGTGCGGACGGTGCAGGATTATGTGGCGCAGCGATATCCCGAAGAGCTGCCCTACTTCCGTTGAGTGCAGCAGAAAACTGAAGAATCATAGAAAAAAGCGGACGCTGCTGAACAGCGTCCGCTTTTTTCGCGCCGGGAAAATGCAGAGAAAAAAGGGGGATGAGGCGGAAAAATCACAGGGAGATAATACCGATAGAGCTGAGCACCACGATGAGCGTGATGATGGGGCAGATGTAGCGGATGAGGAAGGTGAAGATACCCTTCCAGGTGAACTTGAACTTGCCGCCCTTTTCTACCTCCTCGATAACGGCAGCGGGCTTCCAGATCCAGCCAACGAAGATGCACAGAGCCAGGGCTGCCACAGTGGCGAAGCAGTTCTCGCACAGGTAGTCGATGGAGTCCAGAATGTCGGTATCCTTGCCCATCCAGCTCAGCAGGCGCACGCCGCTGAGGGAGCTGTAACCCAGAGAAACGGGGATGGCGATGATCAGGTTGGAGGCCAGCGCCAGCAGGGTGCCCTTCTTGTTGCTCCAGCCCCAGTGCTCGCAGGGGATGGCGGCGTTGGCAGCGGTCATACCGATCACGGAGCTGATAGCGGCAAAGAACACGGCAACGAAGAACAGGAAGCCGAAAATGGCGCCGCCGGGCATGCTCTCAAAGACGGCTTTCATGGTGATGAACAGCATACCTGCGCCGGTAGAGGGGGAATAGCCAAATGCGAAAGCGGCGGGAATGGTGGCCAGAGCGGCCAGCAGAGCGACGACCATGTCACCCAGAGGAACCAGCAGGGCATTCTTGGCCAGGTCACTGTCGTCAGGGGCATAGGAACCATACATCAGGTTGGTACCGAAGCCGACGTTCAGGGAGAAGAACATCTGGGCCAGGGCGATGCCGAACACGGTGAGCCAGCCGCCGGAACTCATAACATTCTCGGTGCTGGGCTGGAACAGGAACTCGATGCCCGCCTCGGCGCCGGGCAGGGTGCAGGCGCGGATGGCCACAACGATCAGCAGAACGACCAGCGCGGGGATCATCCACTTGCAGGCCTTCTCAATACCGCCGGCCATGTTCTTGCGGACGCAGAGATAGGCGAGAAGCAGGCCCACGAAGGTCCAGATCAGGGGCTCCACAGGGTTGGAGATGAACATGGAGAAGTATTCGGCGCTGTCCATGGTCCAGAAGGTGCCGGCGGGATTAAAGATCGCGATGCCGAATTCCACCATGTACTTGATGATCCAGCCGAACAGCAGGCAGTAGAAGCCCATAACGCCTACGCAGACGATGGCGTTCAGGATACCGACGAACTTCCATTTCCGGTTCAGCTCTGTCCAGGCTGCGATGGGGCCCTTGCGCATCTTGCGGCCAATCGCGTACTCGGACAGGGTCATGGGAATGCCCAGCAGCAGCGCCACCACGACGTAGATGATCAGGAAGTAGAAGCCGCCGCCGCGGCCCAGCTTGGAGGGGAAGCCCCAAACATTGCCCAGGCCGACAGCGCCGCCGATACAGGCCAGCATCATGCCGAGGTTGGAGCTGAATTTAGAGCGTTTGACTTTTTTTTCTTCCATTTTCTCTTGATCTCCTCTTCTATTTGATTTTGTAACACAGGGCTGACAGCCCAATTACAACAGGGGGAACTTCAGGAAAGCATGGTGTGTACCATTTCATAGACCAGCTCGCTCATTTTGGCGTGGCCCTCCTCGTCCAGATGGACGCCGTCCACCTTGCCGGGCTTGATGAACTGAGCCGCGTCGATGAACTCGACATCCAGCTGCTCGGCCACGGTGCGCAGGCACTTGCCCAGCTGGCGGCTGTTGTCGATGCTGGTCTGATCCGTCACATCGTTTTCCTTGAAGGTCAGGCGATCCTCCGTGATCTCTACCGGAGAGATCAGCAGGATCTTCATCTTCTCGCCGGGACGGTCGACCCCCAGCTTTCGTGCCGTTTCCAGCATATACTGCACGGCGCGGGCGGTGGAGATGGGATTGCCGGCGGGAATATTGGACTGAAAATCGTTGGTGCCCAGCATAAAGACCAATACATCAATAGGAGCCGCGCTGCGGAGGACCGCGGGCATGGTCTTCAGACCGTTCAGCTCCGGATCAAAGGGATCGTCAAAGACGGTGGTGCGTCCGGTGAGACCTTCCTCGACCACGGTGTAGTCCTGATAGCCCAGCTTTTCCTGCAGGCGGGCCGGCCAGCGGATGCTCTCGTCATATCGCTCACCGGTAATGGGAATATAGCCCCAGGTATTGGAATCGCCGAAACAGACAATGCGTTTTTTCATATGGGGGGTTCCTCCTTGTCCTGTTTTGTCAGATCGGCCTTCTGCCGACGCCGCCTTTTCAGGCGGTAGACAGAACGCACAAAGCGCTTCGCTTGTATGCAGGTATCATAGCACACTCTGCACAGCTTTGCGTTGAAGAAAATTCAAGTGGGGTGTGAATTACTTGCGGAGACAGATGCGCCGCATAGTGCTACAATGCAGACAACCGACCATGCCGGCATGACCGCCATGTGTCGGCGCGGCAGAAAACACCGCGGTAAGGAAAAGGAGGAGCATTTTATGATACAATACGCAAAACGCATGGGCGCCATGGCCTACACGGCCAACGTGGTCAGCAACCTATTTGGCGCGATGACAAACCCCGATATTATTTCTTTCGGCGGCGGCGCGCCGGCCAAGGAGGCCCTGCCCATCGACATCCTGCGCCAGCTGACGGATGAGGTCATCCGGAAGGACAAGCGCGGCGTGGAGGCTCTGCAGTACGGCCCTCTCAGCGGCACCAAGGACATGAAAGAGGTCATTGTCAACGAGCTCCTGCTCCCCAAGGGTGTGAAGTGTACCACTGACAATGTGATGGTGGTGGCCGGCGGCCTGGAGGGCATCAACCTGACCTGCCAGGTCTATATTGACCCGGGCGACGTGATTCTGGTAGAATCCCCCACCTTCGTACACTCCGTGGAGATTTTTGAGATGTTCGAGGCCAAGTGCATTGGCGTGGACATGGACGAGGACGGCATGAAGATGGACGATCTGGAGGCGAAGATCCAGAAGTACCATCCCAAAATGATTTACGTGATCCCCACCTTCCAGAATCCCAGCGGCCGGACTCTGAGCCTGGAACGCCGGAAGAAGGTGGCGGAGCTGTCCGCCAAGTACAATGTGCTGGTGCTGGAGGACGACCCCTACCGTGATATTCGATACAGCGGAGAGGACCTGCCTCCCATCAAGTGCTTCGACACCGTGGGCAACGTGGTGGTGGCCAACAGCTTCTCCAAAATCTTCTCCCCCGGCGTGCGCCTGGGCTATGTGATGGCGGAGCCGGAGACCATCCACTATCTGACGGAGGCCAAGTCCGCCACCAACTCCCATACCTCCATGCTGCCCCAGGTGCTGTGCGCCGAGTTCTTCAAGCGCGGCTACTATCCCGCACACCACAAGATGCTGTGCGACCTGTACCGCCAGCGTCGGGACGCCATGCTGGAGTGCATCGACAAGTATTTCCCCGAGGGCACCAAGCACAGCTTCCCCGACGGCGGCCTGTTCACCTGGGTGGAGCTGCCCGGCGACATTGACACCGCGGAGCTGCTGAAGGAGTCCAGCACCGATCCGGAAGTGGGCGTGGCATTCGTGGCCGGCGCGGGCTTCTTCGTGGGCGGCAGCGGCGCGGGCCGCAACTGCATGCGCATGAGCTTCGGCAACAATTCTCCGGAGAAGATCCGCGAGGGCGTGATGAAGCTGGGCAAGCTGATCGAGAAGAAACTGGCTCAGCAGAGCAAGTAATCGAAAGGAGCAGCAGAAATGACGAAACGCAGAATGAAATCCATGGACGGCAACACCGCGGCGGCATACGCTTCCTATGCCTTTACCGACGTGGCCGCCATCTACCCCATTACCCCTTCCTCCGACATGGCCCAGCACATTGATGAGTGGGCCGCCACCGGCAAGAAGAATATCTTCGGCGAGACCGTGCAGGTGGTAGAGATGCAGTCCGAGGGCGGCGCTTCCGGCGCTGTTCACGGCTCCCTGCAGGCGGGCGCCCTCACCAGCACCTACACCTCCTCTCAGGGCCTGATGCTGATGATCCCCAATATGTTCAAGATCGCAGGCGAGCTGCTGCCCGGCGTGTTCCATGTGGCCTCCCGACTGGTGGCCTCCAACGGTCTGGGCATCTTCTGCGACCACAGCGATGTGATGACCATCCGTACCACCGGCTTTGCCATGCTGTCCTCTGCCAGCGTGCAGCAGGCCATGGACATGGCAGCCGTGGCACACCTGAGCGCCATCAAGGGCCGCGTGCCGTTCCTGCACTTCTTTGACGGCTTCCGCACCAGCCACGAGATCCAGAAGATCGAGGTGCTGGAGTATGACGAGCTGGCACAGCTGGTAGACAAGGACGCCATCAACGCCTTCCGCCGCAGCGCCATGAATCCCGATCATCCCAGCGTCCGCGGCACCGTGCAGAACGCCGATATCCACTTCCAGCAGCGCGAGGTCATCAATAAGTATTGGAAAGAACTGCCCGATGTGGTAGAATCCTACATGGGTGAGATCAACAAGCTCACCGGACGGGATTACCACCTGTTCAACTACTACGGCGCGCCGGATGCGGAGCGCATGATCGTGGCCATCGGTTCCATGACCCAGACCATCGAGGAAGTGGTGGACGCGCTGAACGCCAAGGGCGAGAAGGTCGGCCTGCTGACCGTGCATCTGTACCGCCCGTTCTCTCTGGAGCACTTCTTCAAATACATCCCCAAGACCGTGAAGGTCATTACCGCGCTGGACCGCGTCAAGGAGATCAATGCGCAGGCTGAGCCCCTGTACATGGATGTCAAGACCGCGTTCTACGGCAGAGAGCATCAGCCCGTGGTGGTGGGCGGCCGTATCGGCGTGGGCGGCAAGGACATTCGTCCGTACCACATCTATCAGGTGTTTGAGAACATGAAGGCCGCGTGTCCCAAGGATCATTTCACCGTGGGCATCATCGACGACATGTACGACAGCAATCTGCCTGCCGTGGATGAGATCGCCATCGACCATGCCGGCACCACCGCCTGCAAGTTCTGGGGCCTGGGCTCCGACGGCACCGTGGGTGCCAACAAGAGCGCCGTGAAGATCATCGGCGACAACACCGACAAGTATGCGCAGGCTTATTTCGCCTACGACTCCAAGAAGTCCGGCGGCGTCACCGTATCCCATCTGCGCTTTGGCGACACCCCCATCCGCTCCACCTATCTGATCGACAAGGCGGACTTCATCTCCTGCTCCCAGCAGTCCTATGTCAGCAAGTATGACGTTCTGGCCGGTCTGAAGGACGGCGGCACATTCCTGCTGAACACCATGTGGGACGATGCGGCGCTGGAGCACAACCTGCCCGCCGAGATGAAGCGCTATCTGGCGCAGCACCACATCCGGTTCTACACCATCGACGCTGTGGACATCGCCCGCAATCTGGGTCTGGGCAACCGCACCAATATGATCATGCAGTCCGCGTTCTTCAAGCTGGCGGACATCATCCCCATTCAGGATGCCGTCAAGTATCTGAAGGATTCCATCGCCGTGACCTACGGCAAGAAGGGCGACGATGTGGTGGCCATGAACTGTGCCGCCGTGGATCAGGGCATCACCGGCCTTCACGAGGTGGCCGTGCCCGCGTCTTGGGCGGATGCTGTGGACGCGCCTGCGGCCGAGACCAGAGAGGTGCCCGACTACATCAGGAACTTCCTGGAGCCCGTGAACCGCATGGAGGGCGACAACATCCCCGTCAGCGGCCTGCTGCCCGTGCAGGACGGCGCGTATCCTACCGGCACCTCCGCTTACGAAAAGCGCGGCGTTGCCATCCGCGTGCCCCACTGGGACGCCGAGAAGTGCATCCAGTGCAACCAGTGCTCCTTTGTGTGCCCCCACGGCTGCATCCGTCCCATCCTGACCACACCGGAAGAGACTGCGGCGGCTCCCGAGGGCTATGTGACCAAGCCTGCCAACGGCGCCAAGGAGTATCAGTTCCGCATCGCCATTTCCCCCAACGACTGCACCGGCTGCGGCAACTGCGTCAACGTGTGCCCCGCCAAGGAGAAGGCTCTGGATATGCGCCTGCTGGAGCAGGAGCAGGACGAGGCCGCTCGCTGGGACTACGTGGCCGCTCTGCCCGAGAAGAAGAACCCCTTCAACAAGCTCACCGTCAAGGGCAGCCAGTTCGAAAAGCCCCTGTTCGAGTTCTCCGGCGCCTGCGCCGGCTGCGGCGAGACGCCCTACATCAAGCTGGTCACCCAGCTGTTCGGCGACCGCATGATGATTGCCAACTCCGCCGGCTGCGCCCACGTGTTCTCCGGCAGCGTGCCCTCCGCGCCTTACTGCAAGAATGAAAAGGGCCGCGGCCCCGCGTGGAACAGCTCCCTGTTTGAAGATACCGGCGAATTCGGTCTGGGCATGTTCCTGGGCACCCGTCAGGTGCAGAAGGAGATGGCCTCTCTGGCCAAGAAGATCCTGGAGCTCCACGCCAGCAGCGAGCTGGATGCGGCGCTGACGGACTGGCTGGACAACCAGATGGTGTCCGAGGGCACCCGCGAGCGCGCGGACCGCGTGATCGCCGCTCTGGAGCCCGTGAAGGAGAGCAGCGAACTGCTGACCGAGCTGTACGAGAACAAGGACTATCTGCCCAAGCGTTCCCAGTGGCTCATCGGCGGCGACGGCTGGTCTTACGACATCGGCTACGGCGGACTGGACCACGCTCTGGCGGCCGGCGAGAACATCAACGTTCTGGTGCTGGATACCGAGGTGTATTCCAATACCGGCGGACAGGCTTCCAAGGCGACCCCCACCGCGGCGATCGCCAAGTTTGCCGCCAGCGGCAAGCGTACCAAGAAGAAGGATCTGGGCCGCATCTTCATGACCTACGGCTACATCTACGTGGCGCAGGTGTGCATCGGCGCCGACAAGGCGCAGACGCTGAAGGCGCTGGCCGAGGCCGAGGCTTATCCCGGCCCCTCCATCGTCATCGCCTACTGCCCCTGCATCAACCACGGCATCAAGACCGGCATGGGCCTGAGCCAGATGGAAGCCAAGCACGCCGTGGACTGCGGCTACTGGGCGCTGTATCGCTACAATCCCCAGCTGGTGGGCACCGGCGTGAATCCCTTCACGCTGGATTCCAAGGAGCCCACCATGTCCTTCCGCGAGTTCCTGATGAACGAGGTCCGCTACGCCTCCCTGCTGAAGGCGTTCCCCGATGAGGCGGAGGGCCTTCTGGAAAAGACCGAGAAGGACGCCATGGAGCGGCTGGCCTACTACAAGAAGCTGGCTGCCGAAAAGGAATAAAGAGCCAGGCAGCATTGCGCCTGCGACAGACGGGCGCACCAACTCCGTGTTGGTGCGCCCGTTTCTGAGGTAAAACAATACGAGAAGGGAGCTTGACCATGGAAAAGGTCGATCTGACACAGCTGATAGGACTGCGGACGGAACCCCGCTATATGGAGTACAACTGGCGGGACATCGCACTGTACGCGCTGGCGGTGGGTGCCAAGGCGGAGGATCTGCAATACACCTATGAAAAGGTTCTGAAAGCGCTGCCCACCTACGGGACGATCCCCTACTGGGGCACGGTGAATGTAAAGCCGTATCAATGGATGCCGCTGCCCGCCTCCATGATCGCCAACGAACTGATCAAGCCCACCATTTCTTTTTTGAACATGGATCATGAGATCATCATGCACCGCCCCATCGATCCGATCAAGGGAACGTTTCAGTATCAGGATGTGATCACCGACGTGTACGATCGGGGCGAAGGCAAGGGCGCGGTGATCAAGACGCGGGTGGATGTGCGGGACGAGGCCGGCAATGCGGTCTGCACCAATTATTCCACCACATTTTTCCACGAGGCCGGCGGCTTTGGCGGGAAGCCCATGCCCAAGAGCCCCGTGGTCATTCCGGAGCGGAAGCCGGATGTGGAAGCAGACGACTATATCAGCCCCGTGCAGAATCTGCTGTACCGGCTGACGGGGGACACCAATCTGGTGCATGTAGATCCGGAATATGCGCAGAAGATGGGCTTTGAGTCCTCCTTTATGCAGGGCCTTTGTTCCTTCGGCTTTGCCTGCCGGATGGCGATAGCGGCCTTGATCCCCGGGGAGCCGGAGCGCATGACGCGCATGGCCGCCCAGATGAGCAGCGTGCTGTATCCGGATACGCCGGTGCGGCTGGAGCTGTGGCATGCAGGTGAGAAGCAGGCATACTTCCGCCTGATGAATTTGAAAACAGGAAAACCCGTGCTGAACCGCGGCGTTTTTGAATGGAAATAGAGGATCGGAAGAGAAAGGAGCAAGACATGAATTTTGAACTGACAAAAGAGCAGGCTTTGCTGAAGAAGGCGGCACAGCAGTTTGCAGAAAATACACTGGAGCCCACCGCGGCGGAGCTGGATGAGACCCACGTTTTCCCCGTGGAGAACTTCAAGCAGATGGCACGTTACGGCTTCACCGGCATCGGTGTGCCCAAGGAGTACGGCGGTGTGGGCGGCGGCATGACCGAGGAGGTCATCGCGGTGTCCGAGTTCGCCAAGAAGTGCATGGCCTCCGCAGCCACCCTGTCCATCCACCTCATCGCACCCCAGGCCATCGCCAAGTACGGCACCGAGGCCCAGAAGCAGAAGTACCTGCCCCGCCTGACCAAGGGCGGCGAGCTGGGCGCCTTTGCCCTGACGGAGCCCGGCGCCGGCAGCGACGCGGCCCGGGCCCAGACCACGGCCATTCTGGATACGGAGACCAACGAGTATGTGCTCAACGGCACCAAATGCTTCATCTCCGGCGGCAGCCGCGCCGGTGTGCTGGTGGTGTTCGCCCTGACGAACCCCGCTGCGGGGCTGAAGGGGATGTCCGCCATCATTGTGGAGGCCGGTACGCCCGGCTTCACGGTGGGCAAGGTGGAGAACAAGATGGGCCTGCGAGGCAGCGAGACCGCGGAACTGATCTTCGAGGATTGCCGCGTACCGGCGGAGAACCTGCTGGGGCAGGAGGGCAAGGGCTTCAAGATCGCCATGCAGGCGCTGGACGGCGCCCGCATCGGCGTGGGCGCCCAGAGCATCGGCCTTGCCGAGGGTGCGCTGGAGCTGACGGTGAAATATATGCACGAACGTGTCCAGTTCGGCAAGCCCATCGCCACGCTGCAGGGTCTGCAGTGGTATGTGGCGGATATGGCTACCAAGACTGAGGCAGCCAAGTGGCTGACCTACTACGCCGCGTATCTGGATGACAGCGGCAAGCCCTTCGGCAAGGAGGCGGCTATGTGCAAGCTCAACGCCTCTGAAAACGCGCGGTTCGTCACGAATCTGGCACTGCAGATCCACGGCGGCTACGGCTATATGCACGACTATCCTCTGGAGCGGATGTACCGCGATGCAAAGATCACGGAAATTTACGAAGGCACCAGCGAGATCCACAAGGTGGTCATTTCCCGCGCCGTGCTGGGCAAGTAATTGAGGAGGTAAAAGGTAAAATGAAAATCATCGTCACTGTGAAGCAGGTTCCCGATACCTCCGGTAAGGTGGCCGTGAACCCCGATGGCACTCTGGACCGTGCGTCCATGCAGACCATCATCAACCCCGATGACATGAACGCCGTTGAGGCCGCTCTGACTCTGAAGGACGAGCTGGGCTGCAAGGTCGTGGCGTTCACCATGGGTCCCCCTCCCGCCGAGGGCATGCTGCGTGAGCTGATGGCCATGGGCGTGGACGAGGGCGTTCTGGTCACCGCTCGTGAGTTCGGCGGTTCCGATACCTACGCTACCTCCCAGATCATCGCCGCTGCCATCGATACCTACGGCATCGACGAGGATGACATCATCCTGGCCGGCCGTCAGGCCATCGACGGCGATACCGCACAGGTGGGCCCCCAGATCGCTGAGAAGCTGCATCTGCCCCAGGTCACCTATGCCGGTGAGATCACCAAGGACGGCGACACGCTGACCGTCAAGCGCATGCTGGAGGACGGCTATATGACCATCAAGGTCAAGACCCCCTGCATGATCACCTGCATCAAGGAGCTGAACACCCCGCGTTACCTGTCCGTGGGCGGCGCGTTCGAGTGCTACAGCAAGCCTCTGGTCACCATGACCTATGACACGCTGAAGGATCACGAGCTGATCGATGCTACCACCATCGGTCTGAAGGGTTCTCCTACCAACATTCTGACCTCCTTCACGCCCCCTCAGAAGGGCGCGGGCATGATGCTCGAGGGCGCTGACAAGGCTACCACCGACAAGCTGGCAGGCATTCTGGCCGCCAAGCACATCATCTAAAAATACTTCACAAAAATGCAAGCATTTTTGTGAGCATTTCGGCAGACTGCGCGCACTCGCTGCGCTCGCACACTCCGCTTGCCGAGCGGTATTTTTCGCCACGTACACGCCGCGGCGAAAAAACGTGATTGCAGCTTGCCGAATCGAAACGTGCTGAAATGCTTGTCAAATCTGAAAGAAGGGAACTTAAAAATATGTCTTTTAATAGTTCGGACATTCAGTCCTTCAAAAACGTATGGGTTTTCTGCGAGCAGCGTCAGGGCGTGATGATGCCCACCACCTTCGAACTGATCTCCGAGGGCCGGAAGCTGGCCAACGAGCTGGGCGTGGAGCTGTGCGGCATTCTGCTGGGCGACAACGTCAAGGGCATCGCGGCTGAGCTGGGCCAGTATGGCGCAGACAAGGTCTATGTGTATGATTCCCCGCTGCTGAAGGACTTCACCACCGATGCCTATACCAAGGTGATCGTGGAGGCCGTTGAGGAGCTGAAGCCCGAGGTGCTGCTGTTCGGCGCCTCCAACATCGGCCGTGATCTGGCTCCCCGCTGCGCCGCCCGCCTGCACACCGGTCTGTGCGCGGACTGCACCCATCTGGACATCGATATGCCCAACTACAAGGGCTTCCTGAAGGAAGCCTCCACGCTGCCCGAGGAGCGCATCGAGAAGCTGGGCACCGTGAAGATCGCCGGTGAGGATCACGATGTGTCCCGCGACCTGAAGATGACCCGTCCTGCCTTCGGCGGTCACCTGATGGCGTCCATCATCTGCCCCCGCTTCCGTCCCGCCATGGCGACCGTTCGCCCCGGCGTGATGAAGAAGCGCGAGTGCCCGAAGAACGTGGAGATCATCGAGCCCAAGTTCGAGCTGACCGCTGCTGACATCCACACCGAGGTGGTGGATACCGTCAAGGCCGCCAAGAAGCTGGTCGACCTGATCGGCGCCGACTTCATCGTGTCCGTGGGCCGTGGTATCTCCAAGGACGTGGAGAAGGGCATCAAGCTGGCCGAGGAGCTGGCTGAGGTGCTGGGCGGCGTGGTTGGTTCCTCCCGCGCCTGCGTGGACGCTGGCTGGATCTCCGCCGACCATCAGGTGGGCCAGACCGGCAAGACCGTCCATCCCAAGGTCTACGTTGCTCTGGGCATCTCCGGCGCTATCCAGCACAAGGCTGGTATGCAGGATTCCGAGTGCATCATCGCCGTGAACAAGAACGACACCGCTCCCATCTTCGAGGTGGCTGACTACGGTATCGTCGGCGATCTGTTCAAGGTCGTTCCCGAGCTGATCGAGTCCATCAAGGCTGCCAAGGCCGCGAAGTAACTCTTTTTCCTGATACCCAGCAAAGACCTCCGCCGTACAGGCGGAGGTCTTTGCTTATATCGGAGCGGGCGTCAACCGTTCCATTTTTCCGAAAACGGCGGAGTGCAAACAGCCTGCCGGAACGCCTGACGTAGAGATAGATATTTACTGTCTGCGGGATAGCATTTACTGCCTTGACGCAAGGGCGGTTTTTCGGTATACTGTCCCAAACGGGAGGAGGGATTTCATGGGCTTCGTGGCTTTGATCGGACTGTACTTCGTGCCGCTGCTGTGCCTGTTGTGCGCGGCATGGTCCTACGTCCGCTACAAAAACGAGCACGAGGACAAGGAAATGGCGGAGAAGGACCACAAGCGGGTGCGCGTCCTGCTAATCGCAGCGGCGGTATCACTGGTGGTATTTCTGGCGCTGAAATTCATGTTCCCTGTGACATAAGCGAAAAAGGCTCTGACCAAGCGGTCAGAGCCTTTTTTGTTCACGATTGTCCCCGTGGAGGAACGCGTTTTTTCTGCTTATGCCTGCACCGGACGGCTTCTGCCGCGCGGCGGCGCTCAGAACTCGGGATAGCCGTTCTTCAGGGACTCGTCGTACATGGCGCGGTCACCGCCGATGAACTTGGGCCGCACCCGCGCCGCCAGCAGGATGGCATCGCCAATGTGGTCCTGGGGCAGACGCACCGGCACCGCCACTTTTTTCAGGTGCATGCCGATCAGCGTGCCGCCGATGTCCAGACCGGCATCGGCCCTGATCTCCTCCAGCGCCACGGGATGCCGGAACGCCTGGTACGCGGCGGTGGCGAAAGAGCTGCCCGCCTTGGGCTGGGGCACTACGTTGACAATTTCGGCGTTTGGCACGGCCTCGTGCTCCACGATGATGGCGCGGTTCAGATGCTCACAGCACTGGGCGGCGATATAGACGCCCATGGGCCCGAACACACTGCTCAGCCCCTCAAAGATGGCGGCGGCGATCTCCGGCGTGGACCAGCTGCCCACCTTTTTGCCCACTACCTCGCTGGTGCTGCATCCTATCACCACGATCTGCCCCTTGTGGAGTTGGGCCGCCTCGGCCAACTGGGCCGCCGCATTGGCCGCCTCCCGCTGAACCTGTTCATGCAGACCCTTCTGCTCCAGCTCATGCACGATACCTGCCATAAAAAACACCCCGTTCATATAAAGATTAAAAGAGATATGGCGAGCCGAAAAACCGGCTCGCCATATAGTATATCACACACTGACCTTTTCTTCAAGATGGGTACGGCGGGCCACCTGCAGCAGCAGGAAGCCGGCGATGAGACCCACGGCGCCCTGCACCAGATTGCCGGGGACACTGGCCGCAGCGCCGATGCCCTTACCCAGCAGCAGTGCGGCGTAGCCGAAGTAGCCGGCCACCATGATGATCTCACTGACGAGGCCGCTGATCAGAGCGCCCACGGAGCTCTTGCCGAAGGCCTTGAAGATCAGGGCGCCTACCAGCGCCATCAGACCCTTAATGATCAGGGTGCCGGGGGCGTAGTGGCCGTAGCCCAGCACCAGGTCCGCCAGCATGGAACCGATACCGCCGGCCGCACCGCCCCACCAGGGACCCAGCAGCCATCCGCTCAGCAGCACGAAGCAGTCGCCCAGATTCACGAAGCCGTTCATGGGAGAGGGGATCTGCACCACCATCGTGGCCACGCAGGCCAGTGCCGCCAGCACGGCGGCCATTACCATCGTTCTGATTTTCTTGTCGGACATGGTCTTGCACCTCACAAAATTTGTTCCGCGCCGGACCAAAAAGTCCTTGCAATCGCGGTATAGCTGTATTATAGTTGGAACTGGTATTATTAAAATATCCATTTTAATTTTTCTTGTTAATACCAGATGGAGGATGATATGCTGACCTATCCACTGACAAAGACCGGCGGCGTCAGCCTGTACGAGCAGCTGTACCGCCGCATCAAGGACGATATTCTCACCGGGCGGCTGGCGGCGGCGGAGAAGCTGCCGTCCAAGCGGGCACTGGCGGCCCATCTGGAGGTCAGTGTCATCACGGTGAAAAACGCCTACGAGCAGCTGATGGCCGAGGGGTACATCTACGGCATGGAGAAGCGGGGGTACTACGTCAGCCCTGTCCAGCGTCCGCTGGCGGCCCAACGGGCTGCATCACCCGCCGCAGCGCCTGCGCCGCAGAGCTGGGAAATGGACCTGGTGACCAACTCCATCGCGGCGGAGGACTTTCCCTTCACCGTCTGGGCGCGGCTGATGCGCCAGACCATCTTAGAGGAGGGCACCGGCCTGCTCCATGCCATGCCGCCCCAGGGCGCGCCGGAGCTGCGTACCGCCATCGCCGCCTATCTCCGGCAGTTTCGGGGTATGGCGGTGGACGCGGAGCAGATCATCATCGGCGCCGGTACGGAGCAGCTGTACAGCATGCTGGTGCAGCTGCTGGGCCGCGGGAAGCGCTACGCCGCCGAGGACCCGGGGTACAGCAAGATCGTCCGTATCTATCGCAGCAACCAGGCGGAGGTGGTGTCCATCCCGCTGGACAGCGCGGGACTGTCGGTGACGGCATTGGAACGCGCCCACGCCGATGTGGTGCATATCTCGCCCAGCCACCACTATCCCACGGGTATTGTCATGCCTATCGCCCGCCGTCAGGAGCTGCTGCACTGGGCGGAGCAGGGGACGGACCGATACATTCTGGAGGACGACTACGACAGCGAGTTCCGCTTTGTGGGCCGCCCCATCCCCACATTGTTCTCCGTGGACGAGGGCGGGCGCGTGGTCTATCTGAACACATTTTCCAAGACCATCGCGCCGTCCATCCGCATCAGCTATATGGTGCTGCCGCAGCGGCTGCTCCCTGCCTTTCGGGAGAAGCTGGGGTTCTATTCCAGCACCGTCTCCGGTTTCGAGCAGTACACGCTGGCTCGCTTTATGGCGGAGGGGTACTACGAAAAGCACTTGAACCGCATGCGCAAGCGCTATCACCAGAAGCGGGATGCGGTGATCGCCTGTATCCGCGGCGGCCCGTTGGCCCCGCGGGCCCGTATCACCGAGGAGGATGCGGGACTGCACTTCCTGATGACGCTGGATACATCCCTGTCCGACACGGCACTGCGCCGCATGGCGGAGCAGCGAGGGCTGCGTCTGGCTATGCTGTCGGAGTATTACAGCGATCACGACGCCGCGCCGCCCCATGTGCTGGTGGTGAACTACTCCGGCGTGGAACTGGAAAAACTGCCCCGGGCGCTGGCGCGTCTGGCGGAGATATTGGAGGAACATGACCATGAATGATGAACTGACCCGCAGCGACATACAGAAGATGCAGGAGGAGATCGACTACCGTGTGCAGGTGCTGCGTCCCAAACTGATCGAGGACGTGCAGACGGCGAGGGCCTTCGGCGACCTCAGCGAGAATTTCGAGTACAAATGCGCCAAGCAGGACAAAAACCGCAACGACGCCCGCATCCGCTATCTCCAGCGGATGATCAGGACCGCCCACGTCATTGAGGACCGCTCCTCTGCCGACACGGCGGGGCTGTACGACACGGTGGAGATTTTTATGGAGAACCTGGGCAGGAGCCGGAAGATCCAGCTGGTCACCACCCTGCGGCAGGACGCCCTGAAGGGCCTTATCAGCAAAGAATCGCCGGTGGGCCGCGCCGTCATGGGCGCGAAGGTGGGCGACCGCGTCCATGTGGACATGGGCGGCGGCAAGGGCTATTACGTCCGCATCGACGGCATCGAGAAGGGGAAGGACGATGGCTCCATCCCCATCGGCAGCTTCTGAAAAAGAGAGACGGGACGCATCGCGTCCCGTCTCTCTCTTTTTTACAGCAGCTCATCAAAGGACCGGATGTACCGGTCGCACACGGCCCACATTTCCGGCTCCGTACCGGCGAAGAAGGGGTCGAACACGCCCACGGCGCGCATACCGGCAGCGCGGGCCCCGCGGCATGCCTCCACCGAGTCGTCGTACAGCGTGCAGTCCTCCGGCTTTACGCGCATCATCTCTGCCGACAGGCGCCACAGCTGGGGGTCCTTTTTCTCACGGTGCAGCTCCTGGGCAAAGATGATGCGTTCAAAATACGGCGTCAGACCCAGGTGGTCCAGTGCGGTGCGGCAGTGTACCGGCACGGCGCTGGTGACCACGATCATGCCTTCTCCGGCGGAGCGCAGCTTTTCCAGATATTCCCGCACGCCGGGCTTCACCGGCACAGACGTGCCGTACAGGTCGCCGGCCATGTCCATCCACTCCGCCATGATGGCCTCCTCCGACTCCGGAAGATGGCAGAACTCCTTGGTGAACCTGGCGGCCAGCGGGAAGATGGTGTGGGCTACGCCCTCGTAGTATTCTTTGGTGTAGGGCAGGCCCCGCTTGGCCAGGAACGCGGTGTCCACATCCTTCCAGATGCCGTTGGAGTCGATAAGGGTGCCGTCCATGTCGAAAATCTGCATATGCGTCTCCTTTTTCGGGATAGGTCTGTAAAATTTTCTGTCCGATGGTATCATAGCACAGGGCGGGCCCGCGTGTAAATGGGCGGGTCGCCGAAATTCCGGCGAAAAGGGCGGGGACGGCCCTTTCTGTCTACGATATGGACAAACGGGGAAAACTGTGGTACAATACCCCGTATTATGGGCGGCTGTGCCCAGAGGAGGAGAGCGGTATGGGGAAACTCATCGTATTTGAGGGGACGGACGGCTCCGGCAAGGCCACCCAGTCGGCGCTGCTATGTCAGGAGCTGGAAAAACGGGGCATCGCGTTCCGCAAGCTGGAATTTCCCCGCTATCAGGAGGAGTCCTCCGCGCTGATCCGGCTGTATCTGGGCGGCGCTTTCGGCAGCGACCCCGACGATGTCAATGCCTATGCCGCGTCCACGTTTTACTCCGTGGACCGCTACGCCTCCTATAAGCAGGACTGGGGCGGGTTCTACGAAGCCGGCGGGCTGCTGATCGCGGACCGCTATACCACCAGCAACGCCGTCCACCAGACCGGCAAGCTGCCGCCGGAGAAGCGGGACGCCTTCCTGGACTGGCTGTTCGACTTCGAGTACCATCTGCTGGGGCTGCCGGAGCCTACCCGCGTGCTGTATCTGGACATGCCCGTCGAGGCCACGGAGCAGATGATGCGCCTGCGGGAGGAGGCTACCCATACCAAGGCCGATATTCACGAGAAGGACGAGGCGTACCTCCGCCGCTGCCGCGAAAACGCCGCCTATGTGGTGGCACGGTGCGGCTGGACGCGGATCGACTGCGCAAAGGATGGCGCGCCCCGCTTGATTAATGACATTCACCGCGAAGTGATGGCGTGTGTGGCCGACCTCATCGGCTGACCCGCCGGAAAGGAGATTTTTCTATGTCCAATTATGACAGACGCGACAGACAGGACGAGACGGCCATGTGGGACGCCGGTGAGGTCCGTCGTCAGGAGTCCGCTCAGCAGCAGCGCCGCGGCGATGAAAAGCGCCGCAGTGCCCGCCGCCGCACCGGCACCGCCATCTATCTGGTGTGCGTGGTGCTGGGCTCGTGCCTGCTGGCAGGTATCGGCTGGCTGATGATCAACGACCTGTGCTCCCTGAACAAGGCCCCTGTGGAGGTGGAGATCACCGTGGACGAGGGCGACAGCGTGTCCGATGTGGCCAAAAAGCTGAAGGACGCGGGACTGGTGAATTCCAAGGGATTTTTCCAGCTGGCCAGCGGCTTCCTGCATTACAGCCGCTACGTGGAGCCGGGCACCTATAAGCTCAACAGCGACATGGACTTCCGCGCCCTCATCGTGAACATGCACGACTGGAAGCAGGATTCCATGGATGCGCAGGGACTGGTGCAGGTCACCATCCCCGAGGGCTACACCGTCCGGCAGATCATCGACCTGCTGGCGGAGAAGGGCGTGGCCACCAAGGCCGAGCTGGAGGACGCCTGCGCGAACTTTGATTTCGAGAACTATTCCTTCCTGTCCTCCGACACGCTGGGCAGCATCGACCGCATGGAGGGCTTCCTGTTCCCCACCACCTACACCTTCGACAAGAACAAGACGGCGGTGTTCGCGGTAGATACTATGCTGACCATGTTCAAAAACGAGATCAGCCAGCAGATGCTGGAGGACATCAAGAATTCTCCCTACGACCTGAAGCAGATCATTACCATGGCCTCCATCATTGAGAAGGAATCCATCGGCGATGATACCGAGCGCAAGAATATCAGCTCCGTCATCCACAACCGTCTGGAGCGGCCCAATAGTGAGAAGGGCGGCCGCCTGCTGCAGCTGTGCTCCTCCATCAACTATATCATGGTCCACGATGGCATCAGCAAGTTCGATACCACCATCGAGAGTCCCTACAACACCTATATCCACGAGGGGCTGACCCCGGGGCCCATCTGCAATCCGGGCCTCAGCGCCATCAAGGCCGCCATCTACCCGGCGGACACGGACTATTACTTCTTCGCGCTGGGCACCGATGACAAGAGCCACTTCTTCACCGACTACAACGAGCATCTCCGCTTCATCAACAGTGCGGAGTACCAGCCCATCTACTCCTGATGCGGAAGCCGGAGCTGCTGTCCCCCGCAGGGGACTGGGAAAAACTGCGGATGGCCGTGCTCTATGGCGCGGACGCCGTCTATCTGGCGGGTACGTCCTTCGGCATGCGTTCCTTCGCGGGCAACTTCTCCGATGAGGAGCTGCCCCGGGCGGTGCGCTTCGCCCATGAGCACGGCGTGAAGGTCCACGCTACGGTAAACACCATGCCCCGCTGGGACGAGGCGGAGCAGCTGCCCGCCCATCTGGAAAAGCTGGATGCGGCGGGGGTGGACGCCCTGATCCTGGCGGATCTGGGGGCATTCACACTGGCGGGAAAGTACGCACCCCACTGTCAGCGCCACATCAGCACCCAGCAGTCCGTCGCCAACCACGTCTGCGCGCAGGCGTGGTACGATCTGGGCGCCACGCGGGTGGTGCTGGCGCGGGAGGTGAGCCTGACGGAAATCGCCGCCATCCGGCAGCGGGTCTCTCCACAGCTGGAGCTGGAGGCGTTCTGCCACGGCGCCATGTGTGTCAGCTACTCCGGCCGGTGCCTGCTGAGCAACTACATGACCGGCCGCGACTCCAATCGGGGCGAGTGCGCCCAGCCCTGCCGCTATCAGTACGCGCTGATGGAGGAGAAGCGCCCGGGGGAGTATTTCCCTGTGTTCGAGGATGAAAAGGGCACCTACATCATGAACAGCCGCGACATGTGCATGATCGACCATCTGGAGGATCTCATGGCTGCGGGTGTGGACTGCCTGAAGATCGAGGGCCGCGCCAAGTCGGCGTACTACGCCGCCATCGTCACCGGCGCGTACCGCCACTGTCTGGACGCTGTGGCCGCCGGAGAGCCGCTGGACCCCGTCTGGCGGGACGAGGTGGAGCACATCAGCCACCGCCACTACTCCACCGGGTTCTTCTACGGTCAGCCCGGGCAGTATTACGAGGATGCCCGCTACCTGCGGGACTGGCAGATCTGCGCTGTGGTGACGGACTGCACGCCGGACGGCGTGGCTACCATGAGTCTGCGCAACAAGTTTGCCGCCGGTGACACGGTGGAGATCGTGGGGCCGGACACCAAGCCCTTTACCATCACCGTCCCCGCCATGCGCGGGCCGGAGGGGGAGGTGCTGTTGGAGCCGAAAACACCACAGATGACCTTCACCATGGAGCTGCCGCAGGCCGTGCCGCCCATGAGCTTTATCCGCCATGCGGTAGAGCTGAGCGGGAAATAACGTACATAAAAAGGACGTCTGCCCACGGGCAGACGTCCTTTTTAACGTATTCACATATTGGAGGAGGGCTGGGCCGCGGTATCCGCGCCCGCATCCTCCGGAATGGAGGCGGCCTCCTCGTGACGCCGCTCGCATACCGCCAGAAAATATCCCCACGCCACCAGCGGCAGCACCGCCAGCGAGCCTCTGGTGAACCACCACTTCACCGCGCAGAACGCCCACGACGCGCCGACGTGGAAGCAACCCAGCGTGGCCAGATAGAACCACATCTTCCGCAGGTGCGCCCGGTCGTGGTCACACAGGTATTCCGCCAGCGCCAGCGAGGACTGCTTGGTGTTATTGGTAGAGAAGATGGTGGCGCTGTAAAAGCCGCGGGCGCCGGCAAAGCTGCTCCACTGGAAGCTCATGGCGAAGAACACGGGATACAGTGCGATCACCGTGTTCAGCTGCGGTGGCAGGAGAGCCAGCACCACCGCCGCCACCGCCGTGACGATGGGGGAGAGATAGTGTGTGTCCGCACCGCACCAGTGGGGCAGCAGCACCGTCAGCATGGTGCCCAGCACGTAGAGCGCCAGCGCGCCCAGATGCAGCAGCATGTCCGGCAGCTGCCATCGCAGCAGGTCGATGACCATCTCCAGGAGGTTCATGGTCTGGGCGTTGCCCATGACGCCGCTGTGTACCAGCACGGCATATGCGCCGAAGAAGCCGCCCACCGTGCAGAACGCCAAATGGCGGTAAAAGTCAATGTGGTCGTTTTCCGACAGCCTTTTCATAAAAACGCCGCCTTTCTCGCAAATATTCCGGCTTTCCAGTATACCAGACGGCGCGGGAAAGACAAGGGCGAAATCGCATAAATCGAAAAAATCCGCGGATTTCCTGTTGACAACGGCGCGGTACGTGGTACAATAACAGCATCTTTGATGACAAAGGCGATGACGAAGAAGAAACGCCGCGGCCGCCGCCAAGCGAGACGGGGAGAGTGAGAGCCCGTCGGGACCGGCGCAGCGTGGAGCCGCTTCTGAGCCTGCCGCGATGAGCGGCACGCTTCGTCCCCGTTACCGGACGGCTGAGAGGGCGGTTTTTCCGCCGAATCAGGGTGGTACCGTGAAGCAGCGCTTCGCCCCTGTGTGTACGCAGGGCGCGGGGCGCATTTATTTTTTCCGGAGGTGGTCAGCCTATGGGATACCACGTGGTGGACATGTCCGCCGATCCCCGCTGCGGCCAGTTTGCATATTTCCGCCGTATGACATTTCCCTTCGCCGGTATCACGGCAGAGGTGGACATCACGGACCTGATGGCCGCACGGAACGGACGCCCATTCTTTTTGAGTATGCTGTACGCCGTGACCCGCGCCGTCAACGCCGTGCCCCAGCTGCGCCGCCGCATCACGGAGGACGGTGCCGTGGTGGAGTACGACTGGTGCGCCCCGTCCTACACTGCCATGAAGCCCGACGGCGTCTATGTCTACTGCACGGTGGAGGGCGACCTGCCCTACGACGAGTTCGTGCGGCTGGGCCAGAGCCGCCAGCGGGAGGTGTTGGAGCGCGGTACCCTGACGGAGGACGGCGACATACGGGGCATGATCTTCGTGTCCAGCGTCCCGTGGCTCCACTACACCCAGCTCCAGCATCCGGCGGAGAGCCCCGATGACAGCAACCCCCGCATCAGCTGGGGCAAGTACGTCACCGTCAACGGCCGTACCACGCTGCCGGTGTCCCTGTTCGTCAACCACGCGCTGGCCGACGGCCTCCATATCGCCAGATTTTTTCAGGGGCTGGAGACGGAACTGGCCGCCCTGTGCGCACAATGGAGAGCAGAACAAATAAATTTATAATACAAAAGGAGACGAAAAAGATGAGCCATCCCTATCACGGCCTGAACGAGCTGCGGGAGCTGTTCCTGAAGTTCTTCGAGACCAAAGGCCACCTGCGCCTGCCCAGCTTTTCGCTGGTACCCCAGAACGACAAATCCATCCTGCTGATCAACGCCGGCATGACCCCCATGAAGCCCTGGTTCAAGGGCGAGGAGGAGCCGCCCCGCCGCCGCGTCTGTACCTGTCAGAAGTGCATCCGTACCGGCGACATTGAGAACGTGGGCAAGACCGCCCGCCACGGCACCTATTTTGAGATGCTGGGCAACTTCTCCTTCGGCGACTACTTCAAGCACGAGGCCATCGCCTGGAGCTGGGAGTTCCTGACCAGTCCCGAGTGGGTGGGCCTGGAGGCCGACCGCCTGTATCCCTCCGTCTATGAGAGCGATGACGAGGCGTGGAACATTTGGCACGATGAGATCGGCATCCCCGCCGAGAAGATCTTCCGCTTCGGCAAGGAGGACAACTTCTGGGAGCACGGCTCCGGCCCCTGCGGCCCCTGCTCCGAGATCTACTATGACCGGGGCGAGAAGTACGGCTGCGGCAAGCCCGGCTGCACCGTTGGCTGCGACTGCGACCGGTACATGGAGGTCTGGAACGTGGTGTTCTCCCAGTTCGACAACGACGGCCACGACCACTACACCGAGCTGAAGCAGAAGAACATCGACACTGGCATGGGCCTGGAGCGTTTGGCCTGCGTCAGCCAGAACGTGGCCAGTCTGTTCGACGTGGACACCGTCATGAACATCACCAACAAGGTCAGCGAGATCACCGGCGCCAAGTACGAGCAGAGCGACAAGATCGACGTCTCCCTGCGGGTCATCACCGACCATATCCGCTCCGCCACCTTCATGATCTGTGACGGTGTTCTGCCCAGCAACGAGGGCCGGGGCTATGTGCTGCGCCGCCTGCTGCGCCGGGCCGCCCGGCACGGCAAGCTGCTGGGAGTGAACCATCCCTTCTTATATGAGGTGTGCGACACCGTGGTCCATGAGAACGAGGGCCACTATCCCGAGCTGCGGGAGCGGCAAGCCTATATCACCAAGGTCATCCGCACGGAGGAGGAGAACTTCGCCAAGACCCTGGACGCCGGCATGAAGATCTATGACGATATGCTCTCCGCCCACAAGGCCCAGGGGGAGACCGTGTTCTCCGGCGCTGACGCCTTCAAGCTGTACGACACCTACGGCTTCCCCATCGACCTGACCGTGGAGATGGCGGAGGAGGCCGGCATGACCGTGGACCAGGAGGGCTTCAAGGCTCTGATGGAAGAGCAGAAGGTCCGCGCCCGCAAGGCCCGGGAGGCCCTGGGCGACCTGGGCTGGGCAGGCATCGAGTTCGGCAAGGACATGCCCGCCACGGAGTTCGTAGGCTATGATCGCTCCAGCGAGCAGGGCAGAGTCCTGGCCCTGGTGGCCGACGGGGAACTGCGGGACGAGCTGGCTCAGGGCGTGGAGGGCATCCTGGTGCTGGACCAGACGCCGTTCTATGCCGAGATGGGCGGCCAGGTGGGAGACCACGGCACCATTCAGGGACCCAACGGCACCTTCCAGGTGACGGATGTTCAGAAGAACAAGGGCGGCAAGTTCATGCACTCCGGCAAGGTGGTCTCCGGCACCCTCAGCGTGGGGGAGACCGTCACCGCATCCATCGACGTGGAGCGCCGGAAGGCCATCATGCGGGCTCACAGCGCCACGCATCTGCTGGACGCTGCCCTGAAGAAGGTCCTGGGCGACCATGTGCATCAGGCGGGCTCCCTGGTGGAGCCGGACCGGCTGCGCTTTGACTTTACGCACTTTGAGGCTATCACCCCGGAGCAGCTGGCTCAGATCGACAAGCTGGTGAACGACGCCATCCTGGAGGGCTACCCCGTGGCGACGGAGGTGCTGCCCATCGAGGAGGCCAAAAAGAAGGGCGCCGTGGCCATGTTCGGTGAGAAGTACGGCGATATCGTCCGCGTGGTGGAGATGGGCGACTTCTCCATGGAGTTCTGCGGCGGCACCCATCTGGACAACACCGCCAAGGCCGGTCCCTTCCGCATCAAGTCCGAGGGCTCCGTCGCCTCGGGCGTCCGCCGGATCGAGGCCACGGTGGGCCGACTGAGCCTGGACACCATGAACCGGAATCAGGAGCTGCTGTTCCACGCCGCTCAAGTGCTGAAGACAACACCTGGTGAGCTGGCCGCCAAGGCGGAGCAGCAGGCAGCGGAGATGAAGGAGCTGCGCCATGAGCTGGAGAAGTTCAAGTCCGAGGCGTCCCTGGGCGAGGCCCGGCAATTCCTGACCGCCGCCAAGAACGTGGGCGGACTGAAGGTCCTGACCGCTATCCGTAACGGCATGGATGCGAACGCCCTGCGGCAGATGGGCGATTTCCTGCGGGACAAGGCCCCGGATGTTGTGGCAGTGCTGGCTTCTGCCAATGGGGAGAAGATCACCTTCCTGGCAGTCTGCGGTCCCGAGGCGGTGAAGCGCGGCATCAAGGCCGGCGACCTGGTGAAGAGTGTCTGCGCCATCTGCGGCGGCAAGGGCGGCGGCAAGCC
>CDYZ01021523.1_pt1 | contig 44422 bp, 39 predicted proteins | sample 554921 | NCBI WGS metagenome assembly CDYZ01 (sample SAMEA3182058, study PRJEB8094) | gut metagenome | biome: human; feature: gut; material: Stool; isolation source: human stools | place: Canada | collected 2012-11-26 | reverse complement strand
GGCTGGGACTGTGCCAAAAGCTCATGTTCGTGTGGATTAAAGGCACTTGACAAGGGCAGCTTTTTGCGGTATGATAGAGATGTAAACCGCTTGAACAAGCGAAAAATCATACAAAATAGAGCGTTTGGGGAAAGATCCCACTTTCCATTGTAACTCATGTTTTGCGTGATTTCAAGTGTTTTCTCACGATTTGTGAGTTTTTGTAGATTTAGCCAAAATGAGGAGAGAAAATATGGATATTATGCTGCAAAGAATTCTATCCCTGATCCCGGACCGGCATGGGGCGGATGCGGAATTTGCCCGGTCGCTTGGCTACAAAAGCGGCAATGTGGTGGCCGACTGGCGGGCCGGACGGAGCGGCTCCTACCGGGGAAAGCTGCGGGAGATCGCTGAAAAATACAATGTGACAGTGGACTGGCTGTGCGGCAATTCGCCGCAAATAGAAAAGCCCGCCCTCCCGGCGGAGGACGGACTGGGTGGGGAGAGCCTGGGGGCGCTGCTGGCCCGGCTGACCCCGGCGGAAAAGCAGCGGGTAAGGGACTTTGCGGCGGGGCTGCTGGCCGCCCGGAATGGTTGACCGGCGGCAGTTTTCTTCTCGGTTTCTCTCCTGGGATAAGGGGCTGCCGGCTGCTTTCCACGGTTTTATTGTAGCAGATGATGAGTCCCATAATCCGGACTGAAAGTCCATGCGCGCGTACATATACACGCATGTAGCGCGCGGGTACGGGCGGGTGCACACGCGTGCGCGAGAGAAAAAATGTAAAAAGTTTTGGCGCCGGCCTTTTTCAAAAGGCAGGTCGCTCACCGCAGCGAGCGAAATACCATTCGTGCATTAGCTCAAAAATATCAGCTAGATATTTTTGCGGAAAGCATCCCACACAGACTGGTCCTTTGCGCAGGCTTTGTGCTCCCCAACGCACCAAAAAGAAAAAGACGCCCAAAGGCGTCTTTTTCTTTTTGGTGCGGAAGATGGGACTTGAACCCACACGTCATGGACACACGCACCTCAAACGTGCCTGTCTGCCGATTCCAGCACTTCCGCATAGCGCTTTATTATTATACCATCTTATTCCCTGTTGTCAAGACGGTTTCTTGGCAAACTCCATCAAAAATAAGGATAAAATTTAGGGGACAAAGGGGGTTGACATTTTGGAATCATTACGAGGTGTTTTAGGGCCTTGCCTGCCGGAGGCACGATTTTCCACACCCATTTAGTGGGATATTTCCTCCAAAAGCCCTTGATCGTCACAATTTTGACACAAATTTGGGCTTTTCCACCCCGCAAATGTGGAAAACCCGGTGGAAAGTGTGAAATACTTTCCGTATAGCGGCCTTTACAAATCGGGGGCGCGGTGTTGCATTTTTGCCCCAAAAACGATATACTGAAAAGCGAAAAATCACCCCGCAAGGAGGCCGCCATGCCCACACTTACCGATCCCGCCGTCATCAAGGAGCTGCTGCAGCGCCATGGGTTTTCCTTTTCCCGCGCGCTGGGGCAGAATTTTATCATCAACCCCGGCGTATGCCCCAAAATGGCGGAACTGGGCGGTGCCGCCCCCGGTGTGGGGGTGCTGGAGATCGGACCGGGCTTTGGCGTGCTGACGGCAGAGCTGTGCCGCCGGGCGGAAAAGGTGGTGGCGATCGAGCTGGATGACCGGCTGCCGCCCATCCTGGCGGAGACGCTGGCGGAATTTAAGAATGTGACCATAGTGCAGGGGGATGCGATGGTGCTGGACCTGCCGACGCTCATTGCAGAGCACTTTGCCGGGATGCCGGTGGTGGTGTGCGCCAACCTGCCCTACTATATCACCTCGCCCATCATCATGCGGCTGCTGGAGGGGCCACTGCCCATTCGTTCGCTGACGGTGATGGTGCAAAAGGAGGCCGCGGTGCGCATTACGGCGGCGCCGGGCACCCGGGAATGCGGGGCTATCAGCGCGGCGGTGTGGTATTACAGCACGCCGAAGCTGCTGTTCCCGGTCTCACGGGGGTCTTTTCTGCCGGCCCCGGCGGTGGATAGCGCGGTGATCCGGCTGGACCTGCCGCAGGAGCTGCCAGAGGACCTGCCGCCGCGGGAGGACTTCTTTGCAGTGGTGCGGGCCGGGTTTGGCCAGCGGCGCAAAACGATGCTCAATTCCCTTTCCGCCGGGCTGCGGTGGGAGAAAGACGCCACCCGTGCACTGCTGACGGCGGCGGGTATTGCCGAAAATACCCGGGCGGAGCAGGTGACGCTGGAGCAGTGGAAGGCGCTGACGCGGGCGTACTTTTCTATGAAGAAAAGCAGGTAAAAGACCTATTTAAGCCAAGATAGTGGTCGCCTGACGGCGGGGCGAGGCCTTTTACAAGGCTTGGTGAGCACCGCTGCCGCGGGGGGGGGCAGGTTGGTAGTCGCCTTCGGCGTCGCGGAGATTTTGTAGGGTGCAAAGCCAGTACGCCTACCCGGCGGGGGCCTACTTTTGTTCGTGCAAAAGTAGGCAAAACACGCTTGGGGCTGTGCCCCAAGGCCCCCTCGCCGCTAAGCTGCGGCTGGATACGAACGATGCTTTGGCATCGTCCGTACGGCGCCGCAGATACGCTCTCAAGGTGCCTGCGGCGCATTTTATTTTGGCCCCAGCAGGAACCGAATTAAAATAAACACCTTATAAGCGTCGTCTAGCCCCAGATCCGGGAAGCTGTAGGCCTTCCGGTCGGGGCAAATGGGGCCCCCGCAAGGTCGCAAGACCTTGTGGGGAGAGGAGGATGCACTGTAGCGGGGAGGGCTGCCCGAAGCAAAGCATAGGGTCAGCCCGACTCAAGCGGAGGTTGCGTCCGACGAGCGTCGGGTCTTCAGGGCGGAGCCCTAAATGACTTTTGGTTACTTTTCTTCACAGAAAAGTAACCCCCCGCCGGGCAGGCGTGCAGTTTATGCCTTTGCAAAAGGCTCCGCCCCGCCGACAGGCGAGATGATACTTTGGCATGATTTGTGCCATCAATCCTCCGGTTCGCTCCGCTCACCACCTCCCTTTACACAAGGGAGGCTATGGGTTGGGGTGAGATGGGTTTGGCCGGGAAAAGAAAAAACTCCCCGTATGGGGAGCTTTTTCTATGTACGCTTATTCTTCCTGCGGTTCCCCCTTGGGGTGGTTCACCAGGTAGGAGAGGGTCAGCAGGCTATCGCCCAGGTGGACATTGACCGAAGGATATTCCTCATACTTCAGCTTAAAATCGTAGCTGGAGAAATTCCAGAACGACCGGATACCGGATTCCACCAGTGTTTCCGCCATCTGTTCGGCGGCATCCCGAGGAATACACACCACCGCCATGTGCGGGCCGCGCTGACGGCAGAATTCCGGCAGGGTGGCAATATCCTGCACTGTCAGGCCATTGGGAAGCACCTGACCGATCTTCTCCGGGGATTTATCGAAGGCCCCGATCAGCTCAAAGCCGCGGTCCCGGAACAGGTCGTCCTCCCGGATAAGGCTTTGGCCGCGGGTGCCGCAGCCGATGAGAATGGCCGGGATCTTTTTTTCGACGCCCAGGATAGCGCCGATCTCTTTATACAATAGCTCCACATTGTAGCCATAGCCCTGCTGGCCAAAGCCACCGAAGCAGTTTAGGTCCTGACGGATCTGACTGGCGGTGACCTTCATCTGCGCGGCCAGCTCCTTGGAGGAGATACGGGTCACGCCGCTGTGCAGCAGCATCCCCAAATAGCGGTAGTACCGCGGCAGGCGCCGGATCACCGAAATGGAAACCGTTTTTTCGTTCATGCTCGCTCACCTCGTATTATCCTGCGGCACGGTGGGGCATACGCGGGGTGCCGCTTTACCTATATGATACCGCTTTTTCGGCCGTTCGTCAACTTTTTATCTAATTTTGGGGAGGCACCTGCTTATGCACAATTGCAAACATTTCGTGAAAATTTCTCACTTTCGTTTCTTTTTGCGGTGGGATTTGTTATAATGAAAATAGAAGTACCCGCTCCTGGGCGGAGCGCTATGCAAAAATAACATAAAGGAGCGTTGACCCAGTTGGTGACTACCCGCAAGCCACAAAAACTGCATCCTACCGTGCTGGTATTGGTGACCGACCAGCTTAGCTGCGACCGTTTGATCCTGGCCGGGAGAGCCCTAGCCGATGAACACCAGTGCGTACTGGAGGTACAGAATATCGCGCGGTTTGGCAATGTGCCGGACCCCGCCGCTATAGAGCACCTGTACCGCACCAGCCTGAATGCCGGCGCCCGCATGACCGTGCATTACAGTGAAGACCCTGAACGCAGCCTGGTGCAGCTGCTGGCGGATAGTCTGCCCCACTATGTGGTGACCGGTATGCCCGGCGGCGGCAGCGACCTGCTGCCCCGGCTGTGGACTCGCTTTGAGTACCTGACCTTTTACACCGTGGACCCTGCCGGCGATGCGCAGGAGGTGACCGCGGTGGACCGCGCGCTGGTGTAAGCGCAATAAAACCGAGGAGAACAAAAGAGGTATGGAGAAGAGAACCTTTACCCTGGATTCCAGCGATGGCAAAAGCAAGCTTTCGGGCTTTTTATTCCTGCCGGAAGGACACCCCCGCGCTGTGGTACAGATCTGCCACGGCATGTGCGAGTACATCCTGCGGTACGAGGAGCTGGCCCAGCACCTGACCGACGCCGGTTATGCCGTTTGCGGTATTGATCACCTGGGGCACGGCTCCACCGCCCGTCTGAACAATGAAATGCTGGGCTACTTTGGCGAAAAAGGCGCCTGGAACAACCTGGTGGAGGATCAGGAGATCGAGCGGAAGGCCATAAGCGCCCACTTTGCCGGGCTGCCCTACTTCCTGCTGGGACACAGCATGGGCTCCTTTGTGGCGCGGCTGTACGCCGCCCGCTACGGCAAAAACCTCCAGGCGCTGCTCATCAGCGGCACCGCCGGGAAGAACCCCGCCGCCGGTCCCGGCAAGGCGCTGGTTGCCTTGGTTTCGCTGTTCGGCGGCAAGAAGGGGACCTCCAAGCTGCTGTATATGCTGACCACCGGCAACAACAATAAACAGACCGAGCAAAAGACCTTGGTGGACTGGATCTGCCACGACGAGGAGGTCTGCCGCAAGTATATCAAGGACCCCTGGTGCAGCTTTATCTTTACCAATAGCGGCTACGGCGAGCTGCTGGAGCTGGTGGACCGCTGCAACCGTCCCGAATGGTATGCCGCCATCCCCAAGGACCTGCCCGTGTGGCTGTACGCCGGGGATGAGGACGCCGTAGGCAATAACGGCAAGGGCGTCACCGAGGTGTACGAGGGCCTGAAGGCCCAGGGACTAAAGGAGGTCACCATCACCCTGTACCACGGTGCCCGCCATGAGGTGCACAATGAGGCACTGAAGGAGGAGCTGTTCCGGGATATCATTGATTACCTGGACAGCCACATGCCCAAGGCCGAATGACCCACCGAAAAGTACAAATCCCCGTCTTTTGGCGGGATTTTTTGTTTCATGAAACATTTTGCCTTCACTTGACAAGAGCTCATATGCTTTTGGGAGCACACAAAAGGCGGCACAGCCACCAGTACTGCGCCGCCTTTTGCGGGATGATCTATCGGAAAAGTGTGTGGTATGTATGGGTTACGCCTCTACCTTGTTTTTCTCCGCATGCATGATGGGCAGCCACTCGGTAAACGCAATGATAAGCGAAACAAAGATACAGATAGGGCTGAGTACGATGCAGTTGATAAATTCCTTACGAGCTTCGATGTACGCCTGGGTATGCATAATGATATCCTCCTCATAAACCTCTCGGGGTTTTGGTTTGATACCATTATACGGCTGTCCAACGCTAATTTTTCGGAAAAAAACTCTCCCACATAAATCTTAGCGGATAATTTATCTTTCTGTCCCGGCACAGCATGGTATAATGGGTTGGAACATTATAAATGGATAGGAGGTGAACGGCATGATCCCCAAAAAAGAATGGGCGCGGGACACCCTGCGGATGCTGCTTCTATTGGGGGCAGCGGTGGCCGTATGCAGCGTGCTTTCCCGCGTGCACGATGACAACAACCCCTTTGCCGTTCTCATCTTTGTGCTGGCTGTCGCCATAGTGGCACTGGTCACCAACGGCTATGTGTGGGGTGTTCTGGCCTCGGTCATCGGGGTGTTCTGCGTCAATTACATGTTCACCTACCCCTTTTGGAGCTTTGATATGAGCATCACGGGTTACCCGCTCACCTTCGTGGTCATGCTGGTGGTCTCGGTGGTCATCAGCACCCTTACCACTCGGGTAAAGCAAACCGAACGCCTGCGGTATGAGATCGAAAGCGAAAAGCTTCGGGCGGATCTTTTGCGGGCGCTTTCCCACGATCTGCGCACACCGCTCGCCTCCATTGAGGGTGCCGACAGCCTGCTGCTGGAGCAGCCCGACCTGAGCGAAGCGGAGCGCCGTACCCTGCTGGAGCAGATCCGTCAGGAGACCCGGTGGCTGACCCGCATCACCGAAAATATGCTCTCGGTCACCCGTATGGCCGGGGAACAGGTAAGCCTGCACCGCACCGATGAGGTGGTGGAGGAGATTGTGGACAGCGCCGTGATGAAGCTGCGGCGCAGCCGCAATACCCTGCCGGTCACGGTCATCCGCCCGCAGGAGATCCTGACCGCCCCGATGGATGCCACCTTGATGGAGCAAGTCATTCTGAACCTTTTGGAAAACGCGGTGAACCACGCCGAGGGCGCTACCCGCATCCGGGTGGAGATCGCCGGGCAGGGGGATACCGTGATGATCGCTGTGGAGGATGACGGCGCGGGCTTCCCTCCAGAGCTGCTCCCCCAGCTTTTTGACCGCAAGCTGCTGCCGCAGCCGCGCTCCTGCGCTGATGGCCGCCGGGGACTGGGACTGGGGCTCACGCTATGCAGCGCCATCATAAAAGCACACGGCGGCCGCATGACCGCCGAAAACCGCCCCGAGGGTGGAGCGCAGGTATGCCTGTGGCTGCCTGCCGGAACCGAAGATGAGGAGGAAACCGAAGGATGAAACACTGTGATAAGATCATGATCGTAGAGGATGACGCCGGCATCCGGCACTACCTGCAAAGCACCTTGAGCAACGCGGGCTATGATACCGTCGCCGTGGGGGATGGCCGCTCGGCGCTGGCGTTGGCGGCCTCCCACTGTCCCGATTGCGTCCTGCTGGACCTGGGCCTGCCCGATATGGATGGCATTGGCATCATTCAAAGCATCCGCAAATGGAGCAGTGTTCCCATCATTGTCATTTCTGCCCGCATGACCGAGGACGACAAGGCCGGCGCACTGGATCTTGGTGCGGATGATTACCTCACCAAGCCCTTTGGCACCGTGGAGCTGCTGGCACGCATCCGCACGGCGCTGCGCCACACCCGCAAGGCCTGCGGCGGCGAGGAGCTGCGGGAGGGCCAGTACATCGTGGGGGATCTTGTCATTGACTACAATAAGCACCGGGCCTACCTGGACGGCGAGGACGCCGGCCTGACCCCCAGTGAGTTTAAGATCCTGGCGCTGCTGGGCCGCTATGCCGGGCGGGTGCTTACCTACCAGCAGATGCTGCGGGAGCTGTGGGGCCCCGCGGCCAACCCCCGGGATAACAAGCTGCTGCGGGTCCATATGGCCAACCTCCGCCGCAAGCTGGAGAAAAATCCCGAAGAACCCCGGTACCTCTTTACCGAGGTGGGCGTGGGCTACCGCCTGGCGGAGGGGGAAGGCACCGAACCGCTGGAGTCAGATTCCACCGAGGAAACCGAAGAATAAAAAAATTCCCCTGTCCACCCGCGTGGGTCTGGACAGGGGATTTTACCTTTGCTTGACAAGGACACACACGCTTTTCGGAGTTTTTGCGCGGGAGAAATGGCGTCCGAGGAAGCGCGGAGCGGCAGGCAGACTGGCGCCTGTCAACGCGACGCACAAAGTCGGACGGTATTTATATCCGCAAAAGCCGTATCTGCTCTTGCCAAGCGAAGGTATATTCATCACAGGGGCGGGAAGAATTCATTCTCCCGCCGTTTTGCGTAGGTCTGCTCCAGCATGGCACGGTGGGAGCAAAACGCCGCGTCGGCGAAATATTTGGCCCCGGTGGGGCATCCCTTTACACAGGCCTGGCACTTGATGCAGATGCCGCTGCAAACGGTCGGCTCCTCCTTTGGGATCGACCCCATCGGGCATCGGGCGGCGCACAGCCTGCACCGGGCGCATTTCAGGGGGTCGGTCAGCGGCTTCGCCTTCAAAAAGCACGCTGGTTCCCCATCCAGTCCCAGCGGGGTGTAGTAGGGCCCAATCGGCTCCCGGCCGGGCACCGCTGCCGGAATGGGCCGTTCCCGTTCCCGCAGCGTATGCGCCGCGTTCCGGGCAAAGGCATCCGCCGCGGCAATATCCTCGGCATCCGGCCGGCCATGGGCCAGCGCCGGCGCAAAGGCATGCTCGCCCACCATTGCCGCCGCGGCCGCCGGGCAAAAGCCGTTCCCGGAAAGCACCTCGCACAGCTCCTTCAGGGCGTCATCATAGCCGCGGTTGCCGTACAGCACCACCGCCACGGCCGCTGCGCTCCCGCCGGTAAAGTGCCCCCGCAAAAAGGGCAGCAGCACATTGGGCAGCCGCCCCGCGTAGGTCGGGCTCCCCCAGAATATCAGATCTCCTTCGCCAAAGGCATAGTTTTGTTCCCGTGCCGGGGGCAGGGTGTAGTCCAGCTCCCGCACCGGCAGGGCCAGCGCTTCCCCGGCCGCTTCGGCCATCCGCCGCAGCACCCGCCGGGTACTGCCGCAGGCGCTAAAGTACACCGCCCACACGCTTTCAAAACGCATAAATTTCCCTCACTCGGCAAAAAGCGCCGCGTCCATTTCCCGCAGGTCGGGGGCAATCAGCGGGGTAAATTCCATCTTCTCCAGAATATCCCGCCGCAGGTCCGCCCCGGGGGCGATCTCGCACAGCAGCAGGCCCTCCGGCGTCAGGCGAAACACCGCGCGCTCGGTGATATACAGCACCCGCTGGGTCCCCTTTTGGTTGGAGTACTCCCCGGAAAAGGTGATATGCCCCACCGCCTGCCGGAACTTGCGGATATTGCCGTCCTTTATGATGCGCAGCCGGCCGCCTTCCAGCCGGATCTCGCTTTCCCCGGCGGTAAAGCTGCCCATAAAGCACACCTTCTTCGCTCCCTGCGAGATATTGATGAACCCGCCGGGCCCGGGGATCTTCTCCCCAAAGCGGCTCACATTCACATTGCCCTCCCGGTCAAATTCAGCCCCGCCCAGGCACGCCACATCAATGCCGCCGCCATCATACAGGTCAAAGATATCCGGCTGCTTTATCATGGCATCGGCATTGTAGGCGGCGCCGGTCAGCAGGCCGCCCTGCGGCGCCCCGCCTATCGTCCCGGATTCAATGCTGAGCGTCACCCGCTCCAGCCGTTTTTCCTCGGCCAGTACATTGGTGATAAGGGTAGGCACCCCGATCCCGAAATTAACAAAGTCACCGTCCTTTATTTCCGCGGCGGCCCGGCGGGCCATCACCTTTTTGATGTCCGGCGGCACCGGCGGCAGCCCCTCCAGCGGGATGCGCACCCGCCCGGTAAAGGCCTCCACCCAGCGCTCCTCGGTGACAAACTGCTGCCGGGAGTTTTCCTCCCGCCCCACCACGATGTAATCCACCAGGCAGCCCGGCACCACCACATCCTTGGCGTTCATGGTGTGGGCGGGCGCCAATTGATCCACCTGGGCCAGCACCAGTCCGCCGCTGTTGTGGGCGGCGGCGGCCATCTCGTACTGCTCCAGCAGGAAGGCCTCCTTTTCCATGCTGATGTTCCCATCGGCATCGGCAGTGCTGCCCTTGATGATGCAGACATCCAGCGGGAACGCCGGGAAAAAGAGCTGCTCCTGCCCGGCCAGCTCCACCAGCTGCACCACTTCCTCGCCGCTTTCCCAGGCCTTTTGGTTCATGCGGCAGCCATCCCGCCGCGGGTCCACAAAGGTCCTGAGCCCCACTGAGGTCAGTACCCCCGGCTTTTTGCCGGCGATGGCCCGCATCATGTGCGACATGACCCCCTGCGGAGCCATAAACAGCGCAAAATCCCCTGCGCTGATGTGGGGGTAAATGGCATTGGCCAGGCTGAGATTGCTGCACAAAAGCCGGGAGAGCATCCCCCGGTGCGCAAAATGATTGATGCCCCGGCGGCGGCCATCGCCGCCCAAGCCCGCCACATTCACCAGCCGCAGGTCACGGGGGTGGCCCTCCCGCAGGAAGCGCTCCTCCATCTCACACAGGATATCCTCCGCCAGCGAAAAGCCGATAAAGCCATCCACCGCCACCGTCATGCCGTCCCCAATCAGGGCGGCGGCCTCGGCGGCCGAGATCACCTTTGCCATGCTCTCTCCTCTCTCATTCCCCGGTAAATACCCGGGGCCGTTTTTCCAGGAAGGCCGTCATGCCCTCTTTGCGGTCCCGGCTTTCGCCACATTCGCCAAAGAGACTCCGTTCCCATTCCAGCGCTTCCTCCAGCAGCATTTCCCGTCCGCCGTTCACGCTCCGCTTGGCGCAGGTCACAGCGTAGGGGCTGTTCCGGGCGATCTCCTCCGCCAGGTTCAGTGTTTCCTCCAGCAGGCTGCCGGCAGTAAAGACCCCATTTACCAGACCCCATTCCCGGGCCGTTTCGGCGGTAATTTCCCGCCCGGTAAAGATCATCTCCTTGGCCCGCGTTTCACCGATAAGCCGGGGCAGCCGCTGGGTGCCGCCCGCCCCGCATATGGTGCCCAGGGTCACCTCCGGCACCGCAAAGCTCGCCGCCATGGAGGCGCAGCGCAGGTCACACGCCAGCGCCAGCTCACAGCCGCCGCCCAGCGCCATGCCGTTCACCGCGGCCAGCACCGGCATCGGCAGCTCCTCCAGGTTGGTGTTCAGGCGGCTGCCCAGCAGCGCCCAGTCATACAGCTCCCGGCCATCCATGGCCGCCATCTCCCGTATATCCGCCCCGGCGCAGAAGAACCTCCCCTCTCCGGTGAGTACCAGGGCCCGGGGGGCGCGGCGGTGCACCTCATCCAGCAGGGCTTCCAGCTCCGCCATGGTGCGGCGGTTCAGCACAAAGGGCTTACCCTCCCCCGTCATCGTCAGCAGGGCCAGCTCGGGGCTGGGCATGGTCAGTATCGTTTTCATGGGTTTTCTCCTTCTTCTCTCAGCCCAGCCAGATACAGATGGGCAGCGCGATGAGGAAGGTACACAGCACCGGGATCACCGCGCAGGTCACAAAGTTATACTTATAGCTGGCCTTGTGGGTGGTGTGGCAGATGCCGAACACCGAAACAATGGAGCCGTTCCACGGCATGGAATCCAGCCCCCCGGAGCCGAGCGAGCACAGCCGGTGGATAAATTCCAGGCTGTACCCCTGCCCCGCATAGCTCAGGAAGATATCCTTCAGCGAGGTATACATCAGCGTCAGCCCGCCGGAGGAGGAGCCGAGGATGCAGGCGAAAATATTGCTGCCCACGGCGGCCACCACATAGGGGTTCGCGGTGGAAGCCTCCAGCAGCTCCACCGCCCAGGCATAGAAAGGGGTGATCTTCGCCACCGCACCAAAGCCCACAATGGTAGCCGTGTTGATGATGACCGTCACGGAGCTGCCCGCCGCCTGGTTCATGGTGGAGAGCATCTCTCCCCACGGGATGCTGCGCCAGAAAAGCCCCAGCGACAGCACAATGCCGATGAGCAGGCAGGCCACAATGCCGATCTCCGTCACATTAAAAAGCACGATAACAGCCGTCAGCGGGATAAAGCTGACCACGGTGCCGGGAGTGGGCCCCTCATGCTGGCGCACACCGCCCTCCGGTGGGGTAAAGTGCTCACCCCGTCCCTTTGCCTTCTTTGCCTGGCGGTTCATGTACCACACAATGAGCACCGCCATGACGACCGAAGCCGCCAAGCCGGGGATCAGCCCGGCGTAGGAGGGGGTGCCCAGGCTCTGCATCGAAACGATGTTGCAGATCTGCGGTGAAAAGGGCCCGGTCATCGCAAAGGTCCACATGCCGCCGCACACAATACCCGGCAGCAGGTAGGTGGGCAGGTCCGCCTCCTCAAAGAGCTTGAGCGCGATGGGATAGATGGCGAAGATGATGACAAAGCTGTTGATGCCGCCGTAGCTCAGCAGCGCCGCCGAAATCAAGCACGCCACCATGCAGTTTTTGGCGCCGAACCACCGCACCACCGTTTCGCCGATCTTCGCCGCCGCCCCGCTGATCTGGTACAGGCTGCCCAGGATGTTCCCCAGCAGGAAGATCATAAAGTAGGAAACAAAGAAGGAGCCGACGCCCGCTACATATACCCCGGTCACCGAATCCAGCACCGGCAGCCCGCTCATCACTGTTACCAGCAGCGCCGCCAGCGGCCCCACTATAATGGGCGAGACCCGCCGGAAGATGAGTACGGTCATGCCGCACAGTGCCAGCAGGATGCCCAGTCCGCTTAATATCACTTCATTCATGGAGGTGTACTCCTCTCTTTTCGGTCATTTTTTCCGCTTCTCTATGTGCAGAAAAGGAGGACAATGGGGCTGGCATTGTCCTCCTCTCCGCAAAGGGGAACATGAAAATGAAGAGAAAATCAATCAGAACTTCGCGTGGAAGCGCTCCTCGTATACCTTGATGAGCCCCTCCCGGAAATCGGGATGCGCGATCTTGATGAGCTCTCTGGCGCGCTCGCGCAGGGTCTTGCCCTTCAGCTGGGCAATGCCGTATTCGGTCACCACATAGTTCACATCGTAGCGGCTGGTGGTCACGGCCGCGCCCTCATCAATGAGCGGAACGATCTTGGAGATGGTGCCCTTGGCGGCGGTGCTGGGCATGGCCATAATGGTACGGCCGCCCCGGCTCATATTGGCGCCGCGGACAAAGTCCACCTGGCCGCCCACGCCGCTGATCTGCCGCAGACCCACGCAGGTGGAAACCACCTGGCCCATCAGGTCCACCTGCACGCAGGAATTGATGGAAACAAGGTTATCGTTCTGGCAGATGACACGGGGATCATTGACATAGTCCACCGGCATCATGGCCACCTCGGGGTTGTTATCCACATAGTCATACAGGCGGCGGGTGCCCATCAGGAAGGTCGCCACGCTCTTGCCCTTGTGAATGTTCTTCTTCGCATTGGTGATAACGCCGGCCTCTACCAGCTCTACCACGCCGTCGCTGAACATCTCGGAATGGATACCCAGGTCCTTCTTGTCCTTCAGGAACAGGAGCACCGCGTCGGGAATGGCGCCGATGCCCAGCTGCAGGCAGTCGCCGTCCTTCACCAGGGAGGCAATATTCTCGCCGATGGCGCGCTCCACATCGCCGATATGGGGCGGGGCCAGCTCGATGAGGTCGGTCTCCTGCTCCACAATGTAATCCAGCTTGCTGACATGGATGAAGCTGTCACCCATGGTGCGGGGCATCTTGGGGTTGATCTGCGCGATCAGCAGGTCGGCGCACTCGGCGGCGGGCTTGGTGTAGTCGCAGGAAACGCCAAAGCTGCAATAGCCGTGCTCATCGGGGGTGCTCAGGTGCAGCAGCACTACATTGGGGTGCAGCGTGGTGCGGAACAGCTCCGGAATCTCGCTGAAGAACACGGGGGTAAAGTCGCCCCGGCCCTCCTCTATGGCCTTACGGGTGCTGCCGCCCAGGAACAGGCTGTTGTGGCGGAAGTGCTTGGAATTTTCGGGCAGGCAGTATTCGGCCTTGCCCATGGCCACCATGTGCACCACTTCCACATTCTCGTACTGCTCGGCATTGGCTACCATCGCGTCGGTCAGCAGGATGGGTTCGCCGGTCGCATGGGTCACTACTACCCGGTCGCCGGATTTAATATGCTTTACTGCCTCCTCGGCTGTGGTCAGCTTCTGTTGATACAGAGTTCTCCAGTCCTCCATTGTTACACCTCATTTTCTTTTATTATCGCTTCGCAGGCAGCCGCAAGCTGCTCCCTGCTGTTAATGACAAATTTGTGTTTGGCGGCCTTCAGGTGGGCATGGCCCGCGCACACGGCGGTACAGCCGCACACCACCAGGATGTACTCCTGCCCGCCCTCTCCGGCGGGCTCTATCTTCCATTCGGGGTGCCGCTGTTGCAGCTCCTTTACCGCGGCCACCCGGTCATAGCGTGGGTTGCAGCCCCCACAGTACTTTATGCCTATTCTCACGCTTCACCGGCGTGACGCCGCCGCAGCAGCTCCATGGCGTCCTGCCACAGCTCATCGCTTACGGTGGTATCCAGCACCACCTGCCGCAGCTCCGGTATCGCCTCCAGAATAGGCGGCGCCACCAGTTCTTCGGCCGTTACCACCGCGGAGGGACAGTTGCTGCATTGCCCCAGCATACGGAAGTACAAAACGCCGTCCTCCACCCGCACCACCTTTATGTCGCCATCGTGGGTGCGCAGGGCGGGGCGTACTTTTTCATCCAGAACCTGTTCGATCCGTTCCAGCATGGTTGCATCTCTCCTTGGGTCTTTGGTTTTCCCCCGCAAAGGGGGGCGGGGCAGAGCCGGGGCACAGCGCCCTGTGCCCTGCCCCGCGGGGAGATAAAGGGGTTATTCTATGAGGAGGTTATTCTTCAATATGGGCGATGGCCTTGGCCAGCTCCTTCTTGGCGTTCAGGTTGCCCTGGCGGCTTATCATGATGCGCTGAGCCTGGGGAGAACCGGCGCCGTGCATGGATTCGGTGCGGTAGCCAACGGCCGCGGTGCCCAGGGCCAGGTTTTCGATGAGACGCAGGATCTTCATGCGGTTTTCGGTGGTGACGGTAGCCACGCCGCGCAGGTACTTATCGATGTACGGACCGATCTTCTCATCGCGCAGGTCCTTCTCGGAGGGAGCGGTGACCATCAGACCGCCGGCGATATCCTCGGCCAGGCGGACGATCTCATAGGGGAAGCGGGTCACATTCTGCTTGCAGACATTGGCCAGCAGCAGATCAATGATGTAGTTGCCGCTCTCGGTCTTGTGGCCCTCGGCGGAGCAGGCGATACCGCAGCAGTACAGGGTCTCATTCAGGTGGGTCATCTCGATGAGCTTATCCTTGATGTGGCTGGCCTTGGCAGCGCCATTGTAGTCAGCGGCAACAGCAGCAGCACCGATCAGAACATCGCCTACGCCGACCTTGCAGCCGCCGTAGCTCTGGCGGTGGTAACCGGCAAAGCGCTCCACCAGCATCCCGGCAAACTCATGCTCGCCGCACAGGAAGATACGGTCATTGGGTACAAATACATCATCAAAGATGGTCAAGGCTTCCACGCCGCCGAACTCGGAGTTGCCGACATCGAGGGTGGAGCCCTCCAGCTTACGGGTGTCGCAGCTCTGGCGGCCGATGATCATGAACAGACCGGGGGTATCCAGCGGTACGGCAAAGGAAACCGCATAGTCCTTATCATCGGGACCCATGGACTGGGTGGGCATTACGATGACCTCGTGGGAATTGCAGATACCGGTCTGGTGGGCCTTGGCGCCGCGGACTACGATACCGTCGGGGCGGCGCTCCACAATACGCAGGAACATATCAGGATCTACCTGTGCATGGGGCGCCAGGGAACGGTCGCCCTTGGGGTCGGTCATGGCGCCGTCAACGGTCAGGTCGTTCTCGGCGGCATACTTCATGAACTTCACAAAGTTCTCGTGATAGTTGGTGCCGTGGGCCTTGTCGCACTCATAGGTGGTGGAGAACAGGGCGTTAAAGGCGTCCATGCCTACGCAGCGCTGGAAGCAGGCTGCGGTCTTCTGGCCGCACAGGCGCTGCATCTTTACCTTCTTGATGAGGTCCTCGGTGCTCTGGTGGATGTGGGTGAAGCGGTTGATGCGGGTGCCAGTGTAGGGGGAAACCACGGTCATCAGGTCCTCATACTCGGGCATCTGGGCCAGGTCGTAGGTCATACGGACGGAGTTGAGAGAAGGACGCAGAATGGGGCTCTCGGTGGGGTTATTGTATCTCTCACCGAACATATAGATCTCCATTTTGATCTTCTTAATGCTTTCGATATACTGTTCGCCTGTCATCAGTGCCATTTTCGTTACTTCCTTTCTTTCTTTGGATTCATCGTTAGTCGGCTCTGTTTATGTGCAATTAGTACAGCTCGGTATAGATCTTGATCAAACGGTCACGATCCAGTTCCACAAAGTTATTGGCCATCAGGCGGCCCTGGTTCGCTATTACGCTGTCCGCAAATTCCTCGATCTGCTCACGGCTCATGCCGTACTCGTGCAGGGCCTTCTTCTGGATGAGGTTATTCAGCAGCTTCTCCAGCTCCTCATAAACATCCTCTACCTTGCAGCCCAAGATATCGGCGATGAACTGATTGAGCCTCTCGATCTCGCCATCCTGGCGGATCTCCATATAGTTCTTCATTACGCCGGTAAACATGGCATAGTTGCTCTCGCCGTGCGCCACATGGAAGGTCGCACCCAAGGGATAGCTCATGGCGTGAACGGCGGCGCAGCCCGCATTGCCAAAGGCGATGCCCGCGTACAGAGAGGCCATCAGGAAGTCCTCCAGCAGCGGCATCCGGGCCTCAGGGCCGTCCGCAGCGATCTTCTTGTAGCCGTGCAGGATCATATCAATGGCCTTGTAGCCAAACATCCGGGTCATCTCGTTGCCCTTGGGGGAAAGGCTGGATTCCACGGCATGGATCAGGGCATCGATGGAGCTGGTAGCGAAGAAGCGGAAGGGCAGGCCGTTCAGCAGCTCAGGCACCAGCACGGCGCTGTCGGCATACATCTCATCCACCGCCAGGCCCTTCTTGGTGCCGCGGCTGTTCAGTGCCAGAATGGCGATGTTGGTCACCTCGCTGCCGGTGCCGCAGGTGGTGGGCACCAGTACCAGCTCCTTATCCTTCACGATCTCGGTCTTGCCATCGTAGAGATCCAGGATGGGGGAAACAGTTTTCAGTGCAAAAAGCTTGGAAATATCAATGACGGTACCGCCGCCGATGGCGATAACACGCTTATGGTCGCCTTTAATGTCCTTATACATGGCCTCTGCCATGTCATCGGAGGGCTCGCCAGCGCCGTATTTCTCCTGATACAGCACATCGCAGCCGAGGTTCAGCTTGCCAAAGAAGGGCTGGTAGATGTATTCGTTGGTGATCACCAGGTCACCAACGCCGATTTTGAATTCCGCAGCGAATTCTTCAGCGGTCTTAAACTTATAGATGGTCGGTTTAATAGAAAGCATTTTCATGGCGGTTTACCTCCCTTTTCTTTTCTCTTTGGGGCGGCGCGCTTTCGCGGAAAAGATGGAACTGACCTTGGGATCATCAGTTCCATCTTTCCCTTGCCCGCCGGGAGATGAGTGCGCGCCGCAGTGGGCTATCTCAACTCCCGCGGGTGGGGCATTTTCCCTTGCGGGGTAATTTCTTTAATGATCAGCAGCAGCCTTTTTTGTCCTCAGGCTTAAAGACCAGCTCCTCCGGAGAGGGGCCGCCGGCGGTCTTCTTGCGGTTCTTCAGGTTGATCACAGCCTCGGAGCCGTCAACAACAGCCCAGACGATGATACCGACCAGCAGAGCCCAGCCGGGGGTGAAGTAGGTCAGAGCGCCGGCGATAACGCAGGCGACACCGCGGTCATTGGCAGTGGTGCACATGCGGATACCGATGTTGCCGCAGGCGAAGGCCTGAACACCCATGGTGATGCCGAAGAAGATGGCAAATGCGGGCTTAATGAGGGTAACCAGCGGCAGAATGAGAACGGAGATTACGGTAGCTGCACGGAAGGTACATACGCCGTCCCAGTAGGTGTGCATGGTCTTGTAGCCTCTCTTATAGCGCTCGGTGATGGTCAAAAGACCGGAAGCCCACAGCGGGCCGCACATGGGGACCCAAGGAGCAAAGAGGGACATGATGGCGTTACGCAGGAAGCTGACCAGATTGGAACGGCTGGCATCGAAGATAACCTTCTCATCAGGACGGTAAGCGGTAGCCTCGGCAACAACTTCCTTCGCCAGTACAAAGTCGGAGAAGGCGATGATGTAGGTCGCCAGCGCGGAGGGGATTGCCGCCAGGAAGAAGCTCCAGGCCGGGAAGCCCAGACCAAAGATGGTGAAGTGCTCCAGAACATAGCCGAAGCTCAGGGGGGTAAAGCCCCACTGGATCTGAGGCAGCGGGATCTCGTGCAGCAGCACGGGAGCCAGAATGATGGCGAACAGCTGGGCAGGTACTACGCCCTGGTTACGCACTACATTCCAGAAGCGGCTCTTGGTCGCCTTGCGGGCAAAGGTGGGGTTAAACAGGAAGAAGTAGGACATCAGTACAGCGATGGCAACGGTCCAGGGGGCCTTGGGCATACGGGCGGAGAATACATTTACCGCGGCCGTTACGCCGGCGCCCAATACAATACCGGCCTTGATGCCCATGGGTACGGCATCTACCAGCTTACGGCCGATACCCGTAGCACCCATGATGAGGAAGCTGAGAGCAACCAGCATCTGCAGGGCTATCATCGCGTAAATACGGTCTACTTGTCCGGTGGCGTAGTTGGGCAGGTCCCACTGCTGCAGGAATTTCAGGGTCAAAGGCAGCGCGGGGGTGATCCAGCCGGGAACTACGGGGTCGCCCAGCAGAGAGGGCAGATAGTAGCAGATCGCGTTCAGAACACCGAAGGTCAGGGCCATCAGGAATACGCCGTTCTCATCAAAGCCAAGGGCAGCGATATTCGCGGGGTCATCTAGACCAAAGGTGGTCATGGTGGTGGTAACACCAGCGCCCAGACAGGCAACGCCCAGGAACATGGCGGCGGCCATCTCGGTCCAGGACCACTCGTGGTGGATCAGGGGGAGACGGATCTTGAAGGGGCCTACTTTGATACCGGGCTGCTCTTCACCGTAAGCACGCTTTTTCAGCGGGAACTTACCGGTCATAAAGCCTTCCGGTACCTCCACTTTTTTGGTTTCGGTCATTTCGGTCATGTGAAGTTTCCTCCTCGTCACAGTTTTTTGTGGTAACTCCTCTGCCGGCGGGCTGCTCCCCTGTCCCAATCAGGCGGCTGCCATCCGGCTGTTTCACAGTAAAGCGGGCCTTTCTCCAGGGGCGCGGCACAGCGGCCACCCGCTTTCATTTTCGATTATATCCAGCCAATTTCGGCTTGTAAACCGCCCCGGAGCAAGTTTGGCAGGGGTGTATTTTTGAGGAGAATTCCTTTGTTCACTTTTATTTTTGGCATATTTGCGGTTTTGGGTGTTTTTGCTACATTTTTTACATTTTTTGCGGAAAAATCGGGAGTTCGTGTTGTGCATCTGCAACAGTCACTCCCGATTTTCAAAAAATTTTGTTCCGTTTTTCCGCTTGATTCCTTGCTTTTCTGGCTATTCGTTAAAAATTTTTGAACAAATCAAGGGGTGTTGCATTTTTGCGCATCATTGCGTTTTTGCAACTATTCCCTCCCCTGCTCTATCTTTTTGCGCTTGCGCACAAAGGTGGAAGCATCCATGCCCAGGCTGCGGGCGGCGTCCCTTACATTGCCGTAGCGGCTGTACGCCCGCCGGATGTAGCTGATCTCCAGCTGCTCCACCAGCCTGTGCAGGTTCACCTGCTCAAAGTACTCCTCGCTATCCTTCTGGCTGATGGTGATGTTATCGGTGATGGGCAGCTCCTCCGGCTGGATGACATTGTTCTTGGAAATAATCATCATGCGCTCCACCACATTGTGCAGCTCCCGGATATTGCCGGGCCAGTTGTAGCTCTGCATGCAGATGATGGTCTCCGGGGCGAAGCGCTTTTTCTGGTGATATTTCTTGTTCATTTCGGCGGCATAGGCCGTCACGATATAGGGGATATCCTCCCGGCGCTCCCGCAGCGGCGGTACATTGATGGGCAGCACGCTCAGGGCATAGTACAGGTCCTCCCGGAACTTCTTTTCCCGCACCAGGGCCAGCAGATCAGCGCTGGTGGAAGCGATAATTCTCAGGTCACAGGGCTTATCGGCGCCGTAGCCCAGCGGCTTTACCTGCCGCCGCTTGATGGCTGAAAGCAGCCGGGTCTGGCTTTCGTGGTTCAGCTGCTCCACCTCATCCAGAAAGACCACCCCGCGGTTGGCCTGCTCCAGCAGGCCGGTCTTGCCCTGTGGGTATTCCGGTGAGACCCCCGGTCCCAGCCCGAACAGCTCGGCCACCATGGTGTCATCCGGCAGGGAGGCACAGGGTATGGTGATAAAGCGTTCCTTGCGTCGCTTGCTTTTGCTGTAGATGTACTCCGAAAGGGCGCCCTTGCCCACGCCCACCTCGCCCTGCAGCAGCACCGGCACCTCCATCTGGGCGGCGCGGTTCAGCAGGCTAATGACATTCTGCATGTTCTTATCGTGGAAAATAAGGCTGGATGGATTGCGGTCCTGGCGGCTGCGGGCAGCCTCCAGCTCGGCGGAATAGAGCCGGTTGCGCTCCTCGCTCTGCTCCAGCTGCTCTTTCAGGGAGTACAGCTCGGTAACATCCCGGACATTGGTAACCACCATGACGATGTTGCTTTCGGAATCGAAAACCGGGGTGCTGGTGATGATGGCCCGCTTGCCGGTTTTGAACTGCTGCTCCATCGTCACCGATTCCCGGCGTTCCAGCGCCAGCAATGTGCCGGAACCCGAAATGACCCGGCTGGCCACCAGCTCCGCCATGCTGCGGCCCACCATCTCCTCCTTGCGCAGGCCGCTGATGGTCTCGTAGCTTTTATTCAGGGTCAGGGTGATGGCGTTGCCATCGGTGATGTAAAAGCCATCGTAGGAAGATTCAAAAATAACCTCGAACCAATTGCCCTGCCGCCCAAAAAAGGGATTCCCTGCCCCGTTTTCCGGTACGCGCAGTACTGTTGGCTGCCGTTTGGCCATGCCGTTCCCTCCTATCTGTTTTTCCGTCATCTAGCGGAACCTCCTGTATTCGCTGTTTTTTTCTGGTATCTGCTGTATTTCCTTCGCCCGGTACCCACGCCTCCGCAGGCCGGGCAGGAAGGCGGGCGCGCCCTCCGCTTTTGTCGTGCTGACCCTGACGGGCAGCCCTCCCCGCTGCGGCGCGCCCGCCGCAAATCCCCCATTTCCGCCGGGCCATTGCTCCCCCGGAGCCGGCCCCGCACCCCAATGGGTCTTGCGGTTTCCCCTTTGGGGCCGCTTTACCGGGCGAGGAATTTTGCGGGCGTTATTTGTTGCGGTTGATCTCGCGCTGGGCGGCCTTTTCCTGTTTTCTGCGGGCGGCGGCCTCCCGTTCATTCTTGCGGCGGTTTTTCTTGGCCTCCAGCTCCATCTTCTCCACGGTGGCCAGGTCGTAGTCCATGTTCAGCTCCAGGAACGACTCGGCGTTTTCACCGGCGATCCTCTTGAGCAGGGTGGCCCGGTGCTTGAGCTGGTCGGTGTAGAAGCTCTCGAAGGCATTGATCCGGTTCTGGTCGCTGATGGTCTTGGGGTCGGCGCAGCCCTCCAGGAACACACTCGTCAGGTAGCAGATCTGCCGGATGGGATCGGCGAAAAGCTCCCGGTTGCGGCGATGCTTGCGGCAGCGGTACACCAGCTCGGCGCTGGCCTCCTCCATTTGGCCGTACAGCTCCGCCAGGTGGCGGGCGGTTCCCCGCTTCATCAGCTTTTGCAGCTCCTCCGGCTGCTCGGCGGCCGGCAGGGCCTGCATCACCCCGTCCTTTTTGCGGGCGGCAAGTGTGGCCGCAGGCGCTTTGCCGCCCGGCAGCACATAGTTGGAAAGCTTGCAGAACGCCTGGGCGAAGCGGTCAACCATATGACGCATTTCCTTTTCGCCGCGCTTGCTGAAGATGAAGCACATGATGATGGCGAAAACCATCACCGCATAGCCGATTTTGATAGCCCAATCCATGGTGGGTCCTCCTTTTTTGGCGGGCGGGACAGGATGCCGCCGCCCAGTTTCTATTTGCTGCCGGAGGGCCCGCGCCCTGCCGGCGAATCGCCGGTTTTGATGAAAAAACTTGCCAAGGGAAAAAACATATGCTACACTGTGGCTGAAATCACAGTGGATGAAACCAAGGTCGAAAAACTCCCCCCACTAATACGGCAAAATCGACCCCTTTTTGCATCTGAGAGGTTAATATTTCACAATTTTTAACAAAAAATTTACAATTTCGGCCGTTTTGGGGCCGTTTATTCTGCGAAAGAGGTGACAACGATGGAAAAAAGTACTGCTCCCCGCGCCCGGTTTATTGCGGCCATCCTGCTGTTTGCGGCGGTGGTCATCGGAGATCTCATCCTGAGCCGGGGATACCTGGCCCAGGGGCCTGCCACCTGGCCCGTCTTCCTGCTGCTGGAGCTGGTGATGCTGGCGCTGCTGGTCATCGGCGGCATTCTGTTCTGCAACCGCCGGGGGCTGGATACCAACAAAAAGCTCATCCTGGGGTTCGGGTTTTTCCTGGTGTGGTGCGTCCTTACCGTCATTTTCTTTGCCGACTATAAGGCGCTGTACCTTTCCACCCTGCACACCGAATATCCCAGCTACGGAGCGGCCATCACCTGCCTGAAGCTGGTGCTGGTGCTTTGCGGTTTGACGGCTTTGATCCCGGTCGCGCCCGCGCCCACGGGACGCGCGTACGCGGATGGTTTAGCGCGCGCGTACCAAAAGCAGAACATAGAGCAGGCCAAAACCGCGGCTGCCGAGGTCCAGAAGGACCTGGAGCGGCGGGTGGAGCAGCTGCGTAACTCCATGAGCCCGGAGGAGCTGGAGGCGCTGATGCAGAAGCTGAAGCAGGAGAGCTCACCCGCGGCGGCCGAAGAATCCCACGAAAAGACGGAGGAAAAATGATATGTTCCTGATCCGCACGCTGCTTTCTCAAGGGACGATCCTGTGCATCGTTCTGCTGCTGGTAACGCTGGATGTGGGCTTTTCCACCGCCAAGGCCACGACCAAGCCGGGGAAGCTCCTGCTGGTGCTGGCGGGGTGCCTTGTCCTCTTTGGCGGGATGGAGCTGCTGAGCCGCGGCGGCGACCCGGCCGGTGAGATCACGGCGGTCATGTTCCTGGGGTGGCTGGGGCTGCTGGGGACCATCGGCGCGCTGGCCTCGCTTCTTTCCCGCGCCATAAAGGTGCGGTACCTGAAAAGCCAGGAGCAGGAGGAAAAGATCCAGCTGTGAGCCTGTAAAACAAACGACCCGAAGGTTCTGCCGGTGGCGGAGCTGACGGGTCGATTTTTTATCCGTCAGTCCGGGGGAGATAAAAGCCTTGCGGAGGGCTTGGGAAGCGCCGCTCGCCGCGGGGGGGTGGTGGCCGCCTGGCGGCGGGGCGGAGCCTTTTGCAAGGCTTAGCTAGTACGCCTGCCCGGCGTGGATAGATTGTAGTCGCCTAAAGGCGTCACGAAGTCACCGAAGGGTGAAGGCCTGTACGGCGCGCCGCCGCTTCGTTATCCCTTACAAAGGGGAGGCTTTTGGTTGGAGCGGGTGAAAATTACTGCTGGTCGTCGTCCTCCGGGGGCTGCTGGGGTTTTTCTGAGCGGACGAAGGCAACGATGAGGCAGAAGATCACGAGCAGATCGGCGAAGAAAACCGTTTCGGAATAGACGGCCTTGGCCCGGATGGCGCCGAGGACGGCGGCGATGAAGGCCACCACATACAGCGCCCGGCGCACCCATTTGGAGTCCTCCCCGCGCTTTTTGGCGAGGATGAGATTGACGGCGAACAGCAGGATGATAAGGACGCCGCAGCCGTACAGGATGTAGGTGATGGTATCGAGCCAGTTCATGAGAGTTCCTCCCCTTTTGTAGAAATAAGTGGGCTTGCTGGCTTTATTATACTGTTTTGTTGCATTTTTGCAAATAATTTGTGTTGCGTAATCGCAACAGTGATGCATTTGCGCAACGCACGGATTTTAGCAGAATTCCAAAATTTTTTCCGACAATTTGTGCGGGGTCCCCCTATAAAAAGAAAAAATCGGGGGTGGGTTGTTGCGTTTTTGCAACAGAAAAACGGCAAAAGGGCACCGAAGACGGCGGGAAATTTTTTTGAGGACGAAATAGGGCTGTTCTTTTCTTCGCCGAAATGACCAAGCGGCGGGAGAAAAGTTTGGCCAAAACGCAAAAAACGAAAGCGGCAGAACCCCAAAAATGAGGCTCTGCCGATTTCGATCTTCTATGTTTTCTCTAAATTTGGCTGCGGCGGCCCCGCTGCCCGAAAGCGGTGCCGGCATGGGAACGGAGCGGTGACATCTGCCCAGTCGTTCTTCTCCGCTCCCTTACCCCTTATCAATGGTATTGTAGCACAGAAGGGGTGCAGGGGAAAGACCATTTGGGACAGCGGGCATAAATAGGTAAGATACTGTCATATTTTCTTCCAAAATTCGCACAGGTGTGATATAATTTGACAAAAGAGTGGAGGCGACGGGATGATAAAAATAGCGATATGCGATGATGAGAGAGAGCTGCGGGAAGCGACCGCCGCCCGACTGCGGGAATATTTTGCTGAGGAGGCGCTGATTGCGCCATTTGAAAGCGGGGAAGCACTGCTGCGCGCGGTGCGGGAGGAGAACTGCCGCTACCAGCTGGCGGTGCTGGATATTGAGCTGGGAGAGATGAACGGCATAGCGGTGGGAGAAGCGCTGAACCGGCTGCTGCCCACCTGCCAGATCATCTACCTGACGGGATACCTGGACTACGCCCCCGACGCCTATGCCACCCGGCACACCTACTATGTGTACCGGCCGACGATGGAGAAGCACCTGCCGCTGGCGCTGCAAAAGGCGATGACCGCACTGGCCGAGGCCGAAAACGGCCAACTGGTGCTGCCGCAGAAGGGCGGCCAGCTGGTACTGGAAAAACGGGAGATCTCCTACCTGGAGCGGCGGCTGCGGGTGACCAAGCTGTACCTGGCGGACGGGCAGTGCGTGACCACCGCCCTGAGGCTGGAGGAGCTGCTGGAACGGCTGGGGGACCCGGCCTTTCTGCGGTGCCACAACAGCTTTGCGGTGAGCCTGGACCATGCGGCGGTGTTTCGGCGGGAGAGCTTCCTGATGAAGGACGGGACGGTGGTGCCCATCAGCCACGGCTACTACCCTGCCGTGCGGGAGCAGTTCCGTAAATACCACCATATCGAGCTGTGAGAGAGAACGGAATTGAGGAGAGAGAAGCATGACAGCGATCATTCAGTTTTTTACATCGCATTTCTTTGGAAACATGGTGTATGGCATCATCAATAATCTCATCACATTTGTATTTGTGTGGTTTATCCACGCGTTTATCCCCTACAAGCCGAAATACCAAAGCCGGAAAAACCTGACCCGCGCCACCCTGCTGCTGTATATTGGGCTAGTCATCATCAGCTACCTGCGGGAAGTACCCGGCAACAACGCGATCCCTATTTTCTACCTGCTGATGGCGCTGTATTTTGTCTTTCAGCTGGTCTATCTGTTTACGGTATTTGACGGCAGCATCGCGATGCGGCTGCTGCTGTTCTTTGTGGAAAAGATAATAGAAATACTGGGGATGGCGCTGGGGGATATCCTGGCGATCTGGCTGATCCCCGACTACATGTACTACTACCTGCTGGATAATGTGCGGGGCGTGTGGTACTTTAACGCTTCCATTGCCGCCTCGGAGCTGATCATCGTGGGGCTCTGCTGGGGGATCATCCGGCTGATACGGTATGTGCAGAGCCGCAATGCCCGGCTGGACATCATGGCGTATATCCTGATCCCCGCTTCGCAGTTTATTCTGTTTTTTATTACCCTGGTGCTGTACGCCAATGAGACCAAGACGGCCATTTTTAACCCCTATGGGGTGGCGGCGCTGGTGGCGGGGATGCTGGGCGACCTGGCGCTGTTTGTAATGATCCGCCGGATGAACGAGAACGCCGCGCTGCGGGCCCAGCTGGAGGCCACCCGGATGCAGCAGAGCTACTATACCCTGCTGGAGGAGCAGCAGAAGCAGATACGGGAGATGCAGCATGACATCAATAACCATGTGGCGGTGATACGCAGCCTGACCGCCGGGGCCCCGGAGGGCACCGACCTGAAGCAGTATGCCGAGGAGGTGGCCGCGCCGAAGCTTATCAACCTGCACTACTGCCGCAACGCCATACTGAACGCGCTGCTGGTGAATAAGGCCGCCGACTGTGAAAAGGCGGGTATTGAGGCGAACTTTGACATAAAGCTGGCGGCGGGGACGGCGGGCTTTGATGACTACGACCTGGTGGCGCTGGTGAGCAATCTGCTGGATAACGCCATAGCGGCGGCCGGGGCAGCTGAGCCGAAGCAGGTAGGACTAACCATGCAGACGGCGGATGGGGCGCTTTCCATCCTGTGCCGCAACAGCTGCGGTAAGGGCGCCGAGGGCACCGCCGTGAACCAGGGCAAGATGACCCGCGGCAACGGCCGGGGGATCATCAACCGGGTGGTGAAGAAATACGGCGGCGAGATGGAGACACAGCCGGGCGACGGGTGCTACACCGTAAGTGTGATGGTCTTCGCGAAGGGAGAAGCGCCGATAATGACATAAGCGATCGTCCTATGAAAAGGAAGCTCCGAGAGGGGCTTTTCCTTTTGGATGGGTATGTTAGGCTTGGTCTATTCTCCTACCGGCAGATGGGGCGATCATCTCGGTTTTGCTTGTTCCGGCAGCCATGCCGTCATTTATACGGCTGGCCGCTTCCCGATGTAAGAGGAGCCTTAAGATAGCGGAATACCAGATACGAAAAGAGCCGCCCCGTGGGGACGGCTCTTGATTTTTGGCGGATCAGAGGAGGCCCTGCACCAGAATGACGATGATGAGCAGGGGGAGAACATAGCGAAAATAGGGACGCAGCCAGCGGGGGAGCTTGGGGCCTTTTCCGGTATTGGCCTCCGCGAGGTAATTTTCGAAGCCCCAGCCCCAGCGGCTGACGCAGAACAGCAGATAGACGACTGCGCCGATGGGCAGCAGCAGATTGCTGACAAGGAAATCCTCGCTATCCTGCACACCGCGTGCGCCGATGAGCTGCAGGTCGCCCCAGACATTGAAACCGAGGATGCAGGGCATGCTGAGCACCAGCATGGCAATGCAGCCGATAAGGGAGGCCTTTTTGCGGCTGATGCCGAAGGTATCCACCGCGAAGGCCAGGAGATTCTCAAACACGGCCAGCACCGTGGAGAAGCTGGCGAAGGTCATAAACAGGAAGAACAGCGTACCCCACAGGCGGCCGCCCTCCATATTAACGAAAACGCTGGGGAGCGTCTGGAAGATGAGGGAGGGGCCGGCATCCGGCTGGACACCGTAGGAGAAGCAGGCCGGGAAGATAATGACGCCGGCCATGAGGGCCACAAAGGTATCCAGGGCGCAGATGCGGGTGGCCTCGCCGGCGAGGGTGTGCTCCCGGCTCATGTAGCTTCCAAAGATCTCCATGGCGGCGATGCCGAGACTGAGGGTAAAGAAGGCCTGATTCATGGCGGCGGTGATGATATTCCCCAGGCCGTTGGTACGGATGCTTTCGGCGGAGGGGAGCAGGTAGAATTTCATGCCCTCAGCGGCGCTGGGCAGCAGCAGGCTGTGCACCGCCAGCACAACAATGAGGGCCAGCAGGGCGATCATCATGACCTTGGTGATGCGCTCGAGGCCTTTCTGCACGCCAAAGCTGCAAACCAAAAAGCCCAGAACGACCACGATGACCATAAAGATGGTCATTTCTCCGGGGGAGGAGAGCATCTGGCTGTAGACGCCGCCGATCTCCTCGGTGCCCATGCCGGCGGCAAAATCGCCCCGGAGGAATTTATAAAAGTAATCCACCATCCAACCGGTGACGGTGGTGTAGTACATCATAAGCAGGCAGCAGCCCAGCATGCAGAACCAGCCGTGGATGTGCCACTTCTGGCCCGGCTTTTCGAGGGTCTGGTAGGCCTGTACGGCGCTTTTGCGGCTGGCGCGGCCCACGGCCAGCTCCATGGTCATAACCGGGATGCCCATGATGACCAGGCAGATGAGATAAAACAGCACAAAGTATCCGCCGCCGTACTGGCCGGTGATATAGGGGAAGCGCCAGACATTGCCGATGCCGATGGCGCAGCCGGCACTGACCAACAGGAACCCTAAGCGGGAACGGAAATTTTCTCTTTGCATACAATACTCCTCATTTCGACTTTATAAAAAGTATTCTTATTATAGGACGGGAGAGGAGCATTGACAAGGAGCAGTTTGGCATTATAATATAAGAAAAAGTTATGATGCAGCGGATTACAGGGACCGGAAAGGAGAAAGGGAGGAAACCGATGAACCGAAACCAACTGAGATACTTTGTGGCGGCGGCGGAGAGCCGGAGCTTTACCAAGGCAGCCGACCAGTTTTTTATCTCCCAGACAGCGGTGACGCAGCAGATACGGCTGCTGGAGGAGATGCTGGGGTGTCCCCTGTTTGACCGGAGTACCCGGCCGGTTTCCCTAACGCCGGCGGGCAAGGCGTTTCTGACCGAAGCGAAGGCGATCCTGGAGCGGATGGATCAGGCCATTGACCGGGCGCACGGAGCTTCCACCGGGCTTTCCGGCAGCCTGCGCATTGGGTACCTAAAGGGCTATGAGCAAAGCGGATTTACCGATTTCCTGCGGGAATTCCACCAGCGGCACGCCAATTTGCTGATCACCTTTTACCGCTGCACCACCGACCAGCTGGCAGCGGGACTTTTGGGGAATCAGTTTGATCTGATCCTGACCTGGGACAGCACCAACCTGAAGCAGGATGAACGGGTGGACTGGCTGCTGGCCGAGGAGGTGGGGCTGGTGGCGGCGCTGTATGCCGGGCATCCGCTGGCGCAGCGGGTGCGGCTGACCCGCCGGGAGCTGCGGGGTGAGCCGATCATTTACATGTCCCCGGCGGAAACGCTGGATTCCTACGGCGACGCGTTTTTTATGAACCTGTATAAGGAGGCAGGCTACCGGCCTAATATCCTGTTCTGCTCCTCCGATAGTGAGAGCATCCTGATGATGGTGGCGGCGGAAGAAGGGGTATCCATTCTGCCGGATTACTCGGCGCGAAAGCATGCTCCGGCGGAAAACCTGGTTTTTATCCCGCTGACCGGACAGGGCGAGCAGGAGGAAGTGATAGCGGCGTGGCGGCGGGACGCCCAAAACCCGGCGCTGGCGCAGTTTGTGGCGGCGCTGCGGCAGGCCGCGCCCTTTGGACGGTGAGGAGCGTATCTGCCGAAAATTAGGAGGATAATGGAATATTTTCGTCTGCTCGGCGAAAGGATAGTCTGGACAAGACAACAAGTAAGGGCGAACCCTCTCCTTATAGAACGCGGCAGGGCTATGCCCTGCCGCCGCTGATTTTGCCCTATGTGCAAAATCAGCACTTATTAAACGCGAAAGGGAACCCTGATGGTTCCCTTTCACACTTTTCCTCCTTCCGAGGACGCAAGTCGGCACGGCTATCGCAGGGAGCGCCCTTCGGTCTAAATGATTTCGCTTGCTGCGGTAAGCGGCCAAAGACACTGTCTTTGGAAACTGCAAGCCTTTTGAAAAAGGCTTGACCGAAAACTTTTACGGTTCTTCTTTGTTGGTTACTGCCGGTGCTCTTCGTCCCACAGCTGTTCGGCGGTGGGCTGCCAGCAGGCGGCGTAGGCCTTGCACTTTTCGCACAGGTGCTCGGCACTTTCCGGCGCCTCCAGATCGGTGGAGCGGGCGCCGCTGCGCTTCACCATCTCCGGCAGGAAATCGGGATTTTCCAGCATGGGGCAGGGCCGCAGGTGGTTGCCATTGAAGGGCTGACCCTTGCGGTATTCCAGGAATAGCGGCTGCTGCAGGCACTCCAGAAAGCTCTTTTCCCGGATATTGGCGCCGGAATAATGGATAAAGACGCAGGGCTCCACATCACCGGCCGCATTGATGTGGCAGTAAATGCGCCCGCCGGCCACACAGCCGCCGGCAAATTCACCGTCATTCTGGAAATCGATGCAGTAGAGCTCCTTGCCGCCGGTCACACCGCGGATCTCACGCACACGGTTTTTCATGTAGGTGCGCTGCTCGGGGGTCAGCAGCAGATCGGTGGAGGCGCCCATGCCGACCGGCATATAGTGGAAGTACCACGCAAAGACGCAGCCCTTGCTGATGAGCAGATCGAGGAATTCATCGCTGGTGACGGTCTTATAATTCTTGGCGGTGTAGCAAATGGAAACGCCGAAGGGGATCTTGTAGCGGTGCATCAGCTCCATAGCGGCCAGCGCCTTCTGGAAGTGGCCCTCGCCGCGGCGGCCGTCATTGGCTTCCTCGAAGCCCTCGATGGAGACGGAGACGAAGAAATTGCCGACCCGCAGCAGCTCCCTGCAGAAATCATCATCGATGAGGGTGCCATTAGTGAAGGCGTGGAAGGCCATATCCCGGTGCTTTTCGCACAGGCGAATGATATCCTTTTTGCGGATGAGCGGCTCGCCGCCGGTAAAGAGGCAGGCATGGGTACCCAGCTCCTTGGCCTCGGTGAGGACTCGATCCATCTCCTCAAAGGTCAGGCTCTGCTGATGACCGTACTCTGCCGCCCAGCAGCCGGTGCAGTGCATATTGCAGGCGGAGGTGGGGTCCATCAAAATGAGCCACGGAATATTGCAGCCGTACTTTTCGGCGTTCTTCTGGGCCTGCTGATAGCCGCGGAAGCCGCCCTCATACACCGCGTTGGTGAGGAAGGTTTTGAGAATATAGGGGTCGGTTTCATCCAGGATGCGCTGGACATAGTGCGCCCACTTGCCCTCCGGCTGGCCCGCAATCATATGCAGCACCTCGAAGGATTCCTTCTTCCACACGCTGCCCTGGATCTTTTCGGCCATATCCACCAGGTCCTGCGCGGCGGAGGTGGCATCCGCTGTTTTTCCCTTTTGGATGAAGTTTTCCAGCACCTTCTCGAAGGCCTTGCGTTCTGCCGCATGGGCGGCTTTTTCCATCAGTGTCATAGTCAGTTCCTGTTCCTTTCCCGGTAGTACAGGGCAAAGCCCTTTATTTCTTCTTCATTGTAGCGCCGGGGCGGCTCGGAGCCCATCGGCAAAAGTCGGCGGATGAGAAAATTTGGGACAGGGGAGCCAAACTGTGAAACAGCCGGGGGACGGTTTTTCTGTGAAAAAGCTCCTGACCTAAAGTGAACTTTAGGGTTCATAATGAAAATAGCAACAAAATGGAAGGAGAGCGCCTATTATGAGCTTTGCGGAAGTAAAAAAGAACTTTGGCTTTGGCTGTATGCGGCTGCCCATGCAGGGCGAGGAGGTGGACCTGGCGCAATTTAGCCAAATGGTGGACGAATACCTGGCGGCGGGATTCAATTGCTTTGATACCGCGCGGGTGTACCTGGGCGGCAAAAGTGAGCCCGCCTGCCCCCAGCATCTGCCCATCCGCCAATACCTGAAAGATGCAGCAAAGGAGTTTGAGAAGAAATGATGGAATACTGTAGGCTGCCAAGGGGCGAAGAACGCCTGAGCACGCTGGGCCTGGGGCTCTGCGGCAGGAGCCGCCGTACACATACGGCATCCAACAGGATATCGATAAGGAGATGCGATCTTTTGTAAAAAAAAAGCCGCGCAGCCCGATGGACCGCGCAGCGTTTCTATTTCCAATGAAGTTATTCCTCTTTGGGCTGGTACACCAGCCGGGCTGCCGGGATGATAAGTGCCCCGAGGGCATTGCCCAACGCCACCAGCACTACTACCAACACAGCCTGGCCGCTGAAGATACGGGCATTGCAGAAGTAGAAAATATCGGCAATGGAGTGCTCGAATCCGCAGAGAATGAAGGTGGGGATGCAGATAAGGATGCCCAGCACCGTTCCCCGGGTCTTGTAGATCTCGACGCAGATAAAGATAAGGATGCCGCAGAAGATGCCATCCACCAGCAGGGTAAGGGGCGCTTTGGCCAGGCGGGCCTCACACAGGGCCAGCACTGCCCCGGCCGGTCTGCGGGCCAGGCCCGCTATCAGGCAGCCCACGGCATTACAAGGCAGAGAAAGCAGCGTCTGCCAGCGTTCCTGCCGACTTTGGCCCAGCCAGTAGCCAATTTTTCCGGTATACAGATCGAACCCAAACAGGGTGATGGTGATGAGCCCCACAGTGAAGAACACCGCCCCCACTACACGGTTTTCGCAGCCCAGGTACACATAGCCGCCGATAGAGATCATCAAACCAGCCAGCACGCCGCGCACCGCGCAGGGTAAAAGTTTCATATTCCCGGTCCCCTTGCCTTTGATTAGGATGGAGATAGTATACCAAATTTCGCGGTATTCGTCAAATTTATAACAAGGTTGCCCTTGTTTCCCTATAAAAAGAAGCCAACCGCGGGGGCTGGCTTTCCTTTGTCGTAAAAAGATCACAGGTCCTTGGGGTCTTTGCCGCCAAATTGCCGGTACAGCCGTATGTAGATCTCCTTTTGAAGATCGGCGGGGCAGCGCTCCACTACAATGGCATTGGCAAGGCCCACCACCCGGCCCTTATCATCGTAGACCCAGCAATTGCGGTCGGGTTGGTTGCATTTGCTGCATTGGGGAATGATATTGCCGGGGCCCAACGGCCGGCGGGGGTCCTTGTGCCCCTTTTGCAGCTTGGTAAGGGTATTTTTCCAGTAACGGTGTGGTTCGCCCTCCCGGGAGCCGCAGCAGGCACAGCGGTAATCATACTTTGCCTTCAGCGCTTCCCAGTAGTCAGCATCCATTTGTTCCTCCCGACGCTCCGCCGTAAAGCCCGGATAGCACTCCTCCAGCGTTTGCAGGCGGTATTCCCCGGACTTCATCCCCTCCGAAGCCAAGTCATTGCGCTCCCCGGAAAGGATGCACCAGCCCTGCTGGGCACCCAGGTGCCTAGCCTGCTGCACATCATTCACATCCGGGTAGTACTGCCGAATAAACTCGGTGAGTTCCTTTTTGCTGACGGTGCGGGTATGGGGGTAACCCTGCGCTAGATATACCAGCGTCAGCGCATATTTGGTGTACTGCCCGGCCTGCCGCAGCCGGGGCAGCCTTACCCCCTGGGATACCAGAAATTCCTGGTGGTGCTGTTCAATCAGCCGATAGGTTTCTTCAATCTGTTGGTCGGTCAACCGCATGGGGTCACTCCTTTCCGGCATCTGTTCCTTTCTTTTCAGGGCGCTTTGCATCTCCTGGACAATGGCCACCGAGAGCAGCGGCGGCACCGCATTGCCGATCTCCAGCCGCTTCATACCATCGGAGCCATAGAACCGGTAATCATCCGGGAAGCTTTGCAACCGGGCACCCTCCCGGATGGACATGGCGCGGGAATCCCGCGGGTGAATGCAGCGGGAGGAGGAGGGACAGGCAAAATTTCGGGTGATGGTGGTGGAGGGACGCTCCCACCACAGCTTGGCATAGGTATTGCCGTAGCCGCTTTTGGGGCGGATCTCCTCCGGCAGGTCATCCTTGGATTGACCATCCTGCAAAGTCTGCATAATGCGGATGAGGTGCGCGCCGTTTTTGGGGGCAGCGTGTTCCGTTACCAGTTGCCCGGCACCTGCCCGCACAAACCGCAGAAATTCGTTCTCCGCGACCCCGGCGTAGTGGCTGGCACTCTCCCCGCTTTTTAGTTGGGGAAGGTCTCCTATAGCATCCTTTAGCGTTACATAGGGCTTTTTCCCCGGGCCGTGGGTTGGAACCGGAAAGATGTAGTTATTTTCTCCCTTCATCCCCACCAGGATCACCCGTTCCCGCTGCTGCGGCACACCAAAATCGACAGCATTGAGGATATCGTGGCGCACATCGTAGCCCAGCGCCTGGAACTCGCTTTCCACCCGCTGGAACAGGCGGCCGTGATCCATGCTGAGGATGCCGGTCACATTCTCAAAGATAAATGCCTGCGGCTGCAAAATCTGCAGGATACGCTTATACTGCAAAAAGAGATTCGCCCGGTCATCCATCCGGCGCTTACCCAGCGTGGAATAGGATTGACAGGGTGGGCCGCCTACCACAATATCCACCTGCTGCCCACCCAGGGCCCCGGCCAGCCGTTCTTTGGTTAGGTCAGCGATATCACAATTCAACATCTTTACCCCGGGGTGATTGAGGGAATAGGCCGCTGCAATGTCCTTTTCTATCTCATTGGCCGCCAGGATGCGAAAACCCGGCAGCTGGGAAAAACCGTAGCTCAGCCCGCCCACCCCGGCAAAGAGATCCACGATATGATATTGTTTCATCGTACATCCCTCCTGTCGGGTCGTCCTGCAAAATCTTCTACCAGTATAATGCGCGCCGTCGCCAGCGTCAAGCCGGAGAACAGGCTTTACAGCGCCGTTCCTTTGGTTGGCCGGTACAGACCGCCAAGATCGGCACTCTCCAGCTCCAGCAGCTTGATCTTATTCTCCAGCCCGCCGGCGTAGCCGGTAAGGCTGCCGCCGCTGCCCACTACCCGGTGGCAGGGGATGATAATGGAAACACGGTTATGCCCCACGGCGCCGCCCACCGCCTGCGCCGAAAAATGTGTCAAGCCGCGCTGCCGCGCCAGTTCCCCGGCCAGCGCGCCATAGGTGGTGGTCTGCCCATAGGGGATCTGCAGCAGAAGCTGCCACACCGCCCGCTGAAAATCCGAGCCCACAGGATGCAGCGGCGGAGTAAAATCCGGCTCCCGGCCGGTAAAGTAGGTATCCAGCCAGCGGCAGGCCTCTTCCAGAGCCGGCGTGCGCTGCTCCTCCCTTTGCTGCGGCAGTCCGGCCGCAAAGTACTTCTGTCCTTCCAGCCACAGACCGGTCAGACCCTCCTCATCGGCAGCCAGCAGCAGGCGTCCCAGCGGGGAGGCGTAATGGGTAATAAAGCAGCTCATGGCATATCCTCCTTGCAAGCATTATTATACCATTACTATACCACAAAAGCCCCCGCCTGTCCCGTTTTTCCTCCATGGTTCGGTTTGTTTACAAAAAGCCGCTGGAACGGTAGGGCCGCCGCATGCTATAATAGGGAAAAATAGAGCCGGAAGGAGATGCCCCATGTCCCAGATCACCAAACGCGCGCTGGAGCAATCGCTGAAAAACCTGCTGCGGGAAAAACCGCTTTCCAAAATCACTGTCACTGATATCACCGAGGACTGCGGCATCAGCCGCATGACCTTCTACTATCACTTCAAGGATATCTACGACCTGGTGGAATGGGCCTGCATGGAGGACGCTGCCAAGGCACTGGCCAACAAAAAGACCTACGATACCTGGCAGCAGGGCTTTATTCAAATCTTCCACGCGGTGCGGGAAAATAAGGTCTTTGTGATGAATGTCTATCGGTGCGTCAGCCGGGAGCAGGTGGAAAAATACCTGGTCCCCCTCACCGATCAGCTCATCATGGGCGTCATTGCGGAGCGTTCCGCCGGGATGACGGTGCGGGAGGAGGATAAGCAGTTCATCGCGCAGGTCCACTCCTATTCCTTTGTGGGGCTCATGCTGGATTGGATCAAGGACGATATGCGGGCCGAGCCGGAGCTGCTGGTGAATAAGCTGGCTCTGGTCATCCAGGGCAGCATCAGCGCCGCGCTGGAGCGCTTCCGCACCGATAAGCCCAGCGCTTTTTGACAAAACTTCCGCTTTGATAAAAAATTTCGCAGCTCTTTCCCCGTGATGAGGTTTTTGTCACGGGGGTTTTTCTGTCTATTTTATTTCGCGGCCCGGCGGGATAGAATAAAGCCATCCAAGGGAGCGCCGCTCCCGAAACCAATCTTACAGGAGGCTTATTTATGTATTATTCCGCTGGAACCTACGAGAGCTTTGCTCACCCCGAAAAGCCCCAGGGCGTCGATAACAAATCCGCCTATATCATCGGCACCGGCCTGGCCGGTCTTACCGCCGCATTTTACCTGGTGCGCGATGGCCAGATGAAAGGCGAGCGCATCCACCTGCTGGAAAAGCTGGACCTGGCCGGCGGCAGCTGCGATGGCCGCAAGGATGTCACCAAGGGCTTTTATATGCGCGGCGGCCGCGAAATGGACAACCACTTTGAGGTGATGTGGGATACCTTCCGCGATGTGCCCTCCATCGAAACCCCCGGTGTATCCGTACTGGATGAATACTATTGGCTCAATAAGCACGACCCCAACTACTCCCTGTGCCGCGCCACCGTAAACCGCGGCGAGGACGCCCACACTGATAAGAAGTTCGCGCTGGATAAGGAAAGCGCCATGGCCCTTTCCAAGCTGTTCATTACCCCGGAAAAGGACCTGGAGGATAAAAAGATCTCCGAAGTCCTGCCGGAAAGCTTTTGGAGCACCAACTTCTGGCTCTACTGGCAGACCATGTTCGCCTTCCAAAAGTGGTCCAGCGCCCTGGAAATGAAGCGCTACCTGTGCCGCTATGTCCACCACATCGATGGCCTGCCCGACTTCAGCGCCCTGCGCTTTACCAAGTATAATCAGTACGAGAGCATGATCCTGCCGCTGGTGAAGTATCTGGAATCCCACGGCGTCCGCATCGAATACGGCATGGATGTCCGCAATGTCATTATTGAAACAGAGGGCGACAAGAAGGTAGCCCGCCAGATCGTCTATGTCAAGGACGGCAAGGAGCAGACCATTGATCTCATCGAGGATGATCTTGTTTTCATCACCAATGGCTGCTGCACCGATACCTCCTGCTACGGCGACCAGACCCACGCTCCCGATCTCTCCGGCATCCATAACGGCTGCGGCGAATCCTGGGATATGTGGAAGGCCATCGCACGGCAGGCGCAGCACGGCGAATACGGCAACCCCGACGCCTTCTGCAGCGATGTGGAGGCCACCAACTGGATGAGCGCCACCGTAGCCACCGCCGATGAGGAAGTCATCCGCCACATTATGAATATCTGCAAGCGCGATCCCCGTGCCGGCAAGGTGACCACCGGCGGTATCGTCACCGTAAAGGACAGCACAGAAAACTGGTATCTTTCCTGGACCATCAACCGCCAGCCGCAGTTCAAGAGCCAGGACAAAAGCACCGTGCTGGTGTGGGTGTACGGCCTGCACACCGACCGGGAGGGTAATTTCGTCAAGAAGGCCATGCGGGACTGCACCGGTGAGGAGATCTGCCGTGAGTGGCTGTACCACATCGGCATCCCGGAGGACCGCATTGAGGAGCTGGCGGCGACGGCCTGCAATACCACCACCTGCTATATGCCCTATATCAATGCCTTCTTCCAGCCCCGCAAGGAAAGCGACCGCCCCAAGGTGGTACCGGATGGCGCCGTGAACTTCGCCTTCATCGGGCAGTTTGCGGAGACCCCCCGCGATACCATCTTCACCACCGAGTACTCCATGCGTACCGGTATGGAATCGGTTTACACCCTGCTGGATATCGACCGCGGTGTACCGGAGGTATGGGGCAGCAAGTACGATGTGCGTGAGCTGCTGCGTGCCTGCTACTATGCCGTCGATAAGAAGCCCATCAGCGAATTGCCGCTCTCCTTCGGCGAGCGGGAAGCGGTCAAGATCCTGCTGAAGAAGGTCAAGGGTACCGATGTGGAGCTGCTGCTGCGTGAAAGCGGCCTGCTAGAGTGATCCTCTCCCCTTCCCTCGCAGAAAAATATCAGCCCGTACCGATGGTTCTGCCATCGGTACGGGCCTTTTCTTTTGCCAAGGAGGAATACGCTAAGCCCTCCCTCACTCTTCTTCCGTCGTGGGCGTAGCCGGTACTTCAGCAGGTCCTTCCTCCGGTTTGGGCTCGGTAATGGTGGGGATAAACGCCTTGGCGATCTTCCCCTCCCCGCGGCGCTTGATGTAAAAATATCCGATAAAGCTAAAGACCAGCGCCCCGATGAAATTGACAAACAGGTCCTCCATGGTATCGTACAGCCCGATATCCAGGTACCCGCCAAAGCCCAGCTCCTGCCCGTTTACCGCCACACTGGTGATATCCCCAATGGTCACCGGGATGTTCATATTGGTGGGGTCCAGCATCACGGAGGTGATACTGTGGATAATGGTATCCTTCTGCATATCCATTAGGAACAGCCGGTCCATGCCGAACTCAAAGAACTCCCACAGCACACCGATGGTCATGGAAAAGCAGAAAGCCACCAGCGAAACATACACCGGCGAAAGCTCAAACTTGATCTTGCTGTTGCGGTTCAGAATATCAATAAGCGCAAAGCCGGTGGCCGCGCATAAAAAGCCGGTGGTGGTGTGCAGAATAGAATCCCAGTTGGGGTAGGTAATAAAGAAGCACCCCAGTTCCCCCAGGATCTCGGAAGCGAAGATAAACAGCAGGATGATGATCTCCAGCGTGCTGGGCAGCTCTATGCCAAAGTTCTGCTGGATAAAAAGCGGCAGCATAAATAAAAACAGCACCAGCAGGCACACAAAGGCGTTTTCGTACTCCCCGCGGATAATGGAGGAAACAAGGGTCAATAAGACGACAATACGCAGGATGAGATACACCGCAAAAACAGTGGGCTTTTTGTGGATCACCGCACGCAGATCGCGGGGAGGCTTGGGGACTTTCCGGTTCTGTTTCATGGTCGCGTTCCTTTCCTTGAGGGCAGTTTTCCCTTTGGATTATACCATAATTCCCCCTAAAAGTAAAGAACCGGGAGATTTTCCGCTTCTCTTTTGGCCGCTCACCCCTGTATCGGTTTTGGGGGTAGAAAAGATTTCACCTCCATGAAAGCGCACAAGCTTTGAGAAAGGCATTCATATGCCCCATCGCGGGAAGTATTTTTGCAAGGTAGGCAACATAAAAAATACAGAAAACAAAAAAGAGCTATCTGACTTCTCTAACAGAAATCAGATAGCTCTTTATTCTTGGATAATCTTAAAATGTTGTCATTTTGTTGTCACGGGGCAATTCCCGGGCGCAAAAGTTCAGCATTTTCAAGGCTTTTCAGCCCTTCGGGTATTACTCCCACTCAATCGTCGCCGGCGGCTTGCTCGTAATGTCATACACAATCCGGTTGATGTGGTCCACCTCGTTGATGATCCGGCTCGAAACCTTCTCCAACACCTCGTAGGGGATTCGTGCCCAGTCCGCCGTCATAAAGTCAGTGGTCGTCACGCCGCGCAGCGCCAGCGTGTAGTCATAGGTGCGGAAGTCCCCCATCACGCCCACGGAACGGTTGTTGGTCAGTACGGCAAAGTACTGGTGTACCTTGCGGGAAAGCCCGGCCTCCGCCAGCTCCTCGCGGAAAATGGCATCGGCGTCCCGCAGGATCTCCAGCTTGTCCTTGGTCACTTCGCCAATGACCCGGATGGCCAGCCCCGGTCCCGGGAACGGCTGCCGCCAAACCAGATACTCCGGCAGGCCCAGCTCCAGGCCCAGCCGCCGCACCTCGTCCTTAAAGAGCAGCCGCAGCGGCTCCACGATCTCCTTAAAGTCCACATAGTCCGGCAGGCCGCCCACATTGTGGTGGCTCTTGATGACCGCGGCATCCCCCGCGCCGGATTCAATCACATCCGGGTAAATGGTGCCCTGCGCCAGGAAATCCACCTTACCGATCTTCTTCGCTTCTTCCTCAAAGACCCGGATAAACTCCTCGCCGATGATCTTGCGCTTTCTCTCCGGCTCGGTCACCCCGGCCAGCCGGCCCAGGAACCGCTCCTCGGCGTTCACGCGGATAAACTTCATCCCGCGCCCGGCAAAGGCCGCCTCCACCTCATCGCCCTCGTTCTTGCGCATCAGGCCGTGGTCCACAAAGATGCAGGTCAGCTTATCGCCCACCGCGCGGTCCAGCAGGGCAGCCGCCACACTGCTGTCCACCCCGCCGGAAAGCGCCAGCAGCACCTTGCCGTCGCCGATCTTCTCCCGCAGGGCTTCCACCGTGCTGCGGGCATAGTCCTTCATGCTCCAGTCGCCCTTGGCATGGCAGATCTCATACAAAAAGTTCTTCAGAATATCATTGCCGAACTGGGTGTGCTCCACCTCCGGGTGGAACTGCACCCCGTACAGGTTTTTCTCTTTACACTGGATGCCCGCGTTGGCGGTGGCTGCCGTATGGCAGATGGCGGTAAAGCCCTCCGGCAGGCGGCTCACATAGTCCACATGGCTCATCCAGCAGATGGCCTCCTGCGGCATCCCCTTAAAGAGCAGGCTCTCGGTATCGTAGTGCACCGGCGTCTTGCCAAATTCGCGGGTCGGCGCGCTTTTCACCTCGCCGCCCAGCACCTGGCTCATCATCTGCAGACCGTAGCACAGTCCCAGGATGGGCAATCCCTGCTGGAATACCGCCGGGTCCACCTTGGGCGCGCCTTCTTCATATACGCTGTTCGGCCCGCCGGTAAAGATGATCCCGATGGGGCAGAGCTCCTTTATCTTCTCCAGCGCCTTTTTGTAGGGGTGCACCTCGCAGTAAACGCCCAGGTCACGCACCCGCCGGGCGATCAGCTCATTATACTGCCCGCCGAAATCCAACACCAAAACTGTCTCGTGTTTCATGTTCCACCTCGTTTATTCTTCGCAGCCGTTTCGGCTCAATATCCCAGTTCCTCGTCTATCAGCACCACTATGGTCTCCCCCACGCCTTTCATGGGCCCCATGTGGATGGTCATACCCCGGCAGATGCGCTCGGGGCTCTGGCAGTCATAGCACTTCATTACCTCGCTCAGGGCACAGGGGGTCCTGCGGTTCAGCCGCTTCGCGTTCAGCGGGCTGGCGATGTTCCTCGCCCGCCATATCGCTGCCTCCAGCGTCGGGGCCAGCTTATTCAGCCCCACGATAAAGTACACCTTCTCGGGTCCATACAGCGTGGCCGCCACCCGGTTGCCGGTGCCGTCGATGTTTACCAGCTCGCCGGTTTCCGCCACGCCGTTGGCGCTGCTGATATACACCGGAGCCGTCACGCCCTTATCGGTGTCCTTTCTATCCCAGCTGCGGCCCCGGGCGTAAACGGTACACCCTGCGGCCTCCAGCTTTTCGGGCAGGCCCAGCTGGGCGGCGGTCACGCTGCCGCCCATCCCGATTTCCTGCCCCTTCAGCTCCTCGCACAGGGCCTCGGCGGCTTCGGCGCCGGTGGCGTAGCGCCGCACGGTAAAGCCCCGTTTCTTCATATTTTCAGCGGTTTTCTGCCAGTCCATATCGTCCTCCGTTTTGTTTAGGTGCGGTGCCACTTCACCCCTTCGGGGGTATCGGTCAGCACAATGCCCCGGGCGGTCAGCTCATCACGGATGCGGTCCGCCGTTGCAAAGTCCTTATTTTTGCGGGCGGCCTGCCGCTCGGCGATCAGCGCGTCGATCTCCGGGTCGCTTTCCTCGGCCGCCGGCGCCTGCTTCTTCTCCTGGTGCTTGGCCGCCTCCTCAAAGAGCCCCAGCCCCAGCACCGTCTCAAATTCCCGCAGCAGCATGGCCTTGGTCTTATCGTTGGTCTTGGCCTTCAGCACATCGTACACCGCCGTCACCGCCAGCGAGGTGTTGAGGTCATTATCCAGCGCGTCGGTAAATTCCTTCCGCAGCGCCGCGGCCGCCTCCTCATCGATGGCATCGCTCTCCACCGGCTTCAGCGCCGCCACTCTCGCCACCAGCTTATCATAGGCCTGCTCGGCGTTATCCAGGTTCTCGTAGCTAAAGACCAGCGCCTTGCGGTAGTGGCTCTGCAGGCAGAAATAGCGGTACGCCAGCGGACGGTAGCCCTTCTCTTCCAACAGAGAAACCGTGAGGAATTCACCCTTGCTCTTGCTCATCTTGCCGGTATTGGTATTCAGGTGCAGCACATGGAACCAGTAATTGCACCACTTATGGCCCAGGTAGGCCTCGCTCTGCGCGATCTCATTGGTGTGGTGGGGGAAGGCATTATCAATGCCGCCGCAGTGGATATCCAGGTCCTCGCCCAGGTGCTTCATCGAAATGCCGCTGCACTCGATGTGCCAGCCGGGGTAACCCACGCCCCAGGGGGAATCCCACTTCAGCTCCTGGTCCTCAAACTTGCTCTTGGTGAACCACAGCACAAAGTCCGCCTTGTTGCGCTTGTTCTGGTCCTCTTCCACGCCCTCCCGGACACCGACGGCGAGATCCTCCTCGTTGTGGTCGTTAAAGACATAATACTTCTCCAGCTTGGAGGTATCAAAGTAAACATTGCCGCCTGCTACATAGGCGTAGCCTTTTTCCAGCAGCCCCTCCACCAGCTTGATGAATTCGGGAATGCAGGCGGTGGCGGGCTCCACCACATCCGGGGTCTTAATATTCAGCTTGCGGCAGTCCTCAAAGAAGGCGTCGGTGTAGTATTTGGCGATCTCCATCACCGTTTTATGCTCGCGCTTCGCGCCCTTCAGCATCTTGTCCTCGCCGGTATCGGCGTCGCTGGAGAGGTGCCCCACATCGGTGATGTTCATGACGCGTTTGACATTGTAGCCGCAGTACCGCAGGTACTTTTCCAGCACATCCTCCATGATGTAGGTGCGCAGATTGCCGATATGGGCAAAGTGGTACACGGTGGGGCCGCAGGTATACATCTTCACGATGTCCGGGTGGTTGGGCACAAATTCCTCTTTATTGTGGCTCAAACTGTTATAAAGCTGCATAATATTACTCCTTGTATTGCAATTCGACCCTTACCGGTCGCTGTAAAGCTCTTTGTTCTTCAGCATATAGTTGGCGCCGCTCAGCACCGTCGTCGCCACCACTATGCCCATCAGCACCACAAAGACAGTATGGGCCCAGCCCGCTTCCGGGAACAGCCACAGCATCAGCAGGGTGTAGTTCAGCCATATCATCTGGCTGATGGTCTTGATCTTGCCCCATTTATCGGCGGCGATCACCACGCCCTTACCGGCCGCGATGAGCCTGAGGCTCGTCACCATAAATTCTCTTGCCAGAATGACCACGACCACCCATACCGGCACATCGGCCACCGGGATAAAGGCCACCAGGGCGCTCATCACCAGCAGCTTATCGGCCAGCGGGTCCATCAGCTTGCCAAAGTCGGTCACCAGGCCCCGGCTGCGGGCAATGTGTCCATCCAGCGTATCGGTAAAGCAGGCGATCAGATAAACCAGCAGCGCCCACAGGTAGTGCAGCGGGATGCTCTCCACCAGCACCAGCACCAGAAAGACCGGGATCAGAATGATGCGCAGCATCGTCAGCTTATTGGGTAAATTCATTTTGTATCCTCCTTCGCTTTCGCCATGCCGATGAGGTCATAGCCGTCGGTATCGGTGATGAGCACCGGCACATAGCTGCCGGGCTCTATTTCGTCCTCACTGGTAAAGTACACTCTGGTATCAATATCCGGGGCATCCATGTAGCTGCGGCCGTAGTATTGGCCGTCCTCCCAGCCCTCCGCCAGCACCTCCAGCGTACGGCCTGTGCACCGGTCGGCAAAGTCGAAAGCCGCGCTCATCTGCAGCTCCATAATGATCTCGGCCCGGCGGCGGCGCACCTCCTCCGGGATCTGCTCCAGCTCGGCAGCGGGGGTATCCTCCTCCTGGCTGTAAGCAAAGCACCCCAGCCGGTCAAAGCGCACCTCCTCCACCAGCTTACACAGCTCGGCAAAGTCCTCCTCGCTTTCGGTGGGGAACCCGGCGATCAGCGTCGTTCTCAACACCACATCGGGGATCTTCTCCCGGATCTTTTGGCACAGCGCGGTAATGGTTTCCCGGTCGCCCCGGCGGTTCATATCCCGCAGCACATGGGCGCTGGCGTGCTGCACCGGAATATCGAAGTAATGCACCGCCTTGGGCTGGCGGGCTATGGTGTCGATCAGCTTATCGGTGACCCGGTCGGGGTAGCAGTACAGGATGCGCACCCAGTGCACCCCCTCTATCTCGCACACCGCGTCGATCAGCTCCGGCAGGCGGCCCTCACCGTAAATATCTTCCCCGTAGCGGGTGGTATCCTGCGCCACCAGGTTCAGCTCGGTCACGCCGCGGGCGGCCAGCTCCTTGCATTCCTCTATCACATTTTCCATGGGCCTGCTGCGGAACCGGCCCCGGATGAGCGGAATGGCGCAGTAGCTGCACCGGTTGTCGCAGCCCTCGGCCACCTTCACATAGGCAAACCACGGCTCATTGGCCAGCATCCGTTCCCCTTCCATCGAAAGGGACTCCTTCTCGCCATATTCCGTAAAATGCTCGCCCATTACAGCTTTCCGTATCGCCTCGCCTATCTTTCCGTTGCTGCCTATCCCCAGCACCACATCCGCCTCAGGGATCTCCCGTGCCAGTTCCTCACGGTAGCGCTCCGCCAGGCAGCCGGTCACCGCCACGCATTTCAGGCTGCCCTCGCCCTTGGCGGCGCAGCACTCCAGTATCGTGTCAATGGATTCCTTCTTGGCGTCCTCAATAAAGCCGCAGGTGTTCACGATCACCGCGTCACACTCGGTCATGTCATTGCAGATCGTAAATCCATCCCCGGCCAGCATCGCCAGCAGGCGCTCGGCGTCCACCTGGTTTTTGCTGCACCCCAGCGAGATCATTCCCACTTTAATCGTCACGGCAGTTTTCCTCCTGCTCCAGTATCGTATTCATCGCCGCCTTTATCGCCTCCAGTGGGTAGCCCCGTCGGTACAGCGCCGCGATGGTCTTTTCCATCCCGGCCCGGTCAGCCATGTTCTTCGCGTATTTCTTCCGGATGAGGGCAAGCAGCTCCTCCTGCCCATCCCCGGTTTCCGGCGTTTCCTCCGGCTCCGGCGTTTCTCCGCCCTCCGGCAGAGCTTCCA
>CDYZ01003569.1_pt1 | contig 55369 bp, 51 predicted proteins | sample 554921 | NCBI WGS metagenome assembly CDYZ01 (sample SAMEA3182058, study PRJEB8094) | gut metagenome | biome: human; feature: gut; material: Stool; isolation source: human stools | place: Canada | collected 2012-11-26 | reverse complement strand
CCCCATCCTCGCCCCGCACTGTCCACCCCGGTGTAGGATGCCGGTTTATCCCTCAGTGGGGCTCCCTCCGGTCGCCCCTACCCTCATTTTTGTGCACCCACTCCAAATTACAGAATATATGTTTGTGCGCTTTGCCAATTCCAAAATTGAAAAATCCATGCTACAATTAAATTAAGAACAAATGTTCTATCTCAATTCAACCTCCTGCGGAAAGGAGGGACCCGCCAGTGAAAGAGCGGACTTACCTCGCTGTCGATCTCAAATCCTTCTTCGCCTCGGTGGAATGCGTCGAACGCGGACTGGATCCCCTCACCACCAATCTCGTCGTTGCTGATGCCGCCCGAACCGAAAAAACCATCTGCTTGGCCGTTTCCCCCTCCCTCAAAGCCTACGGTATCCCTGGCCGTCCCCGCCTCTTTGAGGTTGTTCAGCAGGTCGCCACCGTCAATGTCCAGCGACGGCAGCAGGCCCCCGGCCGGCAGCTCACCGGCAAGTCGTTTTTGGCGGAAGAATTATGGAAGAATCCCACCCTCGCCGTCGATTACATCGTTGCCCCGCCCCAAATGGCCAAGTATCTTGCGTACAGCTCCCGCGTCTATTCAGTTTACCTTCGCCATGTCGCCCCGGAGGATATCCATGTCTATTCCATCGATGAGGTTTTCATCGATGCCACCGACTACCTGACTACCCTGCGCTGCACCGCCCGCCAGTTTGCCATGCGGATCATTCTGGAGGTACTGCAGGAAACCGGCATCACCGCCACCGCCGGTATCGGCAGCAATCTCTACCTCAGCAAGGTCGCCATGGATATCGTCGCTAAACACATCCCGCCAGATCGCAACGGGGTGCGTATCGCCATGCTCAATGAGGATAGCTACCGCCGCCTGCTGTGGGATCATCGCCCCCTCACCGATTTCTGGCGGATAGGACCCGGCTACGCCAAAAAACTGTCCCAAAACGGCCTGTTCACCATGGGCGATATTGCTCGCTGCTCGCTCGGGAAGCCGGAAGAGCTACACAACGAGGAGCTGCTTTACCGGCTGTTCGGCGTCCAGGCCGAGCTGCTCATCGACCATGCCTGGGGTTGGGAACCCTGCACCATTGCCGCCATCAAGGACTACCGGCCAAAGAGCTCCAGTCTTAGTTCCGGGCAGGTGCTTCCGGAGCCATACCCCCACGAAAAAGCTAGGCTCATCGTGCGGGAAATGGCCGATCAGCTTTCACTGGAGCTGGTGGAGAAGGGGCTGGTGTGCAGCCAGTTTGTGCTGGATATCGGCTACGATGCCGAGAATCTCTCAGCTCCTGTACGGAAAAAGACCTACCACGGCCCCACAAAAACCGACCGCTACGGTCGGGCGGTTCCGGCCGCTGCCCACGGCTCCGCTAATCTTTCAGTCCCGGCTTCTTCCGCGCGTATTTTGATGCAGGCTGCTGCTGAAGTTTTTGACCGTATTGCTGATTCCAGACTCTCGGTGCGGAGGGTGACGGTGACAGCAGCTGGATTGCTGCGGCAGGAAGAGGCGCAGTTAGTCGGAGGGGACCAGCTGGACTTCTTTGGGAACTATGCGGCCCACCAGCAGCAAAAGGCCGAGTTGGAGCGGGAACTGAGCGGCCAGCAGGCTATTGTGGCCCTGCGGCAAAAATATGGGAAAAATGCGGTTCTCCGTGGAATGGATTTACAGGAGGGGGCCACCACTAAAGGCCGGAATGGCCAAATTGGCGGGCATAAAGCGTAGAGCCGAAGAAGGCGTTACGGTTCGTATAAGCTGTGACAATGATTTTTTGCGAGGAGCGGAAATTTGTGTGGGGCTGATAGCCTGTGGAAAATGCAGAAATTACGATTTCGTGGGATGGCCCCGCAGGAGGGCGCTGCCGCCAGAGGCCGGAATGATTAGATCGGTGGGAACAAAAAGAAATATAATACAATTCGTATAAATTTAGTGATGATTTTGCGATGAGTGGGAATTTGAGCAGAACTGACGGTTTGCAGAAATGCATAGAAAACAATGCGATTTCTCGTTGGATTGGTTTGCAGAAAGGGGCCGTTACCTGAGACTAGTGCGGAAAAATTGGAGGGTAAAATTGGTAGAAGCGAAGTGGATAATACAATTCGTATAGAATGTGGCGTCGATTTTCATAAAGAGTAGGGGCCTGGACAAGGGTGACAGTTGGCGGAAAAACGCGAAATGAGGGTTCTTTGTGGGATGGAGCGAGATGGACTTGTAAAGGGGATATCTTCCCTGGGCTGGACTGGACAGGCCATTGGATATAGAAAAGAATCAATGCGGATAATACAGATTGTATAGATTGTAGTAATGATTTTTTGCGAAGAATAGGGATTTGTGCAGAGGGCGTGGGTCCGGCCCGCAGGGCCGGCGGCCGCAGGCCGCCGAGGCGGCGGAGCCGCCCAAGCCGCCCCCCGGAGGGGGCGGCTGTCCTGCGGGCCGGGCCTTGCGCTCGCCTGTATCTATTCCAAAAGCCAGGAAAGGAGGCCAGCCATGCCGATCCATCAATATGACGACATTTCCGATTTGCCGCGGCCCGTTTCCCGGCGGCACCGTCCCATGCCAATCGAGGAACGGGCGGTGCAGTTTGCACCATTTGCGGCCCTGGCCTGCTACGAGGAAATACTGATGGAAGCGGCCCGGTCCACCCAGGAATGCCCCCAGCTGAGCGAGGACGAACAGACCCGGCTGGATGCCCTGCTGCAGCAGCTGCGGGGGCGGCTTCAGGGGCGGCCATGGGTCACCGTTACCTGGTTTGTGGCGGATGAGAAAAAAGCCGGCGGGAACTGTGTGACCACAACCGGACAGGCCATGAAATTGAGGGAGCAGCCGCCAGCTTTGCTCCTCTCGGAGGGAGAGGAGATCCCGCTGGAGCGGATGCTGGCCCTGGAGCTGATTGAAAATCCGGGGTAAAAAGCAAAAAGGAGTGACTTTCCCAGGGCGGAAAAACCTGCTATAATAGGGGGAGAGAGCAGGAAAGGGGAAATGCCAAAATGCCGCAAATCATCGAGATCACTGATCTTTCCCGGCCGGAGTTGGATGTTTTCTGCCGATTGACCGAAGCGCAGCTGCGCAACCGCCTGGAGCCGGAAAAGGGTGTGTTTATTGCGGAAAGTCCTACTGTCATTGGCCTGGCGCTGGATGCCGGTTATGAGCCGCTGGCCCTCCTTACCGAGCGTAAATTTATTGAAAGGAAGGCAGCTGGGATCATTGCACGCTGCGGGGAGATTCCCCTTTACACCGGGGAACGGGAGGTATTGGCAAGGCTGACCGGCTATGAGCTGACCCGCGGGGTGCTGTGCGCTATGCGGCGGCCGAGCCCCAAGGATTTTAGAGAGGTGTGCGCCGGGACAAGACGGGTGGCTGTGCTGGAAAATGTAGTGGACTCCACCAATGTGGGGGCCATTATCCGTTCGGCGGCGGCCCTGGGGATCGACGCGGTGCTGCTGACCCCCAGCTGTTGTGACCCGCTGAACCGGCGGGCGGTGCGGGTGAGTATGGGAACGGTATTCCAAATTCCGTGGGCCTACATAGGGGAGCAACCGGCCGACTGGCCGAATCCGGGACTTGGCTGGCTGAGTGAGCTGGGCTTTAAGACAGCGGCGATGGCCCTGCGGGAGGATTCGATTTCCATTGATGATGAGGGACTGGCGGCGGAACCAAAGCTGGCCATTGTATTGGGGACCGAGGGCACCGGACTGACGACCCGCACGATAGCTGACTGTGACTACACCGTTCGGATCCCGATGCAGCACGGGGTGGATTCTCTGAATGTTGCGGCGGCCAGTGCGGTGGCATTCTGGCAGCTGCGGGCGAAATGAAAAAGAAAACGACCGACTTCCGTTTTTTCGGAGGGCGGTCGTTTGGTATGAGGAGAACTGGGCGGAGGGGAGTGGCGGAGCCGCCCGGCGGGCGAAGCCCGCCGATGCAGGCGCAGCCTGCGGATTTCGCCGAAGGCGAAAGGCGGCTCCGCCGTAGGTGTGGAAAGCAGGGAACTGATAATAAGGAGCGCGGCTATGTCTCCGGGGCTGTGGGGCAGGTGGCCCGGATAGAGGGTGATTCCTGCGGCGGAGGAAACTGCTTAAACCTTACTTTTTGCGTTTTAGCCAAGGAGGATAGTCCGGCGACGAGAGAGCAGGGACCAAACAGTGATGTCGAGGATGCTCTAAACATGGGGTGGGAAAAGATCTCCCCCGGCGAAGAGGGATTCTGTTGGGTGCGGGGTTAGATTTTGTTCTTTTGGCGCTTTTGCCAGAGGAGATAGCCCAGAAGAGAAAGGACGGAGACCCCGGCGGTGATGCCAAGGGCGAGCCAAAAGGCCGGGGAACCAGGCTGTGAAACGCTGGCGCCCAGCAGGGTGGCGGCCAGCAGGCTGGGCAGGCCGCCCAGCAGCCCGCCGAGCAGACAGGTGAGATAGGGTCCCCGGACCGAACCGAAATACATGCTGACGATATCGCCGGGGAGGAGGTAGATGACCCGCAGAAAGAACGAGAGGAAAAGGTAATGTCCTTCCTGGCTTTCCAGGAGGCCATCCAGGCGGGGATAGCGGGCCAAAAGCCGAGTGGTGAGCCCGCTGCCGGAAAACCGGCCGATCCAGAAGGGAACGGTGAGATCCACCGCAAGGCCTAAAACATTGAGCGCCAGCGCCGCCGCAGGGGCAAACAGATGCCCGGAGGCAACCTGTAAAACGATGATGGGAAAAGCCACGCTGAGGCATTTGGCGAGGTAGAGCAGCAGCAGGAAACCGGCGGCCAGCCAGACATTCCGCGGGGCGTAGGAGAGGATGTCCTCCACCGAGAAACCGCCCCGGATAATGTAGAACACCACCATGGCCAAGCAAAGAGCCAGCGGCAGCAGCCGCAGGGGATGAAGGTCGTGCAGGGGACGAGGTTCTTTTGGCATGGGAGTCACTCCTTTGGGAATTTGATAATGCGTTGGGGAGTCATGCAGGGGGAGGCTTCGCCGTAGGCGGAAATGGGCAGGGGCCGGCAGGGAAGCGAGAGGGAGCAACCGGACCACGCAACCATTTGGGACAGTTTTTTGCGATTGTCCAACGCTTTTTGGCGATGGGGGTTTTATTTTTTCGGGAGGATATGCTAAGATAAGGCGTGAACGGGGGTGAACACTACGGCCGATTCCAACCTGACCAAGCGCGCCCTGGCCGCCGCGATGAAAGAACTGATGGAGCAGATGCCTTTTTCCAAGATCAGCGTTTCCGATATTGCGGAGCAGTGCGGCATGAACCGCAAGAGCTTCTACTATCACTTTAAGGATAAGTACGACCTGGTGAACTGGATCTTTGATATGGAGTATCTGCAGCTTTCCAGCCGGCAGGATTATGCCGGGATCTGGGATTTTCTTACCGAGCTGTGCAGTTTTTTTTACGAAAACCGCTCTTTCTACCGGCGGGCGCTGCGCATTGAGGGACAGAATTCCTTCCTAGAGCACTTTAAGGAAGTGCTGGAGCCTTCTATCAAATACTTTTTGGCGTCCTCGCTGGAGGAAGCGAAATACCAGCAGTTCTGCATCAATTTTTATGCGGATGCCTTTATTGCGGCGTTTGTGCGGTGGCTTTCCGATAAAGATTGTGTACCGCCGCAGGAATTTGTGCGGATGCTGAAGGTCAGCATTTATGCCGCGGTAAAGCGGGTAGAAGTGGCTGAGCTGTGACCCCAAAACGAAAATGATAAAAAGAGTCCCGATCCTGCGGAATGCCCGCGGAACCGGGGCTTATTTTATTGCAGGGAGGCAAGGATGCTTTCCAGCGGAGCGGCGGAAAAGGAGATGCTGTCATCCACGGTGCCATCCGGGCGGATCAGGCGGCAGCGCTCATCAAACACGACGGGATAGGAGGCCCGGGGAGAAAGTGCGCCATCGACATAGCGCAGGTCCTCCCACAGCTCCACGGGGATGGTCTGCGTATGCAGGTCATTGCGGGCGGCGATGATTCGCCGGTAAAAGGGTGATGATTGGCCCTTTTCCGGGGCGGTGTAGGACATGAAGATGGTGAGCGGCGCGTGAAATTGCTCGATATCCAGCACATCGCCGTCGCTGAAGATGTTTTCTGATTTCTCGGAATGGTAGGGCAGGAATACCGAGTAGAGCATTTCCCGGCGGCGCATGGCATCGCAGACCTCTTCGGCGCCATCGCCAAAGCGTACCACCGGCATGACATGATAAAGCTGGGCCATGGTATCGATGACATCCCCGGTGAGTTCATCGGGTGAGGTGAAAAGCAGAAAGGCACAGTCCTTCTGTTGGCGCAGCAGGGTGAAAAGTCCCACGGGCAGCTCCGGCGCGATGATCAGATAGGTATAGATGCCCAGCCGCTTGCCCTGCTCGATAAGGTTGGTATAGTCGGATTCGTGGGCGGTGTAGCCCTTGCGGTCGATGGCGAGGGTAAGGCACCAGGGGATATCGTAGCCGCATTCGCTTTCCAGCCGGCGGATGGTGCGGGCCCCGGCAGTGAGGCTATTGTAGCCCAGGTTCATGCCAAAGCCCATCAGATGCTCGGTATCCACATGCAGCGCCATATCGTAGATGATGCGGTAATAGGCGCTGCTTTCATCCTGCAGGGCGTGCTGGGCCTGCTGCAAAAAGCGCTTCTGCTCCCCGCCGACGGCAAAGCTAAGCCCCATATCCACCAGATTGCGCAGGCTGCGCTCCGGGTCGCTTTTGATGGCATTAAGCTTTTGACGCACCACCGTTTGGATGAGGGTACGGGCAATGGTATTGACGGAGCGGGGCGACATGGGGATCCCTTCTTTCGGAAATCTTTCTATTAAAATTATAGTGCGCAGTGGGGCAATGAAAAAGGGACAATCCCGCGGATGTGTCCCCAAAAATAACAGATTGCAGTGCTTTTTACAGAGAGTCAGGGATCCTGCTCCGGGTGGGGAGCGAGGAATGAAACAAAGACAAAGTGTCGGGTGAGGCGCTCGCCCACCCAGAAGATGCACCGCCCCATGACAAGGGCGCAGAATACCGTGCCGATGCCAATGCCGCGGATGCCGTGCAGAAAGAGAAGAGAAAGTACTACTGTTACGGTAAGGCAGCCGAGATCAAAACGGGTTTTGACGGTTTTGTAGGGCTTATTCAGTATGACGGCCAGTTCCCGGGGAAAGAGATCGGTGGGGATGATAGGGAGCTTACAGTGATTGGAGAGGGCGATGCCTAGGGTGAGGGCCGCAAAGCTGATGAGGAAATAGACGACCCGCAGCACAGGGGTAAGCGGCAGCTTATCGATCCACAGGGCATGGACATCCATCATCTCGCCGAAGGCGAAGCCCACCAAAAACGCAAGCAGATAGCTGGGGACAAACTTCCGCCGCAGCAGCATCAACACCGCCACCAGCGAGGTTTGGAAAAGATAAGTCCATGTGCCGAGGGAGAGGACCGGCAGCACCTCCGAAATGATGTACGGCACTGAGGAGATGGAGGAAATGCCGGCGCCGCTGTAAAGCATCAGGTAGACAGCGAAGCTATTGAGCACCGCGATGATGCAGAGGGCGAACTCCCCGCGGAAGACGCGGCGGGGATGGGGAAGGCTTTGGACGGTGGGGGTCATAAAGGGAGGACCTGCCTTTCGGGAGGAGATGGAGAGTGCGCGGGGGCGGCGCGGCGGAGCGGGGAAGGCAGCCCGGAGCGAAGCGGAGGTGCTGCCTGACGGGAGCGGAACCGTGCCGCCCCAATGGCGGAAAGCAGAGAAAAGCACGCACCGGGGAGGTTGCTCCGATGCGTGCCGCGCCGTGGGGCCCATCGGCTCCCCCTACCGGGAGCCGACGGAGGACCTGCACGGACAGAGATTCCACTTCGTTTCCTGCGCGTTATTTTGAGGAGGAAAAATCAGATGGAAACGACCATGTGAGAAATGGTGAAGACAAGGACGATGAATGCGGTGAGGAAGCCGCCCAGCCATACGGAACCGGTCTTTTTGTGGAGGACGCGGCTCATCACAGCGGTGATAGGCAGAATGAAGAGCAGGCCGAACAGCATGATACCGGCCAACGCGGTGGGGAAGGACATGCCCACGGCCGCGAGCCATTCTAGGGAGGTGGTGCCGGGAATGTACTGGATGCCGCGGACACCGGTGGCAAACAGCTTGCCGTAATCGTAGGCGAACATCATGGCTAGACCGCCGCAGGAAACGACCGCGCACAGCAGGTAATTGAGCCAGGCGGGGGCGTTATTGATGCGGGTGAGGGAATTATAGATGACGCCGCACAGCAGGAAGAACAGCAGCCAGACGGGCAGGTACTTGAAGAACGCAACCCAGTGGGTGCTATCCATGGGCATGATGTTGAACTTGAAGAAGGAGAAATTGGTGCCGGAAAGGGCAGAGCAGGCATACACCACTGCGTAGATGCCAGCGAAGGAGAGAACTGCCAGCAGCAGGCTCTTGAGGATCTGCGTGAAGGGAAGCTTGAGACCGGTGGTTTCCAGGTTGGCGCCTTTCTTGCGGCCGATAAGAAAGAATACCAGCAGATACAGTACCAGGAATACGCCGCCCACGACGCCATTAAAGAGCATGAGGGAGTTCATGGGAGCCATATTGAAGAAGCTATTGGGCATGAACTTGGTGAGGAATTTGAACCACTGGGGCTGCATGTAGTAGGGATAGCCGATCAGCCAGTAGTACAGCAGGGGCGCGGGCAGCAGGAAGATGATATAGGGAATGATATACCCGATAACACCCTTGGCACCGTGGACGGTGCTGATGGAGGGAGCGGCCGGACGCACGATGGTGGAGAAGAAGGGGACCCGCAGCAGGGTGAGCGCCAGCGCTACAAAGGCGACCAGGGTGGCGATAAGGCCGATGAGGCCGCAGGCGGCACGGCCGTGCCAGACCTGCTCGGTGGGAGCGATGGTGGCAACGCCGCCGCGCAGAGTGATATCGAAGAAATCGATGCCGTAGCCGATGGCGGTTTCATCATAGTAGGTATCGGAGTGGGTGCCATTGAAGCTGTAAGCGGCCCTAATAGGCTTCATGGTAACGGCAGCGCTGGCCGCGGCGGTCACAGCTTCCTCACGGGTGAGGGGTGTGGCGCTGGCATCGCCATACATAAAGTAGGTGCCGGAGGGAACATTGGTGGCGCCGCCGGTGCCGTAGGCGAACTTAAAGCTGGTGGTGTACTGGCTGGAATCCTCCACGCCCCACAGAAGACCGGAGAATTCATCGTAGGTGCCCTGAATGGTGCAGATATTGATCGGTGCGGCATACAGCGGAAAAACGCCGTTTTCGGCAGTAACGCCATTGTAGGTCAAGTCATTGATATTGCGGACATTGTAATTATAACCGGTGAGTACCATAGATCCGGGCAGTACAATCCCGGAGTTCATCGCTGCGCCGTAGGCTGTGTAAGCAGCGGTTGTTTCATCGGAGCCTGCCGCAAGCGCTTCAGCATAGGCTGCAGTATAGGCTGCCTGCCATTTGGAATAGGCAAGATAAGCGCCCTCCTGAATGGCGGCGGTGCCCATGGAGTGGCCCAGCATACCGATCTTGGTCAGATCGATAAAGTCGTAATTTTTGAACTGCTGCAGGGCGGAGTAGCTGCCGAGATCGGGAGCGTAATTTTCCACATTGCCCATTTCCGCCTGCTTGTATCCGTCAGGGGGCAGGGTGCTTTCTCCGTGGCCGTACATATCCAGCGCCATGACCACATATCCGCGGCGGCTCAGTTCAATGGCGTTGGATTCCATGGCATCCAGGCTGGCAGTGTAGCCGTGGCACAGCAGGATCGCAGGTGCAGGGGTTTCGGCCGTGGCTGTTTCGGGAATATAGAGCTTGGCATGGCTGGCGGCGCCCACATCGGTGGTGAAGGTCAGCTCTTCGGTGCGGACGGTGCCGCCGCTGGTTTGAATGTTGTGGCCGATGACCGAGGTGACGACCATGAGTACCAGGCAGATAGCCAGCACAATGGCGGAAGCCCGCCACTTGATCGGGGTTTTGCTTAAATTCTGTTCCATCTTATTAAACCTCTCAGTTCCTGTACGAATCTCCCTGTAAAGCGGCGGCAGGGGGTGAAAAAATGCAGGGGAAAGCCCGCTTTCGAGATGATTATAGCGAGGGGGAGAGGGCTTGTAAATGGGGTTGATAAAAGTTTGGCAGGTGCGTGGGATGGGGGAGGATTTCTTTGGATACTTTTTCATGGAGAAAAAACGCAGGGAAAGGGGAAACCGCGAGAAAAAGGAGCGGAAATCGAAAAAGAACGGGATGATATGATGCAAATATGCAACATATCATCCCGCACTTTTTTGCGAATGCTTAATTTTTGGCTTGATTACGCAGTATTACGGAAAGCGTATAAATTTTATTAACAGAATTTATTGATGCAAAAACGAAACATGTTGCAAAAATGGAACGGCTGCTTTTGAGTATATTACCTGGATTTAGCGGACAGCTTTTTCATCCTTGCCCAGCAGGCGGGCTATGACGGTCAGCAGTTTTCCTTCCTCTATGGGCTTGGAGAGGTGCTCATTCATGCCGGCGGCCAGGCTTTGGCGGATATCATCGCTGAAGGCATTGGCACTCATGGCCAGGATGGGGATGGCTTTAGCATCGGGGCGGGGCAGTGCGCGGATGGCCCGGGCCGCCGCTGTGCCATCCATTACCGGCATCATAATGTCCATCAGGATGAGATCATAGTAGCCGGACGCACTGGCCGAAAAGAGCTCCAGGGCTTCCCGGCCGTTCCAGGCGCGGGACACGGTGGCGCCATGTTCCTGCAGCAGGAATTCCGCGATCTCCATATTGAGGTCGTTATCCTCCGCCAGCAGGATATGAATACCGGTGAAATCGGCTGTGGGCAGTGGAACCGGAGCGGTGGGAGCGGTGCGATCGATGCCGAAAGGCAGCACGACCCGAAAGGAGGTGCCAACACCCTTTTGGGAATTGAAGGTGATGGTGCCGTGCATGGCGGATACCAGCTTTTCAACGATGGAAAGACCCAGACCAGTGCCTTGGTACTGGGTGCGGGCGTCATCGGCCTCCTGCGCGAAAGGTTCAAACAGATGCTGCTGGAATTCCTCACTCATGCCGATACCGTTATCCTCGCAGGTGAATTCGACCGTTACACAGCCTTCGCTGTGGGAAAGGACCCGGCTGCCCAGCCGGACATAGCCGCCGCTGCGGCCATATTTTACGGCATTGCCGGCCAGGTTGCACAGGATGCGCTGCAAATGATTGGGGCTGCCGATGAGACGGACATTTGACAGGGGGGCTTCGGTGGGGGCTTCGTACCGGATGCCGCGTTCCGCGGCCTGCGGTTCGATGACAGCGCTGACCTCCTGCAGGGTGGCAGAGAGAGAGAAGGAACGCTGCTCGAGATCGATGGCGCTGCTTTCCAGTTTGCTCATATCCAGTACATTGTTGACGATATCCAGCAGGGTGTGCAGGGCAATGGCAGCTTTATCCCGGCAGCTTATCTGGAGGGCAAGATCATCGGGATGGTGTGCGGCCATATTGATGTAGCCCTGGATGCCATTGATGGGGGTGCGCAGATCGTGGCTGATGCGGCGCAGGAATTCAGATTTGGCAATGCTGGCCAGCCGTGCTTCCTCCGCTTCGGCAATGATCTGTGCCTGGTATCGGGCTTCCCGTTCTTTTTCCGGGCCGACATCCTGCAGCACGGCCAAAACATGGTGGGGCTTACCGACCGCATCAAAATCCACAACAGTGATGGTGACACGGCTCCAGTTTAGGGTATCATCCCACCAGGCCCTGTAATCGATATAAAAGCTATGGCGTACATCGGTGAGGTTTTCCTGTCGCAGGGTCTCCCGGATAGCCTCGGGACTGAGCTGCTCATCCAGCATCGGCCGGTATTCCTCCAGGACAAGATTCTGCGTCAGGGCGTCCTTCATATCGGTGTAGGAGCTATTCTGCGGCAGGTAATGGGCCAGCCACTGCGGCAGGAAAATGCTTTCGCAGGAATTCTGGGTCAGATCGATGTAGAAGGAAGCAAAATAGATGTTCTGCAGCGAGCGCAGCATATTGACAGTCTTTTGCAGGTGAAGGTTGCTCTCCTGCAGCTTTTGGCTGCTTTGGTACAAGGCGCGGCTGCGAGCAATGGAGAGAATATACCAAAAGGCGGTATACAGCGCCACGAACACGGCGGATACCGCCGCTGTATCGGCAAAGGTAGAAAGTACCGGGAAATAGATGTAGAGCTGACAGCCCTCGCAGGCGGTGCGGCAGCCCAGGTAGCTGTCGCCCTCAATGTGGAAGAGGTGGAGCTGGTCATCGTGAGGGAGCTGGTTCAGCGCCTGCAGAATGGGGAGCGAGTCGGTTTTCTCGCCCTGAAGGGCATCATCGCTGCCGGCCAATATGGTGTTTCCGGCTGTGATGATGTAGGTGCCGCCGCGATTGATGTAAATACCATTGAGAAGGGTGGTCATATCCTCCTCGACATCCAGAATCAGTCCAGCGGGCTGTTCGTAAAATCCAATGAGGAGGCCGGGGGCATCCAACCGGGGAACGGCACAGACATCATAGTAGCGGCCATCGTACTGCACCCGTTCGGCATAGATTTTATTGGTGCCGGCCACCCCGTAGAACAGGCTGCCTTCGGTGGTATTCTGCCAGGGGGAGCCCTGCATGGGACGGGTATAACCGGAGGCCTCTAGGCTTAGATCGCCATCCAGCAGGGCCACGCCGGTCAGGCGCAGACGGTCTACGCTTTGCTCCAGGTACTCATCGTTGGTGAGCTCGGGATCATCCCGCAGGTGATAACTCAGCTCCAGCAGGTTATCTGAAAGCCGGAATAGGCTTTTAACACGGTCGCCGCTGGCTAGCTTATAAAAGCTGATGCACTGCTGCCGCAGGGTGTTGGCGGTATCCCGCGCCAAGGAGGCGGTGATCTGATATTCCGCGTGACCGTGTACCAGCACCACCAGCAAAAACAGCAGGATCCCTACAATAATGACGGAGCGAGGCTTGGGGTTCCAGTCCCAGATCCGTTTATTCTGTTGTTTATTCACCGGCCGTTCCTCCTAGAGCATCGGCCGGGTCCAAACCGTATTCGGCCAGGATTTTCTCAATGGTGCCATCGGCGAACATTTCCACCAGGGCGGTGTGCAGGCGGTCCCGCAGGGCAGTATCGCCTTCCCGGGCAAAGGCGACCCCGACCTCGGAACGCAGCAGGGATTCCTCCAGCAGACGGTAGGGGGTATTGGTGTACTGCAGCTGCGCGGTAAGGGCGGCAGCGTGGCCGGCGCAGGCATCTACATAGTCTTTGCGCAGGGCAGAAACCACATCCTCCATCCTTAACAGACAGTAGATATTGCTGACAGTGGGCAGACGGGGATCGGTGCCGGCGGAGAAGATCTCTTCCGGCTTGGAGCTGATCTGTACCGCGACGCGATGGCCGGCGAGATCTCCCAGGGACTGAATATCGCTATCTTGCCGGACGGCCACCACTTGGCGGCTGCAGGCGTAGGGCCCGGCCCATAGGTAACTTTCCTCCCGGTTATTCATGGAAAAGCAGCCCCACAGGCAATCAACCTCACCATTTTGCAGAAATTCATCCTTTTGGTCCCAATCAATGAGCCGAAAGACGGGCTCGTAGCCAATGCGGCGGCAGGCCTCCCGGGCCAGTGCTACATCCACGCCGGCCGGGAAGCCGTTTTCATCGGTGTAATTGTAGGGAGGGTAATTATCACTGCCGATCACTAACTGGGGCAGGGGGACGCCAGGGGTGGGCACTGTGGCGGTGCAGGCGCACAGCGGGACCAGTGCCAGCAGCAGGAGAAACGGAATCAAAACTTTCTTGGCGTGCATAAGGGAATGGACTCCTTTACCGGGGACATAGAATAAAATCATTTTGGGGTGATGTAGCGCGCGATGGCCCCCAGCAGGTTTTCAGTGCTTAGGGGTTTGGGTATGTGGGCATTCATACCGACGGCCCGGCTTTTTTGTACATCATCCTGGAAGGCATTGGCGCTCATGGCTAGGATAGGGATAGTCTTTGCATCGGGACGCGACATCTGCCGGATGACCCGGGTGGCTTTGTAGACATTCATGACCGGCATCTGCATACCGGTCAGATCAATGGAGTCGGCTGTGTTATCAGCCACGGCGGTCGGGGTGGGATCGATGGCAAAGGGCAGTGTGACATGGAATGCCGTCCCGGTGCCCTCCCCACTGGAAAAATTCATTTGGCCGCGCAGCTGTTCCTCCAGCGCATCGGTGGGGCAGGGGAGCCACTTTGGTAATGTAGCCCCTCCTGGTATCCGCTTTTTATCATCATGTTGTTTTCCTCGGTTCTGTGTGGGGATTCAGCCGGGCTAGTGTATCACACACTTTTTGGTATTCCCGGTCCACTGCCCGGAGCAGGACATCGGTCTGTTCCGGGAGGGTATCCCGGCTGCGCAGGGCTTCGGTCATGGTGCCGCAGGCGGCGGCCAGCCCGGTAAGCCCCAAATTGAGGGCAATGCCCTTTAGGGTATGCACCGCTCGGAAGGCCGTTGGGACATCGCCCGCTGCCGCTGCTTCTTTCAGCAGCGGCAGGCTGTTATCCTGCGGAATCATCCGCAGGAATTTCTCTGTAAAGGCTTCACTGTGCAGGCGGGCAATGACATCCTCGTAATTGCCGCCCACGGTGGTATAAAATTCATTCAGAGTCATGGAAGTCCTCCTCATACAGCACGGCACTATCCTTCTGAGCCTTGGCGCGGTACAGAGCCAAATCGGCCTTTTCCACCAGCTCACTGATCTGCCCTGCGGCATAAACACCGCCGATGCTGACAGTGATGCGCAGCTCCGGCAAATCCGCGACCCGCAGCGCCCGCACCGCCCGGCAGATATCCTCTAGCTTGCGCCGCAGGATATTCTGCGGCAGGTTGTGGAACAGCAACAGGAATTCATCCCCGCCGTAGCGCACCAGTTCATCCTGGCTGCGCAGGATGGCCCGGATGGCCTGGGCGGTGTGATATATGGCGGCATCCCCGGCCGGGTGGCCAAAGCGATCGTTGATCTGCTTGAGGTTATCTATATCGATCATGGCCAGGGCATACTCGCCGGAAAGGCGCCGCAGCCGGTCATCGCAGTAGCGCCGGTTAAAGACCTTGGTGAGGGAATCGGTATACACCTGCCGGTTGCGCATCAGCAGTTGGTTCAGCAGATTCTCATTCTCATCGGAAAGCACATCATCCGAGTAAATAGGATTGACGCATTCCAGCGAATAGGGAAAGCCATCCACCTCTACGCACATGGCCAGGATATAATAAAGGTCGCTGCCGATTGCTTCCACTTTATTCAGGGTGCGGCGGGTGCGTACCACCTCCTGGGAAACACAGTGCCGGCAGCGCTGGGTCTTATCCCAGATGGAGTAGCAGCGCCCCACTTTTTCCATGGTGTGGCCGTCATCTGCGGCGATCACCTGCATGCAGATGCCCGGATCCACCAGCCGCACGATTTGGAACATCTGCCGGTAGGCCTGCAGGATGGGTGCCAGCTCCTGCCCGGAAATACGCAGGACGCCATCCGCCGCGGTGAGCGGCAGCAGCACCTGCTGCTTCATCTGTGGGATGCCTGCGCGAGTGTGATCCTCCAACCGGGTGTAGTTTTCCTCTACATTGATCACCTTACCGAACAGACTCCGGAAGCGGTTCTTTTCCACTGCCGACCAGGAGAGAAACATGGCCAAACGGCAGCGGCGCAGCTGCCCATTCAGCAGCAGCTTTACCGGAACCTCGGCATAGGATTCATCCGGAGTCATAGCGGTTAGCTGCTGCCGCACCGTTTCCGCGGTTTCCCCGCCGATGAGCGTCAAAAAGTCTCGGTTTTGCAGCGGGTCTACCATCACAGCGGGCAGACCGGTTTGCTGCATGGCCCCCAGGGAAAGCTGCAGCGAGGAGGGCTGCACCGTGTATTCAAACCACATTTCCCGGCTCATCCTGGTAAAGAAATCCTGCCGGGCACGCGCATCCTCCAGCTGATGGGTCATGCGGGCAGCGGCCATATCCCGGTTCCGGTATAGTTCCTCGGTAAAGATGGGCTTTTCCTGGGATAAGCTGTCCTCCCGGGCGGTATCCTCCCTCCGGATGGTATCAGAAAGGGCGTCCAGGCACTCCAGCAGCAGGGGATTGAAGCTGCCGCATTCCCCGGCGTGGATCATAGCCAGCGCTTTTTCGTGGGAGTAGGCTTTTGTAGCTGCGGCGGGTGGTCAGGGCATCGTATACATCGGCCAGGGCGGTGACCTGCGCCGCAATGGGGCACTCATCCCCCCGCAGTCCATCAGGATAGCCCTCACCGTTCCAACGCTCGTGATGTCGAAGGCAGATCTCAATTGTATATTTAACCAGTGCTTCGTTTTGGTAGGCCGGCATCTCCGCCACCAGCCGCGCGCCTAAGGTGGTGTGCTGCTTGACCAGCTCAAACTCCGCGGCGGTCAGCTTGCCGGGCTTTTTCAGAATGCTTTCCGGAATGAGAACCTTGCCGATATCATGCAGTCCGGCTGCCGTGCTGATCAGTTCGATATCATCCGGCTCCAGTGCGTAGCGGTCGGTCCTTTTGCACAGCTCCAGCAGTAGAAGCTTAGTAAGGTGCCCCGCCCCATTCATATGGGTGCCGCCCTCGCCGCAGCGGGCCTCCAGCGCATAGCCTAGGATGGCCGCCAGGATATCGCTGTTGCGTTTCTCCCGCAAAAAGCGCTCGGCCACTATGTCCATCAGCTGGTGCTTTTCGGCGTTCAGCAAGATGGTATTGATGATGCGCCGGCGGATGATGCGGGTGGCGAAGGGACGGCTGATGTAATCCGAGGCCCCCAGCGCAAAGGCGTGGTCAATGGTGGCGGTGCCGGTTTCGGTCGAGATCATTATGACAGGGACCTCCTCCAGCCAGCCATGGGCGCGCATTTCTTCCAGCACCGCAAAGCCATCCATTTCTGGCATGATGATATCCAGAAGCAGCGCGGAGATCTCCCCGTGATAGACCTGCAAAGCGGCAATGGCCTCCCGCCCATCGGCTGCCTCGATGATCTCGTAATCCTGATCCAGTATATTGGCAAGGATCGCCCGGTTCATTTCGGAATCATCGGCGATCAATAGTTTTTTTCTCTCCATGGTTATGCCTCCTGCGGCCGGTCATCTGTCCCGACCCCGATCATCCCCATTCTAGCACAACGCAGCCTTGAATCCAAATAATTTTAACGGTTTTTTTAATACTTTTTTACTGCTTTTCCCTGCCGGAAAAAAGAACAACTCCCCCTCCTGCCGTGCGGTAGGGAAGGGGAGCGCTTTTATCGGCTTTGGTTACCGGGGTTAGTTGGCCTTCAGCAGGATGAGCTTGTGGGTGGTGCTGTGATTTTGGCTTGGTTCATCATAGGTTTGCCATACGGCAATCTCACCGGTCATGGGGTCGACCCGGAAGCGGAATACATCCCCATCATAAATCAGTTCAGCCTGGTCGCCCGGCAGATGGATACGAATGAGTGCCTGCCGCTGACTGCCGTCCTCGTTGGTGACCAACCGGGTGCTGTACAGCCAGTCGCCGATGAGATACAACTCACTGCTGGGGTACAGCATCCCTTTCAGACCATCTACATTAAGCTCTTCGCCAGTGGTGCGGTTCCATACCCGCAGACTGCCAGCATTGGGGTCCGCCTGGGATTCTTCCCGCAGCACGATCCAGCTTTCATTAAAGGCAAGCCGGGTGGGGACCCTGGTGCTTTCGGAACGGTTTTCCCAAACCGTTTCGTCATCGGCCAGCCGGATGATCCGGGTCACCCAGCCGTCCGATTCCTGCAAGGCGACAGAATAGCACCCATCGGTCATTTGGACCAGCCGGGGGAAGATGCTGCTTTCCAGCTTCATCAGGGTGTGGTTCTTTTCATCGGCAAAGGAGTACCCGCGGATCTCATATTCGGAATCCGAGAGAGTAAGTACATAGATGGCCCACTCATCATCGATGGCCAGCTGGCTATTATCGGCCCAGTATTCGCATGGTTCGGTAAATACGGTGGTTTTTTCCAGGGTGGCGCAGTCATATTTCAGCAGGAGCAGCTCACGCTCGCCAGTTTCCTTGTTGGCCTCAATAGTCAGCCAATAAAAGCTATCCCCATATAGGGCCAGACTATCGGAGAGCCACAGTCCGTCCAGCTCGGTGGAGCGGGTCTCACCAGTTTGGCGGTTGGTGGAATAGAAGATGGTCTTGGAGTTACTTGAATCATCTCCCACTGTCACAATGTAGTTTTCATTCCAGCAGGGCCCGCCGCCGGCATTTTCCCATACGATATCCGGATATTCTTCGGCCGGGATGAGGGCTTCCACCAGCTTGGGCGCTTCATTTGGGGCGGGATCAGGGGTAGGGTCAGGCGTGGGGGTGGCGGGCTGCTTGCCGCAGGCGGCCAGCGAGAGCACCAGCAGAGCGGCCAGCAGTAGGCACAGTGTTTTCTTCATCTCATTTTCCTCCTTGCAAAAATGTTTTCTGCAGCTCCATTATACCAAAATTTCCCCGGAAAAGGATATTGGCATTCCGCAGAAAAAGTCTCCCTCCATTTGTAGGAAATGCCGGTCAGCCCCGGTAAAATGCGTAACTATGGAGTGCTTTCACCCTATATAACGATTCGCGTGGACAAAGTGCAACAAATAATAGACAATTGGCGAGAAAAACTTGTTTTTAGCTGTCAATTTTCTGCCCCATAGGCCGCTTTCAGCCGCAGGATGCGCAGTACGCTTTCATCAATGCGCTCCTCCGGGATGGTTCCATCCTCCACAGCGGTCAGCACCCCCTGGTAGGCGGCAATGTAATCATATGGCATCAGCAGAATATCGGCTCCGGCCTGCAGGGCCAGCACGGCGCTTTCTGCCGAAGAATAGTTCTGTATGATGGCGCCCATGGCCAGGGCATCGGTGATAATAACCCCATCATAGCCCAACTCACCCCGCAGCTTTTCGGTCAGCATGGAGTAGGAAAGGGAAGCGGGCAGGCCGTCATTGGTCACATTTGGGGTGGCGATATGCGCGGCCATTACCAGGTCAGTTTTCTCCAGCGCGCCAATAAAGGGAATGAGCTCGCATTGCAGCAGTTCTTCCCAGCTTTTATCCAGCTCCACATAGCCATCGTGGCTGTCACCGCTGGCGGCGCCGTGCCCGGGAAAGTGCTTAATACAGGCCATTACGCCGCCATCGTGCAGGCCGTCTATCATGGCGTTTACCATGGAGGAAACGGTTTGCGCATCGCTGCCAAAGGCCCGGGAACCGATGATGATATGCTCCAGATCGGAATTAATATCCGCCACCGGGGCAAAGTCCAGATTAAAGCCGTACCTGTTCAGATATGTTCCGATGACTTGCCCCATGTGATAGGCCTCATGGGGGTCGCCGGTAGCGCCGATGGCCTCTGCTCCATCAAATTTCTGCACCTGGAAGCCCGCCGCATTGGCAATACGGGAAACACTGCCGCCTTCTTCATCAGTGCAGATCATCAGCGACAGGTCACTCGCCTGCTTCAGGCCGGAGAGGAAGGCTTCCAGTTGTTCCGGCCCGGCGATGTTCTTTCCAAAGAAAACAATCCCCCCGGCGGGGTATTTAGACAGCTGGGCCGCCATCTCCTCGGTCAGGGCCTGCACGCCGTAGTCCCGGGTGCTGTGTACCTGCTCCGGAGTCAGTGTGGAGTCTAGCGATTCTGGCCTGATAATAAACAGCTGCCCAATTTTTTCCTCCAGTGTCATGGCCGCCAGCAGTTGTTCTGGTTTTTGCACTGTAGATTCATCGTCTGGGCTCGGGTCATCGGGTATCGGTGTTGGCGTTGGGGTTGGCTCTGGGGTGGGGTCATTTCCACCGGTAGGCTGGCACCCGGTACAGCCCAGTACCAATAGAAAAACAGCAAGAAATGTGCAGATGATGCGTTTCATATTGTTTTGCCTCCTGATGATTCAACATAAAGGCCTGCCTGCAAAGCGGACGGAGCACTTTTATATATAGTGTCATTTTAGAACCGTTTTTCTGCTTTGTATCGGTTTATTATAAATGTTTTTCTTATAGATGCGATATCATCTTGCAAAAAGAAAAGCTGGGTGCTACAATGCGATTGTAAAAATATTCCTGTCACATTATAAAGATGGTCGGCTGATATCGGCTGTTGGTGGGACGGGGCGGATAAAAGACTGCTGGAAGGAGGCACTTCGTAAGGAAGTGCCTCCTTCGGCTTTTGTAATCAGCCGGAATGATTGAATTGTGGGTAAAATCAATCACATTGGAGGATTACAAAATGGAGAAGTACATCTACAACGAGAAGAACGGGCTTTGGTATGAACTACAGGGCGACTACTATCTACCCTGTCTGAAACTGCCGGAGGACGGAACGGTGCACATCGGCATCTGGGGACAACGGCACCGGCGCTATCTGAAAACCCATCGCAAGACCCTGTATACCTCTTTGCTCACCAGCGGTAAGTTGAACAGCTATCTTGCTGACATTAACCGGCAGGCGGAGGAACTATTCTTTCGGCTGGTAAAGCAGATGGCAGAGGCAGAAGGTGTCACGGAGACACTAAAAGCCGACGATCCTATGGAATGGGTCGGCAGGATGAACAATATTCGTAATCGTGCAACGGAAATCGTAAACACCGAAATTATTCTTTGTTAAGTTATAGGGCTGTACCAAGTGCGGTGCGGCCCTATATATTTGTTTTAATTTGCGACAAATTCGCATATTGACAAATGTGCAAAGCTGATGTATAATAATTTGCGAGTAGGTTGCAAATTGGAGGTGCAGCTAATGGCTAAGTATCTGACACGGCAGCGCAAGCGGCTTCTTGCATATCTTTCAGAGCATACGGACGAGCAGATGACCGCACGGCAGATTGCCGACGCACTGGCGGCAGACAACATCAGCATCAGCGCCGTTTATCGCAATCTCTCCGCTTTGGAGGAGGAAGGGCTTCTCAAACGCAGCGTTCGGGAAGGAACGCGGGAAGTCTTTTATCAATACATTGCCGCCGAGGAATGCAAAGACAGCCTGCACCTCTCCTGCCGGGTATGCGGCAAAAGCATTCATCTTGGAGAAAAAGAAGCGGAGCAGCTTCTTCACAGTACATTTGAAAGCACAGGCTTTCAAATCGACAAAACGGAAACGATTTTGTACGGTATTTGCGCCGATTGCAGAAAATAAAAGGTGGTGAGCAGAATGGAAAAGAAAAAGAGAATCGCAGCATTGCTTCTTGCTGTGACAGTCTTGCTTGTCATGCTCTATTCTGCTCTTTTTATTGCGGCAGAAGCTGATCACGACTGCGTGGGCGAGAACTGCCCTATCTGCTATCAGATCAATGTTTGCCAGAACGCTCTGAAAAACCTTTCTCTTGCTGTATGCGCCGCAGTCTTTGCTGCTGCGTTACCATATACTCTGTGCAGGGGTATTTCTGTCTGCACGGACTACGCACAAAGTTATACGCTGGTTTCTCTCAAGGTCAAACTTTCAGATTAAATAAGAGCTTTTTACAAGGGTGAAGTCTATCCATTTTTGCGGATAGGCTCTTGCGGTGTTGCCGTTACCCTTGTATTTTTGCGCCCATTTTTAAGCTCTTATCATAATCTGGAGGTAACAATCCCTATGAAAAAAATAACTGCGCTGCTGCTTGCGCTAATGATGCTGGCCGGCATCCTTGCCGGCTGCGGAAAGCCGAAGGATACCGGAAAAGCCGGCAAATTGAAGGTCGTCACGACCATCTTCCCCGAATACGATTGGGTCAGGGCGATCCTGGGCGACAAGGTGGATAACGCCGAGATCACCATGCTGCTGGATAACGGCGTTGACCTGCACAGCTATCAACCCACCGCCGATGATATTGTCAAGATATCCGATTGCGACCTCTTCGTCTATGTGGGCGGCGAGTCCGACGGCTGGGTGGAAAACGCTCTGAAAAACGCCGCCAACAGGAATATGAAGGTCATCAACCTGCTGGAGGTGCTGGGTGATTCCGTGAAAACGGAGGAGACCGTTGAGGGTATGCAGGAGGACGGTCACGACCACGGTCACAGCCACGATAAACAGCTCACGGAGGATGACATCAGGGATCGCACCCTCTCGGATTTCGCCGGTGCGTGGAAGTCCCTGCACCCCTATCTGCTGAACGGCGACCTGGACAAATTCTGCCAACACAGGGCGGAGGAGGACGAGGACAGCTCTACCACAAAGGACACCTATTGGGAGAAATATAAGACCTCGTGGCAATGCGACGCCGAGAAGATCTCTATCAACGGGAACACGATCACCTTCACTTACGGAGACGGAAAAACCGTTTCCGCTGAATACACCTATGCCGGTTATCAGCCGAAGCGGAATGACGAGGGTAAGATCCGCAGCGTCCGTTATCAGTTCGAAACCACCAGTGCCGATGCGCCCAAATATGTGCAGTTCAACGACCACGGCCACGAGCCGGGCGAGGCGGAGCATTTCCATATCTACTTCGGCAACGACGGCTTCGATGCGCTGATGAGTGCCAAAACCAATCCGTTTTTTGTGAAGGATGCGCTTTCCGCAGAGGACATCCTTGATGAACTGATGGGGCATGACCATGGGGAGGAAAAAGACGAGCATGTCTGGCTGTCCCTGAAGAACGCCCAGACACTCTGCGTGACGATTGCGGACGCGCTGTGTGCCATCGACCCCGACAACAAGGACGCCTATACCGCCAACACCTCTGCCTATATTGAAAAGCTTTCCGCGCTGGATGGCGAGTACCAATCCGCCGTGGACGGCGCGGCGCGCAAGACCGTTCTGTTTGGCGACCGCTTCCCCTTCCGCTATCTGGCGGACGATTACGGTCTGAGCTACTACGCCGCCTTTGTGGGCTGCTCCGCCGAGACCGAAGCCAGCTTTGAAACGATTTCGTTCCTTGCCAAAAAGGTGGACGAGCTGAAGCTGCCCTGTGTTCTGACCATTGAGGGCGCACAGCATAAGATCGCAGAAACCATTGTCCAGAATACGACATCCAAAAATCAAAAGGTGCTGACGATGGATTCCATGCAGTCCACCACTTCCAAAGATGTGAAAAACGGCACGACCTACCTCTCCGTGATGGAGAAAAACCTTTCCGTGCTGAAAGAAGCATTGGGCTAAGGAGGTAGGTTTATGGCTCAGCTCACTTGTCAAAATCTCTGCGTCGGCTATGATGGAAAGCCCGTTCTGCAAGGCCTCAATTTTGATGTCTTTGCAGGCGACTACCTCTGCATCGTAGGGGAAAACGGCTCCGGCAAGAGTACACTTATGAAAACAATTCTCGGCTTGCAGCCGCCTATCAGCGGCAGGATTTTGACGGGCGACGGGCTGAGAAAAAACGAGATTGGCTATCTGCCGCAGCAGACCGTTGTACAAAAGGACTTCCCGGCATCCGTGAGAGAGATCGTTCTCTCCGGGTGCCAGGGACGCTGCGGCAGCCGCCCTTTTTACAACAAAGAAGAAAAACAGCTTGCACTTGATGCAATGGACAAAATGCAAATCACACAGCTTGCAAGGCGCTGTTATCGGGAACTATCCGGCGGACAGCAGCAGAGGGTTCTGCTTGCCCGTGCGCTTTGTGCTACCCGAAAAATGCTGCTCCTGGACGAGCCTGTTTCCGGGCTTGACCCCAAGGTAACGGCTGAAATGTATGCGCTCATCGAAAAGCTCAACTGCGAGGATGGGATCACCGTGATTATGATCTCTCATGATATTGCTGCCGCAGTCCAATACGCCAGTCATATTCTGCATATCGGCGACACCGTTTTCTTCGGAACAAAGGCAGACTATCTTGAAAGCCCGCAAGGGCGGCTGTTTGCCGCAAAGAAAGGCGGTGATGCGCAGTGAATGCAATTCTGGAAAAGCTCGCCTTATACTGGGCGTATCCCTTTGTCCGCTATGCGCTCATTGTCGGTGTGCTGATCGCGCTGTGCTCGTCGCTGCTGGGCGTAACGCTGGTGCTGAAACGCTTTTCGTTTATCGGCGATGGACTTTCTCATGTGGCGTTTGGAGCCATGGCCATTGCCGCCGTGCTGCAGATCACCAACGAAATGCCGCTGGTGATGGTCATTACGATCATCAGTGCCGTGCTGCTTCTGCGCACCGGGCAGAACACGAAGATCAAGGGCGATGCCGCTATCGCCATGATCTCGGTGGGAGCGCTGGCCATCGGCTACCTGCTGATGAACATTTTCTCCACCTCGTCCAACCTATCGGGTGATGTGTGCAGTACGCTGTTCGGCTCCACCTCCATCTTAACGCTGTCCCCCGTAGAGGTATGGCTGTGCGTAGGAATGTCGGTGCTGGTCGTGGCGGTGTTTATCCTGTTCTACAATAAAATCTTCGCCGTGACATTTGATGAGAGTTTTGCAAGGGCGACAGGAACGAAAGCCGGACTTTACAATCTGCTGATTGCCATCGTTGTTGCCGTTATCATTGTTTTGGCTATGAATCTTGTCGGCTCACTGCTGATTTCTGCACTGGTGATTTTCCCGGCGCTGTCCGCTATGCGGATGTTTAAGAGCTTCCGCAGCGTGACCGTCTGTGCCGCAGCTCTGTCGGTCATGTGTTCGCTGATTGGTATATTGGCATCCATCCTCGCCGGTACGCCTGTAGGTTCGACGATCGTCGCAGTTCAGATCATTGCGTTCGGGCTGTCATGGCTGGCAGGCACGGTATTGGGAGGTGTTCGCAGATGAAAAAACTATTGTGTGTTTTGCTGATTGCCCTAACTCTTGTACCTCTCGCCGCCTGCGGAGGTGAAAAAGATAAAGTGACTGCTGCAGCTGATTCAGCCGATAACCAAGCGCCAGAGGCTTCTGTTTCACAAAAACAGCCCTCAGAAAAGAAATCGGAGTCTAAGCCTGCAGCCTCTGAACCAACGCAAAGCACAGACGGTGTTGATGTTGACCTCACAAGGCTTAGCAGTACAATGGTATATTCCGAAGTCTATAATATGATGAACGCCCCCGGTGATTATATTGGAAAAACCATTAAAATGAAGGGACAATTTGCCATTGGATATGTATACAATACAGATGGCACGCCCGATGAATCCACAGCTCGATTTGCCTGCGTGATCGCCGATGCCACCGCCTGCTGCTCACAGGGGCTTGAATTTATCCTAACTGGCGAACATACCTATCCGAATGATTACCCGGAGCTGGGGTCGGAAATAACGGTGACGGGAACTTTTGAAGTCTACACAGAGAACGGATTTCAGTATTGCCGACTTGTAGATGCTACGCTCGTGAGATGAGCTTTATAGTATGCTCCAATTTTTAAGGAATGATCCAAAGATGGTTGACGAACAAGCGTTCTATATGCTATACTATATTTTGCTCTCATAGCAGAGTCCACAACTGAATATCTGAAATGAAACACAAGGCAGCCGTCGAAAGGGATTGCGGCTGTACCGCTCCTGTTGCTGAGTCTGCCAGCGGAGCGGAAAAAGCAGACATTGAAGGTTTCTGAAAAGCAGAGCCGGTACATAGTTTCATCAAAGATATGGCGAGAGATTTTCTCCCGCTGATTTGATGTGCTGTGTACTGGCTCTTTTTGTCGTTGCAGCCACCGTTCACAAAAAGTTTACAAAAATTCTTTCGTGCAAACGGCAAAAAAGTTCCCAGTTGATTATTGAGGGGGTTAATAAATGAGCCTTCTCGCTGCCTACCAATTGAGGGGCAAATTGAAAACTGAATGACCGTCCGAATGGGATATGATTCTGCCACGACCTCCCCGATGGGGGCAAGCAGAACAACGCTGCGGTGAGATTCCGGGGCAGGCACAGAAAAACGACATTCGGAGAAAACGGCAAACAATCTGCAAATTTTTCAAGAAACAGTTCCGTTTTACACCCGTGATTTCTCCTATTTATGGGGAAAGCTGTTTTACGGTCAAGACCGCAGATTTTCGCAGAGTTCCTTTTGCAGAAACGCTGGACGGCCTCCGCATCGTCTGCGGCGTTTCTATTAGAAAATCCGTGAATTCTGCCGGTCTTGAACGGGGCTTTTTCCAGCAAAAACAGGCCTTTTACAAATGCGATCCGAAATGAGGTGAAATTCAAAATGATTACAGGAATCAAGAAGAAAAACAAGCTGACCGAGATATGGTTCGACGAAACCGGCAGCGCAGTCAACATCCGTACTTACAACACCGACCTGAAAAAGCGTCTGACGGCCTATGCGGTAAAATATCCCGCCCACTGTCGCCTGACGGACGATGACGAGTGCGGCTGCCTGACCTTCGAGATAGACTGCCGACGATTCTCCGTCCGGCTGACCGCCCCCTATTCCGAGGACAGGCGCAGGAAGGCAAAGGAAACGATGACTGCCGTTAACCAGCAAAGACAGAAGGACAGTTTCAAGAAGCCGCTATGACCGCAGAGATGCTGTCCACAGGAATAACGAGCATCGGATTGTGGCCCCCACAATCCGGATCCGCAGCCTTGCGGCATGCGGACTAACTCAGGGGCGGTGCCCCTGAATACCCCACTAAAGAATGGAGATGACAAAATGAAGGAAGAAAAAGTGCGTATCAGAGTACGCCTGACCGAAGAAGAAAAAGAGAAATTGGAGCGAAACAGTGCCCTTTGCGGACTGACCCAAAGCGAGTATGTCCGCCAGCTTTGCCGGGGCATCCACCCGAAGCCAAAACCGCCGGATGTATTCTGGGAGCTGATGGACGAACTATACAAGGCTCATTCCGGCCTGAAAGAATGTGCCAAGTACGAGCCGTCCGCCCTGAACCTCTGTGCCGAGATTGAGCAGTTGGTACTGGACTTACAGGAGGCGATCTAATGGCAACGACTTCTCTTTGGCACATCAAAGGCCGTTTGAAGGACCTCATCGATTATGTGGAGAACCCCGAAAAGACGAAGGCGAAAGCACCGGAGTTACAAGACCTCTATAATGTGTTTTCCTATGTCCAGCGCCCGGAGGCCACGCAGGAGGGCGAGTATGTCACCGCCATCAACTGCCTGAAGGAAACGGCGCTGCGGCAGATGATCCTCACCAAGAAACGCTACGGCAAGACGGATGGATATATTGCTTGGCACGGCTACCAGAGCTTCAAGCCGGAGGAGGTCACACCGCAGCTTGCCCACGAAATCGGCGTGAAGCTGGCAAAGGAAATGTGGGGCGACCGCTTTGAGATCATCGTCACCACCCACCTCGACAAGGAGCATATCCACTGCCACTTCTGCTTCAACTCCGTGTCCTTTCGGGATGGCGGTAAATACAACTATTCCAAAACAGAGCAACTGCGTTTGCGAGAAGCCTCAGACCGCCTTTGCCGGGAATACGGACTGTCCGTCATTGAGAATCCTCACAAAGCACCTTCTCGTCCTGTTTGGCTGGATGAGAAAAGCGGCAAGCCCACCCGCTACAATGTCTACCGTGCCGATGTGCGAGAGGCAATGGAGTTCAGCAGAACCCCCTACTATATGGAGGACTATCTGCGGCGCAAAGGGTATGTGACCGACTTCACGGGCAAGCACTGGAAACTCCGTCTGCCCCAATATGAGCACTTTACAAGGCTGGACACGCTGGATGAAAGGTGGACGCCGGAGAATATCCGCCTCGGACGATATGCTTCTTTCGGCAATCGTAGGGCGTATATCAGTTATCCACCCCAAATGCCGCAGGAGCTTTCGGATTGGTTCCGCCCGTTCCATAAGACCAGCCACATCTACAAGCTGTATCTGCACTACTGCTATCTGCTGGGGTACTTACCGAAGCATACCGACTATAAGCCCACCAGCCCGTATCTGAAGGAGGACTTGCGGAAGCTGGACGAGCTGTCAGCGCAGGTGCGGTATATGGGCAAATACGGAATCAAAAGCTTTGACGATCTGTACGCAGACAGGGAGAAAATCCAGCAGGATATGGACACCCTCATTGCCCGCCGCACCAAACTGCAAAACAGGATACGCCGTGCTGCACCTGCCGAAAAGGAAATGCTGCGGCGAGAAAAGGCGGGCATAACGGAACAGCTCACCACACTGAGAAAGCAGCTAAAGCTGAATAAGGCCATAGAGGTATGTTCTGCCAAAATACAGGAAAAGACGGATCTGCTCTATGCCAATGAATACCGTGCCAAGGAAGAACATAGGCAAAAGAAATCACAGAGAAGGGAGCGTGACCCACGATGAGTGCCGATAACGAAATCTATACACAACTTGACCGCATTACAGACCACCTTGCGACAATGACCAAGCAGGAGCGCATAGCGTGGTTCCGCAGAAGCGCCTATGTGCAACCGCTGAATTTCCTCCGGGAGATCGACGGCACCACCTACGCTGTAAGAGCCTTTTTCAGTGAAGGTGCAAGGGAGAACATCACCGAAAAGGTGCAGCGCATCATCCTGAAAAACGATGATAAAAGCAACGAACATTAAAACTATCGCATTAAAGCGTTGAAGTTTATGGCCGGATATGGTAGAATGGGCTCACCTACAAATTCGATCATATCCGGCTGTGGAAAGGAGAGCTATGACAAAACAACCGGATAAAATCACAGCCCTGTATTGCCGCCTGTCCCGTGACGATGAGCAGGACGGCCTGTCAGGGTCCATCAAAAATCAGCGAACCATCCTCGAAAAGTACGCACAGGAAAACGGCTTTCAAAACACCCGTGTGTTCATTGATGATGGCTGGTCGGGCACAAACTTCGCAAGACCGGCATTCACAGAGATTATGGAGCTGGCGGAAAAGGGTCTTATCGGCACCTTGATCGTCAAGGATCACTCTCGCTTGGGGCGGAATCGCCTGATTGTGGGACAGCTTCTGGAAGAAGGTTTCGACAGTCTTGGCATCCGCTACATCGCCATTATGGACAACATCGACACCGCCAAGGGTATCAGCGACCTTGTTCCGATGCAGGACTTATTCAACGAGTGGCACGCCAAAAACACCAGCCAAAAGGTACGCAATGTGTTCAAGAGCAAAGGAATGTCCGGCGCACCGCTGACCACCAATCCGCCCTTTGGGTATCTGAAAGACCCGGAGAGTAAGAACGGCTGGATCATTGATGAAGCTGCGGCAAAGATCGTGCGGCAGATTTTCGCTTGGTGCATAGACGGCCTCGGCCCCACGCAAATCGCCAAACGGCTGAAAGCTGGCAAGATACCGACGCCTACGGAGCATTGGGGCAATATCGGCCGGAATTGCAGCAAGCCGCCTGCCGTGCCCTACAACTGGTGCTCGGCCACTGTGGCGGACATCCTCGGCAAGCAGGAATACTGCGGCGATACGGTGAACTTCCGCAGCACCGCCAAGTCCTTCAAGAACAAAAAGAAAATTGAGCGGCCGCCGGAGGAATGGCAGATCTTCAAGGATACCCATCCCGCTATTATCGACCGGGAAACCTTTGCCTTGGTGCAGGAGCTTCGCAAGCACCGCCGCAGGCCCACGAAAAGCGGCATCGTCAGTCCCTTTTCGGGATTGCTGTACTGCGCCGATTGCGGAGAGAAGCTGTATTACAGTGTCTCCAACAACTATAAGCGGGAGCAAGCATATTTCTTCTGCTCCTCCTATCGCAAGAACTCCGAGGTCTGCTCCGCCCACTATATCCGTGAGAAAGTGGTGGAGCAAATCGTCTTAGAGAGTATGCAGCGTATCCTGCTGAATGTGCAGGTGTTTGAAAAGGAGTTCGCCCGCAAGCAGATGGATTGCTACACGGAGGACAAGAAAAAGCAGCTTGCCGCCAAGCGCCGGGAGTTGAGCAAGGCGAAGAAGCGCATTGCGGAGATCGACACTCTGATCCAAAGAATCTACGAGGATAACGCCAGCGGAAAGCTGTCTGACGAGCGCTACGCTACCTTGTCCCTGTCTTACGAGGAGGAGCAAAAAACGCTGAAGGCTGCCATCCCGAAGATGCAGGTCTATCTGGAAGACGAAACGAATAAGACCGAGAGCTTACAGCGGTTCATTCAGAAGGTCAAGCAAATCACGGAATTGAAAGCACTGACCCCGGAGCTGATCCACGAGTTCGTGGATAAAATCGTGGTGTATGCACCCAGATACCTTGACGGCAAGCGAGTGCAACTTTTGGACATCTATTACAGCGGTGTCGGCATTCTCCACGAGCTGACCCCGGAGGAGATGGAAGAAGCCTTCCAGCACCACCTCGCTGAGCGTAGCAAAGAGAAAACGGCGTAACCACAAGGGTTACACCGTTTCCAAGAATTTATTAAATTGAGATACAAGAGCCGCCCCGGGGCACCTTCCTTACGGAGGGTGCCCCGAGGGCGGCTTTTCTAAGAAATTGAAGTTAGCGAAAGCTAACCGCCATAACAGAGGTCGGAGGGGAATGATTATGCGGTTTGCAGCACTTGGCGAAAGAAAAAATCCAGCGGTACTGTTTTTCCACGCCATGGGCGTAATGGGAGAAAGCAGTGAGCTGGTAGCAAAATATCTGCAGGAAAGATATTTTTGCATTCTGAAAACTCAAGCCAACGCTTATCAAAGCCGGCATGTGCCATATTCAGGACGAAAGCAAGGAAGAGATCGCCTACGCGCAGGATATGTTCGAGACGATCTTTAAGGACTACGCACTAAAGACATACAACAAGGATGTCGGAGAAAAGGCAGCCGAGTATGTCGCACAGGGCGTTACCTACGACCAATACTACGCCGCATACTTTGCAGCCCGTGGTATCGTAGGCGACAAGGGCGATAACGGGAAAACAATTTCAGGGTCTGCAAGCCGAAAGAAGAAGGCCGCTATCGATAAGGCCGTTCCAGGCGCAAGCACAAAGCAAAAGCACCTTTTGTACGAGGCACTCGGAGTGTCAGAGAAGGTGTGGTAAAGAGATGCCCCCTCCGTAACTGGAGGGGGTATTTTACTGTGTAGTTTCTGTGTAGCCTATATGCAAAAAGACCGCAAGAAACAGCAAGATTTGCAAAGACTAAAAACGCTGAAAACCCGCATAAAAAAGGGAAAACCCGCATTTCTGCGGGTTTATGATATGGTGGACCCGAAGGGATTCGAACCCTCGGCCTCCGCGATGCGAACGCGGCGCTCTCCCAACTGAGCCACGGGCCCATATTCTTTTGTGGCGCTCAAAACTGCTCACCTATAATATCACGATTGCCCGCCGGTGTCAAGCTGCAAAAGGGCAGGGAACACGCATTTTTGCGCACCAGCATAAACTGATACCGGAGAGTCGGCGCTCGCCCGCTTTCCCAATGAGATCTTAGGAGGGAATAATTTTATGGCTGCTTTTTATAATACCGCAACCCTTTCCTACCGTGATACCTCCACCAATTCCAATACCGTGGAGGGGCAGCTGGTGCAGGTGCTGGCCGCCGAAAAGACTGCCGTGCTGCCAACCTACGGCAGCAGCAATACCGTCACCTATATCGTCAGCATCCGCAATAGCGGCGCGGCCGCCTATACCGGGCTCACCGTCACCGATGACCTAGGCGGGTACGCCTTTGCCGGGGAGACCCGGGTGCCCCTCACCTATGTGGAGGGCTCACTCAAGTATTACAGCAACGGCACGCTGCAGCCCGCCCCGGCGGTCACCGCAGGCGCCCCGCTGGTGATCGGCGGGATCACCGTACCGGCGGGCGGCAATGCCCTGCTGATCTACGAGGCCGAGCCCAACGGCTACGCCCCGCCTGCCGCAGGCGGCACCATCACCAATACCGCCTCCATCACCGGCAACGGCCTGACCACCCCGTTGACGGCGCAGGCGACGGTGGCAGCAGGGGAAACGCTGCGGCTTTCCATCAGTAAATGCATGAGCCCCACCAGCGTGGTGGAAAACGGAACGGTCACCTATACCTTCTACCTGCAAAACAGCGGCAATACCGCCACCGCCGCCGCGGATTATGTTATCGTTACCGATACCTTCGACCCCATCCTCAGCGGCCTCACTGTTACCCTAGATGGTGCCCCGCTCACCCTTGGCACCGATTACACCTATGATACCGCCACGGGGGCATTTGCCACCACAGCCGGCACCATTACCGTCCCGGCGGCTGCCGCCGCGCAGGATGCCGAAACCGGTTTGTGGCGCATCACTCCCGGCGTGACCAAGCTGGTCATCACCGGCACGGTGTAAATTCAAATCTCTGCGGAGCCCCAGCTGTGGCTCCGCCACCGATCCCCTTATCCCCATCCCCAGTATCAAAGAGGAGGCCGCCCGCCTTGGGCAGCCTCCCCGTTTTTACATATTCTCCAGGATCTCCCGAATGGCTTCCTCCACCTGCCGCACTTCTTCCTGGAACTGCCGGGCCGGTACCCGTATCGCCCCGTGCCCCAGTATGATGATCTGCTCCAGTCCATCAGAGGTCGCCACCCGCACCCGGTGCTCCTTGGCCAGCGTGTGGGTCACTTTTTCGATATACATATCCGCTGTCTCGGCTTCTTTGGTGTATACCACGCTGATGCCATGGTGCCGTTCAATGCTGCCGGGATTGCCCTTTACCTTGTAGGCGTCAAAAACCAATATCAGCTCGCACCGCCGGTAGCCTTGGTAGTTGCACAGGATCTGAATGAGCCGGTGCCGGGCGGCGTCCAGGTCGGTTTTCGCCAGCTCGGCCAGCTCCTCCCACGCAAAGATGATATTGTATCCATCCACCAGCAGATATTCCGGCCCTTCGGGCAGGGGCGCCGCTTTCCCCGGCTTGGGGCTATTCCCGGTCGGCTTTGGGGTATGCAGCGCTTCGCCGCTCCGCCGCTTGATGGGCCCGTAGGTCATCTCAAAAATCCGCATCAGCTCTTTATCCTGCAAAAGGGAGCCCCGGTAGGCCTCGCTGCGCTGCCGGGTCACGGCCGGTTCCTCCGGCTCCTCGTCTGCCTTCAGCACATTCGTCTGGATATGCGCCATACCCGGTACCTCATCCCACCGCACGGTGTGTCCGGCCCCTCGGCTGCAAAAGACCGAATCCGCCGTATTCGCGGTATCGGCATTGCAGTCGTAGCCGCAGGCGGCTATTACTTCCTCCGGGCGGCGGCAGGGGGCATAGCCATCCGGCTCCCAACTCAGCCGTCCTCGTCCACGGGTGTACCGCAGCACCTCAGCCGGGTAGTCCCGCAGGGCATCCAGCGCCGCCGTTCCCCGCAGGGTAGCAGTCTCCAGCCGCATTTCGGGCGGCTCACACGCGGCCTCCCGCTGCTGTATATCATGGATGGCCCGGCCCAGCTGTTCGGCCGGCACCGTCAGGGTAAAGCGGCACCACGGCTCCAGAAGGATACTCTCCGCCATGCGCAGTCCCTGCCGCACCGCCCGGTAGGTCGCCTCCCGGAAGTCCCCGCCCTCGGTGTGCTTTTGGTGGGCTCGTCCGGCGATCAGCGTGATCTTCATATCGGTGATAGGGGAGCCGGTCAGTACTCCCTTGTGGGTCTTTTCGGTCAGATGGGTCAGGATCAGCCGCTGCCAGTTCAGGTCCAGCTTATCGGTGGGGCAGTGGCTTTCAAATCGCAGCCCGCTGCCGCGGGGCAGCGGTTCCATCAGCAGATGCACCTCGGCGTAGTGACGCAGCGGCTCATAGTGACCGATGCCCTCAACCGGGGCGGCAATGGTCTCCTTGTAAAGAATGCTCCCCTCCTCAAAGCCGATGGCCAGTCCAAAGCGCTCCATGGCCACGCTCTGCAAAATCTCCTGCTGGATCTCTCCCATCAGCCGCACCCGGATCTCCCGCTTTTGCTCCTCCCACTCCAGGTGGAGCTGCGGGTCCTCCTGCTCCAGCTGGCGCAGCTGTGCAAGTGCGGTATGGGGGTCGGTGCCCTCCGGCAGCGTCACCCGGCAGCTTATCACCGGCTCCAGCAGGGGAGAGCTCCTCTCCTGCTCGGCGCCCAGACCTTCCCCGGCATAGCTTTGGTTCAGGCCGGTTACAGCAGCGATCGTTCCAGCAGGGGCTTCCTCCACCGCCTGGTATTTGGCCCCATTATACAGCCGTATCTGGGTGATCTTCTCCCCGCCTGGCAGGGCCATGCGGACCTTCAATGCACCGCCGGTCACCTTCAGGTGGGTCAGCCGGCTGCCCTGCGCATCGGTCGAAATTTTATACACTCTTGCCGCGAAGTCCGGCAAATAGGCCGGGGCCAGGGTCAGTCGGTCCAGCCCCTCCAGCAGCTCGGCAATGCCCTCCTGCCGCAGCGCCGCCCCCCAAAAGCAGGGGAACCATGCCCGCCGGGCAAGGGCGGCAGCCAAATTTGTTTCGGTCAGTGTTCCGCTTTCCAGGTATTCCGCCATCAGCCGCTCATCGCACAGCGCCAGTGCTTCCTCATCGGTGTCATGGGGCAGGCAGGCGGGGGAGAGCTTCCTTTGCAGCTCCTCCAGAATATGCGCCCGGTCAGCACCCGGCTGGTCCATCTTGTTCACAAAAATAAAAGTGGGGATGCGGTACCGTTCCAGCAGGCGCCACAGCGTTTCGGTGTGGGCCTGCACGCCGTCCGTCCCGCTGATAATGAGCACCGAGTAGTCCAGCACCGCCAGCGTCCGCTCCATCTCCGCGCCAAAGTCAGCGTGCCCGGGGGTATCCAGCAGGGTCAGGGCAGTATGGGGCAGGGTCAGCCTTGCCTCCTTGGCAAAGATGGTGATCCCCCGGCTGCGCTCCAGGGCATGGGTGTCCAAGAAAGCATCTCCATGGTCTACCCGCCCGGCCTGCCGCAGCGCCCCGGCCCCCACCAGCATGGCTTCGGTCAGGGTGGTCTTGCCGCTGTCCACATGGGCCACCAGTCCCAGCGTGATATTCTTCTGTGCCATGGCGGTGCCCCCCTTTCCGTTATCGTTCCATTCGCTTTCGTAAAATCAGTCGTTCTCCTGCTGCGCGGCGCTCAGCTTCCGCAGATACCGGATCCCCTCGGTAAGGAAGGCCTCCCGGTCAAAGGCCGCGTTGCCGATGGATTCCTGCACGATGATGCCATCGCAGACCAAAAGCAGCAGCCAGGTCAAAAAATCGGCCGGCAGCGCGGTGCGTTCGGCTATTTTCCCCCGGATCAATCCCTGAAAGTTCTGATACAGCGCAGTCAGGTTCTGGCGCAGAGTCTCATTGCCCAGCTGGGCTTCCGCCAGCAGCTGCAGGCGCAGTCCGGCAGAGGCAATATCCCGCTCCGCTACATACCGCACCAGCCGGTTCAGGCTGGTGTCCTTCTCTTTGTTCTCGGTCCAGCGGATCAGATCCTCCCACTGTTCATCCAAAAAACGCTGGGTGATATCCAGAAAAACCTCATTTTTGGTTTTGTAGTGGTAGTACAGCGTCCCCTTGGAGATCCCGGCCGCCGCCGCGATCTCCGCCAGCGAGATATCGGCCAGCGCGGTCGTCTTGAGCAGCTCGGTGGTGGCCTGCAATATCTTTTCCTTGATGTTGTCCTTTCTCGGTGCGGCCATATGCCAGCTCCTTTCCTGTTTCTACCCCGAATTGTACCATGAAAGCGGGCGGCTGTCCATCCTGCCCGGCGGTGTAAAATTTGCGGAAATTTTCTCTCACCCGTCCCTTTGCCGTCTTGACATCTCTCCCGGCAGGCGCTATCATTTTGGTATAGAGTCGGCCGTTTGGCCGACATGAACGGGAGGTGCCGGAAAATGAACATCCGCAGGATAAACCGGCGGCTGAAAAAACGCTTTGGCCCGGCGGTAACAGCCGCACTTTCGGAGGGAAATATTGTCCTCAGCGGTCGACTGCCCACTTGGGAGAAAGTGATAGAGGCCTGTTCTCTGGCAGCCGAAAAATACAGTACCACCCATGTGGTCAATGATATCCGCTGCGATGAGGCAGGGGAGCAGCCCATCCGCATCCCCACTCTGCGGGATACCGCCCTGGAAGGCAGAAAGCCGGATGTCCTTATTATCGGCGGGGGCATTTCCGGGGCCTCCATCGCCCGGGAGCTTTCCAAGTGGAATCTGGATATCCTGCTGGTGGAAAAGGAAGCCGATCTGGCATTGCAGGCTTCCGGCCGCAATGACGGCGAGGTCCACCCCGGCATCGATCTTTCCCGCGGCTCTCTCAAGCACCACTATGTCCGCCGAGGAAATGCCATGTACGATCAGCTCTGCCGGGAACTTGATGTTCCCTTTAAGCGGGTGGGGCAGTATGTCTGTTTCGAAAAGGCCTGGCTTAAGCCCCTCATTGCCCTCTATTGCCGCGTCCGTAAAAATCGGGATGGCATCGCCGATACCGAGCTCATCTCCGGGGAGGAGCTGCGCCGCCGGGAGCCCAATCTCCGTTTTGCCTTCGCCATCTCCAATCCGTCCTCCGGCTGTGTCTGTCCCTATGGGCTTACCATCGCCTATGCCGAAAACGCCGTGCAGAACGGTGCCGAGGTCTCGCTGAATACCGCCGTGCTGGGCATGGAGGTACAGGATGGCAAAATACATAGCGTCACCACCAACCGCGGCACCGTTTATCCCGCGTTGGTCATCAATGCCGCCGGCGTCTTCGCGGAGGAGATCGCCGCCATGGCGGGGGACCGCTTCTTCTCCATTCATCCCCGCCGTGGCACCAATTCCATCCTGGATAAAAAGGCCGGGGCCTATATGCACACCATCGCTTCTGTCATGGATATCACCCGGAACACTCACCACTCCAAAGGCGGCGGCATTCTGCATACCGTCCACGATAACCTGCTGGTTGGCCCCGATGCCATAGAAACTTGGGAAAAAGAGAACACCGAAACCCACCGGGAAAGCATCGACCATGTGTTCCAAAAGCAGCAGCGCACCATGCACACCCTTTCCCAGGGGGATATCATTACCTACTTTACCGGGGTGCGCGCCCCCACCTTCGAAGAGGACTTCATCATCGAAATGGGCCGCAAAACCGGCAACATTCTGCACTGTGCCGGTATCCAGTCCCCAGGGCTTACCACTGCCCCGGCCGTCGCGCTGGATATCGAAAAAATGGCGGTCGATTATCTTTCCACGCTTAAACCGGTGGAAAAGAACGAAAACTACGATCCCATCCGTCACGGCCCGCCCGTCCTGCGGGAAATGAGCGATGAGCGGCGGGCCGCCCTCATCCGGCAGAACCCCGATTACGGCATCATCATCTGCCGCTGCGAGGAGGTAAGCAAGGGAGAAATTCTGGATGCCCTGCGTTCGCCCATCCCGGTTCCCACGGTGGATGGCATCAAAAAGCGGGCGCGGCCCGGCATGGGCCGCTGTCAGGGCGGGTTCTGCTCGCCGCTGGTCACTCAGATCATCGCCGAATACCTGGACTGCCCATTGGAGGAGGTCAGAAAATCCTCTGAGCAAGCGGTCATCACCTATGGCAAAACAAAATGACGAAGGAGGGAGAAAGCATGCTTACCGTTGATGTTCTGGTCATCGGCGGGGGACCGGCTGGGCTGGCCGCGGCCATTGCTGCCCACCAAAACGACGCCCAGGTTCTTCTCATCGAGCGGGAAGCCCGCCTGGGCGGTATCCTCAAACAGTGCATCCACGATGGCTTTGGCCTGGTGCGGTATGGGGAAAAGCTCTCCGGCCCGGAATATGCCGGCCGCTTCACCGATGAATTTCATGCCCTGGGGCTGCAAGCGAGGATCCTCACCTTCGTCACCCGCATCCAAAAGACCGTTGAGGGTTTTACCGTCACCCTGGTAAACCGGGATGGCGTGGAAACGGTGGCCGCCAAAGCGCTGGTGCTGGCCACCGGCTGCCGGGAGAGGACTGCCAAGCAGGTCTCCATCCATGGCACCTGCCCGGCCGGGGTCTTTACTGCCGGGTGTGCCCAGCATTTTACCAACCTGCTGGGTCAGCTGCCCACCCGGAAGTGTGTCATCCTCGGCAGCGGGGATATCGGTCTTATCATGGCCCGCCGCCTTACGCTGGAGGGCGCCCAGGTGCTTGGCGTCTACGAGGCCAAATCCACCCCCTCCGGGCTCACCCGCAATATCCACCAGTGCCTGCATGATTACAATATCCCGCTTTATCTCTCCCATACCGTCACCCGCGTTTTTGGGCAGGATCGACTGACTGCGGTGGAAATTTCCCAGGTGGATGAGTGCATGGTTCCCATCCCCGGCACCGAACAGATCGTGGAATGCGATGCCCTCATCCTTTCGGTCGGGCTCATCCCGGAGAACGAGCTGGCCGAGGGCCTTGGCGCGGCCATCGATCCCAAAACCAAAGGTCCCGTCTGCGATGCCGGGCTGATGACCTCGGTTCCCGGTGTCTTTTCCTGCGGCAATGCCCTGCATGTCAATGACCTGGTGGACTATGTCTCCGAAAGCGGAGAAGCCGCCGGAAAAAGCGCGGCCCGGTACCGTCCGGGGCAGCAAAGAACCCTCATTCCCATCATGGCGGGGGAGGGACTGCTGTATGCTGTGCCCCAGCGGCTGGATGTTGCAGCCGACCGTTCCGCCGTGACTGTCTACTTCCGCAGCCGGGAAAACCTGGGCCCCTGCCGCCTTGTCATTACAGCCGATGGCCGGGAAATATACACCCGCCGGTACCCCTTCCTCCGCCCGCCGGAGATGGAACGGCTGGAGCTGGATCTTTCCGCCCAGGCGCTGACCGCGGCTTCGCAGATCAAACTGGAAATTGAGGTGATGGAGCATGACTGAGCTGACCTGCATCGTCTGTCCCCGGGGCTGCACCCTGCGCATCGAAGAGCGGGACGGCCGTTTTACCGTCACCGGCAATGCCTGCAAACGGGGGGAACAGTTCGCCACGGCCGAGATGACCTGCCCCACCCGCACCCTCTGCACCACGGTGCGCACCGTTTTTCCGGAGGTCCCGGTCATCAGTGTACGCACCTCGGCCGAAATACCCAAGGATAAAATTTTCGATGTCATGCGGGAAATTAACCGCGCCCGTGTGACCCGTCCGATGAAGCGGGGAGAAGCGGTGCTGCCCAATGTGCTGGGCTTGGGGGTGGATATCATCATCACCTCCGGCCTGCTGGAAGAGAAAACCGAAAAGGAGAATGACCATGAGCAATAAACCGTACAAAGGCTTCGAGCCCAAGTGGCTGCTGACTCCCGCCCCGGCGGGCAGCTATCGTTCCATCTTCCGCTGGGGCGATCCCGCGTTTTTCAAGTACCCCAAGGAATCCCTCTACAAGATGATGAAGGAAGCCTTCCATATGACCGATGAGGACTTCCGGGACTACACCGATGATATCGGCTTTGATCAGGTCTCTCTTCCGGATCACCCCTCTCGCATCGCCCCGGAGCACCTGGAGGCGCTGAAAAAGATCGTCGGGAAAGAATTTGTCACCACCGGGGATTACGAAAGACTTTCGGTGGCCTATGGCTGCACCGGCTACGATCTTCTCCGTTTGCGGCACAAGCAGATCGATAGCCTGCCGGATGTGGTGGTCTACCCCGATACCACCGAGCAGGTAGAAGAGCTTGTCCATTATGCGGCGGAGCATAAGCTCCCGCTGTATGTCTACGGCGGCGGCAGCTCCGTTACCCGCGGCGTGGAGCCCATCAAGGGCGGCATCTCGCTGGATATGCGAAAGCGCTTCAATAAGATCCTCAGCTTCAATGAGGTGGACCAGACCATCACGGTGCAGGCGGGGCTTTCCGGCCCCGCGCTGGAGGAAGCCCTGCAGGATGCCCCCAATCGCTTTGGCGCCAAGCGGCAGTATACCTGCGGCCATTTCCCCCAGTCCTTCGAGTACAGCAGCGTGGGCGGCTGGGTGGTCACCCGCGGCGCGGGCCAGAACAGCACCTACTATGGCACCATCGCCGATATCGTCCTTTCGCAGAAGTACGCCACCCCTATCGGCCGCATCGTCACTCCCCATTATCCCAGGGAGGCCACCGGCCCCGATCTCAACCAGATCATGATGGGCTCGGAGGGCACTTTTGGCGTCCTTACCGAAGTGACCCTCAAGGTATTCCGCTGGCAGCCGGAAAACCGAAAGCGCTTCTCCTACATGTTCCGGGATTGGGAGACCGCCATGGCGGCCGCCCGGGAGATGATGCAGTGCGAATGCGGCTATTCCTCGGTGTTTCGCCTTTCCGACCCCGAAGAGACCCACCTGATGCTCAAGCTCTACAATGTGGATGAAACACCGCTGGCCCCACTGCTGGATAAGCTGGGCTACAAGGATATGGAGCGCTGTATGTTCCTGGGCTTTACCGATGGCGAAAAGGGCTTTTCCAAAAATGTGGCGAAGAATATTCACCGCATTGCCCGCCGCTTTGGTGCCATGCCCATGACCGGCTATGTGACCAAGAGCTGGGAAAAGGGCCGCTTCAATGACCCTTACCTCCGCGATACCCTCATGGATTTCAGCGTCATCACCGATACGCTGGAGTGCAGCGTCAACTGGTCCAATATGGCGCAGGTGCACCGCGATGTGCGCGCGGTCTGCCATGCGCTGCCCAATACCATCGTCACCACGCACATGAGCCACTGCTACCCGCAGGGCGCCAACCTGTACTTCATCTTCATCACCCGGATGAACGATGCCGCTGAATTTAAGCGCTACCACACCACCATTCTGGATGCGATCCAGAAATCCGGCGCGGCCATCAGCCATCATCACGGCATCGGCAAGATGTTCGCCCCGTGGCTGGAGGGCTACATCGGTGAGAAGGAATACGGGGTGTTCCGGGTGCTCAAGGATTACTTTGACCCCGATTACACCATGAACCCCGGCGGTACCATCGGCCTGGACCTGAAGCCCGAAGAAAAGAAGTGCCTAAACGAGCGGAAAGACTACCGCTGAGTTTGATATTCCCCGTTGGCCCGGAAAACCTCGGTTTTCCGGGCTTTTTGGCGTCCTTTTCCAGGGCGGCGTGAGGGATCGGCCGGAGGCCAGGAGCGCCCGCAGTCAGGCTTATGCCCGGCGCAGACGGGCTGATGCCTGTCAAGGGCAGCGACGCCGCATCCGACGATTCCTCTCGCCGCCCCTGTTTTTTGATATTTTATCAAAGAAAAATCAAATTTGCTGTTGACAATAACATATGAGCGTGCTATCATATGAACAAGAAAACATATGAATGGAGGTCGAAATGATGCCAAAGCATGACCATACCGCCATCCTGCAAACGGTGCGGCAGGAGCTGCCCCCGGAGGAGCTGATCTGTGACCTTTCGGATCTCTTCAAGGTGTTCGGCGATACCACCCGCATGCGGATTCTGTATTCGCTGTTTGAATCGGAGCTGTGTGTCTGCGCCATCGCGGAGCTGCTGGGCATGACCCAATCCGCCATCTCGCACCAGCTTAAGGTGCTGCGGGAAAATAAGCTGGTCGCCTCCCGCCGGGAGGGCAAGACCATCTACTATTTCCTGGCGGATGCCCATGTCCGTACCATCATCGGGCAGGGCTTTGAGCACTTGACCGAGCATGACCACCATTCCCGTCCCACCAATCATTCATCCAAGGAGGAAAACTGATATGAAAAAGATGTATATGCTGGAAGACCTGGATTGCGCCAACTGCGCCGCTAAAATGGAGGAGGCCATTTCCAAAATTGATGGCGTGACCTATGCCCGTGTCAGCTACCTGGCCCAGAAGCTCACCCTGGAGGCCGATGACGCCCGCTACGATGACATCCTGGCCGAAGTGGTAAAGACCTGCAAGCGCGTGGAACCCGATTGCCGCATCCTGCTCAAGTAATATTTTCCGCCATCACCGGGGAAAGGGGATTACCGAAATGACAAGAAAACAGAAAAAGCATCTGGCCCGCATTATCGCCGCTGCGGTACTGCTGGCACTGGTGTGGTTCGTTCTCCCGCTGGAGGGCATCTGGCAGCTTTTGGCCTACTGTGTGCCGTATTTCATTGTCGGCTGGGATGTCCTGTGGGGTGCTATCCGCAAGATCCTGCACGGTGACCTGATGGACGAGGAATTCCTCATGTCGGTCGCCACCATCGGCGCCTTTGTACTGGGCGATTACCGGGAAGCCGTCGCCGTTATGCTGTTCTATCAGATCGGTGAATGGTTCCAGGGCGTTGCCGTGGGCAAGACCCGCCGCAACATCACCCAGCTTATGGATCTCCGCCCCGATTACGCCAATGTGGTGCGGAATGGACAGGAAGAAAAGGTGGACCCCGATGAAGTCGAAGTAGGGGAGACCATCATCGTCCGCCCCGGCGAAAAGATCCCGCTGGATGGCGTGATCCTGGAGGGCTCCACCGCTGTGAATACCGCCGCCCTAACCGGCGAAAGCCTGCCGCAGGATAAGGCGGAGGGCGATCCGGTGGTCAGCGGTACGGTAAATCTCACCGGTGTCATTACGGTTCAGACTCAAAGCGCCTACGGCGAATCCACCGCCGCCAAGATCCTGGAGCTGGTGGAAAACGCCGCCGACCAAAAGGCCAGGGTGGAAAGTTTCATCACCCGCTTTGCCCATTGGTATACCCCCTGCGTCGTGATTGGCGCCGCCCTGCTGGCGGTTATTCCGCCCCTGTTCTTCTCCCAGCCCTGGGGCACCTGGGTGGAGCGTGCCCTGGTATTCCTGGTTGTTTCCTGCCCCTGCGCGCTGGTTGTCAGTGTGCCGCTTACCTTCTTTGGCGGCATCGGCGGGGCTTCCCGCTGCGGCATCCTGGTAAAGGGCGCAGGCTATATGGAAACGCTGGCTAAGGCCAAAACCGTCGTATTCGATAAGACCGGCACCCTGACAAAGGGCAACTTTACCGTCACCCATATCGTCCCCGCCGCCGGAACCGAGGACGACCTGCTGGCGACCGCCGCCGCTGCCGAGAGCTTCTCTCATCATCCCATTGCCCAGTCGGTGGTGGCCGCCTACGGCAAGCCCATCGAAAAAGAGATCGAGGACGCCAAGGACCACACCGGCCGCGGCATCGAAGCCGTCATTGACGGCCGTCATATCTACGCCGGCAATGAGCGCCTAATGAAGGAAATCGGCGTTCCCTGCCGGGAGGTCGCCGAGGTCGGCACCGTTATCCACATGGCGGCCGATAAGGACTACCTCGGCTATCTGGTCATCGCCGATACCCCCAAGCCCGATTCCGCCGAGGCCATTCGGACCCTCAAGGCCGAGGGCGTGGAAAAGACCGTGATGCTGACCGGCGACAAGACCGCCGTAGCCCAGGCTGTGGCTGGGGAGCTTGGTCTGGATGAATACCGGGCCGAGCTGCTGCCCGCCGATAAGGTGACCGCGGTGGAGGAGCTGCTGCAAACCGGTTCTCCTCTGGTATTCGTCGGCGATGGCATCAATGATGCTCCTGTTTTGGCCCGCGCCGATGTCGGTGTCGCCATGGGCGCCCTGGGCAGCGATGCCGCCATTGAGGCCGCTGATATCGTCCTGATGGACGATGCCCCCAGCAAGCTGGCGCTGGCCGTTCGGCTTTCCCGCCGCACCATGAAGATCGTCTGGCAGAATGTTATCTTCGCCCTGGCGGTCAAGGCGCTGGTACTGGTGCTGGGCGCCACCGGCGATGCCAACATGTGGATCGCTGTCTTTGCCGATGTGGGCGTGCTGGTGCTGGCCATCCTCAATGCCATGCGGGCCCTGTTGGTCCCCAAGCACTGATATTATCCATGTTTTTCTTCCGGCGGTCTGCCCTCCCTTGTGGGTCAGGCCGCCCCTTCTTGCGCTTTTACCCTATTTGCGGTAGAATCCTATCATCCAAAGCCCCAAAAGGAGGCCGCCCATGCGAGAGATCACCGAAGCCCTGTTTGCCCTGCGGGATGAAAAATACCGTGCCTTCCATGCCGCCCTCATGCCGGGGGTGGCGTGGGAGTGCATCATCGGGGTGCGGATGCCCGCCCTGCGCCGCTATGCCGCCGCCCTGGCCAAAACGCCGCAGGCCGCGCTCTTCCTGCGGGAGCTGCCCCACACCTACTACGAGGAAAATAATCTCCATGCCCTGCTGCTGATGCGGGAAAAGAGCTTTGAGGCCCTGATGCCGTGGCTGGAGCGCTTTCTGCCGCGGATCGATAACTGGGCCACCTGCGACCTGTTAAAGCCCGTCTGCTTTGCCAAAAACCGCGAAAAGCTGCTGCCCTGCGTCACCCGCTGGCTGGGGGATGCCCACCCCTACACCGTCCGCTTCGCCATCGAGATGCTGATGACCCACTACCTGCGGGAGGATTTTTCCCCGGAGTACCCGGCCTGGGTGGCCGCGGTGGAAAGCGATCACTACTACATCCGCATGATGCAGGCGTGGTATTTCGCCACGGCGCTCGCCTTCCGGTATGAGGAGATCCTGCCCTACCTCACCGAAGACCGCCTTTCCCCCTGGGTACGGCAAAAAACCATCCAAAAGGCAGAGGAGAGCTTCCGCGTCCCCCCGGAGCACAAGGCTGAGCTCAAGGCTCTGCGCCGCTGAACAGCCCCTCATCTCACCCCGGAACCGCCCGTTCCGGGGCTTTTTTTACAGTTTGTTCATCCCCTGCGTTTGCCTTTTTTGCCGCAGTATGGTAAAATATCCGCACAAAACCATTTTTGGGAGTGACTTATGCTAAAACGATGGACGGCGCTGCTGCTGGCGGTCATGCTGATATTTTTGACTGCCTGCGGCGCGCAAAAAGAATACAAACTGTCCGCGGTATTTGCCGCCGCGGAGGAAGACCGCCCTCAGTGGCTGGCCGATCCCGATAACGCCGCCCTGTGGGAGCAGCTGGGCCTTTCCGGCTCGGTCGTCTCGGATGGCGACCCCGCCGCTTTGACCATCGGCGCGCAGCACTGGGTGCTGCAGCCCGCCGCGGTGGAGGGCAGATCCGTGACCCTGTGCTACTGCATCGATGAGCAGAACCGGCCCCTTCTGGATCTGCGGGCCTCCTTCGGCATCAATGTGCTGCCGGTGGAGGAATGGACCGCCTGTGAGGATCTTTTCATCGTGCGCGTGTGGGCGCAGCAGGGCGGGAAGCTGCCGGAAGGCTATCTTTCCGGGGAGGATGAGGGCCTGAACCGCTATACCGTTCTTCTCACCGATCCCATCACCGGCGAAAGCGCCAGTGCTGTTGCCTCCGATGCCGAATTACAGGCTCTCCTGGCCGATGGCAAGCCCCATGCCCTGTGTCTGCGGCTGCGGGCCATGCAGCAGGGGGAGCCGTCCCTCCGGGTCGTCACAGTGCTGTGCCAGGGCTGGCTGGAAAAGGAATCGGTGCTGCGGGTACAGTCGGAGCAGCTTTTGTGGGCCGCCCGCCACGGGGAAAATGACACCCTGCGTCTGCTGCTCAATGAGGGCAATGTTTCGGTGACCGACCGCAATGGCGACGGCCTGCTGTGGGCCGCGCTGCAAAGCGGCAATGCCGAAACGGTGGAGCTGGTGGTCAAAGCCGGTGCCACCGGGGAAAACCACAATCTCTACTGGGCGGAGCCCGCCGCCTTGACCATAGCGGAGCGCCAGGATTGGCAGCAGCTGCTTTCCACCCTGGAGGAGCAGCACACCGATACCGGCTGCACGGCGCCTTCCATTGCCTACTACTGCACCGCCATGGGGAATGCCGAACGGCTGTCGCTTTATCTGGCCCATTTCCCGCTCTCGGCGGAGGAGGACGCCCTTCCCGAAGGGGACAGCACCACTGTGGCCCTGCGCTACGGGGTGGAAAGCGCCCAAACCGGCAATTTGCTGGACCTGGCTGTGGCCAATGATGATACCGAAACCGCCGCTGTACTGCTGCAAAATGGGGTCACGGCCTCGCCGCTGCTGCTCAAAAAGCTGCAGGCCTCGCCCACTACCCTTTCCGATGAGATGCTGGCGCTGCTGGGCAGCTACCGGTACTTTGGCGTGCTGGATGAGGTGCTGGCCGATTACCGCGCGTTCAAGGAGAGCTACGAGGCCGTGGCGGGGGAAAGCTGCCGCCGCTTCGAGCGGGATTACGCAGCCTACTGTGAGGCCATGGAAAAGGGCGATAGCTTCGCCGCCGCCGGCATTATGGATAGCGGCCTGCTGGATGAGATCGTGGGTCAGCTGCAGGCAGTGCAGAATGTGGCAAAGCCCGAGACCGAGGCCATCAACGCCCTGTGGGACCTGATGTACGAGTACGCCGATATGATGGATACCGCCGGCTACTACTACAAGCGCATCTCCCTCAGCACCTATGTGGTCACACGCCGCTACTATCGGGCCCTGTTTGAAAACCGCCTGGGCCGGGCCCACGCCCTTTACGAGGAATTCAAGCACCAGACCGCCGTTTACGATGGCCTTTTGCAGAACTGGGCCGAATAAATCTAACCGAAAGAAGGCTTTTCCGCATGATCTATTACCTCACCGGCACCGGCAACAGCCGCTGGGCCGCGCAGCTGCTGGCAGATCATCTGCACGATACCGCCGAGGATGCCGCCCCCGCCCTCAAAAGCGGCCTGGCGCCTTCCCTCCATTCCGAAAAACCGTGGGTCTTTGTCTGTCCCACCTACGGCTGGCAGATCCCCCATGTCTTTGCCGATCTGCTGCGCCGCACCGGCTTTGATGGCAGCAGAAAAGCCTATTTCGTCCTCACCTGCGGGGATGATATCGGCGCAGCCGGGCCCCGCCTGCGCAAGCTCTGCGGGGAGCTGGGCCTGGAATACCGCGGCGTGTGGCCGCTGGTGATGCCGGAAAACTATGTGGCAATGTTCCCGGTGCCAGGAGAGGAAGAGGCGAAGAAGATCATTGATGCCGCGCGGGAGCCCCTTCTGGAAGCCGCCGCCCTCATCGCAGGGGATCAGCCCTTCCCGGGGGGAAAGCTGACCCTGGCCGACCGCCTAAAAAGCGGCGTTGTCAACCGTTTCTTCTATCGCTTTTGCATTAAAAGCAGCCCCTTTTACACCACCCCGGCCTGCAATGGCTGTGGCCGCTGCGCCAAAATGTGCTTCACCAACTGCATCGTGATGCGGGAGGGCAAACCCCACTGGGAGGGGCATTGTACCCACTGCATGGCCTGTATCTGCGGCTGCCCGCAGCACGCCATTGAGTACGGCAAAAAGAGCCAGGGCAAGCCCCGCTACCGCTGCGAGGAGTACACCGGGTGAGCTTTGGCGGAAAAATGCCGCTTTTTTGCGATGAAACCGCCCTTTTTGTGCAAAATAGTGCTTGCAAAGCCTTGCAATTTGTGATACAGTATTATTTGGAATATGGTAGTAGAAAGAAAGAGTGGGGCGACCCGCTCTTTCCTTTATGTTAGGAGGCAAAGCGATGGCCAAAAAGAATACCGCCGCCATAGCGGAGGAGCTGGCAGCTCCCATTCTGGAAGAAATGGGCCTGCAGCTGTGGGATGTCGTCTACGAGAAGGAGGGCAGCGGCTGGTACCTGCGGTACTATGTCGATAAAGAGGGCGGCATCGATATCAATAGCTGCGAGGCCTTTTCCCGGGCAATCAGCGATGTGCTGGATGAAGCCGACCCCATCGATGGCAGCTACACGCTGGAGGTTTCCTCCCCCGGCATCGAGCGCGCCCTCACCCGCGATTGGCACTTTGAGGCCATGATGGGCCAGCAGCTGCTGGTGCGGCTCATCCGCCCGGTGGAGGGCGTGCGGGATTTCATCGGCACCCTTACCGATTACCGCGATGGCACCCTGACCCTGCTGCTGGATGAAAAAACCGAAATGAATGTGGAACGCGGCGAAACCGCGTTTATCCGTCTGTATAATGATTTTAGTGGAGGAGTAAGCAAATGAGCGCTGCAAGAGCCAAGAAGAAACCCCAGGAGGAATTTAACCTCTTTGATGCCCTGAAGATGCTGGAGAAGGAAAAAGGCATCCCGGTGGATTATATGATCGAAAAGATCCAGACCGCCATCGCTCAGGCCATCAAGAAGGACCCCTTTAACAGCGAAAACAGCATCGTGGAGATCGATCCCGAGACCGGCCGCTTCTATGTGGCGCTGCGCAAGGATGTCGTGGAGGAGGTCGAGGACCCAACCACCCAGATCAGCGTGGAGGATGCTGCCAAGTACCAGAGCGGCATCACCGCCGGAAGTGTGCTGGAAGTCGCCCTTGATCCTAAAAAGTTCGGACGCATCGCGGCCCAGGCGGCCAAATCCTCCATCCATCAGGGTATCCGGGAGGCCGAAAAGGGCCTGCTGCTCAAGGAGTATGAGAGCCGCCAGCACGATATCGTTTCCGCCAAGGTGCTGCGGGTGGATCCCGTCCGCGGCAATGTCACCCTGGAGATCGGCAGCAGCGAAGCTGTGCTGCCCAAGACCGAGCAGATCCCCGATGAAACCTTTACCGAGGGTCAGCGCATCAAGGTATATGTGGTGGATGTGCAGAACACCGAAAAGGGCCCCCGCCTTATGATCTCCCGCACCCACCCCGGCCTGGTCAAGCGTCTCTTCGAGATGAATGTCCCCGAAATCTACGATGGCACCGTCGAGATCCGTTCCATCGCCCGCGAGGCGGGCTCCCGCAGCAAGCTGGCCGTTTCCAGCCGGGATGAGAATGTGGATGCCATCGGCGCCTGCATCGGCCCCAAGGGCGCCCGTGTCAATACCATCGTGGAGGAGCTGGGCGGCGAAAAGATCGATGTCGTCAATTACAGCGATGACCCCGCCGCCTACATTTCCGCGGCGCTTTCTCCCGCCACCGTTTTGGGCGTGGAGATCCTGGATGCCGATACCCACAGCTGCCGCGTCACCGTGCCGGATCACCAGCTCTCGCTCGCCATCGGCAATAAGGGCCAGAACGCCCGCCTGGCGGCCCGCCTGACCGGCTGGAAGATCGATATCCGTCCCGAAAGCGGCTTCTACGGCGAGGATGAACCCGCCAAGGAAGAGTAATCATAAAGAAAGGAGGCACCCACAGTGCAGCAAAAGAAGATCCCCGTAAGAATGTGCGCCGGCTGCGGCGAGCATTTCCCCAAAAAAGAGCTGGTACGCATTGTCCATACCCCGCAGGGCGAGGTCCATGTAGACCCCACCGGGCGGATGGCCGGTCGAGGAGCCTATCTCTGCCGCAAGGTCGAGTGCCTCCGCAAGGCACAGAAGGCCAAACGGCTGGAGCGTGCCTTCCAATGCCCCGTACCCGATGAGGTGATGGCAAAACTGGAAGAGGAGCTGAACGCCGCCGATGAATGATGTGACCCAAAGAAAGGTGCTGGGATTCATCTCCCTGTGCCGCCGGGCCGGCCGGCTCACCACCGGCATGGATGCCGCCGTGGAAAAAGCGGAAAAAGGGGAAGCCCATCTTCTCCTGCTGGCGCGGGATCTTTCCCCCCGCAGCGCCGCGCGGCTCCGGCAAAAGCTGCCGGATATCCCGGTAATTTCTCTTCCCTGTACGATGCAGACCCTCAGCCGCTATACCGGCAAAAATACCGGCATTCTGGCGGTCTGCGATGAAAACTTCGCCGGTGGTATCCGGGCAATGATGAGTGATGATGAGGAGGACTTGGATAGATGATCGAAAAAGTTAAACTGAACGAGGTCGCCAAAGACCTGAATATAAGCGGCAAGGACCTGACCGCGCTGCTGCAGCAGCGCTTCGGCGGCGAGGCCAAAAAGCCGCAGACGGTGCTCTCCGGCGAGGAGCTCAATTTTGTGATGGAGCACTACACCCAGCAGCACGCCGTCAAGGACTTCGGCGAGTACTTTAAGCTGGGCGAAAAGAAGCCCGCCCCCGCCGCGGCCCCCAAACCCGCAGAAAAGCCCGCCGAAAAGCCTGTGGAAAAGGCAGCGCCCGCGCCCGCCCCGGCTCCCCGGCCCGCCGCTCCGGCTCCCCGGCCCCAGCAGCCGGCTGCCAATGGCCAGGGTCAAAACCGTCCCCAGCAGGGGAATAACCGTCCCCAGCAGGGGAATAACCGCCCCCAGCAGGGGAATAACCGTCCCCAGCAGGGGAATAACCGCCCCCAGCAGGGGAATAACCGCCCGCAGGGCGACCGCCGCTTTGAGAACAACCGCGATAACAACCGGCCCCAGGGCAACGGCCTGCGGCCCAATCTGAACCAGAAGCCCGCTGCTCCCGCCCCGGCCTCCAAGCCTGCGGCGCCCCAGCAGCCCGCCGCCCCCCGCAAGCCCATCGAGATCCGCCAGCAGGCCCCCAAGCAGAAGGGCCCAAAGGGCGAGAATACCTTTACCGCCAATACCGTGACCCGCACCACCGTGGATATGCGCACCAGCGAGGTCAACCTCGATAAGTACAATGAGCGGTACGAACAGATCGCCCCGGCCGGCAACATGAAGGATAACTTCGCCAAAAAGCAGAAGCTCAATCAGAAATCCGCCCGCCGCGGCAAGCCCGTCCTCAGCCGCAAGGAGCGCGAGGAGGAAAAGATGCGCCGCCTGGAGCTGGAGCGTCAGCGCCGCCAGCGGCTGGAGGTGGCCCTGCCCGAGGAAATGACCGTCGGCGAGCTGGCCCTCACCCTCAAGGTACAGGCCAGCGAGATCGTCAAGAAGCTGATGGGACTGGGCGTTATGGCCTCCATCAGCGATGTCATCGACTTTGATACCGCCTCCCTCGTCGCCATGGAGATCGGCGCCAAGGTCACCAAGCAGGTCGTTGTCACCATTGAGGACCGCCTGTTCGAGGTAGAGGATAAGGAAGAAGCCCAGGAGCCCCGGCCCCCCATCGTGGTGGTCATGGGCCATGTCGATCACGGCAAGACCTCTATCCTGGATGCCATCCGGAAAACCAGTGTCGTTTCCGGCGAAGCCGGCGGCATCACCCAGCACATTGGTGCTTACCAGGTGCAGGTGGATGGCCGTCCCATCACCTTCCTGGATACCCCCGGCCACGCCGCCTTCACCTCCATGAGAGCCCGCGGCGCCCAGGTCACCGATATCGCCGTGCTGGTCGTCGCCGCCGATGACGGCATTATGCCCCAGACGGTAGAGGCCATCAACCACGCCAAGGAGGCCGGTGTTTCCATCATCGTGGCCATCAATAAGATGGATAAACCCGAAGCCAATCCCGAGCGCATCAAGCAGCAGCTCACCGAATACGAGCTTGTCCCCGAGGAGTGGGGCGGCGATACCATCTGCGTTCCCGTTTCCGCCAAAACCGGCATGGGGCTGGATAACCTCCTGGAGATGATCCTGCTGGTGGCCGATACCATGGAGCTGACCGCCAACCCCAACCGCATGGCCAAGGGCACCGTTATCGAAGCCAAGCTGGATACCGGCCGCGGCCCTGTGGCCACCGTCCTCATCCAGACCGGTACCCTGCATTCCGGCGAAGCCATTATCGCCGGCACCGCCGTGGGCCGTGTGCGTGTCATGACCAACGATAAGGGCCAAAAGGTCGAGGAGGCCGGTCCCTCCTGCCCGGTGGAGATCACCGGTCTGGCCGAAGTCCCCGCCGCAGGCGATATCTTCAATGCCGTTGAGGATGAGAAGCTGGCCCGCGAGCTGGTGGAAAAACGCCGCATGGAGCAGAAAGAGGAGGAATTCAAGCGGTACCAGAAGGTCACCCTGGATAACCTCTTCGAGCACATCAGCGAAGGCGAGGTGCTGGAGCTGCCCGTTATCGTCAAGGGCGATGTTCAGGGCTCGGTGGAAGCCGTCCGCCAGTCCCTTGAAAAGCTCTCCAATAACGAGGTCCGGGTCCGTGTCATCCACGGCGCCGTCGGCGCTGTCAGCGAAAGCGATGTCATGCTGGCCAATGCCTCCCACGCCATCATCGTCGGCTTCAATGTCCGTCCCGACCCCACCGCCAAGGCCAATGCCGAGCGTGACGGTGTCGAGATCCGCCTCTACCGCATCATCTACGATGCCATCGAGGAGATCGAGGCCGCTATGAAGGGTATGCTCAAGCCCAAGACCGAGGAGGTCGATCTGGGCCGGGCGGAGATCCGCAATGTCTACAAGATCACCGGCGTGGGCGCCGTGGCCGGCTGCTATGTGCTGGATGGCAAGATGGTCCGCTCCGCCAATATCCGTGTGGTCCGGGATGGCATCATCATCGCCGATGATAAGATGGCCTCCCTGCGCCGCTTCAAGGACGATGTGAAGGAAGTGGCCCAGGGCTACGAATGCGGCATCACGCTGGAGAAGTTCAGCGACCTGAAGAACGGCGATATCTTTGAAGCCTACGAGATTAGAGAAATCAAACAATAATTTTCTGGTAAAGAAGGCGGCCGGATCATATCCGGCTGCCCCTTGCCGTTTGAAGAGAAAAACCAAAGGAGGGGCACCATGCCGAATTATAAAAACGCCCGTCATGGCGAGGATATCCACCGGGAGCTGACCGCCATTTTCCGGTCGCTCAAGGACCCCCGCATCGACCCCATGCTTTCCATCGTCCGCACCGAGCTTTCCCGTGACGGCTCCAGCTGCAAGGTGTATGTCAGCTCCCTTTCCGGCATCGAGACCGCGAAAGAATCGGTGAAGGGGCTCAAGAGCGCGGCAGGCTATATCCGCCGGGAGGTGGGCAGCCGGCTGGCCATGCGCCACACCCCGGAATTCCAGTTCATCGCCGATGACTCCATCGAATACGGTGTCCACATCAGCCACCTGCTGCGGGAGATCGTCCCGGAGGAGGAAGCGAAAGGGGAGACCGAAGAATGAGGGAAAACCTTTCCGCGGCCCGCGCGGCCGAGTTGCTGATGCAGAAGGACAATATCACCCTGCTGTGCCACCGCCGCCCCGATGGCGATACGGTGGGCAGCGCCTTTGCCCTATACTATGCCCTAAAGGAGCTGGGCAAGGAGGTGCGGGTGCTGTGCGCCGATGCCCTGCCGAAGCAGTATGACTACCTGTATGGGGATTACACCCCCAGCCGAGTGCTGGATTGGCCGGTGGAATATGTGGTGACCGTGGATGTGGCCACCGCCGGGATGCTGGGCGGCCTGGAGGAAAAGTACGGCCATATGGTGGATCTCTGCATTGACCACCACCCCAGCAACAGCGATTATGCCGCCCAGACCTGCCTGTGGCAGGAGGCCGGGGCCTGTGCCGAGCCGGTCGCCGCCGTCATTAAGGCCATCGGGCTGCCCGTTTCCGGCAAAATAGCCGAGTGTGTCTATACCGGCCTTGTCACCGATACCGGCGGGTTCCGCTTTTCCAATACCGCGGCCGGGACGCTGCGGCTGGCTGCGGAGATCATGGAAAGCGGTGTGGATACCGCCGCCATCAATACCCGTGTTTTTGAAAGCGAAAGCAAGGCCAAAATGCTGGCCGAAGCCAAAATGATGTCCTCGCTGGAATTTTACGCCGGGGACCGGATCGCCGTGATGCCGGTGACGCTGGCCATGCGGGCCCAAACCGGCGTGACCGGTGAGGAGCTGGAGGATGTGGCAGGTATCCCCCGGAAGATAGAGGGCGTGCTGCTGGGCATCACCATCAAGGAGCACGAGGGGGAATGCCATATCTCCCTGCGCAGCAAGGAGCCGGTCAATGCCGATGAGATCGCGGAGATCTTCGGCGGCGGCGGGCACCGTTTGGCCGCTGGAATCACCATAAAGGGAACGGTGGAGGAGACCGCCCGCCTGCTGGTGGCCGAGGCCGTAAAACATCTGCCAAAGGAGCAAGCATGAAGAAAACATACCATTCCCGCCAGCTGGAGGGGATCCTATGTGTCGATAAACCGCAGGACTGGACCTCCTTTGATGTGGTGGCCAAAATGCGGGGCATTGCCGATTGCCACAAAATAGGCCATGGCGGTACCCTGGATCCGATGGCTACCGGTGTGCTGCCGCTCTTTTTTGGCCGCAGCGCCAAGGCCATGGAGCTGATGCCGGTACAGGATAAACGCTATACCGCTTCCATCCGCTTTGGGGTGACCACCGATACCCAGGACTGCACCGGCAATATCCTTTCCACCAGCGAAAAGCCGGTGACCCGGGAGGCGCTGGAGGCAGCGCTTGTTCCGCTGCGGGGCACCATTGACCAGCTGCCGCCGATGTACTCTGCTGTTTGGGTGGACGGGCAGCGGCTGTATAAGCTGGCCCGGGCCGGAAAAGAGGTGGAACGGCCCACCCGGCAGGTGACCATCCACCGGCTGGACCTGCTGGAATTTGACCCGGAGAACCGGACCTGTGTCATTGATGTAGCCTGTTCCAAGGGGACCTATATCCGGACCCTTTGCCATGATATCGGCGAGGCGCTGGGCTGCGGCGGTATGCTGACCGCCCTGAGAAGGACCGAGACTCTGGGCTTTACCACGGCGGACTGCCATACCCTGGAGGAGCTGAAACAGGCCAGCGAGGAGGGCCGCTTTGAGGAGCTGCTGATGCCGGTGGACGCGGCTTTCCGGCAGTATAAAAGCATCTTCCTCTCCCCCAAGCAGAGCAAAATGTTCCTCGACGGCATTCGGCTGGATACCAACCGCATCAAAATTCCCGCCGAGGGAGATACGGTGCGGGTTTACGGCGACGGCCGTTTTTTGGCGCTGGCCCACATTGAACGCAGCATAGCAGAATTGCAGATCATCAAGCTGTTTTACACAAAGGAGAATCCCAATTGCTGATCTTCCATGACCTTTCCCGCAAAAGTGAATATCCTACGGTGGCGGCGTTGGGCTTTTTTGACGGCGTGCACCTGGGGCACCGCGCGGTAATAGCCGAGGCGGTAAAACAGGCGCGCGCGCAAAACGGCAAGGGGGCGGTTTTTACCTTTGAGCCGCCGCACCACACCGACCGGGCCGTGAGCAAAAGCGATGTGAAGCTGCTGCAAAGCCCTGAAAGCCGGGACCGGGTGATGGAGGAGCTGGGGGTGGAGCTGGTGCTTTGCCCGCCGTTTGAGAACTTCTACAACTTTTCTCCGGAGGAATTTGTGCGGGAGATACTGAAAAACTGCCTGAACTGCAGGGGTGTGGTGTGCGGCGAGGATTACCGCTTTGGCAAAAAGGGCGCCGGAAATGTGGCCCTGCTGCGGGAGCTGGCGGAGCCGATGGGCATTGCTGTGACGGCGCTGGAGCCGGTGACCTGGAAAGGGGAGACGGTGAGCTCCAGCCGGATACGGCGCTGCCTGCTGGAGGGAGATACCGAGCTGGCGGGAGAGCTGCTGGGGACGCCCTATGCCGTCTGTGGAAAAGCGGTGCGGCGGGGAGAGGAGCTCTGCCTGCGGCTGCCGCCGGAAATGGCGCTGCCGGCGGAGGGCTGCTACCATGGATTGGACAAGACCCATGGCGGCCGGCCGGTGCTGCTGACCGTCCGGGAGGGGGCCATTGCCTGGCGGGGAGAGGCCACTGAGCAAGAGCCGGTGGAGCTGGCCTTTCTGGGGCGGGGATAAAAAGTCCTCCCACTAATACGGCAAAATCGCATGTTTTTTGCAGTCCAAAGGTTAATATTTCACTTTTTTTAACGGAAAGTTTACATTATGGGGAAATATTGGACGAAAGTTGCACAAATGATGGATTTTATTGGGCAATGATGGCTTGGGTTTATTATACGAACTAGGGGCGAGTTTGTGGTCGCCTTTGGCGGCGCGGAGTCTTTTGCAAAGGCGTAACCTGTATGCCTGCCCGGCGGGAGGATAGTTTGTAATCGCCTAGCGGCGTCGCGAAGTCACCGAAGGGTGACAATCAGTACCGCTCGCCGCGGAGACCTTCCTTTTGTTCCTGCAAAAGGAAGCAAAACAGGGTCAAGGGGGACGGATTCCCCCTTGACGAACCCCTTTCTGTCGCTTGCAGTGCTGGATACGAACGATGCAAAGCATCGTCCGTACTGCGCACAGATACGCTCCCAAGGTAGCCGC
>CDYZ01014503.1_pt1 | contig 71685 bp, 55 predicted proteins | sample 554921 | NCBI WGS metagenome assembly CDYZ01 (sample SAMEA3182058, study PRJEB8094) | gut metagenome | biome: human; feature: gut; material: Stool; isolation source: human stools | place: Canada | collected 2012-11-26 | reverse complement strand
CTTGATGACGGCGTAAAGCATAATGACCAGATGCTGGTAGGCATCAAAGTGCTTCACGTAGCGTTCTCCGTTATGTTCGCGGCTGAATTTGAGAATTTCTTCCTTGCTGAGCAATTTTATTAGCTGCCCATACATCGGCTGTCCGATAAAATGTGTACCTTTGTTCATAGTTACTTGAATTAATATTTCCAAAAAACAAAGGTAACTAAAAGGGCTGATACTTCGTGAGAAGTGTCAGCCCTAATTTATTTTGTATGAAAAGTTTTAGCGGACAGCAATATTATCAAATACCAGCTACATGAATACCGATATAAAGGACAGTATCACCACACGCGAAAAGGAGATATTAAGTCTGCTCGCCATAGGACTTAGCAGCAAAGAGATTTCGGAAAAGTTGTTCATATCTCCACATACCGTGGAGTATCATCGCCGACAACTGCTCAAGAAAACAAAATCGCGAAATATCGCACAGCTCATCGGAACCGTTTATCGTATGGGAATACTGTGAGGGTTGTCGTCCGGCTACAGAAGGATTTGTATTTGTCAAAACTTAATAAACATATAATATGAGAAGTTCTACCCTATTATTTGCTATTGCCTCGGCAATGCTTCTGCAGGCTGCTCCTGCGGTGGCACAAAACAATGTGCCTATCAGAAAAATCAAGGCTGTAAAGCCTTCCACCGAGCTTACGCTGCTTGACAGAGTGGAAAGCGACACGCGCAAGAAGGAATACCAATACAACGAGTATGGATATATCACGTCGGTCATGGAATACAACAAAGAGGCGGGACAGTGGGTGCTCGACACCGACAACTCGTATCGCCAGGAGTACGTGTTCGACGCCGACGGACAGTGTACAGCCCGAACTGCCTACAACGTGGACAAGGCTGGCAACAAGACCTCTGCCAAGAACAAAGCCGAAGTGGAAGTAATCGGCAACACGACATGGGAGCGCCACTATCAGAAATACGTCGACGGAACCACTCACCTAAGTGAGGCATACGCCTACGACCAGTGGGGCAACCGCGTGGAGAAAATCAATTATGGATACGACATCGACAGCAAGAAGGAGTACATAAGCGGCTATAAGAAGAGAGAATACTCCGGACCGGTAGACAAATACGCCGACAATGCAAACTACAATAGCATCAGGGAAAGCCGACTTTTGTATGATCTTACGGCAGAAACAAATGGTTCCGACCAAACCACGATGGATATAAACGAGCTGTATGTTGAGGAATTCCTTAAGGTAGTATGGCAAACAGAAAACGACAAACTGTACGCACGGGAATACGGCTGCGAAGGGTTTCTGCAAATCACGGTAGGAAGCATAGAGAGAGAAATGTGGAAATCGTCCGAACATGAATACAAACTCAACGCTGACGGCACCCGCCCCGTACAGGAAACGATGCGCTACTATAGCAAGAATGGCGAGGTAACAAGCGAGCACACTTCTACTTTCGCATGGGACAATAGCGGTCGCCTGCTATCCGTCATCGAATACAACGAATCATCATCGGAAATATCATATAAAAATGAATACACTTACGCCGACGACTACGCAAAGAAGCTGTCGCTGCGCGAAGCTATTGAAGCATTAAACGGTGGCGGTCAGATATATCCGGAGGACGAGTTTATGCAGTTTGGACGTATAGCAACCTCTTCTTACTATTATGCCGAGGATGGTGATAAGGGTGAGAGTACATACGAGTGGAACGCCAACGGACAACTCATTGGAGGCACATGGACGGAGACTTATATACAGTCTGACCCCGACAACAACGACACGTCAACTGTGACCGACTACGGCGAGGCACGAGTAGGATATAACGCCGATGGACATATTGCATGGAAGATTGACCATAGCATCAGCGAAAACGACTTCGTAAAGATTGAATACTTATATAACAAGAAAGGTGTTTGGACCGGCGAGGCAGAATATGATGGCGACAGCTGGAATGGTCCGTGGACCAAGGTAGATTGGAGCAAAGCAAAAGCCAGAAAGGGACTCGCAATGCGTGCAGCTAAAGCGCCGAAGTTTATCGATGATATGACCGACGGCTATCATTCTATAGAAAACAATGATGGCGTATGGAATACCCATGGAAACTACGTTGTGTCAGATGGCGTTGTGACATACGGTTATTATGAACAGACTCTCGTAAGCAACGCATCCGTTCCTGCTAATCCGCAATATAACTATACCGACCCGTTGATGCCTCTCGAAAGTGAAGAGGATGATGACGAATATGATAACGGTGTAGTAATGTGGTACTATAATTGGAACACGGACAAGGGCGATTGGGAACCCATGGAGGGACCGACAGAAGCCCGAAGGGTGTATAACAAGGATGGCAATATCGTTGCCGATACCTACAACGGCAATCAGACCATAGTAAGTACAATAACATACCGTCTTGACGACAACTACCGACTGGTTGAGGAAATCTACAGCAAGGGTGGCAACATCACCTACGAGTATCTCCCCGGCACCGACTATCTGCTTGAGAGTGTTGAGACGGCAGCCGACGGCTATCGCAACGTGTGCCACTATTACTACAGCAAGCACAACTATGTAGACCCGACGGGCATTGAAAGCATCAAATGCGATGACGCTTCCGCACCCGTATGGTACGACCTGCAAGGCCGCAGCATAACCACTCCAACCTCTAAAGGCATCTACATTGTCAACGGAAAGAAAGTGGTGGTTCGTTAAAAACACAAAAGCAGCGAAATAAACAAATTCAATGACAACCGAAAAAGGCGTACAACCAAAATCGTAATGATTAAGGTTGTACGCCTTATTGTTGTTTCTTGTTCAGAATAAAACTTAAAGTTAATCACAAACTGCCACAAAAGTTAGTTGTAAAACCCCACAATTCATAGTACTCAACATCCACAAACATTCGTTTTTACTTGCATATCCAACTGAATACCACTAATTTTGCATACATAAACAAACTAAAACCAAATCAGAAATACAAACAACAATGAACAAAACCATAAGAAAAAACAAATACATTGCACCTAAAACAATCGAATTTGACATGAAAAGCACCACCATCTTGGCAGGTTCCGGCGGCCCAAAATACGATACCAGCGAAAACAAAATAGATTTTAACAGCTCAGAAAGCACCAACGGATCCTGGGGTGGCGCCAAGGCACCGATGAGACAAAACATCGGTGATTGGAGCGAGGAGGAATAAACCGAAAACGTTAGCTGTACCCATTGTGGCTATGGCTAATGCCAATGACGGTGTGATTATGAAGGCAGAGGTCAGCATAATGTTAGTACCGCTTGCATCCTTTTTTTCGGAAAGAATCCCCAGCGCTTCTTCTCTCGTGTCCGCACTCGCTTCATCAGCTATGAGGGTACTGAAGAAAAGGTCGGAACAGAAATGAATGTAGTCAAGGAGAAATCTGCCGTATCTTTGCCAAGAGAAACGATTACTATATGAAAAGTAAAAATTTAAATAGACTAAAAGTAGTTCTTGCAGAAAAGAAGCGGACGAACAAATGATTGGCTGAACAATTAGGTAAAGACCAAACAACCATATCAAAATGGTGTACTAATTCAAGTCAGCCTAATTTAGGTAATCTAATGCAGATTGCCAAAATATTAGATGTAGAATTGACCGACTTAGTGCGATTCGAAGAATTCAAAAACGAAACAGAATGAAAAAAGAAGAAATACAAGCATTGTTCTCTCTATTTGAACAAGTATCATGTGTTCTCAATGATGTAGAATGTTGGAGTGCAAGAGATTTGTGTACATTGTTGGGATATAAACTTTGGCAAAATTTCACAAAGGTAATAGACAAAGCCAAGGAAGCATGTATAAATGTAGGACAAAATGTAGAAGACCATTTTATTGACGTCAATAAAATGGTTGTTATCGGTTCAGGTGCTGAGCGTCAGATAGATGACATTATGCTAACACGCTAGACACGTGCTAAACTACAGGAAACAGAGCGTAAACTTTCTGGCGTACTTTATGAACGAGGTGTGAATGACAAGAGTTTTGCTGTGATACGTTCCAAAGGAGACCAAGCATTATTTCGTTTGAATACTGCAACGCTGAAGCGACGCATGGGAATCCCCGAGAAACGACCATTGGCAGATTTCCTCCCCACTATCAGTATCAAAGCAAAAGATTTTGCGGCAGAAATGACGAGCGTGAATGTACAGACCAAAGACCTTCAAGGAGAAAGTCGTATAAGCCAAGAGCATATTGCCAACAATGCTGCTGTTCGAGATATGCTTGTGCAGCGTGGTATAGTTCCAGAGAACCTTCCTCCAGCAGAAGATGTAAAGAAGGTTGAACGCAGATTGGCAAGTGAACAGAAAAAGGCTTTGGAGAACAAAAAGAAAAAATAAGATAAAACAGAATAAGAAAGAATTGCTCTTGGGGCAAATAGAACTCTGCTTCTGCGCATTGTCGCTCGTCCTTGCCTTGTTTGTGGGCATATCGCCCATAAGCGACAAGGCAAAGATTAGGTTTATGTATGTCGGTGCTGCGCCGCCGTTGATGGCAGTGCCAAATACAGCCAAGCCGACCTCATGGCGTATGCCAGTTCCGCTTTCTTCAAGATTGGCAAGAAACGTAAGAGCATTGCCCAATTCCTCAGCATAGTATTCGAAGCTTACTTCCCTGGTGGTGAAGGATTCGTTTATAAGAAGATGCCCGGGGCGAAAAGTTAGCTTGATAAGATCAGAGAATAATAGATAAGTTAGCACGAGACCACCATAAAACAAATGCACTAACATTCTTCATAATCTTATTCTTGATAATCTGCTAATTTAATGTAATACATTGATACTCAATACATGTCAGAGAATGAAATTGACAAAGGAAACAAACCAGAAACAAAAATTTCAAAAATCCGAAAATGGAAATATCTACTTAACATATCTTAATGCGGAATACATTGGAAATTTTCACTTTCTGTCATTTCGTTGTCTGCTCCAAGCGACTGTTTGGAATTATTTTCAAGCCTTATGTGCGTGGTTTGTTCGCCTCAAGCAAGGGGTAAATGACTTGCGTTTGGGTCAACAGATTCTGACCTGCTACTGTGGTATATGGTACCAGGTCATTTTTGCTGTTTTCTACCTGAAATTGACATCTTAGTATTTGAATTATATTCATTTTAATGCTATCAATACATATTTTATAAGGATTCTGAAACGCAATCCATATTTTTATTGTACCTTTGTGGAAAGAAACAATAACATCTTATCGATGAACAAGGATTTTAACAGAATAAAGGTTGTTCTTGTTGAACAAAAGAAAACCAATAAATGGCTTGCAGAAAAGTTAGGTAAAGACAAAACTACTGTGTCAAAATGGTGCACAAATGCGAGTCAACCAAGCTTTGAAATGGCTGCAAAAATTGCGACTCTACTTGGTGTGGATATAAATGACTTGATTGCAAAAAATAGAATGGCTTGAAGCCAACTTGGATTTTTTAATGGAATATTTCAATATCAATAACCGTCGTTATCTCGGTAACAAATATAAACTATTGGACTGGATAAAACTCATTGTAAATGAGCAATGTGGGGATATCGAGTCGTTATTTGATGTTTTCTCTGGAACAGGAAGCGTTGCATCTGCATTCACAGACAAGAGATTGGTTGTAAATGACATGATGTATAGTAATTATATGGCTGCACTATGTTGGTTTTCATCTCAAAAGATAGACCATTCCAAACTTGCAGACATTATTAATTTCTATAACGACTTTAATGCTCTCAATGAAACAAATTACATGTCGGAAAATTTTTCAAATACTTACTTTGATGAATTGACATGCAAGAAAATAGGTTTTGTTAGAGAAGACATAGAAGAAAGATTCGCAACTGGTAGAATAAATGAGCGAGAACGTGCCTCTTTGATAACATCATTATTCTATGCTATGGATAGAATAAGCCATACGTGTGGACATTATGATTCTTTTATCAGAGATGGCAAGTATACAGGTATTCTCGAACTTAAGATGCCGAGTAATGACTATTTACTAAATGCCGAGAATCAAATTTTTTGTGCTGATTCCAATACTATTGCAGATAAAGTGTCTGTCGATGTAGCATATCTAGACCCACCTTATAATAGTAGGCAATATTGTGATGCGTACCATCTTCTTGAAAATGTGGCTATATGGAATAAACCTGAGGTGTTTGGTGTAGCAAAAAAGATGGACCGCACGAAGATGAAGAGTAAATACTGCAAAAGTATTGAAGCGGCAAAGGCACTTGATGAATTGGTCATGAAGCTTGATTGCCGCTACATTTTACTTTCTTACAACAACAATGGTAAAAAGCTACAGGTCAGATCGAACGCCAAAATGACGGATGAAGAGATAGTGGATACTCTCTCCAAACGTGGCGAAGTCAAGGTTTTTACAACAGATTATCGTGGTTTTGATGCAGGTAAAAGTGAGATGAACAAAGATAACCAAGAAAGACTTTTCTTATGCAGCGTAAACAAATAAAGAAATATATTGCATCACCTCTGAACTATATTGGAGGCAAGGCACGTATACTTGACCAAATGCTTCCATTTATGCCTACAGATATAGACATATTTGTAGACTTGTTTTGTGGTGGCTGTAATGTGGGTATGAATACGCCTGCAGAATACACTATATACAACGATACGTCTAAACCTTTAATCGGTCTTCTCAAAGCATTTAGACGCATGAAAACCGATAATATTATTAACGGAATCAATGCTTTGATAGATGAGCTTGGTTTTAGTAGAACAAGAGACTATAACTTCGCCTATTATGGTGGTGGTGCCAATCTTGGTGTTTCTGTTTATAATAGGGAAAAATATTTAGAATTACGTAAAAGGTTTAACAATTGGCAAAAGAAAGATAACCAATACTATATATTGCTCTATACTCTCATTGTCTTCGGATTTAATAACCAACTGAGATTCAATGATAAAGGAGAATATAACCTTCCAGTGGGAAAACGTGATTTTAACACAACAATAGAGGCTAAGTTGGTTCGATTTCTTGATGCTCTGAGAGCGCAAGATTGTGAGTTCCAAACAAAAGACTTTAGAAAATTTGATTTCTCAAAACTTACAAATCGCAGCTTAGTATATTGCGACCCTCCATATTTGATTACAACTGCAACCTATAATGAAAAAGGCGGTTGGCAAGAGAAGGACGAGGTACAACTCTTAGAGATACTTGACAGTCTTAATCGTCAAGGAATAAGGTTCGCATTATCTAATGTTTTAATACACGAAGGTAAACATAATCTGATTTTGCATGATTGGATCGATAAGAACAACTATAATGTTCATGATATGTTTATGGACTACCATTATAGTAACTATCAGAAGAAATCTACAAAGCCAGAATCAAAAGAAGTCCTTATAACGAATTATTAAAATAACATAGTTATGGCATACGAAAAAATCCCATATGCTTCATTCATGTGGAAGTTCGGAACAACCTCGTTTCGAACAACAGAGTTTAACTACATGACTGAAAAGCAATTAGGTCTCCTAAAAAAGTTTTGGGAAATACCTGAGAATGCAAATCAAGGTTGGGAGAAAAAATACATGACTCCTGGTCAGAAGGATATATACGAGATAAAGAATCGTTACTATGATTATCTCGTTGCCAACGAGTTCATGATTGGCAATGAAACAAAGGTGAAGTACAAAACAGCCCGAGAGAAAACGAGTGGTTTATACGACATGGGACTCATAAACGAGAACCATAGACTCACTGAAGTTGGAGAATATTTATTGGCACTTTCAGAAAGTCAAGCCTACAATGAAAAAACTAAGCTTGGCATCTCCAACGATAGTATTCTTTATCTCGGTCAGCTTCTTAAACTTAGCTTGCGAATAAGTGGTAATATAGTAAGACCATTTATTATTGTGCTTTATTTGTTATCTAAGCTCGAAAAATTGACTTATGACGAGTTTAGATACCTACTACCTTTGTGCATAGATGCGGACAGTACAGAGCTTGTAATAAACAAGATAAGTGAGCTTAGGTCTGGTTCTTCTATGACTATCGACAACGTTATTCAAGATATTATCTTATCAAAGAAGAACTATCAAGAAGGGTTAAAACAGTTCTTGAACCATGATTTCTCAGAGGAACTTCTTCTATCTGTTAGCATGAACAGAAAGAGCGCAATGTATGACAAACCATATGTTACGCTTTATAACGAGATGCATGCAGTTTATATTGGCAAAGACTACGCACGAATTTTCCCAATGTTCATGTCACTGAAGAAATTTCAAAGTTCCGTAAGTATAAAATGGAAGCAACTACTCTTTGATTCATCTATAACTGCTGCCGTTAAGAAAGACCCAGAGGGTAATCTTTTGCCACTGCCTGAAAAGGTTATTGAATCAGAAGAAGCATTCAAGAGATTCTTTTTCATTACTATGCACCTTAATAAGGCAAAGGCAACCCTTGAAGATTATCTTGATTTGAACAGAAGGTACTTAGGTCTTACGAACTGCTTTCTGTTTGATGACGAGGAAGTAAAACTTGATATAGTCCCAAAACAGTTCTTTGCCAAGGCAATAGACAGCCTTTATGAACAAGCATATCAGCATAGTGACTTATTGGAAACCAATTGTCCACTGAGTTCTATTAGTTCAGAACTTCTATATGACGAAAAGTCGATTATAATCGGTATCAATAAAGACCTTGGTACAAACATAACGACCATAGATGAAGCTCTCGATGAAGTAGAACGTATTCGCTATGAGCGTTTTAATAAAATGGTTGACAAGAAGTTCTCAGATGAGATTCTATTGACCCTATTGAAAGATTTTGACGAGCGGAATGACGATGAAATTAATTCGGTTGTCACCGATAATGCAGATATCCCTACTATTTTTGAGTATATATTAGGAGTAATATGGTACAAAGCAAGTGGTAGACAAGGAAGGGTGTTAGACTTCCTTAAATTATCACTGGATGCAAATCTCCTACCTGTTACTCATGCTGCTGGTGGTGAAGCTGATATCGTATGGGACTATAAGGCAACAGAGGTGTACCCTGAGCATTCTTTGTTACTGGAGGCAACATTGGCTGATAAGAACAATCAGCGTAGAATGGAGATGGAGCCAGTATCTCGTCATTTAGGTAATCACCTTCTCAGGACACGTAATTTCAATAGCTATTGCGTATTTGCAACCAGTTATCTAAATGTGAATGTGATAGGTGATTTCCGCATGCGCAAGAACACAATCTATTGTGATGTAAATAATGCCAATAGTTATATTGATGGTATGAAGATTATCCCTCTGAGCACACAGGATTTGAGGGCGATTATCACCAAAAATATAACATATAAACAATTGTATCCACATTTCACAAAAGCGCATAAGTCCGAAGAGAGACACCCTCAAAACTGGTACAACAATTTTGTCAATTTAAACGAGTGCGAATTGGGGTATACAACAACATTTGACCAGAGCATTCAGATGGTTGCGGAACCTTCACATGATTAATTCATATTACAGATGGACATTTCTAGTTTGCAAGACCTTCAGCTCTATATTGATAATGAAATTGAAGAATCAACAGAGTTGGAATACAAGAGTATGATAAAAGTCCCGAATAAAATAGATCGAGACAAATGGAAAAAGGAATTAGCCAAAGACGTAAGTGCTATGGCTAATTCTAATGGTGGGCGAATTATATATGGCATTCAAGAGAAGTGTGTAGATGACAGGTCTATACCTGGAAAACTTACTCCAATTGCAAAGTCAGAAATGAATAAAGATACATTGGCTCAGTTGGTTTATGCACACATTACTCCAAAAATAGAAGGGTTATCTATTACGACAATAGAATTTGACAAGGATTCTAATATTTTTGTTGTAGACATTCCTCAAAGTACAACAGTTCATCAAAGTAGACTTACACATCTGTACTACAAGAGAAGAAACTCAAGTGTATACGAGATGGAAGACTACGAAATACGAGATGCCATGAATCGACAAAAATTTCCAAAAATAGACATCGGCTTCTCTCTGATTAAAATTAAAGAAGTAACGACTCATGTAGAAGGGTTACCTATTTTAGGTCGACAACGCACAGAAAGGGAAGAAACTATTATAAAGTATAAACTAAAATATGAGTTTCGTAACATTGGCAGCATTTACGCAAAATATTGCTATGCATGTATTGATATACCAGAAGTAATAGTTGCTGATAAGGATAAAGTGAATAATGGATTTCTTCGTATAACAGAAGATAATACAATACGTGATGTTGTTGCCTATAATGGAATTTCCAAGCAATATGGCCCAGCAAGATATGATCCTATATTGCCAACTTTAAAGTTGAACATAGGGAGTACAGAACTGATATTTCCTAAAGATGTAGACATTAGAGATTTGAGGATACATTATGAGGTTTTTGCAGACAACGCAGCACCAAACATAAAGGATATCATGCTTAGCGAAATCGCACGTTATGAAGAAACGGAGTACTACAGGCATGACCCTTTAAATCCTTGTATTGGGATAAGATAACCAAAAACGATTCGGCACCGTTCATTTGAGTAGTGCCGATTTTCTATTTGGTGCTAATGGACTTGTACATTTTATCAATCCCTCTTTGCTCTATAAGGGTGTCATTTTTTTTCAATCATCGCCTTATTGGCAGGTTCGCCACTGAGGAAATATCTAATGACCTCAGTGTGCTTCACTAGGGACAACATTTGTTAGTTCTGATAGTATTGGAAGCCTCCAAACATCGCACAACAGAAAGCGATATTATAGGCTGCTGCCTTCTTCCAAGAAGAGTACATATCTTTGATAAGCCAAGTCTGTATCTTGCCGATAAATCTTGCTTCTTGGCTTTGATAACGAAGATACTGCTAATTGCGTATTAAAAATATTGAATAGTGAAATTATTCAAAGATTTATGAAATCACTTGTCTTCTATGATGCAAAAAGGGGTATCAATAAAGACCTTCTTATGAGAATCGACCTTGAAAAAGCGGCAAAAAAATTATATACAACAGATATGTTGTCCGAGACTGAATACAACATTGTTAGGAGTTGTTTTGAAAGAAATACGGAACTATAATCACTACTTTTATTTGCCTAAGTCGTGGGTTTCCGACTGGCCATAAGCATTAGCCTTATGGTCAGTCGGTTTATTATTTTCCAAAGTTCTTCGCAATCATCACTCCTACACCTCCTGCAACCACAAAAATGCCAATCGTAAAGAAGAGCCAGAAGAACCACTGGGCATAGTGACCGAGGTAGCAACCATCATATTCCTTGTATCGATCACGGACTTTCTTTCGTTCATCAGCAAGCATGGAATTGACCTCACGGATATGCGTCTGCATCTGTGCGGTCATCCATTGGCGTTCTTTGGCAAACAGTTCTTGAATCTTCTTCCAGTCAGCATCATTGACATTTACTGTCACCTTTAATTTCGTGGGAGCATTTTCCAAGACTTTGTCTATGTGCTGATTGATGGTATCGACCTTTTTTGCTGATAGTAGTCACAGCACCACCTAATTTGGCTTCCGCACGTTGATACTGCTGAATGGCAGATTCCAGTTCAAGTGTGGCATTGATGAAGGTGTTTGTAGCCTTGTCAATGTCCTCACTCAACAGCTTTAACTCAGGAACACGATTTACATATTCGTCCTCGGCTTGCTGCTCCTCGACCTCGTTTTCAACATCATTCATCATCTTATCGAAATCGGGTAAAAGCTAAAATCTCCTCAACTGCGCATCATCATACGCCAAGAATATCGTTAGGAACACAGATAAAACACCAAACGGAAGCGAAGCTGTTACATACATTATAACTCTGTACGCGAAAAAATCTGCCATATCTTCCAGAATCGGCGCAACTCTCTGACTGTAAACACAATAAAGGCTGGAAGATAAACTTGAGAACTGGATATCTTCCAGCCTATCTTCCAGCCACAATAAATATCTTCCAGCCAGTAACAAAATATCTTCCAGTCATCCCGCAACTTGACGGAGATGCTGAACAAGATACATAAATGCTGAACAAGATACACAAGTCCGTGTAACAAAAAGGCGTACAACCGATCTCTATAAGATTTCGGTTGTACGCCTTATTATTTATTCTTATTCAGAATGTCTGTTCTTAAAAGTCAAGCTTACTTAACCTCCTCGAAGTCTGCGTCCTGGATGTTATCATCAGCCTTTGCGCCGTTGTCTGCGCCCGGCTGAGCACCTGCCTGAGCACCTGCGCCCGGCTGTGCGCCACCCTGGTACATCTGTGCAGAAGCTGCCTGCATGACGTTGTTGAGGTTGGCGATGGCGGTGTCGATGGCAGCCACGTCGGCAGCCTTGTGAGCGTCCTTGAGCTGCTGCAGAGCCTGCTCGATGCCCGGCTTCTGGTCGGCAGGAATCTTGTCGCCGTTGTCCTTGAGGAAGTTCTCGGTGGTGAAGATCATTGAGTCAGCCTGGTTGAGCTTGTCGATCTTCTCGCGCTCTGCCTTGTCAGATGCTGCGTTCTGCTCTGCCTCTGCCTTCATGCGCTCGATTTCCTCCTTGCTCAGACCTGAAGAAGCCTCGATGCGGATAGCCTGCTCCTTGCCTGTTGCCTTATCCTTTGCAGATACGTTGAGGATACCGTTGGCGTCGATGTCGAATGTCACCTCAATCTGCGGAACGCCACGGCGTGCCGGTGCGATGCCTTCGAGGTTGAACTGGCCGATTGACTTGTTCTGTGCAGCCATCGGGCGCTCGCCCTGAAGCACGTGGATGGTTACGGCTGTCTGGTTGTCGACGGCTGTAGAGAATGTCTCGCTCTTCTTAGCCGGGATTGTGGTGTTGGCGTCGATAAGCTTTGTCATCACGCCGCCCATTGTCTCGATACCGAGTGTAAGCGGAGTAACGTCGAGCAGAACGATGTCGCCTACGCCGCTCTCCTTGTTGAGGATAGCGCCCTGGATAGATGCGCCTACGGCTACCACCTCGTCGGGGTTAACGCCCTTTGAAGGCTCCTTGCCGAAGTAGTTCTTAACGAGTGTCTGAACGGCTGGTATACGGCTTGAACCGCCTACGAGGATCACCTCGTCGATGTCTGATGTCTGGAGCTTTGCGTCGCGCATTGCGTTCTGGCAAGGTACGAGGCAAGCCTGGATAAGGTTGTGTGCGAGCTGCTCGAACTGTGAGCGTGTCAGCGTCTTAACCAAGTGCTTTGGCACACCGCCTTCTGCTGAGATGTACGGCAGGTTGATTTCGGTAGATGTGGTGCTTGAGAGCTCTATCTTTGCCTTCTCTGCAGCCTCCTTGAGACGCTGCATAGCCATCGGGTCCTTAGAGAGGTCGATGCCTTCGTCGGCCTTGAAGCCCTGCACGAGCCAGTCGATGATTACCTGGTCGAAGTCGTCGCCGCCGAGGTGTGTATCACCGTTTGTAGAGAGCACTTCGAACACGCCGCCGCCGAACTCGAGAATAGAGATATCGAATGTACCGCCACCGAGGTCGAATACAGCGATCTTCATGTCCTTGTTAGCCTTGTCTACGCCGTAAGCGAGTGCGGCTGCTGTCGGCTCGTTCACGATACGGCGAACGTTGAGACCTGCGATCTGACCTGCCTCCTTTGTAGCCTGACGCTGTGAGTCGGAGAAGTATGCCGGAACGGTGATTACGGCGTCTGTTACCTCCTGACCGAGATAGTCCTCAGCGGTCTTCTTCATCTTCTGAAGCACCATTGCCGAGATTTCCTGCGGAGTGTACTTGCGTCCGTCGATGTCAACGCGCGGATAGCCGCCTTCGTTTACTACGGTGAACGGTACGCGTGTCACCTCCTTAGCGCACTGCTCATAGGTCTCGCCCATGAAGCGCTTGATTGAGTATACGGTGTTCTTCGGGTTGGTGATGGCCTGACGCTTTGCAGGGTCGCCTACCTTACGCTCACCGTCCTTTACGAAGCCAATGACTGAAGGAGTTGTGCGCTTGCCTTCGCTGTTGGCGATTACTACCGGTTCGTTGCCTTCAAATACGGCAACACAAGAGTTTGTAGTACCTAAGTCGATTCCAATAATCTTTCCCATAATATTTCGTTTTTTTTATTTTTTACTTTAATTGGTTGATGTTTTCGCTTACTGATATACAAATGGCGTGCCAAATGGGGTTGCGCAGGCTTTTTGCTGACAAACGGCGCTGTGCCGTGTCTGACAGAATGACACTCGGAGCTGTTTTAGTGACAGTTTTTACACTATTAGTGTTCGACTTGGTGCTGCGGAGGCTTCACAACGCAAAGCGCAAGAAAAAAGGCTCTGATTACGGCGTATTTTGAATTATTTCTGTAACTTTGCAGAGTTGTATATATATTAATGTATATCGCAACGTGAACGTTTACATTGTATAATCAAAAAAAACAAGAATATCAATGAAGACTTTGAAACGCTTTCTACCAGACTTGCTGGTAGTGTTGTTGTTTGCGGTCATCGCGTTTGCCTACTTCTTCCCGGCAGACACCGAGGGGCGCATTCTCTATCGTCACGACTCGTCGGCCGGACGCGGCGCGGGCGAGGAGCTTACCGAGTATTATCAGCGCACGGGCGAACGCACCCGCTGGACTAACGCCTTGTTCAGCGGTATGCCTACCTATCAGATGGCGCCGTCGTACGACTCGCAGGAGGTGCTTAACGGCGTGGGCAAGTTCTACCATCTGTGGCTGCCCGAGAACGTGTGGTACGTGTTCGCCTATCTCTTGGGCTTCTACATACTGCTGCGCGCGTTCGACTTCCGCCGCGAGCTGGCTGTGCTGGGCTCCCTGCTGTGGGCTTTCAGCAGTTATTTCTTCATCATCATCGCCGCCGGACACATCTGGAAGGTGATTGCGCTGGCTTATCTGCCGCCGATGATTGCGAGCATCGTGCTCGCCTACCGCGGCAAGTATGTTTGGGGCTTCGTGCTCACGGGTCTGTTCACGGCGCTCGAGATTCAGGCTAACCACGTGCAGATGACTTACTACTATCTGTTCATCGTGCTGTTCATGGTCATAGCCTATCTCGTAGAGGCTCTGCGCCAGAAGCAGATGGCGCGTTTCGCCAAGGCTACGGCGGTGTGCGCGGTGGCTGCGGTGCTGGGCGTGGTGATCAACCTCTCCAACCTCTACCACACGTGGCAGTACACGCAGGAGTCGATGCGCGGCAAGAGCGAGCTGGTGAAGAAGAACTCTGCCAACCAGACTTCGAGCGGCCTCGACCGCGACTATATCACGCAGTGGAGCTACGGCGTAGACGAGACGTGGACGCTGCTCGTGCCTAACACCAAGGGCGGCGCTTCGGTGCCGCTGGCGCAGAACGAGAAGGCTATGGAGAAAGCCAACCCCGAGTTCTACCAGATATACCAGCAGATGGGTCAGTACTGGGGCGACCAGCCGGGCACAAGCGGTCCGGTGTACGTCGGAGCGTTCGTGATGATGCTCTTCGTGCTGGGTCTGTTCATCGTGAAAGGCCCGATGAAGTGGGCGCTGCTCGCTGCGACGGTGCTCTCCGTGCTGCTCGCGTGGGGCAGAAACTTCATGTGGTTCACCGACCTCTTCCTCGACTATGTGCCGATGTACGCCAAGTTCCGCACCGTGGCGTCGATACTCGTCATCGCCGAGTTCACCATTCCGCTACTTGCTATGCTGGCGCTGAAGAAGGTGTTGGAGACAGAAAACTTCCTCAAGGGCACTACCCCACTGCTCGTCGGCACGGCTTCGCACCGACTGGTGTGCCGCGAGGTGAAGAATCGCTCGTGGCTCGCGCTCAGCTTCGTGCTCACGGCGGGCATGTGCGTGGCGTTCGCCATCATGCCTTCGGTGTTCTTCCCCGACTTCGTGTCTAACGCCGAGCTGCGCGCGCTCGCCTCTATACCGAGCGAGTATCTCACGCCGCTCATCAGCAATCTGCGCGAGATTCGCATCTCTATATTCACAGCCGACTGCTGGCGTTCGTTCTTCGTGATACTCGCCGGAACAGTTGTCCTCATGCTCGCTCTGCTGAAGAAACTGCAGCCGAAGTACGCCGTGGCTCTCATCTTCGCGCTCTGCCTCGTGGATATGTGGCAGGTGAACAAGCGCTACCTCAACGACGGAATGTTCGTGGAACGCAGCGTGCGCGAGACTCCGCAGCAGGAGACCGCCACCGACCGCCAGATTCTGCAGGACACAGCGCCCGACTATCGTGTGCTCAACCTCGCGTCGAACACGTTCAACGAGAACGAGACGTCATACTATCATAAGTCTATCGGCGGCTACCATGCAGCCAAGCTGCGCCGCTACCAGGAGCTTATCGACGAATACATCGCACCCGAGATGCAGCAGGCGATGTCTGCCATCGCCAAGGCTCAGGGCGATATGACAAGCGTGCCGGGCGACTCGGTTTATCCGGTGCTCAACATGCTCAACACCAAGTATATCATCATGCCGCTGCAGGGCGGACAGACCGTGCCCTTGCAGAACCCGTACGCTTACGGCAACGCGTGGTTCGTCGACCGCCTCGAGTATGTCGACAACGCCAACCAGGAGCTCGACGCCATCAAGCGTCTCGACCTGCATCACGAGGCTGTAGCCGACAGCAAGTTCAAGACAGCGCTGGGCGACGCCGTAAAGCAGGAGGGCACAGCGTTCGTGCGTCTCGACAAATACGAGCCTAACGAGCTGCGCTACACCGTGCAGTCGCCGAAGGGCGGCGTGATCGTGTTCTCGGAGATTTACTATCCGGGCTGGACCGCTACGGTCGACGGCAAGGACGTAGAGGTGGGTCGCGTCAACTACGTGCTGCGCGCCATCAACGTGAAGCCGGGCAAGCACAACGTGGTGCTCACGTTCAAGCCGGCGTCTGTGAAGAACACCGAGACAGCGGCTTACGCAGCCTATCTGCTGCTGGCTCTCGCTATCATCGGCGGAGTGCTGTTTGAAGTTAAAAGAAAAAAAGAGTAATGGAATTTCGCACGCCAGTCACCATAGACAAGTCGCCGTTCGCTATAGACCCATGCGAGCGCATGCTCTTCGTAGGCTCCTGCTTCGCCGACAACATCGGTAGCAGGTTCGTCGACGACAAGTTTCGCGCTACGGTCAATCCGTACGGCGTGATGTACAACCCGGCGAGCATTCTGCACACCGTAGAGCGCTACCTCGCAGCCGAGACTGCAGAGGTGGCGCGCACGGCGGTGTTCACGCTCGGCACCAACCGCGTGTACATACTCAACGAGACGGGCGAGATTGTGGACAACTGCCAGAAACGACCGCAGCGACTCTTCACCGAGCGCAGCCTCAGCGTAGACGAGTGCGCCGCTTATCTCAAAGAAGCCATCGCCCGGCTGCGCAACCGCCGACCGGACATGCGCGTCATACTCACCGTCAGCCCCATACGCTACGCAAAGTACGGCTTTCACGGCAGCGCCGTGTCGAAAGCTACGCTGCTGCTGGCGGCAGACGAAGTGGCTCAGCAGACAGACGCCTGCGTCTACTTCCCGGCGTACGAGATTGTGTGCGACGAGCTTCGCGACTATCGCTTCTACGCACCAGACATGCTGCACCCGTCGCAGCAGGCTGTCGACTACATCTGGGAACGCTTCGCCGACACGTTCTTCAGCTCTAAGACCAAGGCGTTCATGAGCGAGTGGCTGCCCATAAAAGCCGCGCTCAACCACCGCCCGTTCAACCCAGAGTCGGCAGAACACCGCGCCTTCATTGAGAAGACACAGCAGAGAGTGGCTACTCTGAAGGCACACTACCCCGAATTAGAGATTTAAGATGGCTTCCAGAAAGGCGCACTACCCCAAATTGGAGACATAAAGAAAAGAGAGTTATAAAAACTAAAGCCTATGAATTTTCGTAAAGAACACATTATCTACTCTACCATCTGGGCGATGCTCTACGCTTCGCCAGTGATAAACATCTACACGCGAATGGCAGGCAACCCCCGCATCACCTTCTCGTGGAACGAGATACTGCACGCATGGGAGTACACAAGTACATGGATCGTGATGTTCACCATACACAATTTCCTCTTGCTGCCAATACTTCTGAAGAAGCGCAAGACCGGTACATACTTGTGTCTGTCGTTCTTAATACTGCTGACGGGCATGTTCATAACCTACCTCAACCGACCGATGCACAAGAACCAGTACAAGACACGCATGGAGGCGGAGTGGAAAGCCGACTCGCTGGCTTACGAGCGCGTGGCGGCTGTGCGGCTTGGCGACGGACGCTACTGCAGTCCGCAGAACCCGATGCGCCGCAAGCCGCTTGACTATCAGCCTATCGATCCGCTGCCTATGCTTGGACCGGGCGAGTTGGTGGCTTTCTTCGGCGGACTGCTGCTTATGGGCATGAACCTCGGCGTGAAGCTCTACTTCATGTCGCAGCGCGACCGCGAGCGCCAGAAGATTATCGACCAGCGCAACCTCGAACAGCAGATGGAGTATCTGAAGTATCAGGTTAATCCGCACTTCTTCATGAATACGCTCAACAACATTCATGCTCTCGTAGACATCGACCCCGAACGTGCCAAGACTACCATCGTCGAACTGTCGAAGATGATGCGCCACATTCTGTACGAAGGCAGCAAGAAGCTCATTCCGCTGACGCGCGAGGTGGAGTTTCTCAACCTCTACGTTCAGCTCATGCGCCTTAGATATACCAGAAAGGTGCACATCAACGTGGATGTTCCGCCGCAGTTGCCCGAGCTGAAGCTGCCTCCGCTGATGCTGATCATCTTTGTGGAGAACGCATTCAAGCACGGCATAAGCTACCGCGAGGAGTCGTTCATCGACATCAAACTTCGCGTGGAGAACAAGCGACTTCTCTTCAGCTGCTGCAACAGCAAACCCACGCAGGTGCAACGCACGAACGAGAAAGGCGGCATGGGTCTGCAGAACGTGCGCCAACGTCTTGAACTGCTCTACGATGACGACTACACGCTCGACATCAACGACGGCGAAAAGACGTACGAAGTGAAGCTCGACATACCGATGCAGACGCGCCTGCCAGACGCAGAAGCCGAGACAGCGGATGTATCGAAAGCATAAAGCGCAGCAGAGATAACGAACAAGATTAAGAACAGCCCCAACATATACAATAACTGCCTCAACATATAAATCCTACACTATGATAAAGACTCTTATCATCGACGACGAGCCGTTGGCTCTCCAGCAACTTGCAGTCTACGTGTCGAAGGTTCCGTTCCTTACGCTCGTGGGCGAGTGTCAAAGTGCTCTCGAAGCGCGCGACATCATCAACAACGAACGCGTTGACGTCATCTTCATCGACATCAACATGCCCGACCTTAACGGCATGGACTTTGTGCGCTCGCTCGTGGCGCCGCCGCTCGTGGTCTTTACCACAGCCTATTCGGAATATGCTATTGACGGATTCAAGGTTGACGCCGTAGACTATCTGCTCAAACCGTTCAGTCTGGACGACTTCCGTCGTGCCGCTCTGCGCGTAAAGGAACGCTATGAGCACAACAATGCGCCGCTGCCTCTCACCGCTGAACCCGAGCCGGAACTGACAGACGAGAACATCTTCCTGAAGACGGAGCATAAGGTGGTGCGCGTAAAGATAGCCGACATACGCTACATCGAAGGCATGTCGGAGTATCTGAAGGTGCATGTAGACGGACAGTCGCGCCCTATCATTATGCTTCTTGCTATGAAACGCATGGAGGAGCGTCTGCCGTCCAATTTCCTGCGTATTCATCGCTCGTATATCGTGAACATGAATCATGTGCAGGAGGTGACTAAGAACCGCATCATGATGGATACTGACACGTATCTGCCAATCGGAGATATGTATAAGGATGCGCTGAGCGAATACTTGGCAGACAAGTATCTGGGAAGGTAGAACGAATTCTCAATTCGTTCAGTTGAGAATTGAGAATTTAGAGTTGAGAGTTATGATTACTCTTAGAAGTTATAAATGGCGAGCAAAAACTCAAACAACAAAGCATATCATAACTCTCAACTCTCAACTCTCAACTTTCAATTATAAACAAAAAAAACGGGACTAAAGATAGCCCCGTACTTTTATAACCTTTTCTCACGAAAAAACTATTAATCAACAACAAAATTCATTCGTTTGTGACTCCACCACTGTGGACATACTCTAATACTTGTAGTCTTTTGCTTAAATAACATTGCTTAATGTGTGTATGAAACGTAATCTGATGTATGTGTGTAAACTCTAAATTTCTTCTAAATAACTCTCTAACTTACTTTTATTATAACTCTCTAAATTATTAACTCTCTAACAATTACTACTTGTAATACTAAACTATTCTTCCTTTTTACGCTTGCAAAGTTATTCAATAAACCAGAAACCCACAAATTTATTCAACAAACGCCCCCATTCGTTCAATAAATCCTATCATACGTTGATGAACGGGCACAAAAAAAACGGGGAATCACGCTCGTTTTGACCGTAAAACTATCAAAACAAAGCGGCGATTCCCCGTATTGGTTTCTAACTAAAAGCTATGTATGTCTTTAGCTTTCGTTCTATAAGTCGTGAGTCTGAGTCGTCGTCAACCGAACGCAATCTGATCGGACACCGAACGCAACCCGATTGGACGGCGGACGCAATCCGATCGGACGGCGTACGCAATCTGATTGGACACCGAACGCGATCCGGTCGGTTTACTCCTTATTGTTGCCGAAAATGCGCAACAGATAGAGGAAGAGGTTGATGAAGTCGAGATACAAGCTCAACGCACCAAGCAGAGCGAGCTTCTGCATGTGTTCGCCTGCGTCGGGCGCAAGCTGGCACATCTGCTTTATCTTCTGCGTGTCGTATGCGGTGAGACCCACGAAGATGAGCACGCCTACGTAGCTTAGGATGAGGTCGAAGCCGCTGCTGCGCACGAACATGTTAACCACGGTGGCGATGATGAGTCCGAGAAGCGCCATGAAGAGCAGCTTACCCATAGACGTGAGGTCGGTCTTGGTGGTGTAGCCCACGAGCGCCATTACGCCGAACGTACCGGCTGTGATGAGGAATGTCTTGACGATGGCTGTCATGCTGAACGCAAGGAAGATGACAGAGAGCGTAGCGCCGTTCACTACCGAGTAGAGCACGAACAGAAGCGTAGCCGTAGAGAGCGACAGACGGTTGATGGCGCCGCTGACAGAGAACACGAGCACAAGCTCGGCGATGATGAGTCCCCAGAACAATGCCTTGTTGCCGAGGATAGCCATGATGAGCGACGGAGTAGACGCAACGCCGTATGCGGTGATGCCGGTGATGGCGAGGGCAAGGGTCATCCATACAAACACTTTGCGCATGAGCGCAGGGAAAGCAGACGACATAGAGAAGTCGCTGCCACGAAGCGAATCGGTATCTAACCAGTTTTGTTGTTTCATAATTTTCTGTTTTTAATTGTTTGTATTCTTTGTTTGCAGGGCGGAGGCCGGAGACCTCCGCTACTATACATTATATTATATGCAGGAAGCGCAAGATATCGTTCAGGTTCGCCACCACCATGAGCAGCAGCAGAACGCCGATGCCGATATACTCGGCGTATATCATGAAGTTCTCAGACGGCTTGCGGCGAGCTATCATCTCGTAGAGCAGGAAGAGCACGTGTCCGCCGTCGAGCGCCGGGATAGGCAGAATGTTCATGAAGGCGAGGATGATGCTCAGGAAGGCGGTCATAAGCCAGAACGAGTGCCAGTCCCACTGCGACGGGAACAGACTGCCGATGGCTCCGAAGCCACCGAGCGACTTGGCGCCTTCAGACGAGAAGAGATACTTCATGTCGCCTACGTAGCCCGAGAGCACCTTGCAGCCGTACTTGACGCCGGCGGGGAACGACTCGAGGAAGCCGTAGTCGATGTGTGTCACCTTATACTGAGGCTGCTGCGGCATATAGCCGAGCACAAGACGCATCGGCTTGCCCTTGGCGAACGGCGAGAAGCCGCCTGCCGACATGGCGTCGAACTGGCCCTTGAGCGTGAGTGTGTCGAGCTTGCCGTTCACCTGACGCTCTACGTTGACAACAGCGGCGAGCGCCTTCACGGTGTCGGCGTGGGTCTGTGCGCAGGTGAACATATCGGTGCTGCGACCCACCTCGTATGTGAACTGAGAGAACGAGCTGACGAGCTTGCCGTTGAGCGAGAGGATGCGGTCGGCTTTCTGCAGACCCATGCGCTTGGCAGCCGAGTTGGGCGTTACGCTGTCCACTACAGCCGGCACATAACCTACGACGAACGGGGGCACATTCTTCAACATGCCGAGCAGGTCGAGGTCGCCCGGCGTGTTGACGGTCACCTTCTTGCCGTCGCGCAGCACGTAAACCTCCGTAGCGTTAGCCAGACCGCGATACATGTCAGCCTTGGCGTCCTTGAACTCGCCGAGGTTGGTGCCGAGCAAGATGTCATGATCCTGGAATCCGAGCGCCTTAGCCTCCTTGTTGAACTCCATTCCGAGCGTCATATCCTTCGGGCTGACGTAGTCCTCGCCCCATGTGAAGAGGCACATGGCGTAGATGAAAAGCGCCAAAAGGAAGTTGACAAGCACGCCACCTATCATGATAAACAGTCGCTGCCATGCAGGTTTAGAGCGGAACTCGTACGCCTTGGCAGGCTCTTTCATCTGCTCGGTGTCCATCGATTCGTCAATCATACCCGATATCTTGCAGTAGCCGCCGAGCGGAAGCCAACCGATGCCGTACGTAGTGTCGCTGTTCTTCGGCTTGAACTTGAACAGACTGAACCAAGGGTCGAAGAAGAGGTAGAACTTCTCGACGCGCACTCCGAAGAGTTTCGAGAAGAAGAAGTGTCCGCCCTCGTGCAGGAGCACGAGAAGCGAGATAGCCAGCATGAACTGGAGTGTCTTTATAAGAAAAATTTCCATTTAAGAGTTTTGAGTTTTTGATTTATGAATTCAACATTGAATAATTCAACATTGCCGTAGGCAACCATTCAACATTCAACATTCGTCATTCAACATTAAAGCATGCTTGCCGCAATTCGTCTTGCCTCAGCGTCAGAAGCGATATAGTCGTCGTAAGTAGGCTGGGCGACGAACGTAGCGCGCTGCATGGTAGCCTCGATGATGTCTGCCATCTGCAGGAATCCGCAGCGGTCGTGACGGAACGCCTCGTTCACCACTTCGTTGGCTGCATTCATTACGCACGGCACATTGCCGCCGCGACGTATCGACTCGTAAGCCATGGCGAGACAGCGGAACTTCTCCATGTCAGGCTCGAAGAACTCGAGCGGCTGACGGAACAAGTCGAGACGGTCGCCGTTAAGCGGCAGACGCTCGGGGAACGAGAAGGCGTACTGTATAGGCAGGCGCATATCGGGCACACCGAGCTGCGCTTTCACGCCGCCGTCGCGGAACTGCACCGCACTGTGCACTATCGACTGCGGATGGACGAGCACTTGAATCTTCTCAGCCTCAACGCCGAAGAGCCACTTCGCCTCGATAACCTCGAAGCCCTTGTTCATCATAGACGCAGAGTCTATCGTAATCTTCGCTCCCATCTCCCATGTCGGGTGGCGCAGAGCGTCGGCAGCCTTCACATCGCGCATCTCGTCGAGCGTGAACTTGCGGAACGGACCGCCCGAAGCGGTGAGCAGAATCTTCTCTATCTCGTTGTTGCCTTCGCCTACAAGACTCTGGAAGATGGCAGAGTGCTCGCTGTCTACGGGTAGGATGTTCACGTGGTACTCCGCAGCAAGTCGGCAGATGAGGTCGCCGGCTACGACAAGTGTCTCCTTGTTGGCGAGGCATATCGTCTTGCGTGCCTTGATGGCGTGGATAGTTGGCGAGAGTCCGGCGAAACCCACCATAGCCGTAAGCACCATGTCGATAGGCTGCGCCTCTACAATCTCGTCGATAGCCTTCGCTCCGGCATACACCTTGATGTCGGGAAGGTCGGCAAGCAGCAGCTTCAGCGACTCGTAGTGCGCTTCGTTCGCAATGACGACTGCAGCCGGGCGGAACTTGCGCGCCTGCTCGGCAAGCATCTCATAGCGGTTGTTAGCCGTGAGGCAGTAAACCTCGTAGCGGTCGCTATGCTGTTCTATCACGTCGAGTGCCTGGGTTCCGATAGAACCGGTGGAACCGAGGATACATATCTGTTTCATTGTGGTCTGATTTTTATATTGCTTGATTTTGTTGGAGAGCAAGGAGGACTAGGTTGGCTAGGCGTTCTAGGTAAACTAGGCAAACTAGAAAACCTAGATAAACTAGGAAAACCTAGAAAAGCCAGAAGAGCAAGCCCCCTACAGCTCTGTCAATCCCTCCGGCAGATCCATAGTTATGGTGCGGCTCTCAGCGTCCACCTCCACGATGAACTCATCAGAGGCAGGAATGAGCAGCTCGTTGCCGTCGGTAGTGAGCAGACAGAAGAGCGTGTTGATTGTAGAATCGTCAACCGATTCGATCTCACCGACAACAGAGCCCGATCGGTCATCAACAACCTTGAAGCCGACGATGGCAGCCCAAGAGAGCTGGTCGGCATCTGTGTCGACATGCTCACGCGGGAAGTAGACATCGCAGCCGGTAAGCTCGCGAGCACGCTCCTGCGAATCGATGTCGGCAAAGCGTACAAGCGCCGTCTCGTCGTTCTTGAAGCGGTATTCGTCGAGGAAGAATGGCACGAGTATGCCGTCAATCTCAAGAATGAGGTAGTCGGCGTCTACACGGTCGAAGATATCGTCGTCGAAGTGGAACGACACCTCGCCGTCTACGCCGTGCGGCTTGCCAATCTTACCTATTTTATATACTGATTCTTTCTTTATCATTTTTGTTAGTTAACAAGGAAACCAGGTGACTAAGAGGATAGGAGACTATGAAGATAGTTTACAAGGAAACGTGTTCACAAGGAAACGTGTTGCCTTACTCTCTTCTAATCTTTGCTCCCAAAGCGTTGAGTCGGGCCTCTATGTCCTCATATCCGCGGTCGATCTGCGCGATGTTGTCAATGCGACTTGTGCCCTTTGCGCCGAGTGCGGCGATGAGCAGAGCGATTCCGGCGCGGATATCAGGACTCGACATACGGCCTGCACGCAACTGAATATTGCGGTCGTGACCAACGATTACGCAGCGGTGCGGGTCGCAGAGTATAATCTGTGCGCCCATATCTATGAGCTTGTCGACAAAGAAGAGTCGACTTTCGAACATCTTCTGGTGAACAAGTACCGATCCGCGGGCTTGTGTCGCAACCACGATAAGCACCGAAAGCAAGTCGGGCGTGAGTCCGGGCCATGGCGCATCGGCAAGAGTCATGATAGAGCCGTCGAGAAACGAGTCGACAACATAGTGCGGCTGGTGCGGAATGACGAGATCGTCGCCGTCTACGTCAATCTTCACGCCGAGACGGCGGAAGGCGTCAGGAATAACGCCGAGCTGAGCCACGGCACAGTCCTTTATGCGTATGCCGTTGCCCACCATTGCCGCCATACCGATGAACGATCCCACCTCAATCATGTCGGGCAGTATGCGGTGTTCGGTACCGTGCAGCTCGCTTACGCCGTCGATGTACAAGAGGTTGGAGGCGATGCCCGTAATCTTGGCGCCCATAGCGTTGAGCATCGTGCATAGTTGCTGTATATAAGGCTCGCAGGCGGCGTTGTATATCGTTGTCTTGCCCTCTGCGAGAACGGCAGCCATGATGATATTGGCAGTGCCGGTCACGGATGCCTCGTCGAGGAGCATGTATGTGCCATGCAGTTTCTCCGCTTCTATATTATATACGTGGCGCTCGTCGTCGGCATTGAACGCCGCTCCGAGGTTCTTGAAGCCGAGGAAGTGGGTGTCGAGACGTCGACGTCCTATCTTGTCGCCGCCCGGTTCAGCCACTACAGCCTTGCCAAAGCGTCCGAGCAGCGGGCCCATCGTAAGCACGCTGCCGCGAAGCGCCGAGCACTTGCGTACGTATTCGTCGCTGGCGAGGAAGTCGAGGTTGAGTTCGTCTGCCTGGAACGTAAAGTCGCCCTTGCCGTTGCGCGTCACTTTCACGCCCATGTCCTGCAACAAGCGTATGAGGTTGTTGACATCGAGGATGTCGGGGATGTTGGTTATTCTGACGGGGTCGGACGTGAGCAGCACAGCGGCTATCACTTCGAGAGCCTCGTTCTTGGCTCCTTGCGGCGTGATGGTGCCCTGCAGCTGGTGTCCGCCTTCAATTATAAACGATTCCATAAGCGTTGTGGTTTATGTTCTACGACGTTGTGTGGTATATATATACAACGTTGCAGATTTATTTTCTGCGACGTTGTCTTCTCTCGTAATTGCGTGTCGGTGTCTCTGTGCGGTCGAACTTGAACGTTTCGAGGTCGAGCTGAATCTTGCCGTCGGTATAGTCGGCGAGGTCTGATGCTACTTTCTCGTCGTCGCTCGATCCGTGTCCCCAGAGCACAAGGTCGCGCTTCATCTGGTTAGCGGCGAGGCGTGTAAGCTCGGTGCGTTCGGCTCCATTTGGCAGGTTCTTCAGCAGTTCGAACACCTCGAACATCATGTTGCCGTAATGGCGCACGGGTATGCGCTTCATCGGGTAGCGCATCGGTGCGGGTTTCTGCAGCATCTTCTGCGCTTCGGTGATGTCGCACGGATAGTCGATGTCGAGCTGGAAGCCGCTCATCAGTGCGAGATGGTCCCAGAGTTTCTGTCGGTAGTCCTTGTTCTCGTAGGTGTGCGGCATCATGCGCTCCATGACTGCTATTATGGTATTGGCACAACGCTGGCGCTCGGCGCGACTTTTCAGGCTGACACAGTAGTCGACCATCTGCTGCACCTCACGTCCGTATTCGGGGAGCACGAGGCGTTCGCGCTGTGTGTTGTAGTCTAAACCTTTTATCTTCATATCTTTCTTACAATAACTTCTTTGATTCTTTCGCCACGAAGTCCTTGAGGTAGAACGGCACGAAGTATGCCACGTCCTCGAACTTCTCCTGTGCGATGCGCTTCTCTGCGAGTGGGTACATCCACTTAGCGAGCGGGTGTACGTTCTTGATGAAGCGTGCGTTGGGATGGTTGATAACCTCCATGCACTTCTCGGCGCCGTTGCCGAAGAAGTAGACCGGTGCGCGGTCGAGGTATTCCTTGTAGGTGTCGGCGTCGACGATGTCTGCCTGTATGCCGCGCACTTCGCGCAGGGAGCGGTCGTAGACAGCCGAATACACTTCCATGCGGCGTGCGTCGAGCATGGGGCAGAGCAGTGCTCCCTCCTCCACTTCCTCGCGCAGCAACACTGGCACTGCCATCAGCTCGAGTGTAGGCACAGCTATGAGCTTCAGGTTCTGTCCGTAGCAGATGCCCTTTGCCATCGACGCACCGATGCGCAGTCCGGTGTACGAACCGGGACCGCTGCTCACGGCTACGGCGTCAAGTGGTATGGCGTGGCTGTCGGCGAACGACATTGCCTCGTCTACATATACGCCGAGATTCACGGCGTGGTTAGGACCTTCAAAGTCTTCTTTGGAGAATATACACGCACCGTCCTGACTGACGGCAACTGAACACACGTTGGTGCTCGTATCAATACTCAATATACACGACATTCTTTTTCGTTTTTTTCGCAGTCCGCCCTACCTAAACTCCGCAATAACTCATTGGCGGCGCTTAGGTGCAGACTACACATTATATAATAGAATGCAAAAATACAATTTTTTATTCAATTTAGCCCATTAACAAAGCGTTAAAAAAAACAAGCAAACGTTTTTTTTCATATATGAAAAATATTACTTACATTTGCACATTTAAAATAACAAACAAGCACATATAAATAACAAACACGCAATATGATACTTTCAATGACCGGCTACGGCAAGTCTGTCGTAGTCTACAATGGTAAGAAAATCAATGTCGAGATAAAGTCGCTCAACAGCAAGGCGCTCGACCTCTCTACTCGCATCGCTCCGCTCTACAGAGAGAAGGAGATGGAGATTCGTCAGGCTATACAGACGAAGGTGATTCGCGGCAAGGTCGACTTCTCTATCTGGATTGAGAAGGACGCTACGACCGACGCCACAACTATCAACACAGCGCTTGCGAAGAACTACTGCGAACAGATTAAGAACGTGGCTGCAGAGTGCCAGATTCCGCTGCCGGGCGACTGGTTCCTTTCGCTGCTGCGCATGCCTGATGTGATGTCGAAGGTGGAGATAGAGACGCTCTCCGACGAGGAGTGGACGGTGGCGCGCAAGGCTATCGACGAGGCTATCGATGCGCTCGTGGCGTTCCGCCAGCAGGAGGGTGCGGCGCTGCAGAAGAAGTTCGGCGAGAAGATAGACAACATAGAGGCTCTGCTGAAGAGCATTGAGCCGTACGAGAAGTCGCGCGTGGAGAAGATTCGCGCTCGCATCGTTGACGGACTGAGTTCCATCCCCGAGGTTGAGTACGACAAGAACCGCCTTGAGCAGGAACTTATCTACTATATAGAGAAACTCGACATCAGCGAGGAGAAGCAGCGCCTTGCCAACCACCTCAACTACTTCCGCGAGACTATGGCTGAGGATGGCGGCCAGGGCAAGAAGCTCGGATTCATCGCGCAGGAGATGGGACGCGAGATAAACACTACCGGCTCGAAGAGCAACAACGCCGAGATGCAGAACATCGTGGTGAAGATGAAGGACGAACTGGAACAGATTAAGGAACAGGTGCTGAACGCACTTTAAATTCAAAACTCAAAACATGGGTAAACTTATAATATTCTCCGCTCCGAGTGGCAGCGGAAAGAGCACAATCATCAATCGTCTGATGCAGCGCCCTGAGCTGCACCTCGCCTTCTCTATCTCTTGCACATCGCGTGCTCCGCGTGGCACAGAGCAGAACGGCGTAGAGTATTTCTTCATCACTCCCGAGGAGTTCCGCGAGCGCATCAGCCGCGACGAGTTTCTCGAGTACGAGGAGGTTTACGAGAACCGCTTCTACGGCACGCTGAAGCAGCAGGTGGAGACGCAGGCTGCGCGCGGCGAGAACGTGGTGTTCGACGTCGACGTGAAGGGCGGTTGCAACATCAAGCAGTATTACGGCGACCGCGCGCTGAGTCTGTTCATTCAGCCGCCATCGGTTGAGGAGCTGCGCCGCCGTCTTGTTGGTCGTGCGACAGACGCTCCTGAGGTGATAGAGCAGCGCATCGCACGCGCTGAGTTCGAGCTGTCGCAGGCTCCGAAGTTCGACCGCATCATCATCAACGACGACCTCGAAAAGGCTGTCGAAGAAACCTATGAGGCTATTCGCACATTCATCGAGGAATAACAACAGTAGCGGAGGTCTCCGGCCTCCGCAGCAACCAAAATACACTAATCTACTTGGTGCTGCGGAGGCCGGAGACCTCCGCTACTAATATATCTCCGCATCTATTATATAATACCAAATGCAAAAGATAAAGACCGGAATATACGGCGGGTCGTTCAACCCTATACACAACGGGCACATCGCCATTGCGAAGCGTATGCTCGAACTGGCGGGGTTGGACGAGATATGGCTCATTGTGTCGCCGCAGAACCCACTGAAGACGGCGGGCAGCCTGCTCGACGACCGCCTGCGTCTCGAGATGACGCAGCGAGCGCTGGCGCCTTACCCGCAACTGACGGCGAGCGACTACGAGTTCCGTCTGCCGCGACCTTCGTATATGTGGAACACGCTGCAGCGACTCTCTGCCGACTATCCCGAGCGCGAGTTCACGCTGCTCATCGGCGCCGACAATTGGACGGTGTTCGACCGCTGGTATCACGCAGCCGACATCATCGCCCACTACCCCATCGCCATCTATCCGCGCACCGGGTCGCCTATCGACACCTCGACGCTGCCGCCTACGGTGCGTCTCTACGACACCGGCCTTTACGACATCAGCAGCACGGAGGTGAGAGAGAAGGCTACGCACGGTGAGGACGTGGCGCAGCTCGTGCCCGCCGAGATTGTGGAGGACGTGAAGCGTCACTACGGCTGCTGATTTTTGGCACACTTTTAAGTAGCGGAGGTCTCCTGCCTCCGCAGCAACCAAAAACTAATCGACTTGGTGCTGCGGAGACCGGAGACCTCCGCTATTGTTATGTCAGTTTATCACAAGCTGCTGGTCGCAATACGCGAGCACGGCAGGGCGGTGCGTGATGAATATCACGGTATGCTTTTCGCCTTCGAGGATATTGCGCAGCAGGCGGCACTCCGTCTCGCTGTCGAGCGCCGACGTAGCCTCATCAAACACGAGCACGGCGCGGTTGCGCAGCAGCGCACGCGCTATCGCTATGCGCTGTGCCTGACCTTCTGAAAGACCGCCGCCCTGCTCGCTGCAGCGCGTGTCGAGCCCGTTGGGAAGGTCGAAAACAAACTCGGCGCAACTTTTTCTAAGCACCTCACACATGCGTTCGTCCGTCGCCGTAGCGTCGCCCAGCAGCAGGTTGTCGCGTATCGTGCCGCTCAGAAGCGTGTTGCCCTGTGGCACATACACAAAGTTGCAGCGCATGAGCGGCGTCAACTCCTGCTCGCCATCGGCGTCGTACATATATATATGTCCGCTCTGTGGGCGCATCAGCGCCAGAAGCATGCGTACAAGCGTTGTCTTTCCGGCGCCCGTCTCGCCGAGAATAGCCGTCGTAGAGCCAGGGCGAAAGTCGAACGAGAGGTTCTTTATGATGTCGCGCGTACCATCCTCGTAGCGATACGTTATATTGTCGAGGCGAATGCCGCAGGAGTCGGCAAATCGCACGGGGTCGCCTTCGGGTTCTCGCGGCTCCTCCTCGAGTTCCATCAGTCGCTCTGCGGCTGTGAACACCGACACGAAAGCCGGAACGAGTTTTGTCAGCGTGCGCGCCGGCGACTGTATGCGGTTCACAAGTTGCAAGAAGGCTGTCATGCCGCCGAATGTGAGCGTGCCAGCCTGCATGCGCACGGCAGCCCAAAGAAACGCCAACAGATAGCCGCAGGCGAAGCCGAAGTTGAGTACGAAGTTGGAGAACACCGAGAACTTGGTGCGGTTGACCACGTTGCTGCGTAGCTCCGACTGCGTTGCTTCGAGCCTTGCAATCATCGCATGCGTAGCCTCAAGCGTCTTCACCACCATGCGGTGCTGCACGGTCTCCTGCATCGACTCCTGCACACGGCTGTCCGATTCGCGCACACGGCGCGAGAGTTGTCGCATGCGGCGCATGTATACCTTACTCACGAGCACGAATATCGGAATTATCACGACCAGTATCAGCGCCAGCGTGCTGTCCATCATGTACATGCAGGCGAAGGCGCCCACGAACATTAGTACGGTGGAGAGCGTGCTCGGCAGCGTCTCGGTGAGGAACGTCGTGACGTTAGCCACGTCAAGCTCCAAGCGGTTGAGCACGTCGCCCGAGTGAAAATGCTCGCGGCTGTGCCACTCCGACTGCAGTATGCGTTGCAGCGCAGCCTGCTGCATGCGGTTCTGCGCCTTCACGCCGAGTATGTTGCGCACCCACACGCCTGCGATATTCACCGCAAAGTTGAGCAGTATGAGCGTGCCCATGAGCCCCACAGCCCAGTATATAGAGCCGCGGTCGGAGCCAGAAGCCACGTCGATGGCGTGCTTTATCGCCCACACCTGCGCCAGACTCAGCACCACATCAGCCACGCCAAGCAACGCGTTCAGCGTAGCCTGCAGCCGATTGCCGCGCCATGCCTGCCAGAGCCATCGCAGTATCTGCTTCACCGTATATTTGTCAGAGGTCTTTATCTTCATCAAAACTCAAAACTCAAAATTCAAAACTCAAGATTGCGTTAGCATCGCTACCGCTTATCTACTCCCCACATCATCTTTTCTCTTAACGATGTGAAGTATTTTCTGCCATTCGGCTTCACAATCATCGTCGAGAACGGCGCCTTCTGTATACTCACCTTCGTGCCTTCGTGCATCGTATAGCTGCGTCCGTCCACAGCCACGAGGAAGTTGTGCGAGCGCGACTCCACCTGCAGCTCCACCTTACTGCTGTCTGATATCACCACCGGGCGCACGTTCAAGCTGTGCGGAGCCACCGGCGTGAGGCACAACGTGCTGGTCTGCGGCACGATGATCGGACCTCCGTTCGAGAGCGAGTAGGCAGTAGAGCCGGTAGGCGTGCAGACCACGAGTCCGTCCGCCTGGTACGTCACGAGGAACGAGCCGTCGACGCAGGTGTGTATGCTAATCATCGAAGCGTTGTCGCGCTTCAGCACAGCGATGTCGTTCAGCGCGTAGTGGCAGCCGTCGAAGTCCTCGCCGTGCGTCTGTATCTCTATTGCGGTGTGGCGCTCAATGGTATAGTCGCCGTTGATAATCGCAGCGAGAGCCGTCTCCACCTCGTCGGGCAACACGTCGGCAAGAAAGCCCAGGCGCCCCATATTGATGCCCACAACCGGTATATTCTTGCGCCCTATGCGCACCGCCGTCTTCAGAAACGTGCCGTCGCCACCGATAGACACGGCGTAGTCGGCTTCAAACTTGTCGCCGTCGAACACCTCTACGCCCGAGAGGTCGAGAAGCTGGTCGCGACTGAGGAAGTCGCGGAACTTGCGGTCGAAGATTATACGCTCGTTGCGCGAACGCAGATAGTCGAGCGCACATGCTAAAGAGGTCGACTTGCGTAACTGATATGTATTGCCGAAAAAGGCGAAAGTGAGTTGCTTGTTTGTCATTGTTGCGTATATATTATACGTATATTAGTGTAATGTTATTTGTGCTAAATTACTGATTTTTTCATAAACTACAAAAACTATTGTTATTTTTTTTATAAATGGTCTAATTCGTTTTGTACTACCACCGATTTACATTATCTTTGCATAAGATAGGTTGTATCTCAGCATAATATTCAAGCAAGCTTGATATTCTGCATTCGATTTGCACTATCTTTGTACACATAACTTAATACTTATGAGAGTACTCATCATAAACACAAGCGAGACAAACGGTGGTGCTGCGGTTGCAGCCAACCGTCTCATGGAAGCTCTGCAGAGAAACGGAGTTAAGGCGAAGATGTTGGTAGCCGAGAAGCAGACCAACCACGTCACCGTCTCTCAGATGCCTCATCATCGGCTATACAAATGGCATTTTCTGCGCGAACGCCTTTCTATCTTCCGCCATTTGTATTTCTCCAAGAATCATCTCTTTGAAATAGACACGGCAAGCGCCGGATCTGACATCACAAGTCTGCCAGAGTTCCGCGAAGCCGACATCATTCATCTTAATTGGATCAACCAGGGAATGCTTTCGCTCGGCTCAATCCGCAAGATTGTGAAGAGCGGAAAGCCCATCGTGTGGACCATGCACGACCTCTGGCCTGCCACCGGCATCTGCCACTACGCACGCAGCTGCGGAGCCTTCCGCACCGTGTGCCACCACTGCAAGTTGCTGCCCGGCGGAGGCTCTACCAACGACCTCTCGCGCAAGATATGGAAGCGCAAGAAGGCGCTCTACCACGACAGCAATATCCACTTCGTAACGTGCAGCCGCTGGCTCGAAGCGCAAGCCAAGCAAAGCGCTCTGCTCTCGGGCGAGAAGGTTGTGTCTATTCCGAACACCATCGACACGCACATCTTCTGCCCGAAAGACCGTGCCGCAGCACGCTTGCAGATGGGACTGCCCGAAAAGGGCCGTATAGTGCTGTTCGTTTCGCAGAAGGTGACCAACGAACGCAAGGGCGCAGCCTACTTCATCGAGGCTATCAACCGCCTTGCCGACGCCAATCCTGAGTTCAAGGCAGAGACTGCCGTGGCTATACTCGGCGCAAGTGCGGACGAGATAGCCGAGCAGCTGCACATTCCGTCGTTCCCGTTGGGATATATCAGTAACGCACAGCAGATAGCGAGCGTCTACAACGCAGCCGATGTGTATGTTCTGCCGTCGCTTGAGGACAATCTGCCGAACACAATCATGGAGTCGATGGCTTGCGGCGTGCCGAGCGTGGGCTTCCGCGTGGGCGGCATACCTGAGATGATAGACCACAAGCGCAACGGATACGTCGCAAACTTCAAGGACGCTGCCGATCTCGCCGAAGGCATACGCTGGTCTCTCTATGAAGCCGACCCGAAAGAGCTCACCGCTAACTGCCTGCATAAGGTGGCAATGAGCTATTCGCAGCAGTCGGTTGCGATGAAATACATTGAGGTTTACAACGAAATGATAGCCATGAAGAGATACATCATCTAAGGCTTCACCCTACCCGAATATCCATTATACCATAGAACACAAAGATAATTAAGTAAGAAAAAGAAAGTTATGATAAAATTCACGATAATAACCTGCACCTACAACGCTGCCGACGTCATAAAGCCGACGCTCGACAGCATACTCAATCAGACGTGGGGGCAGATAGAACACCTGATAATAGACGGTGCGTCGAAGGACGACACCGTGAAGGTGGCGGAGGCTTACCGACAACGTAGCCTGGGGGAGGAGACCGAACACGACGTGCGCATCATCTCTGAGCCCGACCGCGGACTGTACGACGCCATGAACAAAGGACTGCGTCTCGCTACGGGCGACTACGTGGTGTTCCTCAACGCCGGCGACTCGCTGCCCAATGACGATACGCTTGAGAAGATATCTAATGATGTCAACGAACGATCGGACGGAAAACTGCCTGCCGTGCTCTACGGCGACACGGACATCGTCGACGAAAAGGGTATTGTGCTGCATCCACGCCGACTTGCTCCGCCCGACAAACTCAACTGGCGCTCGTTTCGCCACGGCATGTTGGTGTGCCACCAGGCGTTCTACGCCCGCACAGACATAGCTCGTGCCGAGCCGTACGACTTGCGCTACCGCTTCTCTGCCGACGTCGACTGGTGCATACGCATCATGAAACGTGCTGAGCGCGAGCATCTGCAGCTCCTGCGCCTGCCGGAAGTGGTTGCCGACTACCTCGATGGCGGCATGACCAACAAGAACCACCGCGCTTCGCTCTTCGAGCGTTTCCGCATCATGCGACGCCATTACGGACTCTTCTCTACGCTTGCCATGCACGCATGGTTCGTGGCGAGAGCCGTGCTGAAGAAATAGCCTACAACAAGACACAATAAAGGGGCTGTTTCTCCGTTATATTTATGTAGAGAACAAACCACATCTATCTAATAAAAAACAATAGCATGAATAATACGAACAATAACTACTGCGTGATTCTTGCCGGCGGCAAGGGACGCCGACTGTGGCCGTGCAGCCGTGAGAGCAAACCGAAGCAGTTCATCGACTTTTTCGGCAGCGGACGCACTCAGTTTCAGCAAACATACGACCGCTTCAAGGAGATTGTGCCGGTAGAGAACATATATGTGAACACCAACGACGCGTATATCGACCTCGTGCGTGAGCAGTTGCCCGACATAGCGCCCGACCATCTGCTCGCAGAGCCTATACATCGCGGCACGGCGCCGAGCGTAGCATGGTGCGCGCATCGCATCATTGCGCACAACCCCGATGCCAACATCGTCATCGCGCCCTCCGACCAGACCATCATCGGCGAGGAGGCGTTCGCCGAGTGCATAAGCCGCGGATTCGACTTCGTGGCGAACAATCGGTTTATGCTCACGCTCGGCTTGAAGCCTACGCGACCCGAGCCGGGCTACGGATATATACAGATGGGCGACAAGGTGGAGGACGGCGTGTACAAGGTGCAGTCGTTCACCGAGAAGCCTGAGCGCGACTTCGCAAAGATATTCGTCGACAGTGGCGAGTTCTACTGGAACACGGGCATATTCCTTGCCAACGCAAAGTGCTTGTTGCATTGCTTCGAGCAGCTGCTGCCGCCCGTTCTGCGCCAGTACGACGAGATGCACGCCGGCGAGGAGTTCGACTACGAGGAGGAGAACCGCTACATTCACGAGAACTTTCCGTCGTATCCGAACATATCCATCGACTACGGAATACTCGAGAAGTCGGAACAGGTCTGCATGATGAAGTGCAACTTCGGCTGGGCTGACCTCGGAACGTGGCACAGCATATACGAGGCGATGCACAAGGGCGAGGGCGACAACGTCGTTATAGACAGCGAGGTGATGCTCGACGACGCGCACAACAACGTCATCAAGCTGCCGAAAGACCGCATTGCCGTCATTTCGGGTCTCGACGGATTCATCGTTGCCGAAGAGAAGAACGTGCTGCTCATCTGCCGGAAGGAAGACTCGTCGAGCAACATAAGACGACTCGTTAACGAGATACAAATGAAGAAAGGCGAGGAGTTTATCTAAACTCCTCCTTTTTTTTATAGTTATACGCATTGTCATTATAACTATCCGCATTATTTTTATAAATATCCACCTGAAACCATCTACTTATAAACATATCAAAAACCCAACAAACATCATGAACACCAACAAGAGTATTCTTTCGCTCGCACTTGCCGTGCTGCTTGCGCTTCCGCTCGCAGTAAGCGCGCGTGTGCCGAAACGCATTTACCTCGAAAAGACACGCGTGGCGTGCGTCGGCAACAGCATCACATACGGCATGAAGCTCGCCGACCCTGCTACCGAGTCGTATCCGGCGCAGCTGCAGCAGATGCTTGGCGACGGATATGAGGTGGGCAACTTCGGAAAGTCGGGCGCCACGCTGCTGCGCCACGGCCATCGTCCGTACACAGAGCAGGAGGAATGGGCGAAGGCGAAGGCTTTCAAGGGCGACATCGCCGTCATCCACCTCGGAGTGAACGACACCGACCCGCGCAACTGGCCGTTCTATCGCGACGAGTTCGTGAGCGACTACCTGGCTCTTATCGACACTCTGCGCCAGCAGAACCCGAAGTGTCGTGTGCTCATCGCGCTGCTCTCGCCCATCACCCACAACCATCCGCGCTTCGAAAGCGGCACGCAGCAGTGGCACGAGGAGATTCAGGAGGCTATAAAGACCGTGGCTCGCGTGGGAAAGGCGCAGCTCATCGACTTCCACAAGCCGCTCTATGCTTATCCGCAGCTGCTGCCCGACGCCGTGCATCCTAACAAGGAGGGTGCCACGATGCTCGCACGCACGGTGTGCGCTGCCATCCTCGGCAACTACGGCGGACTGCAGATGCCCATGACCTACTCGGACAACATGGTGCTGCAGCGCGACCGCGAACTTACCATCCACGGCACTGCCAACTCTGGCGAGAGAGTGACCGTGAGCATCACTCGCCCCGATGCCGCCAAGGGCAAGTCGGCGAACGGCGCTAAGCACAAGAAGGGCAAGCAGCCGATGCGTGTGCGCGCGCTGAAGACCGAGGTGCAGACGGCTACGGCGAAGGCTGACATGAACGGCTACTGGCAGGTTACGCTACGCCCACAGCGCGCCGAGAACGGACTTACGCTCACCGTCAGCACCGACGAGAAAGAACTCATATATAATAATGTGGCGTTCGGCGAGGTTTGGCTATGCTCAGGTCAGTCGAACATGGAGTTCATGCTGCACGAAGCGGCTACAGCCAAGCGCGACATACCGAAGGCGAAGAACCCGAACATACGCTTCTTCGACATGAAGGCGCGCTGGCGCACCAACCCCGTTGAGTGGGACGCTGCGGCACTCGACTCGGTGAATCACCTGAAATACTTCAAGCCTACAGCGTGGACCGTCTGCTCGCCCGAGACGGCGAAGGACTTCTCGGCGATAGCCTACTACTTCGGCGCGATGCTGCAGGACAGTCTGCAGTGTGCCGTAGGTCTTATCTGCAACGCCGTGGGCGGCTCGCCTACAGAGGCGTGGGTGAGCCGTGAGGATCTCGACGCGCAGCTGCCGCAGATTCTGCGCAACTGGGCGAACAACGACTTTGTGCAGCCGTGGGTGCGCGAGCGTGCCGCTCAGAACACGAAGCTGGCTGCCAACGCCGCCGCTCAGCGCCACCCCTACCAGCCGTGCTACCTCTACGAGTCGGCGATAGAGCCGCTCGAGCAGTTCCCCATGAAGGGCGTGCTGTGGTATCAGGGCGAGTCGAACGCGCAGAACTTCACCACGCACGAGCGTCTGTTCAAGATGCTCGTCGAAGGATGGCGCCGCAACTGGAACAACGCCGAGATGCCGTTCTACTTCGTGCAGCTCTCGAGCCTCAACCGCCCGGGCTGGCAGTGGTTCCGCGACAGTCAGCGTCGCATGCAGAGCGAACTGCCGAACGTGGCAATGGCTGTGTCGTCGGACAAGGGCGACTCGCTCAACGTGCATCCTACGAGCAAGCAGCCCATCGGTGAGCGTCTGGCGCGCATCGCCCTGCACAACCTCTACGACTTCGGTAATGTGGTGCCGAGCGGACCTGCCATTAAGGAGGCTTCGGTCGTAGGCGACGGCATAGTGCGCCTCACGTTCGACTACGCCGACGGTCTTTCTACCGCCGACGGCAAGTACCCTGCTACGTTCGAGATAGCCGAGGAAGAAGGCGTCTACAAGCCTGCCGAGGCTCGCATCGAGGGCAACACGGTTGTCGTGATGGCGGCGGGCGTGGCTCATCCGCGTTTCGTGCGCTACGGATGGCAACCGTTTACACGCGCCAACCTCGTGAACGGCGCGAAGCTGCCGGCGTCTACGTTCCGCGTAGAAATCAAGTAACTTTTAGTAGCGGAGGTAAAAGCCTCCGCAGCTGCAAGCAATGCTAACTACAAGTAGCGGAGGTCTCCGGCCTCCGCAGCAACAAGCAATGCTAACTATAAGTAGCGGAGGTCTCCGGCCTCCGCAGCAACAAGCAATGCTAACTATAATTAGTGTTCGACTTGGTGCTGCGGAGGCCGGAGACCTCCGCTACGTTTTTGCCCATACTTCTTGTGATTTTATCATCGGACACCGAACGCAATCCGATCGGACGGCGAACGCAATCCAATCAGACACCGAACGCAATCTGATCGGACACCGTACGCGATCCGATCGGACACCGAACGCAATCTGATCGGACACCGAACGCAATCCGATTGGACACCGAACGCAATCCGATTGGACACCGAACGCCGCCGGTCGAAAAAAAAGGACAGTTACGTCGCAAATTTAACACATGCTACTAATAATATCCGAATTATTATTCGTAACTTTGCACCTCAGAACGACCTAAGAACCAAATTGTTATTTCTAAACAAATCAAAATAATATGAAGAAAATCTACACTTTGTTCTCTGCACTGTGCTTAACAGTTGCAGCGCCTGGCGCATTGTCAGCACAGAACAACTTCAAGCTGGTTGAGGAGAGCGTGAGCAATCCTGACAACACACCGGCTCCAGTCTACCCAGTACCAAGCGAGCGTCAGCTCAAGTGGAACGAAACCGAATTCTACGCTTTCTTCCACTACGGCATGAACACATATACCGACCAGGAGTGGGGCTCGGGTATGGAGCGCGAGACTGTATTCGCACCTACACAGAAGCCCGACCCAAGACAGTGGCTCGAAGTGGCTAAGAAGGCGCACATGAAGGGCGGCATCGCTGTGGTGAAGCACCACGACGGCTTCTGCCTCTGGCCTACAGCTACGACAGAACACTGCACACGCAACTCTACGGGCTACGGCAAGGACGTGGACATACCTAAGGAGTTCGCCGACGCAGCACGCGAGTTCAATATGAAGTACGGTTTTTACATCTCTCCGTGGGATATGTCAAGCCCATACTGGGGCAAGAAGGACAGCAACGGCAAATACACAGACGAGTATGCCAAGAAGGTGTTCCTGCCACAGTGCGTAGAGCTTGCTAAGTACGGCAACGACCAGTTCGAGATGTGGTTCGACGGTGCTACCGGCGGCGACCACGCTGGCGGTTACGGCAGCTACACTTCTTCGCAGAAGCGCACTATCGACAACGCACAGACTTACTACGACATTCCTAACCTGCGCGACTCTATCCACAACCTCCTGCCGAACGTAATCATGTGGGGTGTTGGCGGCGAAGCACGCTGGATAGGTAACGAGGAAGGCTACTCAGGACAGACTTGCTGGTCGATGGGCGACGCTGAGTCGGGCGACGAGAACGCATGGCAGTGGGCTGCCGGCGAGAGCGACGCCAAGTCGACAAAGGGATGGTTCTGGGATTCGAGCAAATACAACCAGCCGAAGTCGGCTGAGACTCTCTTCAAGATGTATCTTGAGACAGTAGGCCGCAACGCCACATTCCTGCTCAACCTGCCGCCGAACCGCGCAGGTCGTATCGACGAGAGCCTCGTAACCATCATGGAGGACCTCGGCAAGCTGCTCGACCAGCGTCTCGGCACAGACCTTGCAAAGACAGCTAAAGTAACAACCGACTGCACTCGCGAGGCTATGGGCAAGGGCAACTACGAAGCAAAGAATCTTACCGACGGCAACAAGGACACATATTGGGCTGCTCCCGACGGAAAGACTTCTGCCGTTATCGAGCTTAGCTGGGACACACCGCAGACCGTGCGCTACGTATCGCTCATGGAGTATATCAAGCTCGGACAGCGCGTGAAGAAGTTCAAGATTGAGACCAGCGAGGACGGCGTAACATACACCGAGCGCGGCAACGGTCAGACAATGACTACCGTAGGCTACAAGCGCATCATTCCGCTCAACGGCTCTACAACCAACTACTCTGCAAGCGGCTTCAAGGCTAAGTCTGTACGCATCACTATCGAGAACGCTAAGGCTTGCCCGCTGCTCCACACTGTAGAAGTGTTCTAAACAAACCCTTACTCCATCAACTAAAAAACAAAGAAAACAATGAACGTAAAGAAATATATGTGCCTTGCCGGTCTGTTCTTCCCTATCGCAGCTATGGCACAGCAGGACAAGACTCTCTGCGACTTCGAGACTCCGGAGAGCTACGTGAGCGTACGTGCATACGACACATGCCCTACCTCACCCTTCAACCTCAACAAGCTCACGGGCAACGTGCAGGTTGTAGACAACGACCTTAACGCAGTGGACGACGCGCTGGGCTACGCTCCGAACGAATCGTCGAAGATTCTCGGCGTGCAGCGCTCGCGCTACGGCAGCAACACCTTCGGCGCTCTCGTAGAGCTGAAGGAGCCGCTCGCTCTGAAGCGCGAGACCCAGTACGTACACGTTAAGTTCTACTCTACGCAGGACGCTCCGGTGATGCTCATCGGACTCGGCAACCGCGAAGATCGTCCTTGGCAGCCCGCTACTACCGAACAGTTCTGGAGCGTGCCTACAAGCAAGGTGGCTGCAGGCGCATGGCAGGACATAGTGTTCCCAATCATGGGCGCTGACGGCATCAACATCAAGAGCCTTCTCGTAGTGGTAGACCGCCAGTCGCCACACAACCAGATGAGCGACTTCGCCGTGTTCATCGACGATATCGTGCTCAGCACCAAGTCAAACCCGTTCTTCTCTAAGTCGGTTTACCCGATCAACTACGAGGAGACTACAGCTCACACACGTACAGACCGCTACATCAAGACCGTTAAGCTCGGTTCGCAGAGCGTAGCTATCAACCAGAACTCTGACAAGAAGCTCTACTTCAAGAAGCTCGACAACATCTTCCTCGCTAAGCCAGGCGAAACCGTCACAGCGGCTATCGACTGGAGCGGCGTTTGGATGCACGGATACGCATACCTCGACAAGGGCAACGACGGCAAGTTCGACGTCGACTACACCAGCACTGGCATTACAGACAGCAAGGACCTCGTTGCGTTCTCTTACTACAAGGACAAGAACAGCGCCGGCAGCCGTGCAAGCGGCGACTGCGGCGTAACAATGCCTTCGTTCAAGATTGCTGACGACATGGAGCCGGGCATCTACCGCATGCGCTACAAGGTAGACTGGGACAACGTTGACCCGGGCGGCAACACCACTACCGGCAACTACATCACCAACAATGGTGGTGGTATCGTTGACGTTCTCGTGAACATCCACAACGACAACGTAGACGTTTATCGCGCTACAGAGGAGAACGGCGGCGGCTTGAACGGCGAGATTCTTCTTGCTAACGGCAAGCCGGTGACTGGTCAGACCACTCCGTTCGGTCAGGCATTCAAGATTAAGGCTCAGCCGGCTGAGGGCTTCCTGCTCGACTACGTTAAGATTCGTCACGGCTACAACCTCGAGGGCGCAAGCACCAAGAACGAGAACCCGCAGTGGAAGGAGTACACCGTGCAGGCTTCGCAGTTCGTTAACGGCGAGTACACTATCCCGGCTGACTGCGTGGACGGCAATATCCGCCTCGTACCTTACTTCAAGAGCGACCCTACAAGCGTTAACGACGCTACAGTGAAGGCGTTCACAGTGAATGCTGGCAAAGGCGAAATCACACTCAACGCCGCAGTTGCTACACACGTAGAGATTGCTAACGTTCAGGGCAGCACTCTCTTCAACGGCACTGTAGAAGGAGCTCGCACAATCTGCGCTCACAAGGGCGTTTATGTTGTGAACGGCGAGAAGGTGCTCGTAAAGTAAACTAACATTACTCACATATTGGGGATAGCCGTCTTCGAGACTGCTATCCCCTTTTAAATCTAAAACCATCTATCTATTATGACAAACCATTTACGCACAGCCATCGCTACGTTCATCATGGCAACAGCGATGACGCCTGCTATGGTGCTTGCGCAAAGCACTTACCCCGTAAACTTCGACGAGAACGAGGCATCGAGCAACCTCTTACGCCACACTAATGCTGTGCAGCTCACAAGCAGCTACGGCACACAGAAAGTGGAAGTGAACCAGAAGAAAGAGAAACGCATGTATATAAAGCGTCTTGACGACTGTCTGCGCGCTAAAATCGGCGAAACCGTTACGGCTGGCTTCGACTGGAGCGGTACGTGGATGTGCGGATACGCATATATCGACTTCGGAAAGGACGGCAGCTACGACGTTGACTACGACGACAACGGCGTGAACGCCATGAAAGACCTCATGACTTATTCTATGTATAAGAATAAGGACAGCAAGGGCGCTACCGTAAGCGGCGAACCGAGCATTAATCCGCCGTCGTTCACTATCCCGTCGGATGTTAAGCCGGGCATCTACCGCATGCGCTACAAGGTAGACTGGGACTGCGTTGACCCGGGCGGAAACACGCTTAGCGGAAACGATATCAAGAAGAACGGTGGCGTGATTGTCGACACGCGTATCAACGTGCACGGCGAGACTGCACACGTAACCGTAAAGGGTACTGACCCATTGAAGGGCACTCTGTCGCTTGCCGACTACAGCGCAGAACTGAACAATCAGGACGTGGAGTTCGGAAAAGACCTCACTATCGCTGTCAACGTGAAGGACGGATACAATTTCAGCTCGCTCAGCATCAAACACGGATACTGCTTGGACGGCGAGGCGGTTGTCGACGGACTGCGCCAGTGGCAGGAGAACACTATCATGGCGTACACAGCAAAGGACGACAAGATAACTATACCTGCAAGCTACATCGACGGCGACGTAGAGATAACCGTGAACTTCGCAGCCGAAGGCACCACTTCGGGCGACAACTACGCGCTCAACTTCGAGAAAGATCTCGCCCAGATGAATCCTACAGCCAACAGCCTCACAGAGTTCTCTATTACGAACAAGGCTGGCAAGAAGTCGGCTATCGCTATCCCTGAGGGCACTACCGTTTATCGCGACGCTCTCACGAAGGAAGTGAACGCCAAGCCGGGCGATGTGCTCACACCGGGCATCACGTTCACGGGCAACACCGAACTTGGCGCATATCTCTACATCGACTACAATCAGGATGCAGCGTTCACAACGCCGCTCGACGAAACCGGAAAGCCAGTCGTTGGCAGCGAGATTGTGAGCTTCTCTTCATACAAAGGCAAGAACAGCAACGGCGAAGCTGCTGGCGCAACAACCGCAATGCCGTCGTTTACTATCCCCGAGGACCTGCCTACGGGTGTTTATCGCGCTCGTCTGAAGATTGACAAGGAGAACATCGACCCGGCTGGCGACTACAATGCGTCTGACGCTTTGCACATCAACCACTACAACGGCTATATCGTCGACTTCCTGCTGAACATCCACAACGATAAGGGCAGTCTCGACATCGACGCACGCGGCGGTCATATCGTAGGAAACGGCAACAGCGGCGTGAGCGAAACCGTAGAGTTCGGTTCACAGCTCAGCCTTATGCCGCTCGCTCCTGCAGCAGGCTACAACGTAAAGAGCATCGCTGTGCGCCACGGTCACAATCTGGACGGAGAGCAGTTTGTCAACGGCAATCGCCAGTGGAACGAGTACGAAGTCAGCGACGCCAAAGCCGGCGAAGGCTTCACGATAGACGCGGCTAATGTGAACGGCGACGTGCGCGTATCGGCTAAGTTCGAGGCTGACGGCACAGAGGAGTACAAACTACGCTTCGCCGACGAGTTCGACGGCAAAGACTACTCGCTGCCCGACGCCGACGTATGGCACAACAGTACACGCGAAAGCCCCACATGGAAGCGATTCACAGCGCAGACAGCCGAGGGTCAGCAGAAGACGGCATTCATCCGCGACGGAAAGCTCGTCACTCGATGCATCAAGAACACTATTGCTGAGGAGGGCGACGTGGAGATGATAAGCGGCGCTATCGAGAGTTCTGACAAGATGTACTTCACATACGGACGCGTAGAGGGTCGCTTGCGCACAACTCCTCACGTCGGCAACTTCCCGGCGTTCTGGCTTATGCCGCAGGACAACTCTGCAGGTTGGCCTAACGCTGGCGAGATTGATATCTGGGAGCAGATTGACACAGAGAACAAGACATATCATACGGTGCATACTCACTGCACATACGATCTGCATCTGGCTCTGCCCAACTCTGGAAGCACACATACCAACGCAGCCGACTATCACGTGATAACTCTCGACTGGACGCCGACGCTGCTTACCTGGTATGTTGACGGCACAAAGGCGTTCTCTTATGCAAAGACTAAGCAGTCGCATCTGCTTGAGAAGGGTCAGTGGCCGTACGACAAGCCATTCTATCTGATACTTAACCAGAGCGTAGGCAACGGTTCTTGGGCTAAGAACTGCGACGTCAACTTCGAGTACGAGACACTCTTCGACTATGTTCGTCTCTACCAGAAGGATGGCGAGGGCGACATCACATCAGCCGTGAAGGACGTGAAGACAAACGGCTCTGCGCTCGACGTATACGCACAGCAGGGCGGTCTGCTCCTGGTTGCGCCAGAGGCACAGAAGGTTGACGTGTACAGCATCAGCGGCACACGCGTCTTCTCAGGACTTGTGCAGGGCAACCGCTTCGTGAGCCTCAGCAAGGGCGTGTATGTAGTGGCTGGCAAGAAGATTGTCGTGAAGTAACATAGAAGTCTACGGCATTTCTGCCGTAGGCATAATAGTAAAAAGCATAATAGCAAAAGGAGGTTATGGCAAATTTGCCATAACCTCCTTTTTATATATCAAAGTCTTTATATCAAAGTCTCAGACACTACTTCACGGGGAATGTCTTGGTAAGCGTTCCAAACTCCGCGTCTGTGATATGCGAGTGGAATGTGCTGCGCGAAACGGTTGTGCCGTATTCGTCGGTTACGGCGAGAACAGCTACGTACCAACCGCGCTCAGCGTCGGAGAACGGCTTCTTGAACGTGAACTTACCGTTAAACTGCTTCACTACCTCTGTTACATCCTCAGCCTTGTCGGTAGTAGCCATGAAGTCTGCCCATGCCATAGACGGAGTCTCTACGTCGTAAGTGTTGAGAGCGTCGTCCCAATCGTCTTCCTTCATGACGAGCATACGTGCGCTCTTGATTGACGGAGCCTTCGACTTGATGGTATACTCGATAGCAAGGTCGCCGCCGCCAGCCTGATGGTTGGTGACATCAACCTCGGGGCAATCGTTGGCAGCCGCCGGCTTGATGTGAACATTGTCTACAGAAGCCTTCACCCAGTCGCCGTTGGCGTCTACTGCGAGTGCGCAGAACGTATAGTCGTTCTCCTTCTCAATGTTCCACGCCTTGTACTCGCTGGCGTATGTAGCCCACTGCTCAGCAGAGAAGCTCACGCCCTGCGTGTACATCAACGCGCCGTAGCCATAGAGGTTGACGAACTCGTCTATAGACTTCGTAGAACCTAGCACAAGGTGCAGCGACTTGAATGCGCTGCCCGGCTTTACGTCGAACTCGGGCTTGCCCTCAGAGTTGAGTCCGAGATACTCTACGCTGAGCGTTGCCTTGCTCTCGCCAGGATCGGCTGTGCGCACAACGCCGTACGTCATATCCGTTCCGAGCGTGTACTTGCCGTCAGCCTCAACGAGGTCGCACACTACGACGTAATGGTTCTCGCCGGCAGCGATAAACTGCGTTGTACCGCCCTCCGGCTTCTCGCCATCGACGAGCGTAACGCTCTGACTGCCCACACCGGCGTAGCCGTAGCTGCCCGACATCATGAGCGTAGAGAACACCTGCTTGAGTTCTGCCTCGGTCATCTCCGAGAGCGACGCGCCGCCGAAGTACTCCAAGAGGAAGAACTTGAGATACGACTCGCTTACGCACATCTGATAGAACGGCTGGTCGTCTGTCTTTGTGGTTACGGTGTACTTCACGTAGTTCTTTCCAGCCTTGAGGTCGCTCACCTCAGCCTTGAGCTGATCGGGCACACCCTCGGGGCGTCCGAAAGAGATGTAGTCGTCGGCGCCGAGCACTACAGCGTCAACCGTTCTGCTGCCTTTATTTAGAAATACCTTCTGCTGCGCGTCGGCTGTAGCAACGAAAGCTACGACGAGCGCAAATACTGATAATATTGTCTTTTTCATAATCTGTTTCTGCTTAAGTGTTAGAGACGTGTAACATTGCCTTCGTAGTGGCCCTTCAGCGCACCACTGTACTTCTTGATGCTGAACACCGTGAAGTCGACATCAGCCTTGCCGTCGGCGAACGAGAGCTTAGCGTTGCCGCCGAGAGCGATAGACTTTGTACCGTTGACTGTAGCCTGCGAGTAGGTGTCGCCTGCGTACTTGATGGAGATCTTAGCGTTTGTCTCGTCACCAGAGAAGCCGTGCAGCGAGTTGTCGTTAGCGAAAGCGTCGGGCATAGTGACCACAATGTCGGCGTCAGCCATGCCTGCCAATGTCGTTACGCCAGCCTTTGCAGAAAGATAGATAGTGTAGACGCCCTCAGCGTCGTCGTGTGTGAGCACCGCCGACTTCAGATCGACCGGCTTGCCGTCAGCCACGGTGTAGTTGCTGGGCACAGCGAGCGAATACTCCTTCGGAGTGCCGTTTACATATACCACATCGAGCGTGCGTGCGGCGCTATTGCCGAGGTTAGCCACGTTGATCTTGATGGTATAAGTGCCGTCGCCGTTGTCGAGCACCGAGATAGTGCCCGTAGCCGAAGACGGTGCGTCGTTGCTGATGCTGAAGGTCTGCGGATTGTTCACGTCCGTAACGTTGTCGACGAAGGTAAGTTCGTACTTCTTATTGCCCTGCACGTCGAGTTCGCTGCCGTCCATATTGCTCTGCGGCACGAAGAGGCGCACGTAGTAGTAGCAGTTGTCCAGCTCATTGGCGCTGCCGATGTTGCCGGGCGTGAGGTAGAAGTTGACGCCGTCAGCCTTCTTCTCTGCGAAAGCGGCGCGCATCTCGTAGCGTTTGCCGTCAACGATGAAGTGGTTCTCGTTGGCAGTCACCTCTGTGTATGCGCCGTTGTACTGCGCAGCGAGGAGCGTTTCGCCCTTCTTCGGCGTTGCCTCAAGGTTCAGAGCGAGCTTGCCACCAGCGAAGCTCACCTGGAGCAGACCGTCAGAGTAGTAGTCGTTCCAGTCGTACGACGATACAGACACCGGCTCATAGTCGTCGTTGCGGTTATACTCGTCGACGTCCATAAAGACAGCCTGGAAGAAATCTTTGTCGGCGTCGAAATCATGACCGAACGCGTTGAACTCAACATACTTGTCGAGCAGCGTCGGCGAGAACGCCAGCTGCAGATTCTTGCCGCCCTTCATAACGTCCTCGGGTGTCTTGCAACCCTCGAGCGTCGAGAGATAGATATACTTATAGTTGTTGATAGTGGTGACGACAGCCGACTTCATCTCGTAAACATCGTTGCCCACCTTCACGCAGTTGCCGTCGAGCTGAATGCGCTTCGGGAATGATATGTTGTCTACATCTGTGCCCACCTCGTAGGCAGACACGATGCGTCCGTTCTTCACTACGAACACGCTGTCGGGTGTTGCAGCCGTAGCCATTGTCTGCATGGCGAAGCCCACGAACATGGCGAAAAGTAAAAATATCTTTTGTTTCATTGTACTCTATTAAGTATTAAGTGTTAGCGATTAAGTATCAACTATTAAGGGTTAACAATTCGGTATTAACGCTTAACCATCTTCAGCGACTGTCCCTCCGCCTTCACCACGTACACGCCGGCAGCGAGCTGTGTGGCGTCTATCTTCGCCTTGCCGCCGCGAGCCGTAGCCTGCGCAGCGAGAGAGCCGTTGGCAGCGTACACTTCGAGCAGCTTGCCGTCGGTCATGCCCTCAGCCGTGATGGTGTATCCGTTGGAGCGCAGAGTGATGGGCGACTGCTTTGTGAGCTGCACCATGCCGGCAGTAGAGCCCTTCAGCTCAATCTTGTCCACATTCTTCACTGCGTGCGTTGCCACCGTTGCGCCGCTCTTCGAGATCAGTTTCACGTTGCCGTCCGCCACTGTGAGCTTCGCCACCTGCGACATCTGCACCTCGTGCGCAGTTCCGTCGAGATAGAGCACATTCACCTTGCCGTCCTGCGCCATCATCGGGCAGGAAACAGCACAAAGGAGAAGGGCTGCTAAGAAATAACGTCTAATCATAAAATCAGATTTTTAAAGTTTAATTGTGTTACTTATAATTGCTTATCTGTTACAAAAGTAGTCAATAATGTTATACAAACCAACTTATAACCGATTTTTTGTAACAATTTCATACAAAAAAGCCCAGAGCTGTGCGCCCTGGGCTTGTATTTTCTAATGTTGTACGATGCCGAATTAGAGGTTCGGGTTCATCTTTGTCCACTCTGCTACTGGAGGAACGATGCCGAGCTCTACGATCTCGTCGCGCATCTTGCAGAGGTGCTCGTAAGACTTAGCGAGAGAAGCAAGCTCCTCTTCTGTGCCTGTAGGCTGTGTGAAGTGAACGCCAGTCTTGTCGATTGTAGAAGGCATAGCCATCATAACGTTCTTGAAGCCACACTTCTCGCAGTTTACGTAGCAACCTGCTGGCAATGTGAACTCCTCGCCACCCATAGCAGCCTCGATCATCTTAACTGCGTTGTATGCCGGGCTCTGGAATGAAGAACGACCGCGGAGCTTGATGATGTTAGAACCACCCTGAACGGTGTGGTGCTTGATCTCTTCCCAACGCTCTGCTGAGAGACCCATCTCTGAGAGAGGCTTGCCGTCTACCTTAACCTGAGAAGCGAATACAGCCATCTGCTCGCCGTGGCCACCGTATGTGTGAGCGCCAGTCACCTTGTCCTGCTGTACGCCGAACTCGAGTGCGAGAGCCTGCTGCAGACGTGTAGAGTCGAGAGCAGCGAGTGATGTGAGCTGGTTTGGCTTCAAACCTGAGTGGATGAGAGCTGTGAGGGCTGTAACGTCAGCCGGGTTGAAGATAACAACAACGTGCTCTACCTCCGGGCAGTACTTCTTGATGTTGTCGCCGAACTCTGCAGCGATCTTGCAGTTGCCCTTCAAGAGATCCTCGCGGGTCATGCCGTCCTTACGCGGAGCACCACCTGAAGAGATGATGTACTTTGCGCCTGTGAATGCTTCCTTCGGGTCTACTGTGTAAGTTACGTTAGCGCCCTTGAAAGCGCACTGCTGAATCTCGTCGAACACACCGTGTACACCCGGCTCGTAGATGTCGTAGAGACAGATGTTAGGAGTAAGACCGAGCATAAGAGCGCTCTGTACCATGTTTGAACCAATCATACCGCCGGCACCGACGATCAAAAGCTTTTCGTTAGATAAGAATGCCATAATAAATAGTGTTTATTATATTAATAACTGTATTTCGTTTACTAACTGCAAAGATACAACTTTTTTGAAATATACAAACGATTATCGAAAATTATAGTGTTGTTTAATCTTAAAATCTGTATATTTGCAGTACCTAATAATTATAATATGACAGATACAAAGTTTACTATAGCCGATCGACTCGCCGCATTGCGCGAGGAGATGCGGCGCGAAAGGCTCTCGGCGTTCATTTTCCCGAGTGCCGACCCGCACATGAGTGAGTATGTTCCCGAACGTTGGGAGGGACGCAAGTGGATATCGGGCTTCGACGGCTCGGCTGGCACGGCTGTGGTTACGCTCCATTCGGCTGCGCTCTGGACCGACTCGCGCTACTTCCTTGCTGCCGAACAGCAGCTCGAGGGCACCGAGTTCCAGCTGATGCGCGAGCGCATGGAGAGCACACCCAGCATTGCCGACTGGCTGGCGCGCGAAGTGCACGACGGCGAGCCTACCGAGGTGGGCGTCGACGGCATGTGCATCTCGAAGGGCGAGGCTGAAGGGCTGAAGGCTGAGCTGAGACATGCTGGCGGACTGACGCTGCGCACCAATCTCGACATACTCAACCGCGTGTGGGCAGACCGTCCGCCGGTGCCGCTTAACAAGGTGGAGATTCACCCGCTGGAATATGCGGGCGAGTCGGTGGCTGAAAAGCTCAGCCGCATACGCACCGAGATGCGCCGCGCGGGAGCAAGCTGCATGCTCGTTACGCAGCTCGACGACATAGCGTGGACGCTCAACATGCGCGGCTCCGACGTTCATTGCACGCCGGTGTTCGTGGCGTGGCTCATCATCTGCGAGGAGAGTGCTACATTATATATAAAGGAGGAGAAGCTTACGGCGGAGGTGAAAGACTATCTGCGCGCTGAAGGCGTAGCCATCGACGACTACTGCAATATCATTGCGGCGCTCAACGACTGCGACGCGCCGACGATGCTCATCGACCCTTCGACTGTGAACAGCACTTTGGCGCAGCCGCGCGGCAACTTCACCGTACTCTCTGCGCCGTCGCCCATACCTGCCATGAAGGCGGTGAAGAATCACACGGAGTGCGAGGGCTTCCGCCGTGCTATGGAGCGCGACGGCGTGGCTATGGTGCAGTTTCTGAAGTGGCTGGAGGAGGCTGTGCCGAAGGGCTATCAGACGGAACTCACGGCGAGTGCGAAGCTGTACGAGCTGCGCGCCAAGCAACCGCTCTTCCGCGACATCTCGTTCGACACCATCGCCGCTTACGCCGACCATGCGGCTATCGTTCACTACGAACCGACGCCGCTCAGCGACGTTAAGCTCGAACCGAAGGGCTTGCTGCTGCTCGACAGTGGCGCACAGTACAGAGACGGCACAACGGATATCACCCGTACAATAGCTCTTGGCGACGTCAGCGACCGCGAGCGCCACGTCTACACACTGGTGCTGAAGGGTCACTTGGCGCTACAGAACCTCTGCTTCCCACGTTCGGCGTCGGGCACGCAGCTCGATGCGGTGGCACGCACGGCGATGTGGCGCGAGGGCATGAACTTCATGCACGGCACGGGGCACGGCGTAGGCTCTTATCTCAGCGTGCACGAGGGTCCTCATCAGATTCGCCAGGAGTATCGCGGGGCGCCGATGGTGGAGGGAATGACCATTACCGACGAGCCGGGGCTGTATCTCGACGGACGTTTCGGCGTGCGCATCGAGAACACGCTGCTCACCGTGCCTTACGTGACGACCGAGTTCGGACGTTTTCTGCGCTTCGAGCCGCTCACACTCTGCCCTATCGACACCAAACCGATAATGACAAACATGCTCAGCGACGAGGAACGCCAGTGCCTCAACGCCTACCACGCTATGGTGTACGAGCGTTTGGCGCCGATGCTCGATGAAGAGCATCGCGAGTGGTTGAAGAAGAAAACGGAAGCGATTTAGTTGAATCAGTTGATTCAGTTGAGAGTTGATTCAGTTGAGAATTGAGAGTTGAGAATTGAGAGTTATGATTAGCTGTGCTACTACTCGAAAGCTCTTGATTTAAACATAGGAGGGGGGTCAAAACTATAGAATTGTGATGAATGGCTAACTGTAGGAGACTACGATTAGAACCGTTTGCTATTCAATTTGCCAAATATTTTAGTTTTGCACACCCTCCACGCAGCCACTAACCTCCAGGGGGTGCAGCTGTCTCAGCTGCACCAACAAAGCAAACGGCATTCATGTGCTCGGTTGGTGTACTTCTTGGCTGGTGCACTTCTTGGTTGGTGCACTTCTTGGTTGGTGCACTTCTTGGTTGGTGTACTTCTTGGCTGGTGCACTTCTTGATTGGTGCACTTCTTGGTTGGTGCACTTGAGACAAGTGCACCCCCTTGAAGGCACCCTAACCATCTGTGTGCATCTGTGAAATCCGTGGGAAAACATCGCTGCTTGCGTTATTTAACAACGGATTTATCGGATTAAACGGATTCGTTGGCGGCGGAAATCATCGGTTAGCCGTAGCGGAAAGCTAATGCCGTAGCCTCCTACTATTAGCATTGTCAACTATAGATTTTATGTATATAATGGTCGTGACGCACGCCCTATCTCTTAACATTAACCGATCGGACGGCGAACGCAATCTGATCGGACGGCGAACGCAATCTGATCGGACGGCGGACGGAATCCGATCGGGCGGCGGACGGAATCCGATTGGACGGCGGACGGAATCCGATCGGACGGCGAACGGAATCCGATCGGACGGCGAACGGAATCCGATCGGACGGCGGACGGAGCACGATGACAAAACGCAACAATCGGAGCAAAAAAAAGTAGCGGAGGTCTCCGGCCTCCGCAGCACCAAGTCGAACACAAACTATATATCGACATTATTGGTTGCTGCGGAGGCCGGAGACCTCCGCTACTTTTGTTGGTCACACTTCTACGTGCTGCGGAGGCCGGAGACCTCCGCTACTGACATTTTAATTAAGAATATCTTTAAACGCGAAGTTCGCGAGTATAGATGTCGACTGACTCAGCATACGGATGAACTCCTGTGCTGAGTTTTTCATATACGAGTCTTTAAGAATATGTATACAACCGTCCATTTCGTTGTCGGCTGCATCAAGCGAAAGCGCCTTCATGTCGGGCTGCAGAATGGTTGTCGACTCGGAGAGAATCGTAACAAGATTGCTGCGGCGCAGAAGGTCGAAGATGATGTTCACGCTGTTCACCTCAACCATGATGCGATAGTTCAGCTCCTTGCCCTCTACAAGATGGTCGAAGGCGTTGCGCGCCTGCAAACCCTTGCACGGCAGTATGAGGTCGTAGCGCTCAAGGTCGGAAAGTCGCAGCGACGATTGGCGCGCAAGCGGATGGTTCTCGTTGACGATAGCCGCCAGACGATTGCTGAATATGGCTCGGCTGTCGATAGCCTTGTCCTTGTTGAGCGGCTTGAAGGCAAGCACGAGGTCGAGCTCGCGCTTCTTCAGTCCGTCCATCAGTTCCTGCATCGAGCGGTAGATGATGTTCAGCTTCACGTGCGGATAGGCTCGCAGAAAAGCCACCAATGTCTCAGCCATTATGTTGCTGAACGAGTAGGTGACGCCGATATTCAGTTCGCCGCCGAGCATCTCCTTCAGGTCGTTCATGTGGTCGATGCACGCATCTGCCGAGTTCACGGCGTTCTGCGCGTAGGGTCGAAGCTCCTTTCCAGCCTCGGTGAGGTATACCTCATGCGAGTTTCGCTCGAAGAGTGGCAGACCTATCTCCTGCTCCAGATGCGATATCTGCTGCGAGAGCGTGCTCTGCGTGATGAAGAGCTTGCGCGCAGCCTCGGAGAAGTTGAGCGTCTCTGCCACCTTCAGAAAGTATCTAAGTTGTCTTATTTCCATATCAATGATTGTCTTGAAGCAAAAGTACAACTTTTATTTTATTTCCACAGCGCTAAGGTCTACGAACTCGCCGTTCTTGCGCTTGCGCTCAACGAGCATATTGAAGAGCTTGCGCTTGCGGTCGCCTTCTATGAAGCGACGGAAGAAGATGTTAGGTATAGCCACGCCGAGCGCTATGCAGCTGATGACGAGCGACGCCTTGATGGCGTTGTTCATGCCGACTGTCACCTCGCCTACCACGCCGTGCATATCGATGAAGGCGAAGAGAGCGCGATACATGAGCACACCGGGTACCATCGGGATTACGCTCGGGATGGTGATGCACTGATGGGGAACGTGGAACCAGTGGCGTGCCTTGATAACGATGACGCTGATGAGCGCTGAGCCTGCGAGCGAACCGATGCTCAAGCCCATATCGAGACCTATATTGCCGTTGCTCGGACCGAGATTGACGAAGTTGCGGAAGCACACGGCGATGATACCTCCGAGGGCCACTGCTGGCAGGATTCTACGCGGAATGCTGAAGATTGTAGAGAAACCCATAGCCGAGACGGCTGCAGCGATAGCAAACTCCCAGTACTCGTGGTGCGGAATCATCGTAAGGTCTTTCACGAAGTTGTCGATGCCGCACACCTTAATGGCGAAAGCGATGCCGAACGCCATAGCCAGAACCATCAACAGCGTGTTGATAGCGCGCACCATGCCCACTTCTATATATCCGTCGAGCATGTCGCTCACGAAGTTGATGAGCGGAACGCCGGGCACGATGAACAAGGCGCAAGCCATGAGCGGATGCCAGGGCGTGTCGGAGTGCATGATAGCTGGCAGGAAGTCGGCAAGAGCCGGCGAGAGCGAGAGGAATGTGGTAGCCCATGCGATGAGTGTGGCTACGAAAGCCGCGATGCCGATGGCTATATAGTTGTTGCAGCCGCGTGTGGGCAGGAACATGCGCAGACGGAAACCGAGGATGGCTGCCAAAGAGCAATAGAAGAACGCAGGCCAGTCGCAACCGAACTGTATGCAGAAGCCGCCGCAGGCAAAGCCGCCGCCGACAGCTACCTGCCACGGAGTGAAGCTGCGCGGCGTAGAGCGAATTTCCTCCAGCGCCGACTCGTACTGTTCAAGCGAATAGTCGTTGCGGATGGCGCTCCATGTGAGCTTGCTTATCTTAGTGATGGAGGTCATGTTGATGCCGTGCTTCTCACAGCGCTGGAACTTGGTGAACGAGTGCTCGGTATCGCTGTAGTTCACCATGAGCACGTTCCAGTTGATGTAGAAGTGCAGGTAGCGTTCGTCGAGACTAAGGAAGGCTGCGGCGCGCTTCATCGTACGGCGGATGCGCGAGGTGTCGGCTGCACTCTCCATAAGTATGCTTCCGGTGCGCAGAAGCAGGTCGAGCTTGTGCTGCAGCTCGGCTGCCGCCACTTTAGACTGGTTGTTTGAATTGCCACACTGGCAGGTTGCTTGCATTGTTTCTATTGTATTGTTATCCATATTCGTTGTTTACGGGGCTTGCGTGAAGAGTAACATAAGGGGGTGCAGTTGTCTCAACTGCACCGATTTATTAGACCAACTTCTCGGTTGGTGCAGTTGAGACAACTACCCCCTTAGTTACCCTGAACATATTAACTACTATTAAAACTATAAAAACATTATCTTATTATCTGAATCGGCGTGCGCGGCTTAACCGAACACGAAGATGAGTATCTGTATCGTAACGATGCGCAGGAACATTGCGAACGGATATACGTTGGCGTAGCCCACGTTAGGCGCGTCTACCGATGTCTGGTCGCGAACGTATGCCAACGCCGACGGATTGGTGTTTGAGCCGGCGAGCACACCGAGCAGCGTGTACCAGTTGATGTGGAAGAGATACTTGCCGATGATGCCGCCCAGGATAACCGGTATCATTGTGATGGCGATGCCGTATCCTATCCAGGTCATGCCGCTCTCCGTCATTACGGTCTGCATAAACTGCTCGCCGGTGCCGAGACCTACACACGCGAGGAAGATGCAGATGCCCACTTCGCGCAGCATGAGGTTGGCTGATATGGTGTTATACGTCACGAGGTTGTACTTCGGACCGAAGTAGCCTACGAGGATAGCCACGATGAGCGGACCGCCGGTGAGTCCGAGTCGCAGACTCTCGTTGATGCCGGGGATGAAGAACGGGATGTTGGCGAAGATACAGCCGAGCACGATGCCGAGGAACACCGGTATAAGGTTCGGGTTGTTAAGACGCTTCATCTGGTTGCCGAGCATCTTCTCGGTATGAGCGATGGCGAGTTCGGTACCTACGACGGTGAGACGGTCGCCGAGCTGCAGCTTCAGCGAACCGGTAGCGATAAGATCCACACCGTTGCGGTTGACGCGTGTAACGTTAGTGCCTAAGTTCTCGCGAATGTGCAGATGAGAGAGCGACTTGCCGTTGATGTCGGGCTTAGTAACGAGTATTCGGCGTGTGATGAGTTCGTTGCCAAACTTGTCTTCGGGCACGTCTACCTTCTCGCCGAGCAGCGCAATGACGGGGTCTTCCACGGTAGGATGAGCCACAACGCGCAGTATGTCGCCCTCGCCTATCACGGTCTTTCCGTTCACCACCTCGTCGTGTTCGTTCGATCCGTTGCGAAGGATGCGCGACACCATGAAGTCGCGCTTCAGCAACTCGCGTATCTGCTGTATGTTATCGCCGAAGATCATCGAGTTGGTCACCTTCACCGAGAATGTGTTGAGCGTCATCTTCTCCAGGTGGCCCATACCACGCTTGGCGTCAGCCTCCTCAGCCTCCTTGTTGATGCGCAGAACGTAGCGCAGGATGGCGAACGAGATGATTACGCCGAGCGCACCCATCGGATATGCAATGGCATAGCCGGTAGCGATGCTCGGTGCGTCGATATGGCGCAAGTCGCTGTACGCCTGCTGCGCAGCACCGAGTCCCGGAGTGTTGGTTACTGCGCCCGAGAGGATGCCAGCCATTGTGGTGAATGGTGTGCCGGTGAAGCTGTATATGACGAGTGTTGTGACGATGCTGAGCGCCACGATAATAGCCGTAAGAGAATTGAGGCTCTTGCCGCCGTCCTTGAACGATGAGAAGAAGCCGGGGCCTACCTCAAGACCGATAGAGTAAACGAAAAGAATCAAGCCGAACTCCTTAAGGAAGTGGAGCAGATGGGCGTCGAGATTGAGCGAATAGTGGCCGAAGATGAGACCGATGAACAGTATCCAGGCGAGTCCGAGCGACACGCCCTTCACCTTCAGCTTGCCAAGGCTCAGGCCTAACGTGATAACGAGGGCGAGAATCATCACCGAGTGTGCTACGCCTCCACCCCATAGGTCGGGGAAACCATAAAACAGATTTCTTAAAATTTCCATTTCTCTTATGCTATTTATTTATTTTCTGTGTTATATATAATAATGTATATTCATGCGGTTTGCAGTAGTATGTTGTTATTTCTGTTTTGCGATTGCAAAGGTATTGAGAATACCGAAAGCAAAAAAGCATTTACGTTTATTTTTTGCGAACGCGGCTAAAGTTTTTTTCAATCGCAAAACCATGATTTCACTTTTAAAACCCCTTCACTTTACCCCTTTTTACTCTTTTACCTTTCTACTTTTAAACGCCCTTTTTACTTTTTTACTCTTTTACTTTTCTACTTTTATTTGTACCTTTGCTTAAAAATCAAAACACACAGTATGAACGTAAAACTTCGCGGCACTCTATGTGGCGTCGGCGCAGCCGTGTTCTACGGCACTAATCCGCTCGGCGCCATGAACTTGTACCATGACGGTATCAGTGCCAACTCTACACTTTTCTATCGTTTCGGACTCGCTATCGTGATGCTTGGCGTGATGATGCTCGTGCAGCGCAAGAAGTTCGGCGTAACGCGCAGCGAACTGATGTTGCTCGCCATGCTCGGCGTGTTCATGGGCTCGTCGTCGTCATCGCTCTTCATCAGCTTCAACTATATGGACGTGGGCATCGCCTCCACGCTGCTATTCGTCTATCCGGTTATGGTGGCGGTGATTATGGCGCTGCTGTTCAAAGAGAAAGTGACGCCAGCCACGGTCATCTCCATTGCGCTCGCATTGGGCGGAATAGCTTTTCTGAACCAGACTTCCGACGGATCGGCGCTCAGCACGCTCGGCGTCTTGCTCGTCATGGTGTCGTCGCTCACGTACGCCGTGTATATCGTTGTGGTGAACAAGTCGCGCCTGAGGATGTCGTCGGTGAAGCTCACGTTCTACGTGCTTATCTTCGGTCTGCTCACCATTCTCGGCTACACGTTCGCCATGGGCGAGACGGTGCAGTTGCTCACCACGCCGCACCAGTGGCTCTTCGCTGCCCAGCTCGCGCTGATGCCTACCGTGCTATCGTTAGTGCTTATGGCGATAGCCGTTAAAGACATTGGCTCTACTCCCACCGCAATTCTTGGTGCGCTCGAACCGATAACAGCTGTAGCCATAGGCTGCGTCTGCTTCGGCGAGTCGTTCACTATGCGTCTTGCCGTGGGCATCGCGCTCATCCTCACCGCCGTGCTGCTCATCATCGGCGGCAAGCAGGTTTCGCCGCAGCGTGTCACGGTGGCGTTCACGCGCCTGGGTCGCATAATCGTGAAGACATGGCGCTGGAAGCAGTAGACTTGCAGGAGACATTGAGTACCATAAAATGGAAAATATACCTATTATATAATAGATAAACAGATAAACACATAAATAATCATAAATGTTCCGCAAAAAATTCGGACATTTATTATTTTGCATTAACTTTACACCAAAATTCAAACTCACCCTTCTCTTGGAAACGGACATCAATAGCTTAAGGTGGTGCTTGCTGAGAAAAAGTGCACTAACAAATGGTTGGCACAACAACCGAGCAAAGCCTCTGGCACAATCTCTAAACAGTGCATAAATACGCTACAACAGAATTTGGGAATCGTAAGAAATGCTGAAAAAGTTCTTGATATTGACGTTTCTGATTTACTTTGGAGGACAATATAGAATATGAATAGACAGTTCACACATATAGATTGTTTTGCTGGGCCCGGAGGAATATGTACTGGTCTTCATGCAGCAGGCTTCAATACGCTTGTAGCTATTGAGTATATTAAAAGCTGTTGTGAGACTTATTCAGCCAACCATCCGGAGGTTCATGTCATACACTCTGATATTAGGGATGTGACAGAAGACCAAGTATTGCCATATATTCCTGAGGATGGCGTTGACTTAGTAACTTCCGGCATGCCTTGTGAAACCTTTTCTACAGCAGGAAACACTTCACGATCGTTCTATGACGACCGTCAATTCTTGTTCCGTGAAGGAATACGCATTGCAAAAATGACTAATGCAAAGATGATTCTTTTTGAGAATGTTCCTGCTATTACATCAAAAAAAGCACATAAGGATTCTCCCACATTAATCGTTGAGATTCTGCGCAAGGAGTTAGAAGATGCCGGCTATGGCAATATGATTCAGGTTGTGTTAGATGCAACAAAATTTGGAGTACCTCAAAAACGCAACCGATTCTTTATTTTGGCAACTCGGTTCGATGATTGGTGGCTTTCAGAACCAAATCAGATGTGCAAACCAACAACGGTTGGCGATGCACTTGCGGGACTTCCAAACGTAATACCCAATTCAGGTATTGAAGGTACGGAATACGTTAATGTAGACAATGCATACTACGCACTAATGCGAGATGATAAGTTCTGGAAAAGAGAAGGCATGGGCGGTGAACGTATATCAAATCACATGCCCATGAAACATAGAGATTATACCTTAAAACGTTTTGCTCTATTGGGTCCAGGCGAAAGTCTCAAGACATTATTCGATCGCTACCAAGGAGAAGAACGAGAAAAGCTTCAGAAACAGCGAATTCTTCCAAAGAAAATGTTTATAAAGCGAAATTTGCGACTAAAAGAAAACGAAGCAGCCCCAACAGTGACCAGTCATTGTTTAGATGAATTTGTCCACCCAATACACAACAGATGTCTGACAGTCCGAGAATGTGCACGGTTACAATCTTTCCCCGATTCATATAACTTTGTTGGAGGTCCTTACATTGTTCCTCATATTGATAGGACAGTACAAGACAAGTATGAACAAATTGGGGATGCTGTTCCTCCATTGCTTGCATACGCTTGGGGGCTTCAGATTAAAGAACTCTTCAAACTTAACAAATATGGAATTTGACTATTATAAATACTGCCTATCTACTTATCAGAAAGAATATAACCGTTGCTACAAGCAACTTCAAAAGGCATATAAGGGCAAAGCAAGCTTCGAAAAGAAGCAAGACGAATGGGCAAAAGAATCCCAAAAGTCTGCAATACGCGTTTCCGTAATGAAAGGTCTCAATGAAATAGAAAACCCTTCAGTTTCAGAATTATGGAGTGCGCTTTACCGAGTTCATCTCTATAAAAAGTCAGGCATTAAAGACTTGGATACTATCCAGAAGGTCATAAGTGCTGATGAAAGTTGGAAGAAATCAAGTGGTCATGCGTTTGAGGAAATGATTAAAGAACTTGCCTCACTTACTCTTGAAGGCACCGATGTTAGCATTATACTTCAACGGGATTTGAACACTTTGATAAAAGCCGGAGAATTAGACAATGAGCCCCGTGATATCAGTTGGCTGAAAGACCAGATAAAAGGCAACATTTTTGATTTGTATTGCATTGTTACCATCGGAGACAAGAAAAAATGCTTCGGCTGTGTTCAATGCAAGACCAGTATCCGTGATCGCGTTACACGCGACAGAGAGCCTTCACTTCACGCCATGCAGTCATACTTCTGGAGCATTGCATTTGTGTTGGATGGTGATTTCCTCAAACTGCCCAAGTTCAAGGCGATGGTCAATGGTGGTTCCAAAGAGTTTCCTACAAATGGCTGGCATGGTATGTATGTATTCTCTGAGAAAGAATCTGCTGATCGTATATACCCGATAGCTGTTGATTTTGAACTTTTCAAGTCTCACGCAATTCAAGCAGCAAAGCAATGGAAGGAACAACGTCAATGGTTTAATCCTGAATGGAGAACGGTTTAAGAATTAGGAATTACGTTTTTTCTGCAGTTCCATTACTATTAAATATCCGTAAAAAGGCACACGAAATATTGCCTTTTTGCGGATATTTTTGTTACTTTGCTACATATTATATATATATGATACATCTGAAAGATATTAACAAGACTTACCAGGGTGCGCAGCCGCTGCATGTGCTGAAGGGAATCACGCTCGACATTGCCGAGGGCGAGTTCGTTTCTATCATGGGCGCGTCGGGCTCGGGCAAGTCTACTCTGCTCAATATTCTCGGCATTCTCGACAACTACGACTCGGGCGAATACCTGCTCGGCGGCACGCTCATCAAGAACCTCTCGGAGACGCGCGCTGCAGAGTATCGCAACCGCATGATAGGTTTCATCTTTCAGTCGTTCAACCTCATAGCGTTCAAGACGGCGGTGGAGAACGTGGAGCTGCCGCTCTACTATCAGGGCGTGGCACGACGCATGCGCCACAAGCTGGCGATGGAGTATCTCGACCGACTCGGACTGGCGCAGTGGGCAGACCACTACCCCAACGAGATGTCGGGCGGACAGAAGCAGCGCGTGGCTATAGCGCGGGCGCTCATCACGAAGCCGCAGATAATTCTCGCCGACGAACCTACGGGCGCACTCGACTCGAAGACGTCGGTGGAGGTAATGGAACTGCTGAAAAGGCTGAACGCCGAGGAGGGCGTGACCACCATCGTCGTGACGCACGAGAGCGGCGTGGCTAACGAGACCAACAAGATTGTACACATAAAGGACGGCGTAATAGGCCGCATCGAGGAGAACCTCGACCATACGGCGCGTCCGTTCGGCATCAACGGCATAATGAAGTAAAGGCACATGCGCGACATATTCATCGAAATACTCACCACCATCAAGCACAACCGGCTGCGCACGGCGCTCACGGGCTTCTCCGTAGCGTGGGGCATCTTCATCCTCATCGTGCTGCTCGGTGCGGGCAACGGTCTGATCAACGCTATGATGGGCAACTCGAACCGATTCCTCGCCACATCAATGGTGGTGTACGGAGGCGAGACGTCGAAGGCGTACGACGGTCTGGGCGAAGGGCGCGCCGTGGAGCTGAACGACAAGGACATGAGCATCACCAAGGAGGGCTTCAACAACAACGTGGAGACCGTGGGCGCAGAACTGTCGCAGCAGGGCGAGACGCTCGTCAACGGCAGCAACTACACCACGGGCATAAAGCTGAGCGGCGTATACCCGAACGACATCTACATCAACAAGCGCACGATGGTCTGCGGACGCTTCATCAACCAGCTCGACCTTAAGGACCGCCGCAAGTCGATAGTCATATCCTCGGACATGGCGAAGGAACTGCTGCCACAGTCGCCGCTCGCACTCAACGGGCAGCTGATACGCACAACGACGCTCGCCTTCCGCGTCGTGGGCATCTACGAGAGTCAGAAGAACAGCATGGGCAACGACGCCTTCATACCGTTCACGACGTTCCGCGCCATATACAGCAAGGGCGACAAGACGGGCGACATCGTCTTCTCGTTCAGCAATCTCAACTCGGAGGCTGAGAACGCGGCGTTCGAATCCAACTATCGTGCGAGGATAAACCGACAGCACCGCGCCGCGCCCGACGACGAAAACGCCGTATGGATATGGAACCGATTCACGCAGGCGCTCAGCATGAATACCGCCAACGGACTGCTGAGCACGGCGCTCTGGGTGATAGGCATACTGACGCTCATCTCGGGCATCGTGGGCGTGTCGAACATCATGCTCATCACCGTGCGCGAACGCACTCACGAGTTCGGCATACGCAAGGCTATCGGCGCCAAGCCGTGGTCTATCCTGCGCCTCATCATCATCGAGAGCGTCGCCATCACTACTTTCTTCGGCTACATAGGCATGCTGCTCGGCATCGCCGCCAACCAGTATATGGACGCCACTATCGGAAAGGAAACCATCGACAACGGACTCTTCGCCATACAGATGTTCACTAACCCCACCGTGGGCTTCGACACCTGCATAAAAGCCACACTACTGATGATAGTCGCCGGCACGCTCGCCGGACTAATACCCGCTCGCAAGGCAGCCCGAATCAGACCGATTGAGGCGCTGAGGGCTGAGTAGGAGCCCCTCCCAACCCTCCCCGTCGGGGATGGCTTAGTTAGCCTTAGTCCCCTCGGCTTAAAAAGGCCTAAGAAGGCTTAGTTCGGCTTAAACGCCGCCTTAATTAAAAGCTTAAGAAAACAATGATACGATTCGACACCGACCGCTTGCGTGAAATACTCGACACGCTATCCCGCAACAAATCGCGCACCTTCCTAACCGGATTCGGCGTGTTTTGGGGCGTGTTCATGCTCGTCGGACTCATCGGCGGAGGCGACGGACTCAAGGAGCTTATCAACAAGAACCTCGACGGATTCGCCACAAACTCTGCCGTCGTATGGGCGCAGCAGACAACCATACCCTACCACGGATTCCGCAAAGGACGACAGTGGGTGATGAACTACGACGACGTGAAGCGACTCAAGGCGCACGTGCCAGAGCTCGACGTCGTTACGCCTACCATCACGCGATGGGGAGCGGGCGCAACGCACGGCGACAAACACGCCTCATGCACCGTGAAGGGCGTGATGCCAGACATGCAGGAGGTCACTACGCCGAAGATGTTCTACGGACGATACATAAACGAGATGGACATCAGTCAGGGACGCAAGGTCTGCGTCATCGGCAAGCAAGTGTACAAGTCGCTCTTCACCGGCGGAGGCGACCCGTGCGGTCAGCTCATTCGCATCGACTCCATATATTATAATGTGGTGGGTGTCAACTATAGCGACGGCAACATGAACATCAACGGCAGCGACGAACAAGCCGTAGTGCTGCCCATCACGCTCGTGCAGCAGGTGTACAACCGCGGACACAACATCGACCTGCTCTGCATGACCGGAAAGCCCGGCGTGAAGATGAGCGACATCACCGACCGCATACGCAGCGTGATAGCGCAGGCGCACGACGTGAGTCCGAAGGACGATAAGGGCGTGATGATATTCAACACCGAGATGATGTTCTCGATGGTCGACAGCATGTTCCGCGGCGTCAACATACTCATCTGGCTCGTAGGCATAGGCACGCTGCTCGCCGGAGCCATCGGCGTGTCGAACATCATGATGGTGACCGTGCGCGAACGCACAACAGAGATTGGCATACGCCGTGCAATAGGCGCCACACCGCGAAGCATTCTCTCGCAAATCATCTCCGAAAGCATACTCCTCACAGCCATTGCCGGCATGAGCGGCATACTCTTCGTTGTGCTTATCCTGCAGGCGCTCGAAATGGCTAACACAACGGACGGCATCGTCAAGGCTCACTTTCAGATTAGCTTCTGGACAGCCGTGGGCGCCGTAGCCATGCTCTCACTGCTCGGCGTGCTCGCCGGACTCGCGCCTGCCATGAGAGCCATGAGAATCAAACCCGTAGACGCCATGCGCGACGAGTAAAACAACCCAGCTTATGAAAAAGTACATCAAATACATCCTCATGGCACTTGTTGCCGTGATCTTCATCGGAACATTCGTGTTTCTCTACATCAAGTCGCAGCCTCAACCAGAGGTCTACGACGAGTTCACACTGCAGCGTATGAACATCCGCAAGACCACCGTCGTCACCGGCAAGATTGAGCCGCGCAACGAGGTGAACGTGAAGCCGCAAATCTCGGGCATCATCACCGAGATACTCAAAGAGGCAGGCGAAACGGTTCAGCAGGGCGAGGTGATTGCAAAGGTCAAGGTGATTCCGGACATGGGTTCGCTCAGCGCAGCCCAGTCGCGTCTGCGTCTTGCCGAGATAAACCGCAAGCAGGCGCAAACCGACTACGACCGCGAGAAGGCTCTTTTCGACAAAGGACTCGTCGCTGCCGACGAATACGACAAGATAGCGCAGGCTCTGCGCCAGGCTCGCGAGGAGGTGGACGCAGCGCAGGACAACCTGGAGGTAGTGCGCGACGGCGTTTCGAAGTCGAACGCTTCGGCTTCGTCTACGCTCATACGCTCCACAATCACGGGTCTGATACTCGACATACCGGTGAAGGTGGGCAACTCCGTCATTCTTGCCAACACCTTCAACGACGGAACCACAATAGCTACCGTCGCAAACATGAACGACCTCATCTTCCGCGGCAATATCGACGAGACTGAGGTGGGTCGTCTCTCCGCCGGAATGAACATGAAGATTACGATCGGCGCGCTGCAGGATCTGAAGTTCGACGCCCGCTTAGAGTACATCTCGCCGAAAGCTACGGAGCAGAACGGCGCCAACCAGTTTGAGATAAAGGCAGCCGTGAATCTGCCGTCCTCGTCTACGAACATACGCTCGGGCTACAGCGCCAACGCAGAGATAGTGCTGGCTGAAGCGAAGAACGTGCTGGCTGTGCCAGAGAGCGCCATAGAGTTTGAGGGCAACGACACATACGTCTACGTGATAAAGGGCGAAGGCGACAAGCAGACATACGAGCGACGCAAGGTGCAGACCGGCATTTCGGACGGCATCAACATCGAGATTCGCAGCGGAGTGAAACAGAACGAACGCGTGCGCGGACCGAAAAAGATGGTTGCCGACAACAAATAAGCAACAACTACAGATTATATCACGGTTAGCTTGCCGCAATCGGCGGCAGTTAACCGTACAACCTAAGACCTCTTACGTACTACAGAACGCAATTTAATGCACAAATTGTTAGAGAGTATATAAAAAACGAATATACTAATACATACTAATACATACTAATAACAAACCAATATGAACAAATTATTCTTTACAGCCCTTGCGCTGCTCGGCACTTGTACAGCCGTAGCAGCCGAAGACTACAAGGGCGAAACGCCGAAAAGCGGAGGCACCTACTGTCTCTACAATGTCGGCAAGAAACAGTTTCTCGGCACCGAAGACGGACGTCTTGTGCTTGGTGGCGAGAAGGTGAAGGTGACGCTCGAACAGATCGAGAGCGCAACCACTCCGGGATTCTACCGCATCATGTCGGGCGACACAGCGTGGGGAGCCGAACTTTGGGGCACGCCGTCTGCAAAGGGCGGCACGTTCAGCGAGTGGCGCATTGAGCCGGTGGAGGGTTCTACCGAAGAATACGCCATCTCGAGCCGCAACACAGAGGCAAGTGCTTCGATGTATCTCTACCAGAACTCAGTCTACAACCGCATCGCCGCTATGCCACAGATGCCGGGCAAGGAGTTTGAGGCTGCACAGTGGCTACTCGTAGACGCCAATACGCCCGAGACTGCCATCGAAGGCGTGAAGACCGACGGCGTAGAGACCGAACAGAAGCAGACTCATGCCAAGGGCGTGCACAACATCGGCGGTCAGCAGGTGCGCACAGACAGCAACACCGACGGATTGCAGGAGGGCATATACATCGTGAACGGCAAGAAAACGCTGCTGAAGAAGTAAGCTGTCACACATTATATATATAGTAGATATTACAACAAACCTAAAAACATTATGATAGCAAATATCAAACAGCGTCTCGTGCTCTTGCTTTCTCTTGTGTGCCTCCTCGCCGGCGGCACGCTTTCGGTACAGGCACGCCAGTCGCTACTCACCAACTATACGCCTAACGGCGCGTCGTTCAAGTACGAGACGGCGATAAACTTCCAGAAGCAGAGCTTCAAGGCTGTGCTCGACCTCAGCACCTGCGACAACTCGAAAGCGAACGAGAACGTGCTCTCTATCGGCGACGACCTTCAGGGCGCAAACGGATGGGGCGGCGTCAACGTCATCCATCTTTTCTACACAAAGAGCAGCAGCACCCTGCAGATCAACTGCTTCAACCCGAGTCAGACTCACCGCGAGGACATCTCGAACATCTCGGGCGAGACCACCATCGAGCTGAAGTCGGACGGTCTGTACATTAACGGCGTGCTGCGTTGCGACGCTTCTACGGTGAGCAACATCCTCGCGATGTCGTCTATCCTCTACGGAAGCACGCAGGGTAACACACGCTCTTGGGCTACGTACAAGGAGATTTCGCTCGAAGACGTGGAAGGCGGATCTACCGGCGGCGGTGGCACTACAAACCCCACCGAGCGCAAGTTCGACGCTTCGTGGATTCAGAACCAGCAGAAAGTGGGCGACTATAAGGAGGATGCTCACGCTACGTTCATACCCTACGCTTCTGAGGAGGCTATGAAGAGCGACGCTGCGTTCAACGAGCCGTGGCTCACTCCGCAGAACGCCGAGACACAGCTGCTCAACGGCGAGTGGAAGTTCAAGTTCGTGCCCGGAACACAGAACGGTCCTGGCGAAAGCGAGTTCTTCGCTGCCGACTACGACGACTCGGCATGGGACAACATCCGCGTGCCGCTCTCTTGGGAGATGGCAGGCTACGGCAAACCGGTATACACCAACGTGGGCTACCCGTTCCAGAACAATCCACCGAACGCCAACGTGGGCTACACCTACTACGGTGTGGAGGATCACAACGCAATAGGCTTCTACCGCCGCTCGTTCAGCGTGCCCGAATCGTGGAACGGCAAGCGTCTTTTCGTCCACTTCGACGGCGTGTACAGCGCTGCCGTGGTATGGGTGAACGGCAAGTACGTAGGCTACTCGCAGGACTCTAACACCGACGCCGAGTTCGACATCACCGACTTCGCCAAGGTGGGCGACAACCAGCTTTCGGTGCGCGTCTACCGCTGGTGCGACGGCTCTTATCTCGAAGGTCAGGACATGTGGCACCTCTCGGGCATTCACCGCGACGTCTATCTCGTGGCTACGCCGAAGGTGTTCGTTGCCGACCATTATATCACAGCGCCCAACCTCAGCAAGGACGCTACGAGCGGCACACTGAAGGTGGCGCTGAAGGTGGACAACCGCGACGGTGTAGAGGCTGCGAAGAAGTTCTCTGTAGAACTGCTCGACCATGAGGGCAAGACCGTTGGCTCGGCTACAGCCGAATACAGCGGCACTGACACCAAGACCGTCGACGCTACTATCAGCCAGCTCAGCGGTCTGCACGCATGGAGCGCCGAAGACCCGTATCTCTACAGCGTTGTCGTTAAGCAGCAGACTGCCGAGGGCGCCGACGAGATGGTGTTCTCTACGAAATACGGTTTCCGCAACATTGAGCAGAAGGGCAACCTCGTGTACATCAACGGCAAGCGCGTGTTCTTCAAGGGTGTGAACACTCAGGACGCTCACCCCGAATACGGACGTGCCATCGACATGGAGACCATGCTGCGCGACGTGGAGATGATGAAGCAGGCGAACGTGAACACCGTGCGCACCAGCCACTATCCGCGCCAGCCGAAGATGTACGCCATGTTCGACGCTTACGGTCTGTACACCATGGACGAGGCGAACGTGGAGTGCCACTTCAACCAGAACCTCGCCTCTAACTCTACATGGCGTACAGCCATCGACGACCGCGAGGTGCGCATGGTGATGCGCGACCGCAACCACCCGAGCGTCATCTTCTGGTCGCTCGGCAACGAGTCGGGCGGCGCAAGCAACTTCGCTTCGAGCGTCAGCAAGATTCGCCAGCTCGACGACCGCCTCATCCACTACGAGGGCAACATGAGCTACTCTGACCTCGGCTCTTCGATGTATCCTACCGTGAGCAACGTGAGCGGCAGCAGCAACGGATATGCAGGCAAGCCTTACTTCATCTGCGAGTATGCACACGCAATGGGTCAGGCTGTGGGCAACCTGCAGGAGTACTGGGACGTTATCGAGGCAAGCAACGGCATCCTCGGCGGCTGCATCTGGGACTGGGTTGACCAGAGTTTCTACGACCCTGCACGACTCGTGAAGGGCGAACGCAAGAGCGAGAACGGCTTCAACTACTGGGTTTCGGGCTACGACTACAACTCTACCGGCGGCGTGGGCGTAGGCTTCCAGGGCAACTTCGTGAACAACGGACTCATCACGCCCGACCGTGCATGGACGGGCAAGCTCACAGAGGTGAAGCGCGTATACCAGAACGCTGCGTTCACAGACTTCTACGACGGCAAGCTCACGCTGAAGAACAAGAACTCGTTCGTCGACCTTGAGATGTACGACCTCGTCTACCAGGTGCTGCGCGACGGACGCGTCGTTGAGGAGGGCACGGCTGACATGCCTGCCATAGCTGCCGGCAAGGAGGCTAAGGTTGCTATACCGTACACCACAACCGTAGGCGACGACGCCGAGTATCTGCTCAACGTATCGCTGCGCCTGAAGGAGGCTACGATGTGGGCTGAAGAGGGCTTCGCCGTGGCAGAACAGCAGTTCGAGATTGGCAAGCGCCCGGCTCTCGCCGCTCACAACGCCGACATGAATAGCTGCTCGGCACTCACCGTAGAGGGTCAGACCGTGAAGGGCAAGACAGCCGACGGCGAGTTCGCCATCAGCTTCAACAACGGCAAGATGCAGACATGGACATACAACGGCAAGGCGCTCATCGCCGAGGGTCCCGACTTCAACAGCTACCGCAAGGTGGACAACGACCGCAACTTCCGCCCGACGTTCAGCAACTCTGCCAGCGTCAGCGTGACGGGCGCACTCGCCAAGAGCGGCGACAACGCGACGATGTCTGTTAAGGGCAGAGCCAACGCCTGCCAGTACACCATCGACTATACGTTCTATCCCGACGGAGTGGTAGACATGAAGGTGACATTCTCGCCGAGCGCTTCGCTCGCACGCATGGGTCTCGGCATGCAGTTCGCCGCAGGCTTCGAGGACGTAGAATACTACGCACGCGGTCCGTGGTCTAACTACGCCGACCGCAAGACCGGCTCTATGATCGGACGCTATCAGACCACCGTCGACGACATGGTAGACGAGATGCTCCACCCGCAGACATACGGCGACCACCAGGATATGCGCTCGCTCACGCTGCGCAATAACAGCGTGCCCGGTCAGCCGCTCTCGCTGAACATCGAGGCAGATGGTCAGGCAGCCTTCTCGCTCGGCCACTACGACGAGACACGCTGGTGTACATGGGGCGACTCGATGTGGAACTCGCAGCTCCACTGGTACGACCTCACACGCGATCCGCAGATATACGCCCACTTCGACTACGCACAGCGCGGTCTGGGCAACAACTCTTGCGGCGGCGACGGCTGCCTCTCGCAGTACGAGGTGCCGTCACGAGGCAACTACTCTTATACCCTGCGCTTCACACCTGGCAAATAAACATTCAGACAAATAACCCTTAGGAGGCTACGGCATTCTTGTCGTAGCCTTTTTTTGTAGCGGAGGTCTCCGGCCTCCGCAGCAGGCAGCGTTGTTGCTAACATAAGACATAGTGCGGCGGAAGTCTCCGCAGAAAGCTGCGTTAGACCTGGTGCGGCGGAGGCCGGAGACCTCCGCTACTATCCTTCCATTTACGATTTCAAACAAAAACAGCCCTAAAACTTACACTTCAAAACCATAACAAACCGAATGAAAAACAATTTTTTGATGTGTTCGAGCACATAATATTTGACATATATCAATAAAACCGCAAGTTTCGTGACATTTACATTAAAAACATTTGTCATCTTCAGAATTGTACGTACCTTTGCATTGTCAAAAGGTTAATAGATTGTTTAGGTTAGTAGTAATAGATTTAGGTTTTTAGTTATTAGGTTTAAGGTAAATTGTTTAACAGGTAGCTATGAAGGATCGTGAGACTCTTCATTAATTACGAAAAAGGATTTTTAGTTAAACATAGGTTTACGGCGCTGCTCGATGAGAGTAGCGCCGTAATTCTTTTATATACCTAAGAGTAGCGCCGTAATTCTTTTGGTTACCTCAATCTGGGCATACGATTACCGCAGCGATGTAACACCATTACACCACTGCGGTAACACCATTACACCACTGCGGTAACACCCGTTTTACACCGCGGTAATCGTCCTACCACGGGAGCAATTCATTCCAATTATCCCATTTGGAGTAATTGTTTGTTAATAATACTAATAAAAGCAAGCAGATATAATACTTTTCGGAAAAAATTATTACCTTTGTTGTAGTTTTGAACCCAAACGATTGAGAACACCCCGTATAAAGTTGATAATTTTTTTTAAAATCATATTTTGGTAAAATTTAGTTATTTAGGAGAGCATTTCAAGTGATTGAAGTGCTCTTCGCTTTTTATAGGCTGGAGGATATTCGTCTGCAGCTGGGTGACAAACTGGGAGATACCACTCTACAGCTGGGAGACAAACTGGTAGATAGCCCTCTGCGGGTAAGCGTATCCGCGATGCAGCCTTGTCCATATTTTTTTATCTCTTTACCTTTGCTGCGTGAATAAAAAATCTAATATGATAGCAGCAAAACGATATGAAAGCGTATGGAATGCGTTTTTGAAAGAGTTACCACGTAATCCAACTATCACTTTATCCTCTGTTCAAAAGGAATGGCATACTAACCGCAAAGGAATGCAACGCTGGATGAATAACAACGGACTATCTGTAAAAGAAGCCAAGAAGCGTATACGTGGGTGTAATCAATATGTGACAGAAAACCAAATACCACCTATACCCGAGGTTGCAGACAGTCTGTTCCTGCCAATGACAACAGACAGGTCTGCTCCACAGTCTGAATCTTGTGACATACTCTCTGGTGTAAGTCTGACATTCCCTGACGGCACACAAGTGAACATAAAACGTGGCAGCGCACAAGCCGTCATGTCATTCCTCAAGCTTTATCAAATGGAGGGTCTGCCATGTTTGGATTGAACGACGGAATGCGCTATTTTGTATGCCAGCGCTATGTTAGAATGAACCTGGGGATAAACGGCCTTTATAAGCTTGTGTCGCAGGAGATGGATCTGCCGCCACTAAGCGGGGCTGTGTTCATCTTCTTCAGCAAGAACCGACAGCAGGTGAAACTCCTTCGCTGGGATACGGACGGTTTCACACTCTATCAGAAGCGACTTGAAAGAGGTACCTTCGAGATACCCTATTTCAACCCCGGCAAGAAGGCTTGTGTAATGCCCTATAAGACTCTATCCGCCATCATGAGCGGAATATCGTTGAAGTCGGTAAGATATCGCAAGAGGCTGAGCATTGACAATTC